>ERZ1066117.1274-NODE-1274-length-13085-cov-9.277820_pt1 | contig 13085 bp, 12 predicted proteins | sample MGYA00382764_ERZ1066117 | MGnify/ENA primary metagenome ERZ1066117 (study PRJEB33369, sample SAMEA5778347) | biofilm metagenome | biome: Industrial cooling water; feature: Water cooling tower basin; material: Biofilm | place: United Arab Emirates | collected...
TACCTGCTGGGCGAGCGGCTGTCCGCGCCCGACTTCCTCCTTGCCATGCTGTGCCGGTGGTCGCGCAACATGCCGAAACCGGCGACGCAGTGGCCGGCGCTCCGGCACTTCATCGACCGGATGCGGTCGCGTCCGAGCTTCGCGCGGCTCTGCGAGCGCGAAGGCCTGACGGACTGGCTTGCGTGAGTGCCGGTGCGCCGCTGCAGGGGATCCCCGGCCTCGAGCCCGCGGACTTGCGCTGGCGCATCGACCTCGACGTGCTGGTCGTGGAGTTCCGCGGTCGACGCCACACGCCAGCGCACATGGCGGGATGCTGGCGCGCCGTGCAGTCGCTCGCCGAACGCCATCGCATGACCAAGATCCTCGCCATCGACCTGATGGACGACGATCCGCTCACCGGCGAGCAGCGCGCGGCGTTCATCCGCCACCTCGGCATGGACGTGTTCGCCGGCCGGCGTTGGGCTTACGTGGCGCGCTCGGTGGATCGAGTGGGCGCCTACGAGGCGACGCAGCTCGATGCGCAGGAGCAGGGCCTCGATGTGCGGGTGTTCAGCTCGCTTCCCGAGGCGGAGCTGTGGGTGCGCTTCCCCGGCTGACTTCGGGCCGGCCGAGGCGCGCGGACGGGACCTTCGCGGCGGTCGATTAAACTGGGCGCTTGTCCCCAGCCCGCGGCGCCGCGCCGCCATGCCATGACCGTCATCAAGCAGGACGACTTCATCCAGTCGATCGCCGACGCGCTGCAGTACATCAGCTATTACCACCCGGTCGATTACATCAAGGCGCTGGCCAAGGCCTACGAGAAGGAGGAGAGCCCGGCGGCCAAGGACGCGATGGCGCAGATCCTGATCAACTCGCGCCTATGCGCCGAAGGCCATCGCCCGATCTGCCAGGACACCGGCATCGTCACCGTCTTCCTCGAGATCGGCATGGACGTGCGCTGGGACGCGACGCTTTCGGTCGAGGACATGGTCCACGAGGGCGTGCGTCGCGCCTACCACCACCCGGACAACAAGCTGCGTGCCTCGGTGCTGGCCGATCCGGCCGGTAAGCGCACGAACACCAAGGACAACACGCCCGGCGTGGTGAACATGAAGGTCGTGCCGGGCGACAAGGTCGACGTGATCGTCGCCGCGAAGGGCGGCGGTTCGGAGGCGAAGTCGAAGTTCGCCATGCTCAACCCGTCCGACTCCATCGTGGACTGGGTGCTGAAGACCGTGCCGACCATGGGCGCCGGATGGTGCCCGCCGGGCATGCTCGGCATCGGCATCGGCGGCACCGCCGAGAAGGCGATGCTGTTGGCCAAGGAGGCCTTGATGGAGGAGATCGACATCCAGGACCTGATCGCCCGCGGCCCGAGCAACCGCGCCGAGGAGCTGCGCATCGAGCTCTACGAGAAGGTGAACCAGCTTGGCATCGGCGCGCAGGGCCTCGGCGGCCTGACCACCGTGCTCGACGTCAAGATCAAGGATTACCCGACCCACGCCGCCAACCTGCCGGTGGCGATGATTCCGAACTGCGCGGCCACGCGGCACGCGCACTTCACGCTCGACGGCAGCGGCCCGGTGATGCTGGAACCGCCCTCGCTCGAGGACTGGCCGGAGCTGACCTACGACGCCTCGAAAGGCAAGCGCGTCAACCTCGATGGCATCACGAAGGAGGAGATCGCCAGCTGGCAGCCCGGCGACGTGCTGCTGCTCAATGGCACGCTGCTGACCGGCCGCGACGCCGCGCACAAGCGCATGGTCGACATGCTCAACAAGGGCGAGCCGCTGCCGGTCGATCTGCGCGGCAAGTTCATCTACTACGTCGGCCCGGTCGATCCGGTGCGTGACGAAGTCGTCGGCCCCGCCGGCCCCACGACCGCCACGCGCATGGACAAGTTCACCGGCCAGGTGCTCGAGGCCACCGGGCTCTTTGGGATGGTGGGCAAAGCGGAGCGCGGTCCGGTGGCGATCGAGGCGATCAGGAAGCACCAGAGCGCCTACCTGATGGCGGTCGGCGGCGCGGCCTACCTCGTCTCGAAGGCGATCAAGGCCGCCAAGGTCGTGGGCTTCGCCGACCTCGGCATGGAGGCGATCTATGCCTTCGAGGTGAAGGACATGCCGGTGACCGTGGCCGTCGATTCGCGCGGTGAATCCGTGCACACGACCGGGCCGGCCGAGTGGAAGGGCCGCATCGCCAAGAGCCTCGGCATCCCGGTGGTCGTGGAGTGAGCCCGGGCCCGGCGCTTCCGGCCCTGCGCCTCGCGCTGCTGGAAGCCGCGGCGCGCGACGCCGACGTCCGGCGTGAGCTTGAATCCCAAGGCGTGCTGCACGGCGGCTACCACCCTCGCATGGAAGCCGTTCATCGGGATAACGCCGCGCGACTGCGCGCGATGATCGAACAGCACGGCTGGCCCAACGAGGCCCGCGCCGGCCCCGACGGCGCGGAAGCCATGCGATTGGCGAACCGGTTTTCATGCGCGACTGCCGCGACCGGCTGTTGGACGAAGTGCGCGCGGGCGCCGTCCCACGCTGGCAGCTGGCCTACCTCGAGGATCGCATCGCCGTGTTCGAGGGACGCGGCCAGCGATTCGGCACGCACGTCGAGATCGCGCCCGACGGTCCGCGGCTGATGCCAGTGGACGATACGGACGGGGTCGACCTCCGCCGTGAGGCGGTCGGATTGCCGCCAAACGCCGAGCGCCTCGCGAGCCTCGTCGACGCACCGCGCCCAACCGACGCGGAGTTCGCCGCGATGAAGGCCGAGGAGCGCCGCTGGAGAGCCGCCGTGGGCTGGATTCGCGCGGACCACGACTGAGACGGGACGCCCGACGGCGTGAGCCGGCGTCGGGATGCGCGTGCCTTGCGGCAGCGCCTCGGCTGTCGCCAACGCATCGATCAGCCGAAGACGCGGCGCAGCAGGTCGGTGTTTCGCGAGGCCGGGTTCGAACGGATCTGCCTTTCCTGGCCGGCGATCACGTTGAACAGGCCGTCGATGGCCTCGGTGGTCACGTAGTCGTCGAGGTCGAGCGGCGAGCGGCCGTCGCGCCCGGGCCGTTCGTCCCTTCCGCCCAGGGCGCCTTGCAGCAGACCGCCCAGCGCCTCGCCGCCGAGGCGTTCGCTGAACGCCTTGTACTTCTGCGTGACGCCCACGCTTTCGGTCTGGCGCACCACGATCGGACGGAAGGCCGTGAACAGCTTGTCCTCGCTGCTGCGGCGAAAAAAGTCGGTGGCGGACGTCTCGCCGCCGCGGACGATGCCCACCGCGTCCTGCAGCGTCGGGCCGCGCACGGCATCGCCCAGGATGCCGGCGGCCGCGGGGACGGCCTTCGCGGCGGCGCGGTTCATCGATTCCTCGAACGCGTCGACGCGCGCGCCCTGGCCGGCGCGACGCGCGAGGTCGGCGACCTGCCGAAGGCGCTCGGGCACGAGGATCTTGACCGCCGCGTCGCGGAAAAAGCCGTCGGGTCGACCGAGCTGGCGGATCGAGCGGTCGACCCCCTGCGCCAGGGCTTCCTTGATGCCGCCTGCGGCCTCGGCCGAAGACAGGCGCCCGCCCGCGGCGCGCGAGCCGCCGAGCTGCTGCAGCGCGCGATCAAGGGTGGTTTGCCCGAGCAGGGACGGCGCGGACGCGAGGGCCGGCAGCGCGACCAGCAGGGCGGCGAGCAGCTCGCGGCGCGAGCGCGTGGCCGCAGGCGAAAGGGGCGGACGCATGGCAGGGCTCCGGCAGGGGGAGCCCAGAGCATACGCCGCCCGCCGGAGCGGTCGGCGTCACCCGCGGCCGACGCTGGCGCCTTTACCAGGCGTAGCGAAGGCCGGCGACGAGCTGGCGCGGATTGCCGAACAGGATGCCGCGCGTGCGGTCGACGATGTACTCGCGGTCGGTGAGGTTCTTGACCGCCACGTAGCCGCTCCAGGCGCTGCCGATCGGCTCGTAGTTCAGCGTGGCGTTCCACGTCGCATAGCTGTCGATCTGGCCGAACTGGCCGTCGCCGTTGAACGCCGGGTTCTGCGTGTTGGCGAAATCGGCCCACTGCTCGCCGACGTGCTGCACCTCGGTCGAGGCGTCCCACGCCCCCTGCACGTAGCCGATGCGGAAGGTGGTGGTGAGGTCCGGCGCATACGGCAGGCGGTTTCCGGCGACGCTGCCGCTCGCGGCGAGCCCGTTGTCGACGCGGCGCAGCGCCGTGGTCTGGTCCGCGGTCGGCAGCCAGGTCACGGCGAGGTTGGCGTAGAACTCGCCTTCGCGACGCTGCAGCGCGCCGCGGTTGAGGCCGGCGGCGAACTCGAAGCCCGCGTACTCGGTTTCGCCCTGCGCCAGCGGCGTGCCGCCGCCCGCGATCGAGCCGACCAGCACCTGGTTGTCGAAGTCGGTGCGGAAGGCGGTGGCCTCGATGTCGATGCCCTGCCAGCGAGTGCGCAGGCCGAGTTCGAGGTTGAGGCTGGACTCGGCGTCGACGGCGACGCTGGTGCCGTTGCCGGCGATCAGGTCTTCGACGCGGGGCGGAGCGAAGCCTTCGTGCGCGGACGCGAACAGCACGAGCGCATCGCTGACCGACCAGTTGGCGCCAAGGCCCCACGTCGTCTCGGCGATGTCCTCCGCGCCGCCCAGGCCGCCGGGCAGGCGGTTCAGGCGGGTGAACTCGATGTCCTCGCGGCGCAGGCTGGGCGTCAGCTGCACGCGGCCGAAGTCGAAGGTCGTCGTCGCGAAGGCGGCGAGGGCCTCGGCGGTACGCAGGTTGTTCTCGACGAAGGTGCCGGTGCGCGCCGCCGGCGAGGTGCCGTTGACCTGGAAGCGCACCTGGTCTTCCTCGTGCCAGCGCAGGCCGACCTCGCTGCTGCCCCGGGTGTCGAAGGCGCTGGTGTCCCACGACAGGCGCGTGTCGACGCCCCAGGTGTAGTAGCGGCGCAGTCGGCCCTGCGCGGAGTTGCACAGCGCCGGATTGACGCGCTCGCCGCGGAAGCGCGCGTCGCGGAAGGCAGTGCCGCACTGCGTGTCGGTGGTGGTGCTGGACTGGCGCCACCAGTCGCGGACGAACTCGGTGTAGTACGCCGAGGTCAGCAGCTGCAGGCCCTCGCGCGGCGTCCACGCGTGGCTGGCCGACAGCGCGCCGTGCTCGATGTCGAACAGGTCGTTCTCGAACGGGTAGTACTCGGCGCCGAAGTTGCGGTACTCGGCCTCGGTGAGCCCCGAATAGCCGACTTCCGATTCTTCGCGCAGCGCGTTGGCGCGGAAGGTCAGCGCGTGCTGATCGTTGACCTGCCACTGGTACTTGGCGAACAGGTCGCTCTGCTCGAGGTGCGTGTTGTCGCGCGCACCGTCGCCCTGCTTGTGGCCGAAGTCCACCAGCAGGCCGTTGCCGCCGACGCTGGCGTGCACGGCGCCGTAGCCGCGCGTGCCCGCCGAGACCTGCACGTGGCCCTCGGCCTCGTCCGGCGGGGTCGGGGTGATGTAGTTGATCGCACCGGTGATCGTCTGCGGACCGAAGCGCAGCAGGCCAGCGCCCTTCAGTACTTCGATGCGGTCGTAGCGCTGGATCGGGGCGTGGTAGTAGCTGGCGTTGTCGCCGTACGGCGCATACATCGCCGGCAGGCCGTCCTCGAGGATCAGCACCTTGGTGCTGCGCGTCGGGTTCGAGCCGCGGATGCCGATGTTCGGGCGCAGGCCGAAGCCTTCCTCGTCGCGCACGGTCACGCCCGGCACCTTGCGCAGCGCCTCGTTTACCGTGAGCGCACGCGAGGAGACCAGCACGCTCTGGTCGAGCGTCGTGGCGCTGCCCTCGGCCGTCTCCGGCGCCGGCAGGCGACCCACCACTTCGATGGTCGCCAGCGTGCGCTTGCCGCCGGACGGTTCGGGCGTCGGCTCCGGGGCCGGCGTGGCGTGGGCGACAAGAGAGGCGAGGGCCAGGGGCAGGGCGAGGGCGATCGGGGTGCGGCGGATCATCGGGGTTCGGGAAGAGGCGTAAATGAGAACGGTTATTATGTGCTTAGCATTCCGTTTTGTCACCCCGCATGCCGCCGGCGCCGGCGGTGCGGAAACCGTGGCTTGCATCGAGATTCCGTCGGCGATCGCGTGCTAGCCTCGGGCGACTTTCACGCCCCGCCAACGCCCGTATGCAGGCTCGTCTGCCGCTGCCGGAAACCGACACGCAGACCAAACGGGTGCTGTTGACCGGGGCATCGGGGCTGGTGGGCGGCGAGGTGCTGAAGCGACTGCTGTCGCCGGGCGGGCCGTTCCAGATCATCGCGCCGACGCGGACGCCGCTGGCCGTCCAGTCGCCGCGGCTCAAGAACGTGGTGTACGACCCCAGCACGGCGGAGCGCCGCAGCGACAGCGGGCTTCGACGCAGCCTCGCGGGCCTGCAGTCCGACGTGTGGATCTGCGCGCTCGGCACCACCATGGGCAAAGCCGGCAACCAGGCCGCCTTCGTCGCCGTCGATCGCGATCTCGTGCTGAAGTTCGCCGCGCTGTCGCGGGCGCTCGGGGCGCGGCACGCGATCCTTGTGTCGTCGGTCGGTGCGAGCGCGAAGTCGGGCAGCTTCTACCTGCGGGTCAAGGCCGAAGCCGAGCGCGGGCTCGCGGAGCAGAACTTCCCGCGCGTCGACATCCTGCGCCCTGGCCTGCTGCTCGGGCAGCGCGATGAGCGACGTCCCGGTGAAGCGCTGGCCCAGCGCCTGTCGCCGCTGTTCAATCCCCTGCTGCTCGGACCGCTGGCGCGCTATCGGAGCATCGAGGCCGGCGTGGTGGCCGAGGCGGCGGTGAACCTCGCCCGCGGCAACGGTGCCGGCTGGTTCGTTCACGAGTACGGCGGCATCCGCGACGCGGCGGCGAGAAACACGTAGAGCGCCATCGGCAGCGCTTCGGTGCGGGTGCGCCAGCGTTCGCGAAGCGGACCCTCGCGCTGGAAACCCAGCGATTCCAGCACGCGGCACGACGCGACGTTGCCGGGATGGACCTCGGCCTCGACGCGCGACGCCCCCAGCCGCTCGAGCCCGTACCCGAGCCCCAGGGCCGCCATGCGTCGGCCGAAGCCTTGCCCCCAGAGCGCGGGATCGAGCAGGTAGCCGATCTCCGTCCGCGGTCGCGGCGGCTCGATACGGAAGAGCGTGACCCAGCCGACCAGCGCGGATGATTCCCGCCGCCGCGCCGCGAATCGCAGCATCGTTCCGCGACGCGCGCCGGTCTCGATATCGTCAAGGCAGGCTTCCGCCCGCGCCAGATCGCCAGCGGGCCACGGGCCGGTGCTCCAATAGCGCATGGCCGGCGCGTCGGCATGCAGGCGGGCCAGCGTCCGTGCGTCGTCTGCGGCCGTTTCCTCGGGCCACGGTCCGAGACTGATCACGCCGTCGTCGAGGACGGGCAGGGCGGCGGCGTGCGCTCGTCGGGGCTTCGCGGGGCCGGAGTCGACGAGGGGCATCGTTCAAGCTTGCGCCAGCGTCGTGAACAGCGCGCGCGCGGCGCGCAGACGGCTTGGCGCGTCGGGCAGCTCCAGCTTCATCTTCAGCTTGTCCGGGCCGTCCATCGCGTAGGCCTTGGGCTGGCCCTGGATCATGCGGATCACCGACATCGGATCGATGTTCGGCTTGGCGTCGAACACCAGGCGGCCGCCCTGCGGGCCGAGGTCGAGCTTGCGGATGCCGAGGCGCGCGGCGTCGAGCTTCAGTTCGCTCACCGCGAACAGGTGCTTGGCCGGTTCGGGCAGCACGCCGAAGCGGTCGACCAGCTCGACCTGCAGCTCCTTCAGGCGGTCGGCGGTCTTCGCCGCGCTGATGCGCTTGTACTGCGTCAGGCGCGCGTGCACGTCGGGCAGGTAGTCGTCGGGCAGCAGGGCCGGCAGGTTGAGGTTGATCTCCGGCCCGATCGGCGCACCGGCGTCGAGGTCGGGGATCTTGCCGGCCTTGATCGACTTGACCGCGCGCTCCAGCAGTTCCGTGTAGAGGCTGAAACCGACCTCGGCGATCTGGCCGGATTGCTCCTCGCCCAGCAGCTCGCCGGCGCCGCGGATCTCGAGGTCGTGCGTGGCCAGCATGAAGCCGGCGCCGAGTTCCTCGATGGCGGCCAGGGCCTCGAGGCGCTTTTCGGCGTCGGAGGTGAGTTTCGGCGGCACGATCAGGTAGCAGTACGCGCGGTGGTGCGAACGACCGACGCGGCCGCGCACTTGGTGCAGCTGCGCGAGGCCGAACTTGTCGGCGCGGTTGACGATGATCGTGTTCGCGCTCGGGATGTCGATGCCCGATTCGATGATCGTCGTGCACACCAGCACGTTGAAGCGCTGGCGGTGGAAGTCGAGCATCACCTGCTCCAGTTCGCGCTCGGCCATCTGGCCGTGCGCGACGCGGATTCGCGCGTCGGGGACGAGGGCCTGCAGGTCGCGGGCCATTTTCTCGATCGTGTCGACCTCGTTGTGCAGGAAGTACACCTGGCCGCCGCGCGCCAGCTCGCGCTGGAAAGCTTCGACGACGGTCTCGTTCTCCCAGGGCGCGACGAAGGTCTTCACCGCGAGGCGGTGCGCCGGTGGCGTGGCGATGATCGACAGGTCGCGAAGGCCGCTCATCGCCATATTGAGCGTGCGCGGGATCGGCGTGGCGGTGAGCGTGAGCAGGTGGACCTCGGCGCGCAGCGCCTTGAGCCGCTCCTTCTGCCGGACGCCGAAGCGCTGCTCCTCGTCGACGATGACGAGGCCGACGTCCTTGAACTTGACGTCCTCCTGCAGCAGCCGGTGCGTGCCGACGATCACGTCGACCTTGCCTTCGGCCACCTGGTCGAGCACGGCCTTGATGTCCTTGGCCGACTTGAAGCGCGACAGCACCTCGACGCGGATCGGCCAGTCGGCGAAGCGGTCGCGGAAGTTGCGGTAATGCTGCTCGGCGAGCAGGGTGGTGGGCACCAGAACGGCGACCTGCTTGCCGGCGGCGGCCGCGACGAAGGCCGCGCGCACCGCCACCTCCGTCTTGCCGAAGCCGACGTCGCCGCAGACCACGCGGTCCATCGGCGAGGGCTTGGCGAGGTCGGTGATGACTGCTTCGATGGCGCTGAGCTGGTCGGGCGTTTCCTCGAAGGGGAAGGTGGCCGCGAACGGCTCGTACATGGCGCGGTCGACCGGCAGGGCGAGGCCGGCGCGGGCCTGGCGGCGGGCTTGGATCTCGAGCAGTTCGGCGGCGACGTCGCGCACCTTGTCGGCGGCGCGCTTGCGGGCCTTTTCCCACGCCTCGCCGCCGAGGCTGTGCAGCGGCGCGTGCTCGACGGACGCGCCCGAATAGCGCGAGACGCGCTCGAGCTGCGACACCGGGACGTAGAGCTTGTCGCCCTTGGCGTACTCGATGACGAGGTACTCGCCGGCGACGCCGCCGGCCTCCAGCACCTCGAGGCCGCGGTAGCGGCCGACGCCGTGCTCCTCGTGGACGATCGGCGAGCCGACCGCGATCTCGGACAGGTCCTTGATGATCGCGTCCGGGTCGCGCACGCCGCGGCGCGTGCGGCGGCGCGACTGTTCCGCCTTCTCGGGGAACAGCTGGCGCTCCGTGAGTACGGCAATCGCAGGGTCGGTCAACGCGAAGCCGGCATCGAGCGGGACGACGCCGATGGCGTAACGGTGCTCGCCCTCGAGAAAGGCGGCCCAATCGGCGACGGTTGGCGGCTTCAGGTCGGCGGCGGCCAGCACGTCGATCAGCGCTTCGCGGCGCCCTGGCGAATCGGCGGCCACCAGCACGCGGCCGGGATAGCTCGACAGGAAGGCCCGCAACGCCGCGGCCGGCGCCTCGCCCTTGGCGGCCAGCGGCAGGCTCGGCGCCGGCTGCGCGTCGAAGGACAGGCCCTTCTCGAAGCGCGGGTGCTCCGCTGGCACCTGCTCGATGCGGACGTGGCGGTTGAGCGCGGCCCGAAGTTCATCCAGCCGCAGCCACAGGTCCTCGGGCGGCAGCACCGGCCGTTCGATGTCGTGGCGACGCTGCTCCCAGCGCTGCGCGCATTGGGCCAGCTGCTGCTCGGCGGCCGGCTCCCAGCCGGCGTCGAGGACGACCAGCGCATTCGCCGGCACGTGGTCGAACAGGCTGGCCGTGCGTTCGAAGAAGAAGGGCAGGTAGTACTCGATGCCCGCGGGCGCCACGCCTTCCTTCAGGTCCTGCACCAGCGGGCAGCGCCGCGGGTTGACGTCGAAGCGGTCCAGCATCGCCTCGCGGGCGCGCTTGCACGAGGCTTCGTCCAGGGGGAACTCGCGGGCCGGCAGCAGTTCGATGGCGTCGATGGCATGCATCGAGCGCTGCGTTTCCGGATCGAAGCTGCGCAGCGAATCGATGGTGTCGTCGAAGAGCTCGATGCGGTACGGCTCGGCGGCGCCGGTCGGGAACAGGTCGAGCAGCGCGCCGCGCACGCTGAAGTCGCCCGGGTCGTTCACCTGCGGCACGTGGCGGTAGCCGGCGGCCTGCAGCCGCCGCTTCTCGGCATCGAGGTCGAGCTTCTGCCCTTTCTTGAGGTCCAGCACGTTGCCCGCCACCCACTCCGGCGGCGCGAGTCGCTGCAGCAGGGTCGAGACCGGCACCACCAGCACGCCGCGTTTGAGCGACGGCAGCCGGTAAAGCGCGGCGACGCGCTCCGAGATGATGTCGGGATGCGGCGAGAACAGGTCGTAGGGCAGGGTTTCCCAGTCGGGGAAATGCAGCACCGGCAGGCCGCGGGCGAGCGACTTCAGGTCCGCTTCGAGGCGCAGCGCGCCGGCGGTGTCGCGAGCCACGGCTACCACGAGGCCGTCGTGGGCGCGCGCGCGCTCGACGATGGCCAGCGCCGCTGCGGTGGGATTGACGGGGAGGCGCCAGTCGGCGCGCTGCTGGCCGCGGGCCGGGAGCGGCGCGGCGGGAAGGGTGGGGTGCGTCATGAGGGCGCGGAGTTTAGCGCGGCCGGTCCCGGTGAACCGCCGTCGCGGCGTCGGCGATCGGCGCCACCTCCGGCCACGAGTGCAGCCCTTGAGGGGGGAGGCCGCAGCGGCGCATCGCGCGCACCGCGATGCCGTCGTCGATCGCCTCGCGGATCGTCGGCGCCAGGCGTTCGAGGGCCAGCGCCCCGGCGGCGGCCCGGCCGCGGGCGGAGGGCGTGCGCAGCAGCATGGCCTGCGCCCAGTGCGGCAGCAGGGCAGTGCCTGCGCCGAGGAAGAGGTCGCGCGCGAGCCCGCCGAGCGGCACCGGCAAGGCCACGTGCTCCAGGGCGTCGAGCACGGCCATCGATCGCTCGTCGACCCGGAGTTCAGCGCGCACGTCGTCGAGGTAGGCCTCGACGGCGGCTTCGCTGGTGGGCAGGTCGCTGGCGCCTAGGGCTTCGGCGATGCGCGCGGTTTCCGCGTAGTAGGCATCGGCGATGCCGCGATCGACCGGCATCGGTCCGTAGCGGCGGTAGCCGGCGAGAAAGCTCGCCATCTCGGTCACGTGCACCCAGCGGAGCAGCGCCGGCTCGTCGGCGGCATACGCGCGGCCTTCGGCGTCGACGCCGCGCACCCGCTGGTGGATCCGGCGCACGCGGTCGGCCAGCGCCTGCGCGGACGCCGTGCTCGCGTAGGTGGTGCCTGCCACGAAGGCCGTGGTGCGCCGGAGCCGCCCGAGCAGATCGCGGCGGAAATCGGAGTGGTCCCACACGCCGGCGAGCGCTCGTGGATGCAGGGCCTGCAGATGGAGAGCGCACAGCCCTCCGGCGAGCATCGCGGGGAAATCCGCGTGGATGCGCCACGTGACCGACGCTGGCCCGAACCAGCCGACGTCCTCCGCGGGAGCGTCGTACGCCGTGCGATGGTTCGGATCGGCGGGGAAGGTGCGGGACACCCAGCCGCGAATGGCGGCGCGGACCGGCCTCGCCACGGATCGCTCACCCATCCGCGCGCAGCATCTTCTCGATCCTCACGAGGCCAGGCTCCTGCGCGGGAAGCTTGCGGAAACCGAGCTGCTGGGCGAGGTGGAGCATCTGCGTGTTCTCCTGCAGCACGTCGCCGTAGACCGCATCAAGCCGCTTGAGCTTGGCCCAGCGCAGCATCTGCTTCATCAGCAGCGTGCCCAGGCCCTGGTGGGCGAGGAAGCGGCTAACCAGGATCGCGAAATCCGCGCGACGGGTTCCCGCGTCAATCGCCGCCCGCACCACGCCGCCGACCAGCGCCTCGCCGGGCGGCTCGGGCTCGGCGAGCACCAGTGCCAGCTGCGTCCGCGGATCGATGTGCGTCAGTCGGCGCGCCATCGCGGGCGTCAGCTCGGTGAGCGGATGCAGGAAGCGCATGCGCACCTCTTCGGGCGTCAGCAGGGTGAAGCTCTGGCGAAGCGGCTCCGCGTCGGCCGGAAGGATCGGGCGCAGCCACAGGCGGCGGCCGTCGTCGAGGGCCAGCTCTTCCTGCCACGGTTTGCCGAGCGGTCGCCGGTGGATCACGGGGAGCTCCGTTGAGGCGTCCAGACTGGGCCATCACGATGACCGGGTCGACATCCAGCGCTCGCGAAGACGGCGGCAGTCCACGCCGCCGTCACGGAACGCCTTGACCAATGTAATAGCGCGCTATTACATTATGGCCATGAAGCGTCGCCCGACCCTCGCTCGTTCGCCGGCTGCCCCGGTTCTCTCGCCCTCTCCGGCGGGTGGATCCGAGTCGTCCGACCGTCTGGCCGGGCTGGTGGCAGCGCTTCGCGCCTTGGACTCGGCCGAGGACACGCGCCGCTTCCTGCTCGACCTGTGCACGCCCGCGGAGCTGGAGGCCATGGCCGATCGCTGGGCCGTCGTTCCGGAGCTCGCGGAAGGCCGCGCCTACCGCGACATCCACGACCGCACCGGCGTCAGCGTGACGACGGTGGGCCGCGTCGCCCGCTGTTTGGCGCTGGGCAGCGGCGGTTATCGCGTTGCCGCCGAGCGCTTGGGCCACCTGCAGCCCGGCGCCGCGTTCGCGGCGCCCGTAGGCGATGCCACCCGTGACCCCGCGCCGTCGGCCGACGGCACCCACTGAATTTCCCATTGCTCGACCACGGAGCCCGCACCATGCGGACGCACGATCGCCTGCGCATTGCCATCCAGAAATCCGGCCGCCTCTCGGACCCCGCCCGCGACCTGCTCGCGCGCGCCGGCCTGAGCTTCCGCGAGAGCCGCGA
>ERZ1066117.1277-NODE-1277-length-13076-cov-13.096844_pt1 | contig 13076 bp, 12 predicted proteins | sample MGYA00382764_ERZ1066117 | MGnify/ENA primary metagenome ERZ1066117 (study PRJEB33369, sample SAMEA5778347) | biofilm metagenome | biome: Industrial cooling water; feature: Water cooling tower basin; material: Biofilm | place: United Arab Emirates | collected...
CCACAGCACCGACGAAGCGCACGAACGGTTGAAGGACGGCGGGTTGAAGGCGAAGCGCCGCAAGGACCTCGCCGACAGCGTCGCCGCGCTGGTGATCCTCGAGCGCTACCGACAGACGCTGCGCAAGCAGGGGGCACCGCCCCCGCCGGACGCCGCGCCGGACGCCGCGCCGGAATGAGGTGCTTGGTCCTCGTAAGCCGGGTTCTGGTGTCGCCGTGAGGCGATGGCAGCCATTTCTCTAGGACCGTTCTCGCGAACGGCCTCCAACGACCTACCCGAGGACCTGAGCGCGGGCCGCGCGATCCTCCTATTCGGTCTTCCTCCGGGTGGGGTTTGCCGTGCCGCTGCGGTCGCCCGCGGCGCGGTGAGCTCTTACCTCACCGTTTCACCCTTGCCGTCGCCGGTTGCCCGGCCGTCCGGCGGTCTGATCTCTGTGGCACTGTCCCTGTTCTTGCGAACGGTGGGCGTTGCCCACCACCCTGCCCTGGGGAGCCCGGACTTTCCTCCCGCGACGGATGTCGCCGGCGGCTGCCCGAGGACCAAGCGCGGCGCAGCATACGAACGGTGCTGGCAGCGGCAAGCGACGGCTCGGTCGGCGGTTGCCGAGCCCGCACCACCCGCCGGCCCCAGACGGGGACACGAAATTGCTCGTGCGGCTTGTCGGGCGCACCGAACCAGTTAGGTTTGGCAGCCTCGCCCGGCGGCCCTGCCCGCCAACTGCACCTCGCTTCGCACCTAGGCTCTCGCCTTGCGCTTCCTCGCCCGCCTCGCCAACACGCTGCTCGCCGCAGCCGTCGCGATCGCTCCCGCACTCCGTGCGCAGGAGCCGTCCGCTCCCAACGCGCGCTCGCGTGCGCTGGAGTCGAGTGCCCTGGAGTCGAGTGCCCTGAAGTCGACGGCCGCCAAGCCGCTGCCGGACGATGCCGATACGAGCCTGGTCCAGGCGGCCGGGGAGCACGGCCACGGCATCCAGCCGGCGCAGGATCCGCAGCCAGGATCGGAGCCGGTACCCGAGCCCAGCACCTTGTTGCTGGTCGGCACCGGCCTCGTCGGCGTCGCGCTGACAGCGCGCTTCGGCCAGCGCAAGAAGCCCGCGAAGTAGCGCTCAGCTGCCGTAGCGCGGCACGTGCGCCCGCACCTGGGCCGCCTTCGCCGCGATCTCGGCCAGCAGACGACGTTCGCCGCGCAGCGTGCCGAGATAGGCCCGCAGGAAGCGCAGCTGCTGGCGCCGCGACAGCGGGACCGGCAGGGACGAAAGCAGTCCCGCGAGGTCCTTGACCAGCCAGCGCCGCCAACGCCAGCGCGGCGCGAACACCCGTTCGACGTCGAGCAGGGCCGGCGGCGTGCCGCGGCGCGGATCCTCGCAGAACACGTGGTTCCAGTAGAGGTCGCGGTGCACGAGCCCACCTTCGTGCAGCTTGCGCACCATCGGCGCCACGTGCTGCGCCGCGTAGGCGACCAGTTGGTCGAGCCAACCGCCGGCCGCGGCGTCGACGGCCCATGCGTCGAGCGAACGCCCCGGCAGCGCCGCGGTGACCAGCAGGCTGCGTCCCGAGTGCCGCAGCCACGCGACCGGTGCCGGCACCCGCACACCGAGCAGCGGCAGCACGTGCAGCCAGTGCCACTCCGCGGCGGCGTCGCGTCCGCGCCCCTGCCGCCACTTGCCGTAGAGCTGCGTGCCCGCACTCGCCACCGACACGGTGCGCCGCGTTGGCACGCAACGCACGGTGCGGCCGACGGCACCGTTCCACAGGTCGCGCACGGCCGCCGCGTGCACGCCGGCGACCAGATCGAGCCCAGCACCGTCGGGGCTCTGCGGCTTGTTGCTGGCGTGCATGCGGGCGAGTAGGTTCCTCGGCCCCGCAGCACCGCGCAAGCGCTCTCCCGGCATGAACCAACCAGTCTCCTCCGAAGAGAATCCCTTCCAAGCGATGCAGGCCCGGCTCGATCTCGCCGCGGCCCGCCTCGGCCTCGAGCCGAACGTCATCGCCATCCTGCGCACCTGCGAGCGCGAGATCACGATCAGCATGCCGGTCGTCATGGACGACGGTTCGGTGAACGTGTTCGAGGGCTACCGCGTGCAGCACAGCACGTCGCGCGGCCCGGCCAAGGGCGGCATCCGCTACGCGCCGAACGTCAACCGCGACGAAGTGCGCGCGCTGGCCGCCTGGATGACCTGGAAGTGCGCCGTCGTCAACGTGCCGTTCGGCGGCGGCAAGGGCGGTGTCATCTGCGACCCGTTCAAGCTCAGCAAGGGCGAGCTCGAGCGCGTCACCCGCCGCTACGTGTCGGGCATCATGGACCTGCTCGGTCCGGACCGCGACGTGCCGGCACCCGACATGGGCACCGACGGCCAGGTCATGGCGTGGTTCATGGACACCTACTCCATGCACCAGCGCAGCTACCTGCCGGCGGTCGTCACCGGCAAGCCGGTCAACCTCGGCGGCTCGCTGGGTCGCATCGAAGCGACCGGCCGCGGCGTCATGCTGGTGACGCGCGAAGCGCTGAAGCACCTCGGCATGAAGGCCAAGGACTGCACCGCCGCCGTCCAGGGCGCGGGCAACGTCGGCATGATCTCGGCCCTGCAGCTGGCCACGCTCGGCGTCAAGGTCGTCGCCATCAGCGACATGCACGGCGGCATCCACAACCCGAAGGGGCTCGACCTCGAGGCGGTGAAGGCGCACCTGCAGAAGCACAAGCGCCTCGATGGCTTCGAAGGCGCGTCGAAGATCAGCAACGGCGACCTGCTCGAGCTGCCGGTCGACATCCTGGTGCCGGCGGCGACCGAGAACGTCATCACCAGCCGCAACGCCGGCAACATCAAGGCGAAGATCATCACCGAAGGCGCCAACGGCCCGTGCACGGCCAACGCCGACAAGATCCTCGACCAGAAGGGCATCTTCGTGATCCCCGACATCCTGGCCAACGCCGGCGGCGTCACCGTCAGCTACTTCGAGTGGGTCCAGGACCGCCAGATGTTCTTCTGGACGCAGGAAGAGGTCGAGCAGCGCATGGAGCGCATCATGGTCGACTCGTTCGCGTCGGTGGTCGACATGGCGCGCCGCTTCCAGGTCAGCAACCGCATCGCCGCCTACATGCTCGGCGTCAACCGCGTCGCCGAGACGACGCGCCAGCGCGGCATCTACGCCTGAGACGACTCGCCCATCGGGCGACTCGGCTCAGGGTTTGCCAAGACGCCGCAACGCGGGATCCACACTCTGCGGAACCGACCCGCTCGGCCCCGCTGCGGCGCCGGTTCGGCGAGCGAACTGCATCAGCGCCGCGGGCGCGCGCCGAACACTCGCTCCATCGCGGCGGCGTCGACGATCGTGCCGAGCAGGTCGAGGTGCAGCGGCAGCCCACCGCGCACCGGCACCCACCAGCGCGGCGCGTGTAGGGCGCGGCCGTTCGCGTAGGCGCGCTGCCGCAGCCGCGGTGGCCCGAGCCGGTCGCGGGCGATGCGACGCGGCAGGCCGAGCAGCGTCACCACGTGCAGCGACACACCGACCACATCGAGGCGCGCGGCGACGACGTGACCGAAGAACAGGCTCGGCAGCAGCAGCGGAGCCACGGCGAGCCACACTTGCCAACTGGTCGGCGCCGCCAGCAGCGCCGCCGCCGAACCGGCGACGACGACGAGCAGCAGCACCCGCCACACCCACGCGATCGGTCCGTAGCGGTACAACGCCACCCGTTCGCCGTCAGCCATCGCCGCCGCCCTGCCGACCACGCTTGATGTCGCCGCGGTGCCGCTTCTCGTCGACGCGGCGCCGCTGGCTGCCGCGCGTCGGCTTGGTGGCGACCCGGCGCTTCTGCCGCACCAGCGCCGAGGCGAGCAGCGACGCCATGCGCGCCATCGCCGCCTCGTAGTTCTGGAACTGGCTGCGATGCTCGCTCGCCACCACGCACAGCATGCCGTCGGCGTCGAGGCGCTTCTCGAGCGCCGTGCGGATGCGCTGCACGTCGTACGGACCGAGCACGGCCTCGGCCGCAGTCAGGTCGAGCCGCAGGTCGACCTTGGTCTCGGTCTTGTTGACGTGCTGGCCGCCAGCGCCGCCGCTGCGCGAGAAGCTCAGGTGGAAGCAGTCCTTCGGGATCATGCGGCCATCCCGCAGCCACAGGTCAGAGCGCGACACGGGTCACCCATCCATACCGGGGTTGTTCGCGAAGGTGGAAGCCCTCGGCGAGCCACGCCGCGGCGTGCGCGGCGGCGCGCGCTGCGATCGGCCGCGGCGGCTGCGCCCCGAGCGAGCGCAGGCGTTCGGCCAGCAGGTCGGCGACGGCGGCGGCCCCGGTGAGCACCCCCCCGCCCACCGCCACCGGCAGACCGTTCCAATCGAGCCCGGCGCGGCGCACGGCGGCGGCCGCGAGCATCGCCAGCGCCTCGACGCCATCGGCCAGCACGTCGTTGGCGACGGCATCGCCGGCAGCAGCGGTCGCCAGCACGACCGGCAGGTGCTTCGCGACGTCGCCCGAAGTCGCGCGCTGCAGCACGGCGCCCAGGCGCTGCGGTGCCGGGGCCTGGAACGCTGCGACCAGCGCCGGCGTCAGCGCGGTCGGTGGCCCGAGGTCGTCGACCGCCAGCAGCACGGCGGCGGCGGCGCGGCGCACGAGGTCGTAACCACTGCCCTGGTCGCCGAGCAGGTAGCCGCGGCCGCCGACGCGGTGCAGTTCGCCGTTCGCTGCGCGCGCGATCGCGAACGAACCGGTGCCCGCCCACAGCAGCACACCGGGCCCGTCGGCGAGACCCGCGGCCGCGGCGGCGAGCACGTCGCCGACGACGGCGACCGGGAAGTCGATGCCGCGCGCGCGCACGCCGGCGACGAGCGCCTCGCTGGTCGCGACGTCGCCGACGCCGGCCATCGCGCACACGGCTGCTTCGGGCGGCGCGTCGCCGGCCGCGGCACGCAGCGCTGCCGCGAGGCCGTCGCACGCCGCGTCGAGGCCGTGCACCGCCGGCTGCACGGCGCGGGCGTCACCGCCGGGACGGCTGCCGGCCGGCCACCATTCGTAGCGACACTGGCTGCCGCCGACGTCGAGTCCGAGGAACACCACGGACACACGCTAGTCGGCGGGCCGTGCTGGTGCCATGCGCGTCCGTCAGCGCGACGGGGCGGCCGCCACCCACTGCTGCACCGCCGCCAGCACGACCGACGGTTCGATCAGCGCCTGGCAGTGCGGCACGCGGTCGCAGCGCGGCAGGTAGCAGCACAGGCAGTCGAGGTCCTTCGGCACGATCTTGCTGCCGCGCCCGTAGACCTCGATCTCGGCGGCCGACGTCGGGCCGAACAGCACGATCGCCGGCACCTTGCGCGCCGCGGCGCAGTGCACCGCCAGCGAGTCGCTGGTGACGACCGCGCGGCACTGGTCGATCAACGCCGCGAAGCGGCCGTAGGAGTTGTGGTTGCCGCCGTCGAACACCGGCCGGCCAGCCGCCGCCGCCAGCAGTTCCTTGTGCGTCGCCACTTCCTCCGGGCCGCCGAGCAGCAGCACGCGCAGCCCGGCGTCGGTCGCGAGGCGCAGGAACGTCTGCTGGTGCGCGCGCGTCCACTGCTTGTAGGCCCAGCGACCGCCGGCCCCGGTGTTGAGGCCGACCAGCGGCCCGTGGCCGGGCAGGCCGCGCACGAACGCCGCCGCCTCGGCGCTGTCGTTCTTCGACGGCTCGAGGATCGGTTCGCGCACCGCGGCCGGATCGAGGCCGAGCACTTCGGCGACGAGGTGCTGGTAGGTCTGCGTGTTCGCCTTCTTGCTGCGGTCGCTGAGGCCCATCGCCAGCCAGCGCGCGGCACCCGGGCCGAGCGGCACGATGCGGCCACCGGCGTCGCGCACGTAGCCGCGGCGTTCCTTGCCCTTCGCCATCGCCGCCAGCACCGCCGCGTCGGGATCGGCGTCGGGGCACAGCACCACGTCGAACGTCTCGGTGGCGAGGCGCGCCGCAGTCACCGCGTCGTCGGTGGCGAGCACTTCGTCGACCAGCGGGTTGCCGTCGAACAGGCCGACGGCCGACTTGCGCGTCAGCCAGGTGACCTTCGCCTGCGGCCAGGCAGCGTGGATCGCCGGCAGGAACGCGGTCGTGCGCAGCACATCGCCGGTCGCCGCCAGCTTGACCATCAGCACGCGGTGGCGGACCGGCGCGTACTCGTCGCAGGTCGCACACTCCTTGCCACGGCGCTTGTGCGGCGCACACGGGCGGTCCCACCGCACGTGGCGGCAATCCTGCTTCAGGTCGAAGTCCATCGCGGCGGTTATCGGCAGGCGAGGTGGTCCTGCGTGCGAGAAGGTGTAGCGGACGGCCGGCGCCGGGGCCAAGCGTGCGTTCGAGGCACCGCTGCCGAAGGCGCAGTGGCGGGTCAGCGAGCCGCAGCAGCCAGCACGCGCGCGTAGACGGCGAGGTGGCGCTCGACGTACTGCGCCTGCCGGAAGCCCTCGTCGACGCGCCCGGGGCCAGCGGCGGCGAGCCGGGCTCGCAGCGCCGGATCGTCGCGCAGGCGCGCGATCGCCGCGGCCAACGCGGCGGGATCGTCGGGTGGCACGTGCAGCCCGTTGCGTTCGTGCTGGATCAGGTCGGCGAGTCCACCGACCTTGCTGGCGATCACCGGCCGCGCCGCCCCGAGCGCTTCGAGCGCGGCGACGCCGAGCCCTTCGGCGCGCGATGGCAGCACGAACAGGTCGCAGGCGGCGAGCAGGTCGCCGGCGTCGCTGCGGCGGCCGAGGAACTGCACCGCGTCGCCGAGCTGCAGTTCGCTGGCCAGTGCCCGCAGCGACGCCGCCTCGGGGCCGTCGCCGGCGAGCAGCACGCACAGCCGCGGATCGCGCAAGCTGGCTTGCGCACGCAGCAGCACGTCGAGGCCCTTGCGGTGCATCAGCTGGGCGAGAGCGAGCACGACGAAGCGTTCGTCGCCGAGCCCGAGCTGGCGCCGCATCGCAGCGCGGCCGATCGGTGCGACAAGGCGCGCTTCGTCGAGCGCGTCGGGGATCTCGTCGATCGCCGCCGCCGGCACACCGCCGTCGAGCAGGCATTGCCGCACCGCCGGCGAGATCGCGATCACCGCGCGCGCGGTGCGGCGGTAGACGAAGTTCGTGCGCGGGCCGCGGCGCACCGTGCGGTCCATGCGGCGCGTCACCACCACCGGGCAGCCGGCGAGGCGCGCGGCGATGGCGCCGAGCCAGGCGGCGCGGCCGGTGTGCAGGTGCACCAGCGAGGCGTTGCGCAACAGGGAACGCAACCGCCAGACGGACAGCACGTCGCACGAGTGGCGCAGCGCGATCGGTGCGACGTCGAAGCCGCGTTCGCGGGCGGTGCGTTCGGCGGCACTGCCGGCGGGTGCCACCAGCAGCTGTGGCACACCGCGCGCGCGCAGGCCTTCCATCAGCAGGAACACCTGCACTTCGCCGCCGCTCCACGCGCGCTCCGGGTCGACGTGGACCACGGGGCCGCGGAACGGCGGCAGCTCGGCGCGGCCGATGCTGGCCTGCGCCGCTGCGCTCACAGGATCGCGTCTTCGCCGGTGAGCTGGCGGCCGATGATCAGGCCGTGGATGTCGTGCGTGCCCTCGTAGGTGATGACCGACTCGAGGTTGCACATGTGGCGCATCATCTGGTATTCGTCGGTGATGCCGTTGGCGCCGAGGATGTCGCGGCCGATGCGGCAGCACTCGAGCGCCATCCAGCAGCTGTTGCGCTTGGCCATCGACACGTGGAAGTGCTGCATGGTGCCGGCTTCCTTCATCTTGCCGAGCTTCCAGCACATCAGCTGCGCCTTGGTGATCTCGGCCGCCATCCACACCAGCTTGTTCTGCACCAGCTGGTACTTGGCGATCGGCTTGTCGAACGAGATGCGCATCTTGCTGTAGCGACAGGCCTCGTCGTAGGCGGCCTGGGCGGCGCCGATGGCGCCGAAGGCGATGCCGTAGCGCGCCTGCGTCAGGCAGCTCAGCGGGCCCTTCAGGCCTTCGATGCCCGGCAGCATCTGCGACTTGTGGATGCGCACGTCCTCGAGCACCAGCTCGCTGGTGTCCGACGCGCGCAGCGAGAACTTGTTCTTGATCGGCTTGCCCTGGTAGCCCTTGGTGCCCTTGTCGACCAGGAAGCCGCGCACGACGCCGTCGAGCTTGGCCCAGACGATGGCGACGTCGGCGGTGGTGCCGTTGGTGATCCAGTACTTGCTGCCGTTCAGCACGAAGTGGTCGCCGTCGCGCACCGCCTTGGTCAGCATGCCGCCCGGGTTGCTGCCGAAGTCCGCCTCGGTCAGGCCGAAGCAACCGATCAGCTTGCCGGCCGCCATCTTCGGCAGGTACTTCTGCTTCTGCTCCTCGCTGCCGTAGGCCCAGATGGGATACATGCACAGCGAGCCCTGCACCGACACGAACGAGCGCAGGCCGCTGTCGCCGCGCTCGAGTTCCTGGCAGATCAGGCCGCTGGCGATCGGGCTCAGGCCGGCACAGCCGTAGCCGGTCAGCGAGGCGCCGTAGACGCCCATCTCGCCGAGCTCCGGGATCAGGTGGGTCGGGAACGTCGCGGCGCGGTTGTGTTCCTCGATGATCGGCATGAAGCGATCCGAGACCCATTGCCGCACCGTGTCGCGGATCATCCGCTCCTCGTCGGAGTAGAGTTCGTCGACGTTGTAGAAATCGAGTGCCTTGTAGGGATCGCTCATGGTGCGATGGAGTGTGCGGGGCCGAGCACGATAGCGTGGCGACCCGCCAAGGAAAGACGCGCCACGCGGCTTCGCACCCGCGGAAGACCAGGATGCACGACCGAATTGCCAGCCGCTGCGCCTGCTGCGGCCATCCCACCGCCGGCGCCCCGTGCCGCCGCTGCCGCGGTGCGTTGACGGCGCTGCACCGCGCCTACGCACTTCGCCCGGGCCGCGGCGCGCCCCCCGCCGATCTGTGGCGCGGCCTGCGCGAAGTGCACCGTGCCGTGTTCGCGCTGCTGCACGAACGCGCGTTCCTCGGCCTGCTGCGGCTGCCGGTCGCCGCCAATCTGCTGGCGTTCCTGCTGGTCTACGTCGGCGGCGCCTGGCTGCTGACGCCGTGGTGCACGGCCGCGTTCGCCTCGCCCTGGCCGCTGCTCGACGGCGTGCGCGCGGCCACCGCCGAGCATGGACCGACGCGCTGGCTCGCCGCCGCGGCGCTGCTGCTCGGCCCGCCGCTGCTCGACGTGGTCTGTGGTGCGCTGCAGGAGCCGCTGCGGGTCGCCGCCGAGCGCGCGATGGTCGGCCCCGAGCATGGCGACGACGCCCACCACACGGTGCTGCGCCTGCGCGAACGGGCGCAGGTGCTGGCGGCGGCCCTGCTGCTGCTGCCGGCGGTGCTGGCGCTGTGCCTCGTGCCGTACGTGTGGCTGCCGCTGCTGGTGCTGCTCGGCGCCACGGCGGCCGCGGTCGTCTGGTTCGAAGCGCCGATGGCCGAACGCGGGCTCGCCCTGCCAGCGCGCCTCGAACTGCTGTGGCGGAACCGCTGGCGCGCGCTCGGCACCGGCCTCGGCCTGCAGTTCGCGGTGTTCGTGCCGTTCGTCAACGTGCTGGCGCTGGCGCCGGTGGCGACGATCGCCGCGACCTCGGCCTACCTGCAGTTCGACAAGAGCCGCCACGCCAGCGCCGGCTTCGGCACCGTCCGCTGACGCCCTGGTGCGGCGAACGCTCGCCTCGGCGGCACCCGGCTCCTAGCCTGTCGGCCCCCATGAGCCGCCAGATCCTGGTCACCAGCGCCCTCCCCTACGCGAACGGGCCGATCCACCTCGGCCATCTGGTCGAGTACATCCAGACCGACGTGTTCGCGCGGTTCCAGCGGCTGCGTGGCCACCGCGTCGCCTACCTCTGCGCCGACGACACGCACGGCACGGCGATCATGATCCGGGCGCAGAAGGAAGGGCGCACGCCGGAGCAGCTGATCGCCGACATGGCGGTGCAGCACCAGCGCGACTTCGCCGCGTTCGGCATGTCGTTCGACCACTACGGCTCGACCAACAGCCCGGCCAACCTGGCGATCGCCACCGGCATCTGGCAGCGCCTGCGCGAGCGGCAGCTGGTCGTCGAGCGCTCGGTCGAACGCCTCTACGACCCGGTGCAGAAGACCTTCCTCGCCGACCGCTTCGTCGTCGGCGAGTGCCCGCGCTGCGGCGCCGCCGAGCAGTACGGCGACAGCTGCGAGAAGTGCGGCTCGACCTATCCGGCGACCGAGCTGAAGAACCCGCGCAGCGTGCACTCGGGCGCCAAACCGGAGCTGCGGCCGAGTTCGCAGCTGTTCGTGCGCCTCGAGCCGCTGCAGTCGTTCCTCGCCGAGTGGACGCAGCAGAGTGGCGCCCTGCAGAGCGAGGTCGCCAACTACCTCGCCGGACATTTCCTCGACAAGCCGCTGCAGGACTGGGACGTGTCGCGCCCGGCCCCGTACTTCGGCTTCGAGATCCCGGACGCGAAGGGCCAGTTCTGGTACGTCTGGTTCGACGCGCCGATCGGCTACATCGCGGCGACCAAGGAGTGGTGCGAGCGCACCGGCCAGTCGCTCGACGCGTGGTGGAAGAACCCGCAGTGCGAGGTCGTGCACTTCCTCGGCAAGGACATCACCTACTTCCACACGCTGTTCTGGCCGGCCCTGCTGCACGTCGGCGGCTACCAGCTGCCGAGGCGCGTGCAGATCCACGGCTTCCTGCGCGTCGGCGGCGAGAAGATGTCGAAGTCGAAGGGCACCTTCGTCACCGCCGAGCGCTACCTGCAGCACCTCGACGCCGAGTGGCTGCGCTACTACTACGCGAGCAAGCTGAGCAGCAAGATCGACGACCTCGACTTCCAGGAGGACGAGTTCGTCGGCAAGGTCAACAGCGACCTGGTCGGGCGCGTGGTCAACCTGGCGAGCCGCTCGGCGCGCTTCGTCGAGGCGACCGGCCTGTCGGCGAACTACCCGGCCGACGGCGGCCTGTTCGCCAGGGCCGCGGCGCAGAGCGAAGCGATCGCCGCCGCCTACGAGGCGTGCGACTACCGCGAAGCGATGCGCCTCGTGATGCTGCTGGCCGACGCCGCCAACGAGTACGTCGAGCAGAAGCAGCCGTGGACGCTGAAGAAGGACCCGGCGAAGGCGCAGGAGCTGCAGGACGTCTGCACCGTGGTGCTGAACCTGTTCCACCAGATCGCCGTCTACCTGCAGCCGGTGCTGCCGAAGCTCGCGGCCAAGGCCGGCGCGCTGCTCGGCAGCGCCTGCGATCGCTGGGAGCTCGTGCAGCGGCCGCTGGTCGGCAGCAAGGTCGCGAAGTTCGAACACCTGATGACGCGCGTCGAAGCCGACAAGGTGAAGGCGATGTTCACGCCGGAGCCTTCGGCACCAACGATGCCGGCACCGTCGGTGGCGGCCGTCGCCGCACCGGCGGCACCTGCCGCCGCAGCCGCGAACGCCGACGCCAACGACGCGCTGCAGAAGGAACCGCTGGCGGCGGAGATCACGATCGACGACTTCCAGCGGGTCGACCTGCGCGTGGCGCGCATCGTCGCAGCCGAAGCGGTGCCGGAGGCCAAGAAGCTGCTGCGGCTGACGCTGAGCCTCGGCAGCGGGCCGACGCGCAACGTCTTCGCCGGCATCAAGAGCGCCTACGAGCCCGCGAAGCTGGTCGGGCGACTGGTCGTCATGGTCGCCAACCTGGCGCCGCGCCAGATGAAGTTCGGCCTCAGCGAAGGCATGGTGATCGCCGCCGGCACCGACGGCGAAGTGTTCCTGCTGTCGCCCGACCAGGGCGCGAAGCCGGGGCAGCGCCTGCACTGATCGCGGCGGCGGCGCGGGTCGCAGCGACTCCACGCAGAGCAACTCCGCGCAGAATTGAAAACGGGGCCGGCTTCCGCCGTGCCCCGCTTCGATTCTGGCGATGACCCCCACCCCGGTCGCGCTGCGACCGGCGGCGGGGCGAAGATCACTTCTTGGCCTTCTTCGCCTTCTTCGCCGTCTTCGCCTTCTTAGCCTTCTTCTTGGCAGCCATGTGCTGAGTCCTTGTTAGGGTTTTGGTGGGGTAAGACCGGCGTGGCCACCACGAGCCATGGAAGCCTCCGCAAACCGGCCACACCGTAGATCGGCAATCGCCTCGCCGGAATTCACACGGAACTCCCGTGGCATCGCGGGGATAGCGCCACCAGCACCCTTCAGCGAGATTTGCGAACTGCTACTTACGTCAACGGGCACGCAGCAGCGATCGCCCTAATGACGCCCTGCCAGCCGGCTGGAACCGAGCTCGGATTTTTCTTGTCGGCCCCATGGATTTTCCCGCGCCGCCGGGACTGGAAACAGCGCGGGCCACGAGGAGCGCCGTGCTCGTCGTGGCCCGCCGACTGCGTTGCGTGACGCGCCCGTCGTTCAGTCGAACAACTTGTCGAGCGTCTTCTTCGCGTCGGTGCCGTACTCCTCGCCGAGCCCCGCGTCGTCGCCCTCGCGTTCGGTCGCTTCGCGGTAGATGTCGGCGAGCTTCTTCGCCGTCTCGCTGGCGTAGAGGCGCACCATGCCGACGGTCGTGCGGTCGTCGAACAGGATCGTCAACAGCGTGCGGTCCCCGACGAGCGACAACTGGATGTTGTCGCGCTCGCCCTGGTGGAACATCGCCGTGAACTCCTCCTCCCCGAGCAGGCGCGCCATCTCCTTGGTCGCCGCGAACGAACCGGCGACCAGCGCCGAGATCGTGTCGATGTCGATGGTGCGGAGTTCGCCGCGCTTGGTGACGAGGTGGCCTTCCTTGTCGATCAGCAGCGCGCACTTGGCACCCGACAGGCGCAAGAACTCGGCGAGCAGCTTGTCGATGCGATCGATGTCCTCCTTGTAGAAGGTCAGTCGGTCGTGGCGCAGACGCTCGTTCTGCGACATTCGTTTCTTGTCAGCCATGGCGAAGCCTCCCCGCCGTCACATGTTGCCGAGGTAGAAGTAGGCCACGCCCGCGGCCGCGGCCATCAGCAGCACGGTCAGGGCGACGACGACGCCGGTCGCCCCACCCTTCTTGGCCGGAGCCGCCGCCGCAGGGGCGGCCGCAGCCGCCACCGGTCGACGCGCCGCTGCCGCCGGCTTGGCCGCGGCCCGCGGGGCCGCCGCCGCCGCAGGGGCAGGTGC
>ERZ1066117.1278-NODE-1278-length-13076-cov-7.566316_pt1 | contig 13076 bp, 12 predicted proteins | sample MGYA00382764_ERZ1066117 | MGnify/ENA primary metagenome ERZ1066117 (study PRJEB33369, sample SAMEA5778347) | biofilm metagenome | biome: Industrial cooling water; feature: Water cooling tower basin; material: Biofilm | place: United Arab Emirates | collected...
GTCGTAGAAGCGGCGCTCCATGGAGCCGATCAGGTCCGTGCCGGCGTGCAACAGACCCACGACCACGAGCACGCCGAGCGCGGTGGCCGCGTCGGCGAGCGAGCGCCAGCGTGGACGGCGGCGCACAGGGGTCGGGGAATCGGCGTCGTTCACAGAGGTCCGGGGTCGGCTCACAAAAAAAAGAGGTGAGCCGGGCTGTTATCGGCCTCACGTGGCACCACTTCAGGGCGACTGCACTGGCCCCATGGATGTAGCATTTTGTTTCAAGCCACCGCCTGGCGACAAGCCACGAGAGTGACAAGCGTCACGCCTGGGACGACAGGCGAAAAAAAAGGCAACGCACGCGTTGCCTTTTGCACATCCGCAGGGAACCGGTCAGAGCAGCGACTTGAGCAGCTTGCCCATTTCGGACGGGTTGCGCGTGACCTTGAAGCCGCACTCTTCCATGATGGCGAGCTTGGCGTCGGCCGTGTCGGCGCCGCCGCTGATGAGCGCGCCGGCGTGGCCCATGCGCTTGCCCGGGGGCGCCGTGACGCCGGCGATGAAGCCCACGATCGGCTTCTTCATGTTGGCCTTGCACCAGCGAGCGGCGTCGGCCTCGTCGGGGCCGCCGATCTCGCCGATCATGATCACGGCGTCGGTGTCGGGGTCGTCGTTGAAGGCCTTCATCACGTCGATGTGCTTGAGGCCGTTGATGGGGTCGCCACCGATGCCGACCGCGCTGCTCTGGCCGAGGCCGATCTCGGTCAGCTGGGCCACGGCTTCATAGGTGAGCGTGCCCGAGCGGCTGACGACGCCGATGCGGCCCTTGCGGTGGATGTGGCCCGGCATGATGCCGATCTTGATCTCGTCGGGCGTGATCAGGCCCGGGCAGTTGGGGCCCAGCAGCAGCGTCTTCTTGCCGCCGGCGGCCTCCTTGGCCTTCATCTTGTTGCGCACCATCAGCATGTCCTTCACGGGGATGCCTTCGGTGATGCAGATCACGAGGTCGAGGTCGGCCTCCACGGCCTCCCAGATGGCGTCGGCCGCGCCCGCGGGCGGCACGTAGATGACGCTGACGTTGGCGCCGTGCTGGGCCTTGGCCTCCTTGACGCTGGCCAGGATGGGGATGCCCTCGAAGCTCTCGCCGGCCTTCTTGGGGTTCACGCCCGCCACGAAGCAGGCCTTGCCGTTGGCGTAGGCCTGGCAGCCCTTGGTGTGGAACTGGCCCGTCTTGCCGGTGATGCCCTGCGTGACGACGCGCGTGTCCTTGTTGATGTAGATCGACATGTGCTGTTCTCCCGCGCTTACTTCACCGCCGCGACGATCTTCGTCGCGGCCTCGGCCATGGTGTCGGCGCTGATGATGGGCAGGCCGCTGTCGGCCAGCATCTTCTTGCCGAGGTCCTCGTTCGTGCCCTTCATGCGCACGACCAGCGGCACGCTGAGGTTCACCGCCTTGCAGGCCGTGATCACGCCCTCGGCGATGGTGTCGCACTTCATGATGCCGCCGAAGATGTTGACGAGGATGCCCTTCACGCTCTTGTTCTTGAGCATGATCTTGAAGGCCTCGGTCACCTTCTCGGCCGTGGCGCCGCCGCCGACGTCGAGGAAGTTCGCCGGCTCGCCGCCGAACAGCTTGATGGTGTCCATGGTGGCCATCGCCAGGCCGGCGCCGTTGACGAGGCAGCCGATGTTGCCGTCGAGGCTGATGTAGGCGAGGTCGAACTTGCTGGCCTCGACCTCGGCCGGGTCTTCCTCGTCGAGGTCGCGGTAGGCGACGATCTCGGGGTGGCGGAACAGCGCGTTGCTGTCGAAGTTGAACTTGGCGTCCAGCGCGATCAGGTTGCCCTTGCTGTCGCGGTTGAGCGGGTTGATCTCGACCAGCGACGCGTCGGTGGCCATGTAGCACTCGTAGAGCTTGCGGAACACGTCCACGGCCTGGGCCGTGCTGTTCGCGGGCAGGCCGATGGAGTCGGCGATCTTCTTCGCCTGCGCCTCGGTGAGGCCGGCCAGCGGGTCGATGACCTCGGTGACGATCTTCTCGGGGGTGCTGTGCGCGACCTCCTCGATGTCCATGCCGCCTTCGCTGCTGGCGATGAAGGCCACCTTCTGCGTGGCGCGGTCGGTCACCAGGGAGACGTAGTACTCCTTCTGGATGTCGGCGCCTTCCTCGATGTAGAGGCGGCGGACCTTTTGGCCCTCGGGGCCGGTCTGGTGCGTCTTGAGCTGCATGCCCAGGATCTGGCCGGCCAGCGTCTCGACCTCGGCCAGCGAGCGCGCGAGCTTGACGCCGCCGCCCTTGCCGCGGCCGCCCGCGTGGATCTGGGCCTTCACGACCCAGACGCTGCCGCCGAGCTTCTGGGCTGCCTCCTGCGCCTCGCGCACGGTGAAGGCGGGATAGCCGCGGGGCACCGGCACGCCATGCTGGCGCAGCAGTTCCTTGGCCTGGTATTCGTGGATCTTCATGTCGCCTCCTCGCGAGGGTCTGGGATGGTCGTCGGGGTCAGGAATCGGTGGCCGCGGCGGCGGCCGCCGGGCGGTACCAGCGCGGGTAGAACTCGCGCACGGCCGGGCCGTCGGTGCGCAGGGCGTGGCAGCGGTCGAGCTGGAAGGGCTGGCTCGCGCCCTCGGCCTGGCCGCGGGTGTCGATGACCTCGCCGGCAAAGCCCTGCACCACGGCCGTGGGCAGCACCTGGGCGAGTTCCGTCAGGTGGGTGCAGCCCTGCACGCCACCCAGCCGCGAGCGCACCTCGCGGTGGAAGTTGTCCAGCAGGTTCAGGCCCACGAGCCGGCGGTAGGCGTCGCCGTGCTCGTTGCAGACGCCCGGGTAGGGCATGGCGCGCGTCTCGGAGCCGGCGTCCACGATGTCGAGGCCGGCCGCGACCACCAGGCGAAGCAGCATGTCGTGGATGGGCGCGCCGGGCGGGCGCGGGCCGTCGGCCATCGGCGTGGTGCGGGTCTTGGTGTCGGCCAGCGTGGCGTCGACCTCCCAGAGCCCGTCGTCACGGGCAAACACCTGCACGTCGATCTGGCGGCGGTGCTTGAGCTGGCGCGTCGGCGCCGCGGGTGGAAGGCTCATTGGCAAGGGCGGACTACGGGGCCGATGCGGCGGCGCAGCAACGGGCGGGCGCGAATGTAGCACGCACGTTCCCGCACGAAACTGACGGCGGGGCCGGGCCCGTCTCAGGCGGATTCGTCGTCCGGGGGCGGCTCGGCGTCGTCGGGGGCGCCCCGAACGACACGGCGGATGACGTCGCCGCCGAAGCCGCGGCCGGCCAGGAAGCGCATCTGCCGGGCGCGCTCGGCGGGCGTGGCGCCCGGTTCGCCGAAACGGCGCTGCCAGAGTGCCTGGGCGCGCTCGAGCTCGCTGCCACGGGCCTGCTGCACCGCGGCGTCCACCAGGGCCGGCTCCAGGCCGCGCTGCTGCATCACCTGGCGCAGGCGGCGCTCGCCGAAGCGCGGCGCCTTGGCCGCCAGCAGGGACTCGGCCATGCGCGGCTCGTTCAGCAGCCCGGCCGCCGCGAGGCGGTCGATGACGGCGGCGATGCGCTCGCGCAGCAGGCTGTCGGGGAAGGCGGTGTCGGGCGCGGGGGTGGCCTCGGCCGCGGAAGCCTCGGCCAGCCGCGCCAGCGCCCGCGCGTGCGTGAGCAGCTTGCGCTCGAGCTCGGCGCGGCTGTGGTCGCGCTGCGCCAGCCAGCGCAGCGCGCGCGACTTCAGCGCCGCCGGCGTGGGCCCGTCGGCGCGCTGCAGCGGCGCGCCGGCCTCGGCCCGGCCCGCGGGTTTACTCCGCAGCGGCGGCGCCACCCAGCACCGGGATGCCGACGTGCTCGCGCACCTTGTTCTCGATCTCGCGCGCCAGTTCGGGGTTCTCGCGCAGGAACTCGCGCGCGTTGTCCTTGCCCTGGCCGATCTTCTCGCCGTTGTAGGCGTACCAGGCGCCGGACTTGTCGAGGATGCGCGCCTCCACGCCCATGTCGATGATCTCGCCCTCGCGGCTGATGCCCTCGCCGTAGAGGATGTCGAACTCGGCGGTCTTGAAGGGCGGGCTGACCTTGTTCTTGACGACCTTGACCTTGGTCTCGGAGCCGATGACCTCCTCGCCCTTCTTGATGCTGCCGGTGCGGCGGATGTCCAGGCGCACCGAGGCGTAGAACTTGAGCGCGTTGCCGCCGGTGGTCGTCTCGGGGCTGCCGAACATGACGCCGATCTTCATGCGGATCTGGTTGATGAAGATGACCATGGTGTTGGTCTTCTTGATCGTGGCCGTGAGCTTGCGCAGCGCCTGGCTCATGAGGCGCGCCTGCAGGCCGGGCAGCGCGTCGCCCATCTCGCCCTCGAGCTCGGCCTTGGGCGTGAGCGCGGCCACCGAGTCGACGACGATGAGGTCGACCGAGCCCGAGCGCACCAGCGCGTCGACGATCTCGAGCGCCTGCTCGCCGGTGTCGGGCTGGCTGATCAGCAGCTCCTGCAGGTTGACGCCCAGCTTCTGGGCGTACTGGATGTCGAGCGCGTGCTCGGCGTCGATGAAGGCGCAGGTGCCGCCTTCCTTCTGCATCTCGGCGATGACCTGCAGCGTGAGCGTGGTCTTGCCCGACGACTCGGGGCCGTAGATCTCGACCACGCGGCCGCGCGGCAGGCCGCCGACGCCGAGCGCGATGTCCAGGCCCAGGCTGCCGGTGGAGACGACCTGGATGTCCTCGATGACCTCGCCCTCGCCCAGGCGCATGATCGAGCCCTTGCCGAACTGCTTCTCGATCTGGGCCAGCGCGGCCTGCAGGGCCTTGGCCTTTTCGGTGTTCAGCGCTTTGACGGGTGCGTCCACGGGGCTCTCCTGGATGGGGTTCGGTTGGCCGCGATCATAGCCAAAAGGCTGGATGGGCGTACAGCTCTTTCGATGGCCCCCGGCCGCGGGCGCCCGCTGGCGGGGCCCCGGGCCGGGTCGGCCGCCTTGACGCCACGCAAGGGCCGCGTCACCCTGCTGCCTAGAATCCGCGCACCGCGCCAGCCCGAGCCCGGACCTCCAAAGAGCTGTAGGAGACACGCCGTGAGAATCCTCATCGCCGAAGACGACCAGGTGCTGGCCGACGGGCTGCTGCGCAGCCTGCGCTCCTCGGGCTATGCCGTCGACCAGGTCGGCAGCGGCTCCGAGGCCGACGGCGCCCTGGCGGCGCACGAGTTCGACCTCGTCATCCTCGACCTCGGCCTGCCCAAGATGCACGGCTTCGAGGTGCTGCGCAAGCTGCGCGCGCGCGGCAGCGCGGTGCCGGTGCTCATCCTCACGGCGGCCGACAGCGTCGAGCAGCGCGTCAAGGGCCTCGACCTGGGCGCCGACGACTACATGGCCAAGCCGTTCTCGCTGCAGGAGCTCGAGGCCCGCGTGCGCGCGCTCACGCGGCGCGGCCTGGGCACGGCCAGCAGCCTGCTCAAGCACGGCCCGCTCACCTTCGACGCCACCGGCCGCGTGGCCTACCTCAACGACCAGATGGTGGAGCTCTCGGCGCGCGAGCTCAGCCTGCTGGAGGTGCTGCTGCAGCGCGCGGGCCGCCTCGTCAGCAAGGACCAGCTCGTCGAGCGCCTGTGCGAGTGGGGCGAAGAGGTCAGCAACAACGCCATCGAGGTCTACATCCACCGCCTGCGCAAGAAGATCGAGCAGGGGCCGGTGCGCATCGCGACGGTGCGCGGCCTGGGCTACTGCCTGGAGAAGATCGCGGCATGATGGCGGAGAATGCCCCGCCCGCCTGAACAGCGCTCACTCTTCGGCGAGATCCTCGACTGGATGCTCGCGCCACTGCTGCTGCTGTGGCCCATGAGCCTGGGGCTCACCTGGCTGGTGGCGCAGGGCATCGCCAACCGCCCCTACGACCGCGAGCTCGCCGAAGCGGCGCTCGCGCTGGCGCGGCAGGCCTCGGTGCAGGTGAGCAACGTCGACGGGCCGGCCACGCCCGACATGCGCACGGCGCTCGAGCGCACGGCGCAGACGCTGCTGCGCAGCGAGGAGGACGGCGACAACGTCTTCTTCCAGGTGCTGGGCGCGCGCGGCCAGCTCATGGCGGGCGACGCGCGCCTGGCGCTGCCGGTCGACGACGACCCCGTGGCCGCCGGCGCCGCGCGGGCGGACGCCAACGGCGTGCGCTTCCGCGACGACTTCCTGGCCGACGAGCCGGTGCGCGTGGCTTGGCTGGCGCTGCCCGGCGGCGGCGGCGAGGGCGACGCGCTCGTGCAGGTGGCCGAGACCCTGGGCAAGCGCTCGCGCCTGGCCACCGAGATCATCAAGGGCGTGCTGCTGCCGCAGTTCGTGATCCTGCCCGTGGCGGTGCTGCTGGTGTGGCTGGCGCTGTCGCGGGGCATCCGGCCGCTGGCCGACGTGCAGCAGCGCATCCGCCGCCGCGACAGCACCGACCTCAGCCCCATCGAGACCGCCGGCGTGCCCGACGAGGTGGCGCCGCTGGTGGATTCCATCAACGACCTGCTGCAGCGCCTGGACCACACCATCGCCGCGCAGCGCCACTTCCTGGCCGACGCCGCGCACCAGCTCAAGACGCCGCTGGCCGGCCTGCGCATGCAGGCCGAGCTCGCCGCGCGCGACATCGAGGCCGGCCGCGGCGACGCCGCCACGCTCACGCACTCGCTGGAGCAGATCGCGGTGTCCACGCAGCGCGCGGCGCACATGGTCAACCAGCTGCTGGCCATGGCACGCGCCGACGCCGCCGGCGGCCAGGTGCTGGCGCGGCAGCCGGTGGACCTGGGCGGGCTCGTGCGCGCGGTGGTGCGCGACTTCGTGGCCAAGGCCATGGAGCGCCGCATCGACCTCGGCTACGAGGGCCCCGACGGCAGCGGCCCGAGCGAGCCCGTCACGCTGCTGGGCGAGCCCGTGCTGCTGGGCGAGCTGGTGCGAAACCTGGTGGACAACGCGCTGCAGTACACCCCGGCCGGCGGCACGGTGACGGCGCGCGTGCTGCCCGACCCCTTCGGCCAGGTGGTCGTGCTGCAGGTGGAGGACACCGGCCCCGGCATCCCGCCGGCCGAGCGCGACGCCGTGTTCCGGCCCTTCTACCGCGCGCTGGGCACGCAGGTCGACGGCAGCGGCCTGGGCCTGGCCATCGTGCAGGAGATCGCGCAGCGCCACGGCGCCACCATCACGCTGGCCGACGCGCGGCCGCGCCACGCCAGCCCCGGCGCGCCCACGCCCGGGGCGCTGTTCACGGTGCGTTTCCCGCTCGTGCCGGCGGACGCCGTCAGCTCTGCATGAGGCGCTTGCTGCGCGCCACGGACATGAGGATGCCCAGGCCCAGGCCCAGCGTCACCATCGCCGTGCCGCCATAGCTCACGAAGGGCAGCGGCACGCCGACCACGGGCAGGATGCCGCTGACCATGCCCATGTTGACGAAGGCGTAGGTGAAGAAGTTCATCGTCACCGCGCCGGCCAGCAGGCGCGAGAACACGGTGGGCGCCTCGGCGGCGATCATCAGGCCGCGGAAGATCAGGAACACGAAGGCCACCAGCAGCACCAGCACGCCGGCGAGGCCGAACTCCTCGGACAGCGCCGCGAAGATGAAGTCGGTGGTGCGCTCGGGGATGAACTCCAGGTGCGTCTGCGTGCCCTGCATGAAGCCCTTGCCCGCGAGGCCGCCGGAGCCGATGGCGATCATGCCCTGCAGGATGTGGAAGCCCTTGCCCAGCGGGTCCTTCGTGGGGTCGAGCAGGGTGCAGACGCGGGTCTTCTGGTACTCGCGCAGGCCCACCCACTCCACGCCCGGCTGGCACCAGCTGTCGCCCATGAGCACGATGGTGCTGATGCCCACCAGCATGAGCACCAGCACCGGCACGACCAGGCGCCAGCTCAGGCCGGCGAAGAAGATCAGGTAGACGCCCGAGGCCGCCACCAGCAGCGCCGTGCCGAGGTCGGGCTGGTCGGCGATCAGCAGCACCGGCACGGCCAGCAGCACGGCCGCCATCAGGAAGTCGGCCACGCGCAGCTGGCCCTCGCGCTTCTGGAACCACCAGGCCAGCATCAGCGGCAGCGCGATCTTCATGATCTCGCTGGGCTGGATCACGGTCACGCCGATGTCCAGCCAGCGCGTGGCGCCCTTGCGCGTGATGCCGGCGAACTCCACCGCCACCAGCAGCAGCACGCCCACCACGTACAGCGGCACGGCCACGCGCTCCAGCGTCTGCGGCGACACCTGCGCCACCACGAAGATGACCGCCAGCGCGATCAGCATGTTGCGGCCGTGGTCGACGAAGCGCGTGCCGTGGTCGTAGCCCGCCGAGTACATCACCACCAGGCCGATGGCGGCCAGCAGACCGATGGCCAGCGCCAGCGGGCCGTCGAAGCCGCTGAACACGCGCAGCGCGCGGCTGGGCCAGGAGGGCTGCTCGAAGACGGCGCTCATCGCGGGCTCGCCTGGGCCACCGTCTCGGGCGCGGGCGTGGCCACGCCCGGCAGCGGCACGTCCAGCGCGCGCCGCGGCGTGCCCACCGGGGCGGCGGCGCGGCCCTGGCGCACGAGGGCGATGTCCTCCTCGCTGGGCCACTGGCCCAGCAGCAGGTAGTCGAACACGCGGCGCGCGATCGGTGCCGCGGCCTCGGCGCCGAAGCCGGCGTTCTCCACCACCACCGCCAGCGCCACCGTGGGCGCCTCGGCCGGCGCCATGGCCATGTAGAGCGAGTGGTCGCGCTGGTGCTCGGCCAGCTTGGCGGCGTTGTACTTCTCGCCCTGGCGGATGCCCACGGCCTGCGCGGTGCCCGTCTTGCCGCCGCTGGTGTAGGGCGCGCCGGCGAACACGCGCGTGGAGGTGCCCTCCTGCGTCACGGCGTGCAGGGCCTTGCGGATGACCTCCACGTGCTCGGGCTTCAGCGGCAGCGGCTCCAGCGGCTCGCGCGGCACGGGCTTGCGCTGGCCGCTGATGGCGTCCTCGATCTCGCGCACCAGGCGCGGCTGGTGGCGCACGCCACCCGACACCAGCGTGGCCGTGGCCTTGGCCAGCTGCAGCATGGTGAAGCTGTTGTAGCCCTGGCCGATGCCCAGCGAGATGGTCTCGCCGGCGTACCAGCGCTGCTGCTCGGGCTTGCGGAAGAAGCGCCGCTTCCACTCGGTGCTGGGCAGGATGCCGGCGACCTCGTGCTCGAGGTCGATGCCCGTCTTGACGCCGAAGCCGAAGGGCTGCAGCTGGGCGTGCATGAGGTCCACGCCCATCTCGTTGGCCAGGGTGTAGTAGTAGACGTTGCTGCTCTTGACGATGCTGCGGTGCATGTCCACCGGGCCCAGGCCGCGGTCGCCGTGGCTGCGGAAGACGTGGTTGCCGAACTGGAAGGTGCCGCCGTCCTGGACGATGGTGCTGGCGCTGCGCTTGCCGCTGTTGAGCGCCGCGATCGACATGAAGGGCTTGAAGGTGCTGCCCGGCGGGTAGGTGCCGCGCAGGGCCCGGTTCAGCAGCGGCTTGTCGATGCTCTCGTTGAGCTCCCGCCAGCTCTCGCTGTCGATGCCGTCGACGAAGAGGTTGGGGTCGAAGGTGGGCTTGCTCACGAAGGCCAGCACCTCGCCGTTGCGCGGGTCGATGGCCACCAGGGCGCCGCGGCGGTCGCCGAACAGCTGCTCCACCAGGGCCTGCAGCCGGATGTCGACCGACAGCACGAGCTTGTCGCCGGGCGTGGGCGGGTGGCTGCTCAGGCGGCGCACGGCGCGGCCGCCGGCGCTGGTCTCGACCTCCTCGAAGCCCGTGGTGCCGTGCAGGGCCTTCTCGTAGGCGTGCTCCAGGCCCAGCTTGCCGATGTACTCGGTGCCCTTGTAGTTGGCCTGCTCCTCCTCGGGCCACTCCTCCATCGCCGCCTTCTCGGCGGCGTTGACGCGGCCGATGTAGCCCAGCAGGTGGCTGCCCGTCTCGCCCAGCGGGTAGTGGCGGAACAGGCGCGCGCGGATCTGCGCCGTCGGGAAGCGGAAGGCCTGCGCCGTGAAGCGCGCCACCTCCTCGTCGGTGAGCTTGCTGCGGATGGGCAGCGACTCCGCGCCCTTCATGTCGCCCAGCAGCTGGCGGAAGCGGCGGCGGTCGCGCGGGGTGATCTCCACCACCTGCGCGAGCTCGTCGATGAGCGCCTCGAGCTCGGCGCCGCGCGCCTCGCGGGTGGCGATCTCCAGCGTGTAGGCCGAGTAGTTGCTGGCCAGCACGATGCCGTTGCGGTCGACGATGAGGCCGCGGTTGGGCACGATGGGCACCACGGCGATGCGGTTGGCCTCGGCCTGCGTGGCCAGCTCGTCGTGGCGGAAGACCTGCAGGTGCACCAGGCGCGCGGCCAGCAGCGCGAACAGCAGCAGCACGAACAGCGCGGCGGCCAGCAGGCGGCCGCGGAAGCGGTCGATCTCCTGTTCGACGTCGCGCAGGATGGCGGGCATGGGCTGGGCCTACAGGGGCCGATTCTGATCGGGATCGGGCGCGCGGCGCTGCGGCGCCAGCAGCAGCCAAGTGGCCAGCGGCCACAGCGCGGCCTCCAGCAGCGGCGCGGCCAGCAGCCACCAGCCCGGGAACATGTCGCCCGCCAGCAGCCGCACCAGCAGCGACACGGCGTGCGCGGCGGCGAACAGCAGCACCAGCTGCAGGGCCTGCTCGACCACGCCGAACCACAGCAGCCGGCGGTGGATGACCACCGCCACGTACGACAGCAGCGTGTAGGCCAGCGCGTGCTGGCCCAGCAGCGCGCCCTGGTGCACGTCGAGCGCCAGGCCGGCCACGAAGGCCAGGCCCACGCTCACGCGGCGCGGCTGGTGCACGTTCCAGAACACCAGCGCCACGGCCAGCAGGTCGGGCATGCCGGCCCAGCGGCCCAGCGGCAGCAGGTGGCAGCCGAAGGCCAGCAGCAGCGAGCCGTAGATGAAGAAGGGGTTGGCCGGCAGCAGCAGCTGGTCCGAGCCCCGGGGCATGATCATGGGAACGGTGCCTCGCGCCGGGGTGTCAGGGGGCCGGCTGGCCGGGGCGGGCCTTGGGCGTCTTCTCGGGCTTGGCCGCGGTCAGCGGCACCGCGGGCTCGGGCCGCGCGGGCAGCTGCAGGCCGACGGGCTCCAGCACCAGCACCTGGCGCACGCCGTCGGCGCGCGCCACGGGCTCGAGCACGATGCGCGCGAAGCCCGACTCCACGCGCCGCTCCACCGTGGCCACCCGCGCCACGGGCAGGCCCGGCGGGTAGACGCCGTCCAGGCCGCTGGTGTGCAGCAGGTCGCCCACCTGCACGTCGGCGTTGCCGCTCATGAAGCGCAGCTCCAGGCCGCCGCTGCGGCCGGCGCCAAAGGCGGCGCTGCGCTGCTGCGTGCGCGTGTTGAGCACGGGGATGGCGGCGTCCTTGTCGGTGAGCAGCGTGACCTCGCTGGTGAGCGGGTAGACCTGCGTCACCTGCCCCAGCACGCCGGCCTCGCCGATGACGGGCGCGCCCAGCTTCACGCCCTGCGTCAGGCCGCGGTCGATGAACACCTTGCGCGAATACGGGTCGGCGCCCTCGTACAGCACCTCCGCCGGCAGCGAGCGCACGGTGAGCGCGGGCCGCAGCTCCAGCAGCGCACGCAGGCGGGCGTTCTCGGCCGCCAGCTGCTCGGCGCGCGTGGCGCGCTCGGCCAGCGCGGTGGCGCGCTGCTCGGCCTGCTGCTGCGCGCTGCGCGCCTCGGCCAGGCCCTGCAGGTAGCCGGCGCCGCCCGCGGCGATCTCCACCGGCACCGCCACCGCGCGCTGCAGCGGCAGCAGCACCACGGCCAGGGCCTGGCGCAGCGGCTGCGCGATCTGCATGCGCGTGTCGGCCACCATCAGGAAGACGGCCAGCGCCGAGAAGAACACGAGCTTGCTCAGGGCCGAGGGGCCCTGGCGGAAGAACGGCGGCGGGGTGCGGTCGAGCGTGCCCAGCGGCATGGCGGCACCGACGCGGTGGAGGGCTTACTCGGAGGTGAAGATGGAGCCGAGCCGCTCCATGCGCTCCAGCGCCATGCCGCAGCCGCGCACCACGCAGGTCAGCGGGTCCTCGGCCACCAGCACGGGCAGGCCGGTCTCCTCGGCGAGCAGGCGGTCCAGGTCGCGAAGCAGCGCGCCGCCGCCGGTGAGCATCATGCCGCGCTCGGCGATGTCGGCGCCCAGCTCCGGCGGCGTCTGCTCGAGCGCGTTCTTCACGGCCGAGACCATCTGGTTCAGCGGGTCGGTCAGCGCCTCGAGGATCTCGTTGGAGCTGATCGTGAACGAGCGCGGCACGCCCTCGCTGAGGTTGCGGCCCTTGACCTCCATTTCCTTGACCTCGCTGCCCGGGAAGGCGCTGCCGATGGTCTTCTTGATGGCCTCGGCCGTGGGCTCGCCGATCAGCATGCCGTAGTTGCGGCGGATGTAGTTGATGATGGCTTCGTCGAACTTGTCGCCGCCCACCCGGATGCTGCCCTTGTAGACCATGCCGCCGAGGCTGATGACGCCGACCTCGGTGGTGCCGCCGCCGATGTCGACGACCATGGAGCCCGAGGCCTCGGAGACCGGCAGGCCGGCGCCGATGGCGGCGGCCATGGGTTCCTCGATCAGGTAGACGTCGGACGCGCCGGCGCCGAGCGCCGATTCACGGATGGCGCGCCGCTCGACCTGGGTGCTGCCGCAGGGCACGCAGATGATGATCCGCGGGCTGGGCCGGAGCACCGAGCGCGGGTGGACCATCTTGATGAACTGCTTGAGCATCTGCTCCGTCACCGTGAAGTCGGCGATCACGCCGTCCTTCATGGGCCGGATGGCCTCGATGTTGCCGGGCACCTTGCCCAGCATGGCCTTGGCCTCGCGGCCGACGGCCTGGATGGTCTTCTTGCCGTTGGGGCCGCCCTCGTGGCGGATGGCCACGACGGACGGCTCGTCGAGCACGATGCCCTTGCCGCGCACGTAGATCAGCGTGTTGGCGGTGCCGAGGTCGATGGCGAGGTCCGTCGAAAAATAACGGCGCATGGAGGCGAACATGGGAGGCTTCTGGCGTGGTCTCACGCAGGCGACGGTAGCGCGTCGCCTCGGCAAGTCTGGGGCTGCTGGGTAACCGGGGATAATACCGCATCAACCCCCCGAAACCCGCATGTTGCGGGCGTTTGCGAGGCCTTTGCGC
>ERZ1066117.1280-NODE-1280-length-13066-cov-15.055107_pt1 | contig 13066 bp, 9 predicted proteins | sample MGYA00382764_ERZ1066117 | MGnify/ENA primary metagenome ERZ1066117 (study PRJEB33369, sample SAMEA5778347) | biofilm metagenome | biome: Industrial cooling water; feature: Water cooling tower basin; material: Biofilm | place: United Arab Emirates | collected...
AGAGTGTCACCCATGTGCCCGGACAAAAGTGTCACCCATGTTCCCGGTTGCACCAAGTGCCGACTTCGCTGTCGATTCCGAGTGCGGGTTCTGGCCCCGCACACACCTGCTTGTCCAACCGATCGCCTCTATCGCCGGCTGTGCCTGCGGGCTGACTTGGAGCGGTGTCTCGATCATTTGCCGCTCGCCGACCGCGATAGCTACGCCGAGATCCCCGCGATCTGCTCCCGCCGCTCCGCCACCCGCGCCAACTTCCGCAGCTGCTTGTCGCCCGGCGCGATCGTCCCCGCGAGGATCGCTTCCTGGATCGTCGGCGCGAGCAGCAGCAGGCTCATCAAGTGCGTCAACCGTGGCTGGCTGACCCCGAGCGTCTTGGCCGCCGCCGAGTAGTCCGCCAGCAGCCCGCGTTCGATCAAGCTGTCGAGGTGGTAGGCCAGCGCCAAGTTCCGTGCCGCTGGCGTCGCGTCCTGGTCGCCGGTCGTGCGCACCGGCGTCGACGTCTTCGGCTTGGCGGGGGAGTTCTCGAACTTCGCGGTCAACTTCATGGTCGTGCCTCGGCAGCCAGGGTCTCGATGCCGCACGGCCGCAGCTCGATGTCGGCGTCGCCCGTGTCGGGGTGGTAGGTGATGCCGGCGATCAGCAGGCGCAGGATGCGTTCCTGTTCGCGGGGGAAGAGTTCGTTCCACACCGGCTCGAACGACGAGATCGCGAGCGCCAGCCGGTCGGGGGCCACCGTGCCGTCGCCGATCGCGGCCAGTTCGGTCTCGATCGCTGCGAGGTCCACGCGGGCCTGCGCGGCACCGTCGCCGTCGGAACGCAGCCGAGGCTGCAACCGTCGCCGCTCCAGTTCGAGTTCGCGCCGTCTGCGCACCGCCGCCTTCGCTGCCGCCGTCGCCGTCTGGTTCAGCAGCGCCTCGTCGACGCCCATCGCGCGGATCTGCTGGGCCACGAACCCCTCGAACTTGCCGGCCGGGATGCGGCAGCCGGCGCACGCATCCTTGCCCTCGTCGATCCGCACCGGCCGCACCGGAGCAGGCCGCGCAGCAGGGCACCGCTCTTGTTGCGCACGTCGGCGCCGCCGTGCTGCCGGTTGCTGGCCCACTGCGCCTGCACCGCGTCCCACGCCTCGGCCGTGACGATCGCCTCGTGCGCGTCGGTGGGGCGGTTCCAAGGTCCGTCCGAGGACGCCGTCTGCTGCATCGGCTACAGGTGGCCGTCTCCAGCCTCCGTCCATGGCCATGACCGCTCCCCACGCTGCAGCCGCCGTCTCCAACCGCCGCCGTGGTGCGCTCGTACTCGCGACGCTGGCCGTGTTCCTCGCGGCCGCGATCTGGCCGCGACTGCCCGCAGTCACACCTGCGTCTGCGCCGGAGACCGAAGTCTCGGCGGCGCGTGCGATGGCGCAGCTGGAACGGATCGCCACCGCGCCGAGGCCGTCCGGGTCGCCACAGCATGCGCACGCGCGCGAGCAGATCGTCGGCGAACTCGTCGCTCTCGGTCTGCCCGTCGAGCAGAACCGCGGCGTGTTCCGCCACCCGTTGGTGAGCCTCGTGGTGCCGATCGTCGGCAGCGCTTCCACCGGCACCGTGCTGCTGATGGCGCACTACGACTCGGTGCCGCGTGGCCCCGGAGCCGGCGACGACGGCGTCGGCGTGGTCAGTTGGCTCGAGGCGCTGCGGGCGCTGCGGGCGTCGGGCTGGCAGCCGCGGAACGACGTGCTGCTGTTGCTGACCGACGGCGAGGAGAACGGGCTGCTCGGCGCGCACATGTTCGCGCGAACCGATGCACGCGTCGCCAAGGTGAAGACGATCGTCAACCTGGAGGCGATCGGCAACGGCGGGCCCGCCATCCTGTTCGAGCTGGGGCCACACAACGGCGCGCGCGTGCGGCTCTTCGCCGACACCGTCGCGCGCCCCGCCGGCTCGTCGTTCGCCGAGGCGGTCTACCACGCCTTGCCGAACGACACCGACCTGTCCGTCTTCCTGAAGCGCGGCACCCAGGGCTTCAACCTCGCCCTCGCCTGCGGGAGTTGCGCCTACCACGCGCCGCACGACACGCCGGCCAACCTCGATCCGCGCAGCGTGCAGCACATGGCCGCGACCGCGGCGGCGTTGGCGCGGCGGCTCGGTGACGCCGACCTCGGCACCTTGCGCGCCGCCGACGTGACCTTCTTCGACCTGCTGGGCACCAGCCTGATCGTCTGGCCGCGCGCCTGGGATGCCTGGCTCGCGGTGGCGTCGCTGCTGCTCGCCATCGGCATGCTGTGGCGCGCGCGCACGGGGGGCCGCGCGCTGGTGTTCGAACTCGGGCGCCACGCCGCCAGCGTCGGCTTGCTGACCGGCCTCGTCGTCGGCGTTTGCTGGCTTGGCGATCAGGTCCTCGCGTGGTTCGTGGCCAGTCCAGGCTGGTTGCCGGGGAACACGACGAGTGCGGCCCTGATGTTCGCCGGTGCGGTGGCGCTGGTCGCCGCGGCGTCGCTGCCGCGCGGCGACGTGCAACCCGAGCGGCTGGCGGGTCGCGTGGCGATCGCGGCCCTGTTGTGGAGCCTCGCCGGGCTCGCGGCCAGCCTCTGGTTGCCCGGCAGTGCGTTCGCCTGGACCTGGCCGGTGCTCGCGGTCGGACTGCCCGCACAGCTGCCGCCGCGGTGGCGCGAGTCGCTGCCGGCGCAGCTGCTGCCCTTCGCGGCCTGTGCCGCGATCGGTCTGCCAGTGCTGCACCTGCTGACGCAGCTCATGGCCCGCGAGCCGATCGTGGCCCTCGGCCTCGTCACCGTGGCGGTCGCGTCGGCCGCGCGGTTGTTGTCGGCGCCGCTGCAGTCGATCGCCCGCGAGAACGGCTGCCGCCGTTGCCTCTGGCTCGCCGGAAGCCTGGCTCTGCTGCTGGCGTTCGTGGGGGCGAGATGGCTCGGCTGGCGCGGCGGCGCGTTGTGGCCCTGAGCTCGGGTGAGCGACTTTTGCAGCAACCGCCGCACCGCGGGCAACCCGCCAACGCGTGGGCGTTGAGGCGCGGGATCTCGTGCCGCGGGCTGGCGAATTCGCCGGCATGCGGCGGGCCTTGTGGCGGACGAGCGCGACGAACCACGGTCGCGGTGGCGCGGCCGCGCCGAGGTCTCACTGCAGCGTCTCGCTGGCGACGATCGCGCGCAGCCGGCTCGCCGCGCGTTGCAGCTCGGTGCGCGCCCGCACCTGCTCGCGCTGCACCTCGCGGTAGGCGGCGCGGGCGTCGAGCACTTCGAGCAGCGTGCGCGAACCGAGCGCGCGCGCCGATTCGATGCCGTCGCGGGCGCTGCGCGCGGCCTGCAGGGCCGTCTGGTCGACGATCGTGGCACTCGCGCGCGCTGCCTGGAAGTCGCGCAGGGCCTGCGTCACTTCGGCACGCACCGCGATGGAGCGCACTTCGAGTTCGAGTTGCGCCTGCCGCAGCAGCGACGCGGCGGCGGCGATGTTGCCCTGGTTGCGGTCGAACAGCGGCAACGACGCGTCGAGGCCGATGCCCCACGAGTTCGCGTTCGGGAAGCCGATGGCGCGGCTCTGGTACTGCCGCGTCACGCCGGGCGTCAGCACCATGCTCGGCCAGGCGAGGCATTCCTGGTAGGCGAGGTTGGCTTCGGCGCTGGTCACGTCCCGCCGCGCGGCGACGAGGTCGGGGCGCTGGTCGTTCGCCAGCGCGAGCAGCGGTGCGAGTTCGGTCGTCGACACTTCGGCTGTGGCATCGAGGCCGGCGACCGGCACCGCACGTTCGCCGCCGTCGGCGCCACCGAGCCAGGCGCGGAAACGGGTCAGGCTGTTGTCGAAGTCGGCTTCGGCCTGCACCAGGCGCTGCTGCGTCAGCGCCAGCGCCGTGCGCGCGCGGTCGAGTTCGATGCGGGTCGCACCGCCGAGTTCGACCTGCCGGGCCAGCGCTTCGACGAAGCGCTGCATCTCCTCGTGCTCTTCCTGCTGCAGCGCGCGCAGCGCGTCGCTCTGCACGACGGTGAAGTAGTCGTCGATCACTCCGAGCATCAGCTGGCGGCCGAGATCCGCGTACTGAGCGAGGGCGGCGTCCACTTCGAGTTCGGCGAGCTGGATGCCGGCGGCGCGCTTGCCGAACAGCAGCGTGTCGACGACGAGGCCGAGGCCGAAGTCGAACTGCGGCGGCCCGCCTTGCCGCTGCGTCGCGTCGAAGCTGCCGCCCGGGAACGGCGCCAGCGTGTAGCCGAGGCCCAGGCGCGGGTTCGGCAGCAGGCTGGCGGTGATGTGGTTGGCGCGCGCCTGCACGACCGTCTCGAGCAGCGAGCGCACGCGCGGATGGGTCAGGGCACTGACCCGCAGCGCGCGGTCGAGCGACACGGCGATCGGACCCGTGGCGGGGGCCTGTTCGTCGGCGAGTCGCGGCAGCGTCGAGCGATCGAGACTGCCATCGGCGGCGAGCTGCGGTTCGGTCGGCAGCGGCTGCAGGTAGAAGGACGGCGCTTGGCCGTGGTAGGCAGCCGGAGTGCAGGCCACGAGACACGCCAGGCTCCACAGCAGGGACGGCCGAGTGCGCGCACGGCGCGGCGAGGTCGGTTGCATCGGGCGGCATGTTTGAGGCGGCCGCCGCCGCGATGCAAGCGCGCGCCTGCTGGGGCCATAGGCGTAGCGGTGGTCGGCGCCGGCGCGCCGCGGGTCCGGGCCGCACGAGGTTGGTGGTCGGCCTCAGGAAGTGTTTGCGTGCGGCCGATGCGTCGCTACACTCCCGCGCCCACTACCCCGTGGTGTAATCGGTAGCACAGCAGGTTTTGGTCCTGTTGGTTCCTGGTTCGAGTCCAGGCGGGGTAACCAGCCTGCGCTGCAGATTGGTTACCCAAGTGCTTCACCGCGGGTGGTGGCGTCGAGGCGGCCCATTCGGTCGGGCCGGTACCTGGGTGCAGGACCTGGGTGCTGGTCGGTCCGAGGTGGCTGACTTGATGCAAGCCCGTTCTTTCCAGACGTTTGCGATGCCCCGTGGTGTAACGGTAGCACAACAGGTTCTGGTCCTGTTTGTCAAGGTTCAAATCCTTGCGGGGTAACCAGATGCGCGCGGATTCGTCAGGCTTCGGCCCGGTGGATCCGCGCGCTGTTTTTCCGGCCCGACTCCCCCCGTCCGCTGCCTTCGCCCGGTCCGCTCCCTTCAGAGCCCTTCGCTGGCGCGCTGCAGGTAGCGGTCGGTCATGCCGGCGACGTAGTCGCAGACCGTGCGTTCGCGGCCGTCGGCCTCGAGCCGCCGCCGCGCACCCTCCGGCAGCTTGCCGGGGTCGCGGCACAGCGCCGCGAACACCGCCCGGATGCGGGCCGCGCCGTCGTGCATGACCTTCAGCACGCGCTCGCTGCGGTAGAAGCGCACCCGCAGGAACTCGAGCAGTTCGTTGGCCATCACCGTCATCGTGTCGCTGTGGCGAACACGCGGCTGCGGGCCGCGCAGTTCCTGTTCGCTGGTCTCGACGAGGTCGTGGATCAGCAGCGACGCCACTTCACTGACGATGCGCTGCCGGTTGCGGCTCTCCGCGCTGGCCGCGGCAGCGCGCCAGAGCCGCAACTCGGCCGCTTCGGCTTCGCCGAACAGTTCCGCGCGCAGCCCGTCGTCGAGGTCGTGGCTCAGGTAGGCGATCTTGTCGCACAGGTCGACGACGTGCGCTTCGAGCGGCGGCGGCTGCTTCGGCAGCAGGTCGGCGCTCAGCGGGAAGCCGTCGGGAATGCGGCCCTTCAGCAGGCTGCGGCGAACAGCCAGCGTGAGGTTCAGGCCGAGCCCGTGCCCGTAGCGGTCCTCGAGGTAGTCGACGATGCGCGCGCTCTGCGCGTTGTGCCGGAAGCCGCCGTGGTCCTGCATCGCCGCGTGCAGCGCTTCTTCGCCGACGTGACCGAACGGCGGGTGGCCGAGGTCGTGGGCGAGCGCGATCGCCTCGGCCAGATCCTCGTTGCCGCGCAGCGCGCGCACCACGCTGCGCCCCATCTGCGCCACCTCCAGCGAGTGTGTCATCCGGCTGCGGTAGTGGTCGCCCTCGAAGGCGGCCATCACCTGCGTCTTGTGCTGCAGCCGGCGGAACGCGGTCGCGTGCAGGATGCGGTCGCGGTCGCGCTGGAACGCGGTGCGCAGCGGATCCTCGGCTTCGGCCAGCCGGCGGCCGCCGGCGCGTTGGCTCGGCAGGCCCCAAGGCGCGAGCCAGCGCAGTTCGCGGTCTTCCTGGTCTTCACGGCGCAGCCACGGCATGGCGCGCAGGCTAGCGCGAACGCGCGGTGGGCGAGACCTCGGTGGTGGCTGTGTGCTCGGAAATCCGTGCGCTAGGAAATGCCTGCGCTCGGAAATGCCTGCGCTCGGAAAACCGCACCCCGGGAAAAACAAACGCCCGCCAGGCTGGGCCTGGCGGGCGCCTCTGGTACCCCCTAGGGGATTTGAACCCCTGTCGCATGACTGAGAATCACGAATCCTAGGCCGCTAGACGAAGGGGGCGGACAGGAGGGCGAGGTTTGTAGGGATCACCCAGGCCTCGGTCAAGAGCTCGCCTGCCGTTTGGCGATCCAGGAATGTTGCACCGGCGACACCGTTCTCCTGCCCCTTCCCGGTAGAGCCTTCCGACTCCCCCTAGGTCCAACCCGAGGTCGTCATGCACGTGGTTCCCGCAGCCCTGGTTTCCCTCGCACTCCTGGCTCCGTCCGTCGACGGCTGGCTCGGCATCTACCTCGACAACGAACGCACCGAAGCCGTGGTCGTCGAGGTGATCCCGGAGTCGCCGGCGGCTCGCGCCGGCTTCAAGGCGGGCGACGTGTTGCTGGCGGTCGGCGACCGGGCGACCGCGACGCGCGAGGACTTCATCGCCGCGGTGCGCGCCGGCAAGGTGGGCGAACGGCTCGCCGTGCGCCTGCTGCGCGACGGCAAGGAACAGCTGCTCGAGGTCGTGCTCGGCCAGCGTCCGGAAACGGTGAACCAGCCGCCGGCCGCCGGTGGGGCGGGCCGCCCGGATCGGCCGATGCCGGCGATCGAGTCGGCGCCGGTGCGGCCGGTGGCGCCGCCGGCCGCCGGCGAGCGCCGCGGCTACCTGGGCATCAGCGTGCGCGAAACCGAGGACGGCATCGTCGTCGACCGCGTGCTCGACGGCCCGGCCAAGGCCGCGGGTGTGGCACCCGGCGATCGCGTCGTGCGCGTCGGCGACCAGGCGGTGCAGGGGCTCGAAGGCCTCGACCAGGTGCTCGCGCGCAGCAAGGTCGGCGATTCGCTGTCGCTCGGCCTGCGCGGCGCCGGCGGCGCGCGCACGGTCGTCGTGACAGTGGCGCCGTTGCCGCAGGATGCGGGGCGTGCGGCCGACCCTGCGCCGCGCGCGATCGCGGTTGCCCCGGGAGCTCCGGTTGTGGCTGCACCGACGCCGCCGGCGGCGCCGCGTTCGCAGGCGAGCCTCGAGGCCGAGCTGGGCGAACTGCGCGCCGAGCTCGCCGCGCTGCGCCAGCAGCTCGAAGAACTGCGCCGCCAGGTCGGCCGCCAACGGTCCGGGCGGGAATAGCCGGACCGGTTCGGCCGTCGGTGCGGCCCTGTGCACAGGAATCCCGGTGGCGACGTGGACTCCCCGCCGGCGACTGCCAATGCTGCGCACGCCGACCGCGGGGCCGTTCGCCGTCGGAGACTCCTGGATCCGACCATGCTGCGACAGCCACCGCGAGGTGAAGCGAACGACGACGCCCTGCCGCCCAAGGTTCCGTGCGCGCGGTCGGCGCCGCTCAGTCCGCGCCCAGGCCGCGCGCTGGTCACCGGCGGTGCCGGCTTCATCGGATCGCACTTGTGCGAAGAGCTGGTTCGCCGCGGCTTCGAGGTGCATGTCGTCGACGACCTGTCGACCGGGCGGCGCGACAACCTGGCACCGCTGCTGCGCGGCGGTCGCCTGCGCCTGACCGTCGCCTCGGTCGCCGACCCGGCGGTCGCCGCGGCCGCCTGCGCCGAGGCCGACGTCGTGTTCCATCTGGCGGGCGTCGTCGGCGTGCGCCGCCTCGCGCGAGAACCGTTGGCGGTGATGCAGAGCAACCTGGTCGGCACGCAGGCGATGGTCGCGGCGGCGGCGACCGCGCACGTGCCGATCCTGATCACCTCGAGCAGCGAGGTCTACGGCGACGGACCGGTGCCGTTCCGCGAGAGCGACCCGGTGCGCCCCGGTGCCACCGAGGGCCTGCGCGGAGGCTATGCGTGCGCCAAGGCGATGGGCGAATGGCTGGCGCTCGGGCACGCGGCGAACTCCGGCCTGCCGGTGGTCGTCGCGCGCCTGTTCAACACGGTGGGGCCGCGGCAGTCCGGTGACCACGGCATGGTGCTGCCGCGCTTCCTGCAGCAGGCGGTGCGCGGCGAGCCGCTGACGGTCTACGGCGATGGTGCACAGACGCGCTGCTTCGCGCACGTCGGCGACGTCGTGCGCGCCCTCGCCGACCTGGCGATGGCGCCGGGTGCGGTCGGCCAGGTGTTCAACGTCGGCAGCGACCGCGAGACCTCGGTGCTCGAACTGGCCCGCCTCGTGCTCGCGCGCGCCGGCAGCCGTTCCGTGCTGCGCCACGTGCCCTACGGCGAAGTGTTCCCGCCGGGCTTCGTCGATCCGCCGCGTCGTGTGCCGGCGCTCGAACGACTGCGCGCGGCCATCGGCTGGACGCCCTCGACGCCGCTGGCGGCGATCGTCGACGAACTGGTGGTGCTGGCGCGCGCGGGGCTCGCTCAGCCGGCGCCGGCGGTCTCGCACAGCGTCGCGTAGTTCTGCTGCGCGACCGGGTCGTCGGGCAGCAGTTCGCTGGCGCGCCGGAAGGCGGTGCGGGCCGTGGCCACGTCGCCGCTGCGGAACGCGCAGATGCCGAGGTTGGTGTGGGCGATCGCGCAGCCCGCCGCTGCCGCCGCGGTGAACTCGCTGCAGGCGCCGGCGAGGTCGGCGGCGGCCATCCGGCACAAGCCGAGCCAGTTGCGCAGCACGCCGCGCGGGTCGTTGCCCAGGCGCAGCGCGCTGCGGAACGTCGCCTCGGCGTCCGCCGGCCGCGCACTGCGGTAGGCGTGCACGCCGAGTTGCTCGAGCAGGTACTGCTGCTGCAGCGACGTCAGCGGCTGCCGGGCGACGTGGGCGAGCGTCGCCTGGGCCGCGTCGGCGAGGCCGGCGTGCAGCTGGCTCGCGCCGAGCGCCAGGTGCGCGTCGACGTGCTCGGGGCAATGGCGCAGCAGTGCCGCGAAGTGGCCGATGGCGCGCGGGTGGTCGCGGCGCAGCGCCCAGTAGCGGCCGAGGTGCCAGTCGGCGTCGGCCCAGCGCGGCCAGACCGCGCGCGCGTCCTGCGCCGCCAGCGCCGCGGCTTCGACGTCGTCGTCGAGGGCGGCGATGGTGGCGGCTCCGGCCGGATCCTGTCGCCACTTGGCGTCGAACTGCTGGCGTCGCCGCCGGATCTCCGCGTGAACGTCGAGTCCGAGCGCGCGAAAGGTCGCGTGCCCTTCGTGGTGCACGAACGCGCGCCGCGCGATCGCCAGGCGATGGCCGGCGAGCCGCAGGCGCAAGCACAGGTCGTCGTCCTCGAAGTTGCCGTGGCCGAAGCGTTCGTCGAACGGGCCGACTTCGTCGAGTGCGCGACAACGGAGCAGCAGGCACAGGCCGGCGAGCGTCGTCGCGTCCTGCAGCAGCGGTGCGTTCGCCAGTTCGTCGGCGATGCGGGCGCGGCCGTCGGTGGTCTCGCCGCGGCGGCCGACCGCGATCTGCGCCTGGCCCTTCACTTCGTTCGACACGGCGCTGACGGCCGCGATCGCGCCGTCGCTGGCGAGCGCGCGCTGCAGTTCGCGCAGCAGGTTGGGCGCCGCCAGCGTGTCGTTGTTCAGCACCAGCACGGTGTCGCCGCGCGCCGCCGCGAGGCCGCGGTTGACGCCGCCGGCGAAGCCGAGGTTGGTCTCTTGTCGCAGCAGGCGCACGTTCGGCGTGGTCGCGAGCGCAGGCGTGTCGTCGGTGCTCGCGTTGTCGACCAGCAGGATCTCGGTCGGTGGACCATCGGCCTGCTGCTGCAGACTGTGCAGGCAGGCGCGCGTCAGGTCGGCGCGGTTGTGGCAGGGGATGACGACCGTGCACGTCATGCCGTTCCCATCGGCATTTCGAGCCTCGCGACTGGCGGCTCGCGGGCCGTGCCACAGCGGGTGCTGCCGGGCGATCCGAGTGGGCATAAAAAAACGCCCGGCACTTTCGTGCCGGGCGTGGAAGTCGGGGGGATGCCCCTCATCCGGGCTCGCAGCAGCGGCGCACGGGCGAGCCGAAGCCCACCTGCGCACCCTCAGCCAGCAATCTCGCCAGTCACCGACCGATCAACTGCCGCTCACCCACATGACCGAGCCGCGGTCTCGCCAACCACGGCCCGACCACTTGGTGTCTTTCTCCACACAGCTCTCTCTGGATCCTCTTGCTCCCTGGTGGGCTCGCCACCCGCCCAGGGCCAGATTCACTCGTCTGCGCCCTTCCTAGGGCAAGTCGCGTGCCATTGTCTGATCGGCCCCGTGATGTGCTGTGGCGAAATGGGTTACGTCGGTTGGTCGCCAGCGTCTCGACCTTCGTCGCGCAAGTGGGACGCGGTCTCTCGATTGTGGGATCGCGGCCCGCGGTGTCGCAGCTTGCGGCAACGAGCCCGGGCCGCATGTCGAGAACCTCGACGCTGGCTCTGCCAGCAGGCTGCGACGCCGGGCAGGTTCGCAGCGCGCCCCGACCGCAGTCGGACGGCGGGGTTGTGCCTTCGGCGGGGCCCCGTATGGTGTTCGCCCTTGCAAGTGCGACCTGGCCAAGTCTTGGTGGTGGAACGGCATGCGGCCGGCATTCGGCTCGCCGATCTGCTCGCCAAATCGTTCGGCCACGTGCATCCCCTCGAGCGCCGGCAGTGGCTGCGCGGTGGGCTGGTGCGCCTGAACGGCGAGCCGTGCCTCGACGACTGCCGGCTGCGTACGAACGACGTCGTCGAAGTGCGCGCGGACCTCGGCGCGGCACGCCCCAACCCTCCCCAGGTTCGTGTGGGCGGCGAACTGCCGGTGCTGTTCGAGAGCGAGCACCTGCTCGTGGTCGGCAAACCCGCGGGTCTCATCACCGTGCCCGACCGCACGGGCGAGCAGCGCGGGGTGCACGGGCTGTTGCCGCAGCTGCGCCCGGGCGCCGACCTGCGCATCGTGCACCGCCTCGACCGCGACACGTCGGGCTGCCTCGTGCTGGCGAAGGGCCTCGCTGCCGCCCAGCACTGCGACGTGGCCTTCCGCGACGGGCTCGTGCAGAAGACCTACGTCGCCGTCGTGCACGGCGTGCCGACGTCACCGACGTTCGTGGTCGACGCGTGGCTCGGCCCCGATCCGCGGCGGCCCGGCAAGGTGGTGGCGAGTGCGCACGAGCAGGCCGGCTTCCGCGACGCTCGCACGCGCGTCGAGCGGCGCGCGGCGTATGCGCGGCACGCGCTGCTGGCGCTGTCGCCGGAGACCGGGCGCAGCCACCAGCTGCGCGTGCACCTGCAGTCGATCGGCCATCCGATCGTCGGCGACCGCGACTACGGCGGTGAAGACCTGTTCCTGTCCGACCTGAAGCCGAGCTACAAGCTGCGGCGCGGTGTGGACGAGAAGCCGTTGACCAAACGCTTGTTCCTGCACGCGGAGCGCATCGTGCTCCGCGACCTGGACGGTGCTGCGGTCGACGTCACCATGCCGCTGCCGGACGATCTGGCGGTGGTGCTGAAACAACTCGAACGCTGCGTAGACCGCAGAGGCGCTCGTGCGACTCAAGACGATTCCTGAGGACTTCCGTGTGCGTGAGCTGCTGCAGTGGAACGAGGTTCCCGGCGGCGCGCACGTCGTCCACCTGCTGCACAAGGAGAAGCTGTCGACGCCGGAGGCGCTCGCCGTGCTGGTGCGCGACGCCAACGTCGATCGCGGAGCGATCGCCTACGCCGGCCTGAAGGACCGGCAAGCGGTCACCGACCAGTACGTGACGATCGAGCGCCGCGCCGTCGAGCTGAAGCTCGCGAACCTGCGCGTGCAGCCGGTCGGCACCACCGACAAGCCGCTGACCAGCCGCATGAGCACGGGCAACGCGTTCACCGTCGTGGTGCGCGACCTGGCGCCGGCGAAGGCGTCGCAGCTGCGCCGCTCGATGCCGTCGCTGCTGAAGACCGGGTTCCCGAACTACTTCGACGACCAGCGCTTCGGCAGCGTGCGGCACGGCCAGGGCTTCCCGATGCGCAGCATCCTGCTGGGCGACTACGAACGCGCGCTGCAGCAGTTCGTCGCCGAGCCGTCGCCGGTGGCGATCACCGGCGACGTCAAGCTGAAGCGCACGCTGCAGCTGCGTTGGCGCGACTGGGAGGCCTGCGCGCGCATCGCCCGCGGCCCGGTCTACGAGCCGATGTTCGAGCACCTGATGGCGAACCCGGAGGACTTCCGCGGTGCCATCGAGCACGTGCCGCTGCGCCAGCGCGTGATCCACGCGTTCGCCTACCAGTCGCTGCTGTGGAACCGCGCGGTCAGCCGCCTGCTGCGCGGCGGCGTCGACTCGTCGCAGCGCCTGCGCATCGCCACGATCGCCGGCGACCTGCTGGCATGGAAGTACCTGGCGCCCGAGCGCGAGGAGAAGCTGAAGACGATGCGCACGCCGCTCTACGGCCCGGACGGCGACGGCGGCAGCGAAGCGTTCCGCCGCGTGATGCAGGAGGAACTGCGCGAAGCCGGCCTCGTGCGCGACGACTTCGTGCGCAACGAAGTGCCCGGCATGATCTGGAAGGAGGAGGCGCGCGAGGTCTGGGTCAAGCCGACCGACGTCGACGACGTCCGCATAGAGCCGGACGAACGCTACGACGGCAAGGTGAAGGCGACGCTGCAGTTCTCGCTGCCGCGCGGCGCCTACGCGACGATGATGATCAAGCGCCTGTTCGCGCCGCCGTTCTACGTCAGCGGCGACGAAGAAGGCGCGCGCGGCTTCGTGCGGCGCGGGCCGGCCGGCGATCGTGGCCCGGACCGCGGTGGTTCGGACCGCGGCGGCGACCGCGGCGGCCAGAGCGGCTACGACCGCGACCGCGGCGCGCCACCGCGGCCCGGCTTCTCGCGCGGCCCGCGGCCGTTCCGC
>ERZ1066117.1282-NODE-1282-length-13045-cov-9.046574_pt1 | contig 13045 bp, 10 predicted proteins | sample MGYA00382764_ERZ1066117 | MGnify/ENA primary metagenome ERZ1066117 (study PRJEB33369, sample SAMEA5778347) | biofilm metagenome | biome: Industrial cooling water; feature: Water cooling tower basin; material: Biofilm | place: United Arab Emirates | collected...
GTGCTGATGGTGATCGACGGAACGACCGGCCAGAACGCGGTCAACCAGGTGCGGCAGTTCCTCGCGGCCGCCAAGGTCACCGGCCTCGTCGTCACCAAGCTCGACGGCAGCGCCAAGGGCGGCGTGGTGTTCGCGCTGGCCCGCGAGTTCGGCCTGCCGATCCGCTTCGTCGGCCTCGGCGAGCGCATGCAGGACCTCCGCATCTTCGAGCCCGAAGCCTTCGTGGACGCCCTGCTGCCCGAGCTCGGCGCGCCGGCCCGTCCCGCTTCGTGAACGCGTCGCCGCGGCCCGGCCGTCGTCGCGCCCTTGCGGCGCTGGCGCTCGCGCTGCTCGCCGCATTGATCGCCGCCGTCTCGGCCCCGTGGTGGTTCGACGCCCGGCGGGTCGCGACGCTGGCGCTCGCACGGGCCGACGCGGCGACAGGCTTGGACTGGTCCTTCACGGGCGAGCCCGCGCTGCGCTGGCGACCGCAGCCATGGCTTTCCCTGCCCGGGCTCGCCGCGCGCGATGCCCTGGGACGCACGGTGCTGTCCGCCGAGCGGCTGGAACTGGCGTTGCCGTGGTCGACGCTGCGCGGAGAGACGCAGCGGATCGAAGCGATCACCGTCGCGGGGCCCGCCATCGACCTCGTCGCCGCGCTGGACTGGTGGCGTTCGCTGCCCCCCGGCGACGCGGCGCTGCCGGTCCTCGACGGCCTGAACGTGACCGACGGGCGCGTGGACTGGGCGAGCGGCCGCGTCGACCGGATCACCGTGTCGTTGCCCCGTTTCGCCGTCGGCGAGCCGATGCGCGTCGCGCTGTCCGGACGGGCCCAGCGGACGGTCGGCGGCGACGATCGCGGCGCGACGGCGGCTCCCGGGCCCACGCCGTTCGATCTGCGGGCGACGCTCGAGGCCAAGCCGCAGGCCGGACCGCTGCGGCTGGAGGCGCTGGGCGTGACCCTCGAGGGCTCGGGACCGGTGCCGACGGCCACCGCACGCGGTCGCCTGCAGTTCTCGCCTTGGCAGTTCGAGGCGACGGGAGAGCTCGCGGCCTGGCCCGCGGCGTGGCCCGTCCTGCCCTCCCCGCTCTCCGGCGACGAGGCACCGATCGCGTTCGGCATCGAGCAATCCGGCGAATCGGCACTGACGGCCGAAGCCGTCCTCACGCTGCGCCGCGACGGCGCGAGCGTGGACGCCAGGCTCGTGCCGGAAGCGCTGCTGGCCTGGCTCGAGGACCCCGACGCGCCGCCCCTGCCGCCGCTCGACGCCGTCGCTTCGCTGGCGCGGATCGACATCGACGGCGTGCGTCTCGACGGTATCCGGGTCGAACTCGACGGTGCCGCGGAGGCCGCGCCGGTCGACGGGGCCGACGGCTCCCGCTCCGGAGGCCGCGATGCGCCGGGCCGCTGAGCCCACGGCAAACGGCACCGAGCCCGTCGCGCACGACGGCGCGTTCGCCGCGCGCCTGCTCGCGTGGTTCAGCGCGCACGGCCGCCACGACCTGCCGTGGCAGCACCCGCGGACGCCGTATCGCGTGTGGGTCAGCGAGGTCATGCTCCAGCAGACCCAGGTGCAGACCGTGATCGGCTACTTCGGTCGCTTCGTCGCGCGCTTCCCGGACCTGCCGGCCCTCGCCGCCGCGCCCGAAGACGACGTGCTCGCGTGCTGGTCGGGCCTCGGCTACTACAGCCGGGCCCGCAACCTGCACCGCGCGGCGCATTGCTGCGTCGAACGACACGGGGGCGAGCTGCCCACGACCCTCGAGGCCCTGTCGGACCTGCCGGGCATCGGCCGCAGCACCGCGGCGGCGATCCTCGCGCAGGCCCACGGCCAGCGCCACGCAATCCTCGACGGCAATGTCAAGCGGGTGCTGGCGCGACTCACCGGCGAGGGCGAATGGCCCGGCAAGCCGGCCGTGGAGCGTCGACTCTGGGCCGAGGCGGAGGCCCGCCTCCCCCACGAGCGACTCGCCGACTACACGCAGGCGCTGATGGACTTCGGCGCCACGCACTGCACGCCGCGCCGGCCACGCTGCGTCGACTGCCCGTTGCAGGACGAATGCCGCGCCTTCGCCGAGGGCGCCGTGGCAGCGATCCCGGCGCGCAAGCCGGCCAAGGCCGCGCCAACGCGGCAGGCGCGCATGCTGGTCGTGCGGGACGCGGAAGGCCGCGTGCTGCTGGAGCGCCGCGGCGGACCCGGGGTCTGGCAAGGCCTGTGGAGCCTGCCCGAGGCGGTCGACGAGGTCGCGGCGACCACCCTCCGCGATGCGTTGGGCGCCGACGACGGAACGGCCCTGCCCGCGTTCGTCCACGTGTTCAGCCACTACCGCCTCGAGGTCCGGCCGTCCCTGCACGGCGTGCGCGACGGCGCGCCTTCCGCCGACAAGCCGCTTCCCGCGTCTCCCGGCATCGGCGCCGGTGACGTCGCCTCGCCCGACCGCCGCTGGATCGCGCGCGACGACTACGATTCCCTCGGCCTCCCGCGGCCGATCCGCACCCTTCTGGAGTCCCTCCCATGAGCCGCACCGTCCACTGCGCCAAACACGGCGTCGACGCTCCCGCCCTCGCCTTCGCCCCGTGGCCGGGCGCGCTGGGCAAGCGCATTTTCGAAAGCATCGGCCAGCCCGCATGGCAGGAATGGCTCGGCCATCAGACGATGCTGATCAACGAGAACCGGCTGTCGCCGATGGACCCCAAGCATCGCGCTTTCCTCGAAGGCGAGATGGAGAAGTTCCTGTTCGGCGGTGGCGCCGAGCGGCCCGCCGGCTACGTTCCCCCGGCGGGCTGACCCGCCGTCGCGTCGCGCCCCGCCGACCCGTCGCTCCCCACGGGCTCACGGGCCGCCCGCTCGCTTGCGCGAAGCGCCGCCACGTCCACCTCGCGGATGGATCGAACCACGCAGCGCCCCTGCGGCACCACGATCGCATCACTGTTGACGTACACGCGGTTGAACTGGCCGTCGATGCCGATCGCCATCGAGGACTGCAGCTCGGGGCAGCCGCGGTCGACCGTCAGCAGCCACGCGGTGCGCTGCGTCGTCCACACCGCCAGGGCGCTGTCGCCCAGCGCGACGAAGTGATCGATGCGGAAGTAGCGGAAGCTGCGCACCGGTTCGCCAGCGGCGGCCTCGTATCGAGCAAGGGACGCGGCCTCGCGCTGCACGGCGCGCTCCCCGGCGCCCGTGGCGCAGCCGGCAAGAGCGATCAATCCGGTCAACAGCATCAGCGTCCGCATGGCGACTCCTTGCGTGGAGGCGATCCCGAGCGACCGCCGTTCCCTGCGACCATAGGCGGCGCGCCCGGGCGTTGGGCCGTCCGGCAGATCGCCCGTTGCCGGTGATTCAGGCGCCTCGCGCTTGTCACGCACGCGAGGCGCTGCTATCTTTCGCGCCTCGCTTCGGCGACCTGGCTAGGTAGCTCAGTTGGTAGAGCAGGGGATTGAAAATCCCCGTGTCGGGGGTTCGATTCCCTCCCTGGCCACCAGTTCAAGACCCCGCCCTCGTGGCGGGGTTTTTTTTGCCCTCGTCGCCGGCTCGCGTCAACCCCAAGCCCCCGACGCGCGTCTTTCCCATCGGACCGCAGCGCCCCACCCGGTCTCTGCGTGGGGAGGCCAAGGCATAGTGTGAGCGCCGTCAAGCTATCCGCTTCCGCGGGCGTTTTTGACGTTGTTTCACATCCTGACTTGGACGTAGCCTGCGGCAGCGCAACGTCATGGCCCAGGCCGAGGTCCCCGCATGGCTCCCCCCTTCTCCCGCCTCGGCCTCGTCGCCGCAGCGCTCTTGGCGCCACTCGCGGTCGGCGCCCAGACGACGTTCACGAGCACGGCGGTGGTCGAACACAGCGGCCTTTGCCTCGAGGTCCCGGGCGCGTCCACCGCGGCCGGCATCCAGCTCGTCCAGAACACGTGCAGCGGGCGACAAGAGCAGAGCTTCCGCTTCGAGGTCGTGAACGCGAGCCAGCAGATCTACGCGATCCGGCCCGTCCACAGCAACCAGTGCCTTGCCGCGGCGTCGACGGGGCCTGCGGACGGGGTCGCCCTGCAGCAGGCGGCGTGCAGCAGCCCCGCATCCAACACCGCACAGCAGTTCCGGCTGGAGCGGATGGCGGCCAGCGGGAACGCGTTCCGGATCCGCAACGTCGTCCAATCCCGCTGCGCCGACGTCGCGAACGCGGACACGCGCGCCAATCGACCGGTTCACCTGTGGAGCTGCCAGTCGCTGACGTCGGGACGCAACCAGAACTGGACGCTCGGGGGCGCGGCCTCCGCGGGCTTCGGCTCGGGCGCCGCGCCGACCACCGCGCAGGCCGATGCGGCGCGCTTCCTCCAGCAGGCCTCCTTCGGCCCCACGTCGGCGGAAATCAACCGCGTGGTGTCGATGGGCTACGACGCGTGGATCACCGACCAGTTCAACAGGACGGCGAGCAGCCACCTCGCCGTGCACCAGGCCATCCACAACGAGCTGATCCCGCACCTCGGCGGGAACGAGGGTGACCTGGCGTGCAGCTTCAGCTACGCCTGCCAGCTGACCCGCCATGACACGTGGTGGCAGATCGGCGTGCGCGGCGACGACCAGCTCCGGCAGCGCGTGGCGTTCGCGCTGAGCCAGTTCTTCGTGATCTCCGAGGTCAGCGACAACGTCGGCTACTCGCAGCAGGCGATCAGCGATTACTACGACACGCTCGCGGTGCACGGCCTCGGCAACTTCCGCACGCTGCTGGAGGAGGTGACCCTGCATCCGCTGATGGGGCGCTACCTCGGCATGCTGCAGAACGAGAAGGCCGACCCGCGGACGAACACCGAGCCGGACGAGAACTTCGCGCGCGAGGTCATGCAGCTGTTCTCGATCGGCCTCGTCGAGCTCAATGTCGACGGGACGCCTCGCCTCGATGCGCAGGGCCGCACCATCCCGACCTACGACAACACGCGCATCACCCACTTCGCCCGTGCGCTGACCGGCTGGAACTTCAGCAACGCCCGGCGCTGGTGGGACTGGGAAGACGACGTCAAGCTCCCGGGCCTGATCAGCAACATGACGCCGTGGACCACGACCCAAGGCGAGATCTACCACGACACGGCCGCGAAGACCCTGCTGAACGGCGCGAGCGTGCCCGCAGGCGGCACGGCGCGCGCCGACCTGAAGGCCGCCCTCGACAACCTGTTCAACCACCCGAACGTCGGCCCGTTCCTCGCCCGCCACCTGATCCAGCGGCTGGTCACGAGCAACCCGTCGCCGGCCTACGTGCGGCGCGTCGCCGAGCGTTTCAACAACAACGGCAGCGGCGTCCGCGGCGACATGCGCGCCGTCGTGCGCGCCGTGCTGATGGACCAAGAAGCCCGCGACGCCGCGCAGGCCCAGCAGTACGGCTACGGCAAAGTGAAGGAGCCGATGCTGCGCTTCGCGCAGGTGCTGCGCGCGTTCGGCGCCGAAGGACAGAGCGTTGCGACCGCCGGCGGCGCCACGACGAGGACGCTCCTCCGCAACCGCGGCATCGGCGTCGACACTTCGCAGTCGGTGATGGGCTCGCCGTCGGTGTTCAACTTCTACCGCCCGAACTTCCAGCCCACCGGCGAACTCCGGCAGCGCGGCCTGTTCGCGCCGGAGCTCCAGATCCTCAACGAAGCCGTCTCGATCAGCACGCTGAACCACTACTACGACCGCTTCAACCAGATGGATCGCGACGACACCGGCATCCCGACGACGACCAGCGATCCGCGGTTCTACACGACGCGCTACCGGTTCGATTTCTCTGCGGAGAAGCCGCTGGCCGTCGCCCCGGAGAAGCTCGTGGACCGACTCAACCTGCTGCTGATGGGCGGCCGGATGCCAGCCGACATGCGCAGCATCCTGCTGACGTCGACCTACGCCACGCCGATGAACGACGGCGGTGGCGACCGGGTGGAGGACCTCGTCTTCCTGATCGCGTCCTCCTCCCAGTTCGCCGTGCAGAGGTAAGTCCATGGACCGCATCGAAAAAGCGAACGAACGTCGTCGCTTCCTCGCCAGCGCAGGCCGCATCGCGCTGGGCAGCGCCGCGGCGATGGCCACGATGGGCCAGCTGCAGATGGTGCACGCGGCCACCCGCGCGAGCGACAAGTACCGCGCCCTCGTCTGCGTCTACCTGTTCGGTGGCAACGACAGCTTCAACATGCTCGTGCCGCGTTCGACGTCGGCCTATGCCACCTACAGCGCGGCGCGGCCGGCCCTCGCCATCCCGCAGGCCAACCTGCTGCCGATCACACCAACGTCGGGCGCCGGCGGCATCGACTGGGGCCTGAACCCGGCGATGCCCGAGCTGCGTGCGCTCTTCGAAAGCGGGCGCGCCGCGCTGATCGGCAACCTCGGCCCGCTGGTGACGCCCACCAGCAAGGCCGACTACCAGAACCGCCGCGTGCCGCTGCCGCCGGAGCTGTTCTCGCACGTCGACCAGCAGTCCTATTCGATGTCGATGGGCAGCGAGACGGCCGCCAAGGCAGGCTGGGGCGGACGGATCGCCGATCGCCTGCAGGCCTCCGGCTTCGGCTCCACGCTGGGCCTGCCGATCGGGCTGACGCTGTCCGGCGCCAACGCGTGGCTCGCCGGCTCGGAGTCGGGCATGTACACGCTCGGCAGCTCCGGCCCGACCCAACTGCGCAGCCAGCTCCGCACGGCCACCGATGCCCGCGGCCTGGCGCGCCGGACCGCCTTCTCGCAGCTCATCGATGCGGCCCAGCGCGACTCGTCGGCCTTCGTCCGCGAGCACGGCCGGACCAACCGACGCGCCATCGACTTCAGCGAATCGGTGTTCAACGCGATCGCCAATGCACCGACGGTCGCGACCGCCTTCCCCACCGGCCGCTTCGGCGACACGATGCGGACCGTGGCGCGGACGATCGCCGCCCGCGGCGCCCTGGGCCAGAAGCGCCAGATCTTCTTCGTCGGCCTTGGGGGCTGGGACACCCATGACGGCCAACCGGTCGATCACCCCCGGCTGCTGACCTCGGTCAGCCAGGGCTTGGCGGCGTTCTACAACGCGACCGTCGAGCTCGGCGTCGCCGAGTCGGTCACCACGTTCACGATGAGCGACTTCGGTCGCACGCTGAACAACAACGGTGACGGCACCGACCACGGCTGGGGCGGCCACTCGTGGATCGTGGGCGGCGACGTCGCCGGGCGCCGTATCTTCGGCACGATGCCGGACTACGCGCTGGGCTCCGCGCTTGACGTCGGCCGCGGACGCATGATCCCGACCACGGCCGTCGAACAGCTCGGCAGCACCCTGTCCCGCTGGTTCGGCCTGGGCCTCGGGGACGTCAACGAGATCTTCCCGAACGTCCGCAACTTCGGGACGACCGGCGACTACCTGCCGATGCTCACCAGCACCAACCGGCTGCTCAACGAGGTGAACTTCACCCGCGGCCGCGGAGGCGGCAAGGGTTGATCTGGCGCCGACGTCGTCGGCCATACGCACTGGTATGCTCGGCGGCGAATCTTCCCGGGCTACCGCATGGCACGCTCCACGCTTGTCGCGTTTTCCGCGCTCCTCCTCGCCCTGCTGACGGCCTGCAGCGCAGGGCCGCCGAAGCGCGTTTTCCCGCCTGAAGCCCGCTTGCAGGAGCTGGCGCTGCAGGGCGAGGACGCGCGCGTGCAGCTCCGCGTCCAGAGCTTCAGCACGGTGCCCAGCGTCGTCCAAGCCTACGCGCTGACCCTCGAGATCGCCGGGGCGGAGGCGGCGCGACTCGAAGGCCAGGCCGCCGCCACCGTGCTGCCCCAGGCTGCGGAAGTGCTGACCCTCGACGCTCGCCTCGACGGCGACGCGATGGCGCGCGCACGGCAGGCGCTGGCGGCCGGCACGGCGCTGCGCTACCGCGTGCACGGCACGATCACCGTCGATCCCAGCGGTCGCGCTTACCCGATCGACTACAGCAGCGCCTTGAGTCCGGTACCGGGCTTGGACGGCGTGCTGCGCTGACCGGCGGCGCGCGACGCGCTGACCGCGACGAGCGGCCCTTCGCTTCCCCTCTCCCTACCCACGGTCCATCCCGCCCTCCCATGAACACCTACAAAGCCCCCGTGCGCGACATGAGCTTCGCGCTCTTCGATGTCCTCCAGGTCGAAGCCCTGTACGAGAAGCTCGGCATCGAGGCTGCGCAGCGCGACGTCATGGACGCCGCGCTCGAGGAAGCCGCGAAGTTCAACGAGAACGTCCTCGCGCCGCTCAACAGCGTGGGCGACCGCGAAGGCTGCACGCATGACAAAGCCACCGGCGCGGTGAAGACGCCGAGCGGCTTCAAGGAGGCCTACGCGCAGTTCGTCGAAGGCGGCTGGGCCGGCATCACCGCGCGCGCCGAACTCGGCGGCATGGACCTGCCCGAGAGCTTCGGCGTGCTGATGAAGGAGATGATCGACGCCGCCAACCTGAGCTGGGGCAACTACCCGCTGCTGTCGCACGGCGCCACCGAGGCGCTGAAGCACCACGGCGAGCCGTGGCAGCAGGAGGTGTTCCTGAAGGCCATCGTCGAAGGCCGCTGGACCGGCACCATGTGCCTCACCGAGCCGCACTGCGGCTCCGACCTCGGCCTGCTGAAGACGCGCGCCGAGCCCATCGCCGACGGCAAGTACGCCATCACCGGCACCAAGATCTTCATCACCGGTGGCGAGCACGACTTCACCGACAACATCGTGCACCTCGTGCTCGCACGCCTCCCGGACGCGCCGGCCGGCACCAAGGGCATCTCGCTGTTCATCGTCCCGAAGGTCAAGGTGGCGCGCGACGGCACGGTTGGCGAGCGCAACGCCGTGCGCTGCGGTTCCATCGAACACAAGATGGGCATCCACGGCTCGGTCACCTGCGTGATGAACTTCGACGGCGCCGAGGGCTACCTGATCGGCCAGCCGAACAAGGGCCTCAATGCGATGTTCACCATGATGAACACCGCGCGCCTCGCCGTCGGCATCCAGGGCCTCGGCCTGATCGACCGCGCCTTCCAGAACGCGCTGCGCTACAGCCGCGACCGCCTGCAGATGCGCGCGCTGTCCGGTGCGAAGGAGCCGTCGAAGCCGGCCGATCCGATCATCGTCCACGCCGACGTGCGCCGCATGCTGCTCACCAGCAAAGCGCTGGCGGAAGGCGGTCGCCTGCTCGCCTACCACGCGGCGACGCTGGTCGACATCATGGAGCGCACCAGTGACGAGGCCGAGCGCAAGCAGGCTGACGACCTGCTGAGCTTCCTCACGCCCATCGTGAAGGCCTGCCTGACCGAGTGGTCGGTCGAGTGCACCTACAACTCGCTGCAGTGCTTCGGCGGCCACGGCTATGTCGCCGAATGGGGCATGGAGCAGCTCGCCCGCGATGCGCGCATCACCACGATCTACGAAGGCACTACGCAGATCCAGGCGCTCGATCTGCTCGGCCGCAAGGTGATGCAGCAGCAGGGCGTCGGCCTGCGCCAGTTCCTCGGCATGGTCCAGCAGTTCTGCGAGCAGAACATCGGCAACGCCGCGGTGGCGGAGTTCATCGGCCCGCTGGCCACGCTGGCCAAGGAGTACGCCGACACCACGATGGCCATCGGCAAGAAGGCCGCGGGCAATGCCGAGGAGATCGGCGCCGCTTCGGTCGACTACCTGTTCTATTCGGGCTACGTCGCCCTGGCCTACTGGTGGGCGAAGAGCGTGGCCGTCGCCGAAGCCGGCGACTACCCCGCCGACTTCAAGACGGCGAAGCGCGAAACGGCACGCTTCTACTTCCAGCGACTGCTGCCGCGCACCCGCCTGCACAAGGCCGGCATCGAAGCGGGCCCGGCCTCGCTGCTGGCGCTGGACGCCGCGCTGTTCGACAGCTGAGGCGTAGCACACCGGTGTAGCAGCAAGGGGTAGCAAACGAAAAAGCCGAGCATCCTGCGATGCTCGGCTCTTTCATATCAACGACTTGCGTCATCAATTGGTCGGGACGGCGGGATTCGAACCCACGACCCTTTGCCCCCCAGGCAAATGCGCTACCAGGCTGCGCTACGCCCCGACCGAAAAGGATTCGCTGTCGCCAGCGAGGCCATGAAGTATAGCCGAGTGCCCCGATCGCCGCCTACCCGGTGAAACCGAGCCCGTGCTCAGCATCGCAGCAAGGCGAGCACCGACTCCAGCTCTTCGCGCACTACGCGAAGCAGCGCCACGTCGATCCCGGCCACGGGGGGCGACGACGACGACGTGGCCGTCGATGCCCTCGCCTTCGCATTCGCCACCGGCGCCTGCTTCTCGGTGTCGATGCGCAGGCGCGCGCCGCCGATGGTGTAGCCCTCTTCGTACAGCAGGCCACGGATCTGGCGGATGACGAGCACGTCCGCACGCTGGTAGTAGCGACGGTTGCCGCGGCGCTTCACCGGCTTCAGCGTCGGGAACTCGGTCTCCCAATAGCGCAGCACGTGCGGCTTGACGTCGCACAGCTCCGCCACCTCACCGATGGTGAAGTAGCGCTTCGCCGGGATCGGCGGCAGTTCGCGATTACTTCCCGGGTCCAGCATAGGCGTCCACGCGCTCCTTCAGCTTCTGGCCCGGACGGAACGTCACGACGGTCCGCGCCAGGATCGGGATTTCCTCACCGGTCTTCGGGTTCCGGCCCGGACGCTCGTTCTTGCGTCGCAGGTCGAAGTTGCCGAAACCCGAGAGCTTCACCTGCTTGCCCTGCTCGAGCGAAAGCCGAAGGACGTCGAAGAACGCATCGATGAACTCCTTGGCTTCACGCTTGTTGAGGCCCACGTCCTCGAACAGCCGCTCCGCCATTTCGGCCTTGGTCAATGCCACATCGTCCCCCGGTCAGCGCAGACGGGCGCCGCAGTCGCGCTCCAGGGCCGCCAGCGCGGCCTGGACCGCCTGTTCGGCGTCCTGATCGGTCAGAGTGCGGGAAACATCCTGCAGAATCAATCCCATAGCGAGGCTTTTGACCCCCGTTTCGAGGCCCTTGCCGGCGTAGCGGTCGAAGACCGTCACCTCTCGCAGCAGGCCGCCGAGCGCTTGGCGGAGACTGGCTTCGAGGTCGCCCCAAGGCCGATCCTCGGCCACCAGCACGGCCAGGTCGCGGCGCACCGACGGGAAACGCGACAGCTCGCCGGCCTTCGGCACGGCCCGGGCTTCGAGCCGGGCGAGGTCCAGCTCGGCCACGACCACCTCGCCGTCGAGGTCCAGCGCCTTGGCCAGGGCCGGGTGCAGGTGGCCCACGACCCCGAGGGGCTCGCCGCCCAGCGTCACCGTGGCGCTGCGGCCCGGGTGCAGCCAAGGCACGCCGGCCGCAGGGGTGAAGGCCAGAGCGGCGGCAGCCGGCCCCGCGAGGGCTTCCAGGTCGCCCTTGAGGTCGTAGAAGTCGACGCCACGCGAGGCCACGCCCCATTGCTCGGCTTTGGCCGGACCCGTGGCGGCGAAAGCGATGCGGCGGGTCTCGACCGGCGCGGCGCCGGCCGTGGCCGGGGCGTGGAAGACGCGCCCGATCTCGAACAGCCGCACACGCGTCTGCTGACGGGCGAGGTTGCGGCGGATCGCCTCGACGAGGCCAGGCAGCAGGCCGGTGCGCATCGTGCCGAGGTCGGAGGCCAGCGGGTTCAGCAGGGCGACGGCGCCCGCCTCGAGGCCCCAGCGCTGCAGCAGCGCGGCGTCGACGAAGGCGAAGTTGATCGCTTCATGGAAACCACGCGCGGCGAGCTGGCGGCGCAGGAGGGCCTCCGGCGCACGCGTTTCGGTGTGGTCGGCCAGCGGGATCTCGCCGGCCGGCAGGGCCGCGGGCACGGCGTCGTAGCCGTGGATGCGCGCCACTTCCTCGACGAGGTCTTCTTCGATGGCGATGTCGAAACGCCGCGCCGGCGGCGTGATGCGCCAGCCGTCGGCCGTCGCTTCGACGCCCATGCCCAGCGCCACGAAGATGCGCGCCACTTCGGCGTCATCGATGCGCTGGCCGAGCACGCGGGCCAGACGCTCACGGCGCAGCGTGACCGGAGCGCGCTGCGGCAGGTCGGCCTCGCGGACCGCCTCGACCACCGGGCCAGCGTTGCCGCCCATGATGTCCAGCACAAGCTTCGTCGCGTACTCCAGCGCCACGCGCGGCAGCGCCGGATCAACGCCGCGCTCGAAGCGGTGCGAAGCATCGGTGTGGAGACCCAACTTGCGGGCACGACCGATGATGGCTGAGGGCGCGAAATGCGCGGACTCGAGGAAGACGCGGGTCGTCGCATCGGTCACGCGGGTGTCGAAGCCGCCCATGACGCCCGCCAGCGCCACCGGCCGGTCGGCGTCGGTGATCACGAGGAAGCCGGCGTCGATCGCCGCCTCGCGCTCGTCCAGCAGCTTCAGCGACTCGCCGGCGCGGCCGTGGCGCACGCCGACCGGTCCCTTCAGCGTGTCGGCGTCGAACGCGTGCATCGGCTGGCCGAGTTCGAGCATCACGAGATTGGTGATGTCGACCAGCGGACTGATCGGGCGCAGGCCGCAGCGCTTCAGCTTCTCGGTAAGCCACGACGGCGACGTCGCGCTCGGGTTCAGGCCTTCGATCACGCGGCCGCAATAGCGCGGCGCATCGCCCCCCGCATGGAGCTCGACAGGCAGCGTGGCCGAGGCGGATGCGGCCACCGGCGCGGCGTCGAACGGACGCACCTGCGCGCCGAGCGCGGCGGCCACGTCGAAGGCGATGCCGCGGATCGAGAAGCAGTCGGCGCGGTTCGGCGTGAGCTTCAGCTCGATGCGCGCGTCCGGCAGGCCGAGGTAGGCGCTGAGCGCCGTGCCCACCGGCGCATCGGCCGGCAGTTCGAGCAAGCCAGAGGCATCCGGATCGATGCCCAGTTCCTTGGCCGAACACAGCATGCCGAAGCTCTCGACGCCGCGGAGCTTCGCGGCCTTGATGTTGAGGCCACCCGGCAGCACCGCGCCGACGGTCGCCAGCGGCGCCTTCAGGCCCGCGCGTGCGTTCGGCGCGCCACAGACGATCTGCACATGCTCGCCGTTGCCGATGGCGACCTTGCACACCTGCAGGCGGTCGGCCTCCGGATGGCGGACCGCCTCGACGATCTCCGCGACGATGACGCCCGGCAGCTCGCCGCCGATGGGCTCGA
>ERZ1066117.1284-NODE-1284-length-13042-cov-41.914376_pt1 | contig 13042 bp, 8 predicted proteins | sample MGYA00382764_ERZ1066117 | MGnify/ENA primary metagenome ERZ1066117 (study PRJEB33369, sample SAMEA5778347) | biofilm metagenome | biome: Industrial cooling water; feature: Water cooling tower basin; material: Biofilm | place: United Arab Emirates | collected...
TCGCCGGCGAAGAAGATCCAGCGGACGAGCTGGCCGTCGCGGACCTCGGCGGTCCTGCCGAAGTAGAGCGTCTCGTGCGCGAGGCCGCCGCGGGCGTCGTACTCGCGGCGGATCGACCGCTCGCCGATGTAGTCGTAGACGTGCTCGACGCGGCGGCCGTCGCCGGAGACGAACGACTGCACGCGACCGTGCGGGTCGAAGCGCCAGATGCCGGCGGCGAGCGGGCCCTCGCCCGCGACCTCGGCGATCTGGCCGGCGGCGTCGTAGGTGAGGTGCTGGGCGTCGAGCCGGGCCGCGGCGTGCGGGCGCGCGCGGTCGTAGGTCAGCGCGCGGCCGCCTTGCTCGAGCAGGTTGCCGTCGTCGCTGTAGCGCCAGCGCGAGATCTTGCCCTGCGCGGTGTTGGCGACCAGGCGGCGCAGGTCATCGTAGACGTAGGCCTGCGACAACGAGAAGCCCTCGGCCGCGAGGTGGTCGCGGGTCTCGGCGAGCTGACCCGCGACGTCGTAGCGGTGGGCGAGGTCGAGGATCGTGGTGGTCCCATCGGCGACGCGCTGGCGAAGGACGCGGCCGGTGTGGTCGAGCTCGCGGGTCTGCTCGACACCGGGTGCGAGGGACATGTGATGCCAGCGGGCGAGCGCGTCGTAGGTGGCCTCGGCGAAGGCGCCGGGGGCCTCGAGGCCGCGGGCGGTGTAGGCGTGCTCGAGGGCGCTGCCGTCGGGGTAGACGTCGCGGATCGCGCGGCCCTGGGCGTCGTACTCGTGCGCGGCCGACAGGGTGACGGTGCCCTGCGGGGTGTCGAAGCGCCGGATCGTGCGGACGATCCGGCCGCGGGCGTCGTGGGTGAACTCGATGCGGCCGGCGTCGTCGTCAACCGCGACGAGCTGGCCGCGGGCGAACGGGCCGCCGTGATCGTAATGGCGGCGGATCTCGCTGACTTGCACGCCGTCGGCGTCGAAGGCTTGCTCGCGGAGGCCGCGGCCGAGGGCGTCGAACGACCACATCACGCGCGCGCCAGTGGCGTCGATGCGCTCGATCAGGCGGCCGGTCCGGTCGAAGCGCTGGCGGACGTGGCCGGCGTCGGGTGAGACGACTTCGGTCAGGCGACCGCCGCCATCCTTAATATAGGAGGTGCGGTGGCCCTCCGGGTCGACGTGCGCGGTCACGTGACCGGTGGCGTCGTACTCGTAGCGGTGCGTGATGCTGCGGCCGGCGAGCATGCTCGAGATCGCCACGACGCGACCGAGGCCGTCGTGCTCGGTGCGCTCGGGCGTGCCCGTGTACGGCGGCTCGGGGTGCAGATCCTCGTGGTCGCGGCGCTCGACGACGAGCGGCAGGTAGGTCGTGCCGGTCTCGTAGCCGTCGGCGTCGCGCGTCCAGACGGCGCGGCCGAGCGCGTCGTGATGGGTGACGGCGGGCGGCGGTGCGTTCGGCAGCTCGACGCGCGCGCCGGGCATCAGCGCCGACGCGGGGAGCGGCGCGCCGGCGCGCAGCTCGGCGATCTCGCCGCGCGCGCTGAAGCGCCGCGCCGCGGAGAGGATCGCGCTGGTGCCCGCGTCGTCGGGCGTGACCTCGAGGACGGCGCGGCCGAGGCCGTCGAGGTGCGTGACGGCGCGCTCGACGTCGGGCTCGCCGCTGACGCGGCGGCGGTCGGTGACGATCGACGGGAGCGCGGACGTGCCGTCCAGGTGGTACTGGTAGCACGTCGTCGGCAGCTCGGGCGTGTCGCCGGGCTCGATCTCGGCGACCAGGCGGCCGAGGCCGTCGTATTCCGCGCGGGTCGTCGCGCCGCTCGGCGCGGTGACGCTCCGGGGCAGGCCAAAGCGCGCGTCCCAGGTCGCGGTGGTGACGAGGTCGCCCGCGCCGCCGAGCACGAAGCGCTCCTCGACCGGGAACAGGCCGGCGTCGTCGTAGAGGCGGCGCAAGATGCCGCCCTCGGCGTCGCGGAGCTGGGTGACGTTGCCGCGCGCGTCGACGATCTGGCGCAGTGTGGCGACCCAGGTGTCGCCCGCGAGCCAGGTCTCGGTGCGCGCGATGGCGCCGCGTGTGCCGACCTCGCCGAGCGGCAGGCCCTGCTCGGGCTCGCCGTCGTAGTAGGTACGCGTCGCGGTGATCTGGTTGCCGGCGCCGTCGGTGACGATCTGCTCGGCCAGGCGGTCGCGCGGGCCGTCGTCGTCGCCCGGCTCGGCGTAGAGGTTGATCGTGATCCGCTCGTCGCCGGGGCGGTCCGTGCGGCCGAGGGCGCGCTCCTCGGTGACGTTGGCCGATTCGTCGTAGTCCCATTCGGTGCGCACGCGGACGGCGGCGGACTCGGGACCGGCCTCGATGTGCAAGACGTCCGTGGCGACGCGGCGGACGGCGCGGACGCCGGGCGCCGGGGTGGTGACGTCAATCTCGTGCTGCTCGCGGACGAGGACACCGCGCGGGCTCGCGGTCTCCGATTCGATGAGCTGGAGCTTGCGCGCCTCGTCGTCTCGGCCGAGGTCGTAATGGCGGGTGATCGTCGCGGGCTCGGTGGTTTCGTCGCCCGGGGACAGCTCGCGCAGCTCGGCGAACCCGCGGAACTCGCCGCGGACGGGGTCGTACCAGCCGTTTCGGACGCGGCGCTCGGTAACGCGCGTCCACGGCGAATGTGCGTCCGATTCGTCAGACTGGACCAGCACGGGCATCGCCGTCGGCGGGGTCGTCGTCCAGGGCGTCCCCGCCTCCGCGCCGGCAACCGCGAGCGCCGCGGCCGGTTGGTAGGTGAAATCGCGGCGGTAGCCGAGGTCCGTGCGCAGGCTGGCGAGCAGGCCGGGGCGTTCGGCGAGCGACCAGACGCGCCAGGGCTGCGCGCCGGTGGGGTCGACGCGCAGGACGTCGACGGTGCCGCTCGCGTCGACGTCGCTGAGGATCACCACCTCGTCGGCGCCGAGCTCGGGCCAAGCGATCGCGGCGGCCGGGGCGAAGCTGCCGTCGTGCTGGAAGGCGTGGACCTCGAGCGCGTCGCCGACGCGCACGAGGTCGGCGGCGCCGTCGCCGGTGACGTCGGCGAGCTCCCACCGCTGGCCCTCGACCATCGCGGGGACGCCCGCGAGGTCGACCGGGTCGGCGAAGCTGCCGCGACCCTCGCCGGCGGCGACGAGGACGCGGCCCTCGGTCGGCAGGATGCGGACGAGATCGGGCAGGCGGTCGCCGTCCAGGTCGGCGAGCTGGACGCTGGGGTCGCCGAGGCGCATGCCCGCCGGTGGCGGCGGGACCGGCTCGGCGGGGGCGTAGCCCGGGGCGTCGAAGTGGCGCAGCCAGATCCAGCCGTCGCTGTCGTCGTGGCGCAGGACGTCGACGCGGCCGTCGAGGTTGAGGTCGGCGAGCGCGACGTTCGGGGCGGTGAGGTCGAAGTCGAGGTCGACGGTGATCGGCGCGGCCTCGGCGAACGGGACACCGCCGCCGGTGAAGGCCCACAGCTCGCCGCCGCCGGGCTGCGCGAGCAAGTCGGCGATGCCGTCGCCCGTGAGGTCGGCGAAGCGCGCGGCGCTCGAGACGGTCGCGGCCGGTGTCGGCATCGTCGTCCAGGTCGCCGCGAGGTGGGTGCCGTGGTTCTTGCGGTAGCGCCACGGGCCGGCGGTCGTGTCGAGCAGGTCGGGCAGCGCGTCACCGTCGAGGTCGACCCAGGCGCGGCCGTCGGCGGTCGGGTTCATGGCCGGGGCGCTGGCGAAGGTCAGCGCGTGCGGCTCGTCGGCGGGGCCGGTGTACGACAGGTGCCAGGACGGCAGCGCCGTGCCGTCCGCGGCGACGGTGTCGATCCGGGCGAGCACGCTCGCCGGGCTGAACGTGCTGCGCTGGTAGTCGAGCGTCGTCGTGCGCACGGGCTGTCCGTCGACTTCGGTGACGATCGTGTGCAAGCGGTGGCGGAGCTCGACGAGGAAACCGGGCGCGCGCGTGCGGACGACGTCGGGGCGCTCCTCGTAGTCGAAGCGGACGGCGGCGCGGCCGTCGTTGTAGGTGATCGCGGCCAGCAGCGGCGCGTCGGTGCCGGGCTCGCGGGTGTAGTGGAAGTCGAGCCGGTTGCCGTGGACGTCGGTGAGCGCCGACAGCTCGAGGCGATGGATGCCGGTGTCGCCGGCGAGCTGGGCGTCGTCGGTCAGGCCGAACAGGTAGCCGGTGCCGTCGGTGGCGAGGGCGGACATCGCCCCGCCGGGGAGCTGGCGGACGACGAGCGGCGGGCCCTGTTCGATCCGCTCGCGCAGGACACCAGGGGCGACCTCGATCAGCTCCTCGCCGCCGCCGAGCCCGCGCAGGGTCCAGACGGCCGGGGCGTCGGCCGTCGGGATCCCGGTGCGGAGCGAGCGCTCGATCGCGGGCAGGCCGAGCGACCAGCCGAGCCCGAGCGCGCCCGCGCCCTCGCCGGCGTCGTAGTGCAGCGCGAGCTCGGGGGCCAGGCCCGCGCGGCCGGGCGGGACCTCGAGCGCGTAGCTGAGCGTCGGGAGACCGCTCGCGGGGCTCGTGTCGTAGCCCTGGCCGAAGCCCTCGATCGAGGCCGGGCCTTTGGGTAGGTTGATCGCGGTGGGCAGCGTCGCGCTGGTATCGGCGCGCGCGGTGCCCGCGGCGAGCGCCAGCGTGAGGAGAACGGGGAGACGGAGGTGCATGGAGGAAGTCCGGGTTGGGGGCGGAGGTCAGGCGCCGCGGACGCGACGCGAGCGGAGACCGGCGCGGTGCTCGGACCGGCGATCCGGCGTAAATGGCGGTCGACATGGTCAACAGACGCTCCCGACACTCCCGACAGGCCCGACCGACAGGGACACGGGCGCGAGCGCGGGCGTTTTCACTCGGCACCGATCCGGCACTTTGCCGGCACCGATCGGGCACCTTGCCTGCACGGTCGCGGCATCGATCCCGCACCTCGCCTGCACGGTGCTCGCACCGCGCCGGGACTTTTCGCGCCCCCTTCCGATACCGTGCCGGCACTTCGCCGGCACGGCGTCGGAGCGATCATGCGCGGGGCTGAGGCTGCTGGGAGTCATGGAGCTAGGAGATGGCAGGTGGCGAGAGAGGCGGATGCGCGCGCGAGGTCGGGGCGTGACTCGACCGGCGGCGCGCGGCCACGACCCGCGCCGCCGGAGACGGCGCGCGCGTGGACGCGCAGCCGCGACAGGTCGCGCAGCACGATCTGGCGGCGGCGGATGAGGATGAGGCCCTCGCGGCGAAGGCGTTGCAGCTCGACCGAGACGGTCTCGCGAGTCGTGCCGATCAGCGCGGCGATCTCGTGATGCGTCAGCGGGAAAGCGAGCTCGCGGCCGTCGGGCGTGTCGCGCCCGTGCTCGCCGAGCGCGAGGAGCTGGTCGGCGAGGCGAACCCGCACGCTGGCGCTCATGGCGACGCTCAGGCGGCGGATCACGAGGTCGCGGCGGACGATCGCCTGCTCAGCGAACGCACTCGCGGCGGCGGGGTGATCGTCGAGCAGCAGCCGCAGCAGGGCGCGCGGAACCTCCGAGTAGAGGACGGCGGTCGCCGTGACGGCCATGTGCTCGCGCGCGGCGGTGGTCCAGAGGCAACTCTCGCCGAAGACGTCGGTCGGACCGTAGAGGCCGAGGTTGATGGTGCGCGAGCCGTCTGGCACGTGCAGCGCGTCGACGCGGCCGCCGTGCAGGATGAACACGCGATCGGCGACATCGCCCGCGAGGTACAGGCAGGTCTTGCGCGGGCGCTCGCGCAGCGTGGCGACGTTGGCGACTTCGCCGAGGGCAGCGGGCGGGAAGGCGGCGAGCGCGGGGGTCTTTCGCAGATACCAGAGCTGGCGCTTGGGGTCGGACATAAGGTGTCCTTTCAGGCAGGCGATTGGGGGGCGGACGGCGCCGGGTAGGCGGCGCCGTCCGGTCGTCACGCGACGCGGGTGCGCCGCGTGCGGCGAGGACGTGGGGCCGGGTCGATGCACCCGACCACGCTGCGCGGTGAGAAGGCGAGGACGTCGCCCGACGCGAAGGCGACCTTGACGACGCCGTGCGGCTCCGCGGCGGCGATCAGCACGCGGCTGCGGATCGTGCGGCCCGGCAGGGCGACGATGATCGTCGCGGGTCCGGGGCGCAGCTCGGCGGCGGGGATGATGCGGTGCGAGGTCATGGTGTCCTCGGTCAGCCGCAGCTCGGGGTGAAGAGGCCCTGACCCTCGGGCGCGAGGGTGCTCGCGCGGTGGTGCAGGCGCAGGACGACGTCGGCGATGTCGTCCGCGTCGAGGTCGGCGTTGGCCGGCGACTGCGACGCGGGCGGGATCGTCAGCGTCCACTGCTCGCCGTGGACGGGCCAGGCGGCGAATCCGGCGTTCAGCGGGCCCCACTCGGAGGCGCCGGCCTGGAGGACGACTTGCTCGCGGTCGAAGCTGTACTCGGCGTGGGCGACGCTCGGTGCGAGGTTGGCGGCGTCGCAGCGGCGGACGGTGGTGAGGCCCTGGCGGGTCAGCAGCACCTCGGCCTCGCGGTCGCCGAGGTAGTCGCCGATCAGCTTGACCTCGATCTGGTCGAGCCGGTCATCGCACAGCCAGGTCGAGAACAGGGTGTGGCCCGGCGTCGCCGAGAGCGTGAACGGCAGCGCGATCGTCCCGTCGAGCCGGCGGTGGGCGGGATCGCGCAAGAGCGCCTGGAACTGCTCGGCGGGGGTCGCCGGGGTGCCGTCGACGTCCGGCAGATCGGCGGTGATGCCGAACACGTCAGCGCGCAGGCTGACCTCGGTCGTGTACGCCTGGCCGTAGCCGTGGGTCAGGCGGTAGTCCTCGGCGATCGAGTCGAGGCAGGACAGCAGCGCCGTGAAGTCCTCCGGGGCGCGCGCGGTGAGGAGCTGGTTGCGCATCGTCGGAAGCGGCTGGCCGAGGTCGTACTCGAGGGCGCGCAGGGCGAGGTACAGGCGGCGCGTGAGGTGCTCGCGGGCACGGAGCACCCGGGAGGCGGCGTGCTGGCGGGCGGCCAGGAAGTGCGGGCGCACGAGGGCGTTGTTCGGGTCGTCGTCGACGAGCAGGCCGAGCGCGCGGGCCTTCTCGAGCGAGAGGGCGGCGACCTCGCCGTAGGCGCTCCACAGGGCGGTCAGGGTCGCCTCGCGGGCGATCTCGGCCTCGCGGATCTCGAGCGCGAGCAGCAGCGCCTCGGCGCGCAGGTTCTTGATCAGGGCGATCGAGGCCGCGTGGGCGATCTTGAGGTCGGTCTCGCGGATCGCCGCGTCGATCTCCTGGTTGACCGCCATGATCTCGACCTGCTCCTGGCGCGCCTGGTCCTCGAGGTAGGTTTGCAGGCCGGCTTGACCAAGGATCGTGTCGCACTGCGCCTGCGTCGACGCGGCGAGGGCCTCTTTCTCGGCCTCGCACGCCTTGCGGGCGAGGTGGATGCCGCGCCAGTCGGGGGTCGAGAAGCCGAAGATCGCGGGGCCGCTGAGCAGCTCCTTCTGGACGCGGGCCTTGCACTCGACACGGATGACGTCCATCTGCTCCTTGGCGGCCCGCTGCACGTGCGAGCACTCGGAGAGCGCCTGGAACTGCATCATCATCGTGCGGTTTTCGCCGTGCTCGTCGACGATCGCGAAGATCTCCTCGTGGAGCGCGTCGAGCACGGCGCCGAGCTCGGCGATCGCCTGCGCCTGGGTGGCGAAGCGCTCCTCCTCGACCGCGACGGCGTGATGGTTGTTCTCGAGGGTCTGCACGGCCTGGTCGATGCGCACGCCAGCAGCGGCGACCGCGGCGTCGAGCTCGGCGATCTGACCGCCGTGCTGGCCGCAGGTGGCGAGGTCGGGGGCGCTGTCGCCCGGGAGCGCGCCGCACAGGGCGCGCAGCTTGGCGTCGAAGTCGGCGGTCAGTTGCAGGGCGGTCGCCTGGGTGCTGTGGGTCTTCTCCTCGTAATCGCGCATCGCCTGCCAGGCGGCGCTAGCGAGGTCGGCGAAGGTCGTCAGGTCGTCGGCGGCGAAGGCGTGAATGGCGTCGAAGTTGGTCCGGCCCAGCTCGATGTCCTCGGGGCCGAGGGCCATCGGGACGTAGGCCGCCGCGTAGCCGAAGGGGTTGGCGTCGGGGCTGAGGTCGCGGAAGACGAGCGCGAGGGTGTCCCAGGTCGCGGCGAGGGCCTGGAAGTCGGCGGCGGGGTCGTCGGCGCTGCGGGCGTGGGCCTCGAGCGCAAGGGCGTGCAGGTCGATCGCGGCGCGCTGGATCTGGTTGCGCAGGGCAGTCGGATCGTCGCCTGCGCGAAGAGACAGGCGGGCCCACGCGGCTGTGAGGTCGGCCAGGCGGGTGCCGAGGCGCAGGTCGGTGGTCGCAGCGGTGTCGGGCAGGCTGTCGGGGTTGTGCGCGCGGATGTAGTCGAGGCCGTCGAGGTAGGCCGGCGTCAGCAGCGGGACAAGCATGCCGGCCAGGCGCTCGCGGGCGTCGGCGAGGATGTCGAGCTCGCGGGCGAGGACGTCGGTCGCGGGCTCGCCGAGGTCGTCCTTGTAGGCGAACGCGGCGTCGATCGTCGCCTCGGTGGCGAGCAACGCGGCGGCCTCGGCCTCCCGGTTGGCGAGGAACGCGGCGTAGTGGGTGAACGCCTCGCCCCAGGCCCCGGGGATCTGCGGGGCGCCGCGGCGAAAGAGCGCGGTCGCGCAGCGCAGCGCGTCGGTGTCGAGGCAGGCCGCGCCGTCCTTGTACGCGGGCGAGTCGGCGGTGCAGTCGGCCCAGGTGAAGGCGCCACTCGGCGGGGTGACGCCTTGCAGGCCGGCGAGGACGCCCGGGAGCTGGTAGGCGGCGGTCCACAGGGCGTCGCCGCACTCGAGCATCTGCTCTGGCATGCAACTGCCGTCGGCGCACGCGTCGCACGCAGACGACGGCCCCGGCAACGTGTCGAGCGTGCCGTAGGTCGCGCCGAGGTCGTCGCAGGCAGCGTCGTCGAAGTCGTCCGGCGTGAGCCAGCCGGGCGGTGAGATGTCCTCGGGGACAGCTTGTGGCGGCAGGAGGAGCGGGTCGCCCAGCGGTTCGTGCTGGCGGAGGACGAACGTGCCGGTAGCCACGAGCGGCGTGTCGCGCAGGCCGGTCACGGTCTCCCCGGCGGTGCCCTCGATCGTGCGGCCGTCGGCGGCGACGGTGCCGGTGAGCACGAACGTGCGGCCGATCTCGCGCGCGAGCGGGCTCTCTTGCCATTCGGCGGCGGGCAGGATCTCGCGCACGACGAGGGCGACGTCGCCGGCGGGGGCCCAGGTGCCGCTGGCGGTGATCGGGTGCGGGAACAGGAGCGCCCCCGGCTCGACCTGCCCGACGAGCGTGCCGTCGCCCTGGAAGTCGAGGGCGACAGCGAGGTCGCTGCTGCCGATGCTCCGGCCGCCCACGTCGAGCTCGAGCATGCCGCGGAAGACGCTGTCCTCCGGGACAGCCGCGGGCTCGATCGTCCAGCGGCCGGGGCCGCCGCTGGTGATCAGCCGGACGGTCAGGGCATGCTCGGAGGGATCCAGGAGGTCGCGATCGACGGCGGCGACGAGGTCGGCAGTGTCGCCGGGAGCCAGCTCGGCGGGCGCCTCGTCGACGAGGACCGCGGGGCTGAGCGACTCGAGACGATACAGAAGGATCGCCGGGCCGTCGTTGTGCAGGGTGGTCCGGGCCTCGACCTCGCCCCACGGCAGGAGCGTGTGGTACTCGGCGAGCTGGGGCGCGCCGGCCAGCGGCGGGGCGGAGGGGTCTTCCCCCTGGCAGCGCCCGTGCGGGTCGCAGGTCTGGAGGGTGGTGCAGTCGGCGTCGGCCTGGCAGCCGGCGATGCAGATCCGCAGCTCGCAGCGCAGACCCATGGCGCAGTCAGCGTCGACCTGGCACGGACTGCCGGCGGGGCTGCCGCCGGACGGATCCGCGGGGTCGGGGCTCGGCGGCTCGGGGTCGCTCGGCGCGGAGGTTGCGTCCGCGGTCGCGTTCGGCGGCGGCGGATCGGGTGGCTGTTCGGAAGTACAGGCGAGGGGCAGCAGGGCCGACAGTGCGGTCCCGACGAGGAGGGGGCGGGTCACGGCAATAGCTCTCCTGACGCGCCCTTACGGGCGCGGCGATGGGTCGATGGGGACTCGGCGGGGTGCCGGCGAGTGCCGCGGTCGCGGCACGATGCGTGAGGGGGACGCCGCCGCTCAGGCGCGGGCGAGCGACGTCCCGAAGCGATCGATCAGCGCGGCGAGCTGGCGGCGCGGCTCGTCCATCGCCGAGCGGGCGACGGCGGCGCAGCCGTCCGGCAGATCGTCGACGGGTTGCAGGACGACGGCGGCGCCGGGCGCCCGTAGCAGGTACACCTCGCCGCGGCGGGTCACGTAGAAGATCCGCGTCGGCGTCTCGTAGAAGCCGGGGGCGTGGAGCCGGGCCTCGACGACAGTGCATTCGATGTCAGCGGCGGCAGAAGTGTTCATCGGTTGCGTTCCTTCCAATAACTGCGAGGCAGGACGACGGGCGCAGGCGGGCTCTACCCCTCCGAGCCGGGGCTCGTGGGGCTGGTCGGTAGAGGGTGGATGCCGTAAGATAGGCTCGATGGTGCGAAAGCGACCGCCAGTCGACGATCCGCAGGAAAAGGAGCTCTACGCCTCGACGGAGGAGCTCCAGGCGATCACGAACATGGGGCGCAAGACGCTCGGGTTGTGGGTCAAGCGCGGGCTGTTGCCGGCCGCGAAGATCACGTCCGACGGCAACGGCTCCAAGTCGTTGTGGCCGAAGGTCGCGCTCGAGCAGGCCCGCTTCATCATGGAGAAGCAGGCGCAGATGTACACGCTCGACGAGATCGCCGAGATGATCAAGGTGCGCTGGCCGCCGTCGGAGACGTGACGGGGCGAGCGGTGCGGGGTCAGGTCAGGCGTCGATCAGGCGAATAGCAGATTCACTCCTTCCGATAATAACCAAATACGACCGACCGTCCCCCAAGTCAACGAGAAATTTGCTCGCGTTTTCGCGCAAACGGCCACCTGGGGGCTGTATGCCCGAGACTTGCGCAGGTGGGCCGGCAGGAATTATACAAAGGGCGCCGCCTCCCCCCGCCCGATCCGTACCGCCATGGCCCGCCGCGTCAGCTCCGAGCACAAGCCGTTCGCTACTACCGAGGAGTTGCGGGCGATCACAGGACTCGAGCGGCAGTCGCTGCGGCTGTGGGTCCGCCGCGGGCTGCTGCCCAAGCCCGGCTACTTTTCGGACGGCAAGCACGGCGTTCGGTCGCGGTGGCCGCGGTCGGCGCTCGACCGCGCGCGGTTCGTGATGGCGATGCGTGCCCAGGGGCACACGCTCGAGGAGATCGCCGCGATGATCCGCGAGAAGTGGCCGGAGGAGAGCGGTGGAGCGTGAACCAGGCGAGCGGCCGCGGTCGCGGATCCGTCGGCTCGACGCCGTGGGATGGGGCGCCGAGCTCGACCTCGACGCTCAGATTGTCACGGTGTTCGAGACGGAGGGCGGCCGCGCAGCCGACGAGATCGGGCGCGGACGATGGGTGTCGCTGCCTCCCCCGCTCGACTGTTTCCGCGGGCGCGTGGTGTCCGACGAGATCGACGACGACACGTGCGGCACGCTCGAGCGTTTGCTGAGCCGCGGCACACGGGCCTGGTCCTTCGGACATGGCCCATGGGCGGATGCCGAGCGCGAGGCGATCGCCGCGGGCGTCGGCGAGTACGAGGCCCGGCTGCTGCGCAAGTTGATGTGGTCGTTCTACCGGGGCCGGTGGCCGCTCAAGTTCACCGGCGGATGCGGCTTCGGTCCCGAGGGCGTCGCGCCGCTCATCGCGGCGGCGCTCGCCGACCCGCAGCGGATGCGCGCGCGCTGGGAGGTGTTGTTGCGGACCGGCGGGCTGCGCTGGCCCCCTGCCGATGGCGACCTCGAGGAGGTCCGCGACGACGGCGACCCCTGGGACGACTTCTACACGGAGCCGTGACGTGCGAGAGCACGGATGGCAGTTTGCGCGAACGTGCGCGTCGCCGCGTGTCCCCGCCTGTCTCCCAACTCCGCGGCGACTCCGCGGCGACTCCGGCGCTCGAGCGGCCCCGCGTCTACCCACGTCCCGCAGGGCTCCGCCCAGCCTCGCAAGGGACTCGGCGTCGACCGTTCGGGCGGGAGCGCCCTTGACGCGCGCTCCCGCCCGGGTCACGCTCGCCCACATGCGCTCGTACACGCGCCGGATTGCACACCGACCGAGGACCTTGAGGGCTGTCCCACCGGCGAGGCCCCTCTCAGAGTCGGAGGTCGACGAGGCGATGCTGCTCGTGCTCCGCGAGGCCAACGTCCGTCCCGAGATCATCTACGCGTACCAGAAGACCGGGCGCCTGGTGACGGAGGAGAACTCCCAGCTGCTCAGCGCCGAGGAACTTGCCGAGTGGGACGCCGCGGTGGACGAGTACCGGCGCAACTCGAAACAATAGCAACGGGGTGGGGGGAGAACGGGGGCGTCAACCCGGCGGTGTTGACGCCGCAGACCCTTCCGCCGTAGAGAGGGGCCATGCGCATCCGCTCCGGCTCGCTCGCCCTCGCCTCCTTCTCGCTGCGCCAGCCTGTGGCGATGACGAGTCTGAACCGGCCGGTCTCGAGGAATTCTGCCGCCTCGACGCTAACGCGAAGAGCGAATCCGAGAAATGCGGACCGCTTCTGCGGTGCAACTACTTCTACAGCTTCGCAAAGCCCGACATCGATGCCGATGCGGGTCACTGCGCGAACACCTGCACCGACGATGCAGACTGTCCGGGGGGACAGGTCTGTCTCTCACAGGCGTGCTTCTACACCTGCAACGCAGCGAATTGCCCGCGCGAGTGGATGAGCTGCGCGATGGGTCTGTTTAATGACGACCTCGACATCTGCGTCGGAGCGCCCCCTTGAGTCCCAGCTCGCCGGCCGCCGCGGCGTGCGGCCGGCGGTGCGCCTTGCAGGCCGCCGCGGCGTCAGCGCCAAGGTATCAGGCATTCGCCAGGGCAGCCGGCGACGCGCAGAACCTGCTCTCCATCGGCGAGCCGGCGGTGCGCCTTGCAGGCCGCCGCGGCGTGCGGCCGGCGGTGCGCCACGACGCGCGGTCGGCGGTGCGGCTCGCAGGCCGCCGCGGCGTGCGGCCGGCGGTGAGGCGCACAGGCCGCCGCGGCGT
>ERZ1066117.1285-NODE-1285-length-13031-cov-46.368604_pt1 | contig 13031 bp, 14 predicted proteins | sample MGYA00382764_ERZ1066117 | MGnify/ENA primary metagenome ERZ1066117 (study PRJEB33369, sample SAMEA5778347) | biofilm metagenome | biome: Industrial cooling water; feature: Water cooling tower basin; material: Biofilm | place: United Arab Emirates | collected...
GACGATTGAGCGCAGCGATTGAGTCGGAACCGAACGCAGCGGGGGAACCCCCCAGTGGCTTCGGGATTGGTGTGAGAACTGTCCAGCGATCGCAGCGGGGGAACTGTCCAGTGGTCCCGATGTGGGAACTCTCCAGTCTGGGGGGCGGCGACTGGAGGTGAACGACGCGACGACTGGAGCGAGTGAGCCGGAATGAGCCGGGGCGGGGGGTCTGGGGGGTGGGGGCGTGGAGTGAGGTGGAGACGATTGAGCGCAGCGATTGAGTCGGAACCGAACGCAGCGGGGGAACCCCCCAGAAGGGAAGGGCTTTGTAGGAGTGGATTAATCTTTGGACAGGATCTCCTGCACAATTTCGGGGCGATCGCGCATTGTTCTTAGCAGTAGTTTTAGTTTTTTGCCGTAGAGTTTAGCCAGCTCTTGTATGATTTGTTGATCTTCGTCGGTGATTCGTCCTGCCAGGTAGCAGAGTTTTGTTCCATCCAGCTCCAGATAGTGGGCGATGTCTTGTAGAACAATAGCGCGACTGTCCCATCCCTCTACAGGGTGGGGACAGTCGCGCGGCAATGAAGTAGTAGCGGAATTGCCAATTAATCTTCAGGATTATCTTGGGTTGCGATGTACTTCTTAATCTTCTCAATTGGGGCACCACCGCAAGAGGCAGCGTAGTAGGAACTAGACCAAAACACAGGCTTGCTATACACCTTTCCAACCAACTCCGCAAATTCGGCACGGATGATTCGGCTGGATGCACCTTTGAGGCTGGCAACGAGCTGAGAGATGTTGTTATCTGGATGCAAATCAATCAATAGATGAACGTGATCCGCTTCACCGTTGACTTCCAGCGCTTTGCTATTGTTCTTGCCGCAAACACGCTGAAAAACCTCTGCCATTCGCTGCAACATCTCTGCATTAATAATCTTGTGCCGATATTTGGTGACAAATACTAGATGCAGGTAAATAGAGTAAACGCTGTGTGAACCCTTATGGACATTACTTTTCATTGCCTACAGGTAAGCTATAATTAGTACATGTTAACTCGTCGCATCACATTTAAGCTCTATCCCACTCAACAGCAAAAGGTGAAGCTATTTGAGTGGAGACGACTGCATTGCTATTTGTACAATGCCTGCCTGGAGCATCGCATTGTCAGTTACCGCAAGCGTGGCGAGTCGATTGGGTACTACAACCAACAAAATCTACTGCCAGAGTTCAAAAAAGTGTGGCCCGAATATGCTGAGCTGGGAGGTCACGCCCTGCAAGCTACGGTGAAGCGGGTTGACTTGGCTTTTCAGCGGTTTTTCAAAGGATTAGGTAAATATCCCAAGTTCAAATCTATTCGCCAGTATTCAGGCTGGACATTCCCCGATAAGCAAAGTTGGAAAGCCCATACCGATGGCAAGCATGGACGCTTAGAGATTGCCAATTTGGGCAGTATTCGGATGAGGGGAAACGCTCGGACGTGGGGGTTGCCTACCACTTGCACCATTGTTTATCGGGTGAGCGAAGATGCCTGGTATGCGTCCATCACCGTCGAATGCAATCCGATTCGGCAAACGAGAGATGGAGCCATTGGGATAGACTTGGGCTGCAAGGATGCTGTTTCCTTCTCCGATGGGGCTAAGGAAGCAAAGCCTGAATTCATCCGGGTTGGGGACGCGGCTGTTAAACGAGCTTCAAAGTCCCTCCGTCGCAAGCGGAAACCCAATCGAAAGGCAAGGATAAAAGCCTCATCCCGATGGCGAAAAGGGCAACGCAAGGTTTCTAAACTCAAACGGAAAGTAACCAACCAGCGAGAGGATTGGTTACACAAACTCACTAGCGACATTGTTAGCCGTAATAGCCTGGTCGCTGGCGAAAAGCTCAACGTCAAGGGTATGACCCGCAAAGCCAAAAAGGGGAGTAAGCGCAAGGCTCAAAAGACCGGGCTGAATCGCTCCATCCTCTCTGTTGGTTTTGGCATGATTGGCCCGATGATTGCCTACAAGGAACGGGAGGCAGGAGGTTTCTATCTGGAGTCTCCGACCCAGCAACTCAAGCCGACTCAACGGTGCGCGCTCTGCTGGGAGCTAACCCCTAAAACGCTGGCAGACAGGGTTCATCATTGTCACCATTGTGGACATATCGAAGATCGTGATACCAATGCTGCTCAGGTCAACCTGAGATGGGCACGGGGCCAGGAACTTGGCCTAACGTTAAGCGCAGAGTCGGCCATCCCTACCGATTGCGGAAGCATGAGGCAAATGGCGGCAAAGAAGCGCCGAAAACTCCAAGCTATGAGTGAGGGGGAAGACGAAACCCCGTCGCTCTATAGCGCGGGGTAGTTCATCCGAAGTTCCCAGGTCAGGAATTAGCGCTTGTTCATGTCAGCCAGCTTTGCAGCGTTGTAGCTGAGCAGGTTGTTTTTGACTTGCTCAAGTGGAGCCGCGTTGCTCTTGGGATTGGTCAGTTTTTCTCCAAATTCAGCCAGGGCAACTTCCAGCAGATGTTTTCTCAGGTCAGCGATCGCTTTCATATTGCTACCTGTGGGAGTTCCAAATTCAGCTTCAAACTGGGTGTAGAACTCTTTCCGCTTGGCTGGCCAGAACTCGCGGTTCAGGCGAGCTGTATCGTACTCGTCACGGGAATAGTGACCACTGGATTGACGGCGGCCAGGTGCCACGTAGTAATCATCCAGTTCTCCAACAGCTTTGGCAGCTTTGAAGATTTCGCCTTTGGGAATGCTGTCCCACCAGAAAGCGCGAAGTCCGTAATAAAGTCCTTGCAATTCTTTATTTGCAGCTTTAATTACAGCTTCAGCTTCACGGGCAAGCTTGGCGCGCTCCATGCTGCTGGGCATGTAGTTGGAATTGATTTTGCTTGGCATATAATACCAATTCTTTAAAGTCCGGCTACGGATAATGCCTCAAGAATGGAGGTTCTTCCTACAATGGAAGCAATCACCGTTTGGGTCATTTCTCGCAATCGGTCTTGCATCAATCGACGTAAGTCATCCAAATCTTTAGGCAACGTCCATCGCAGTCCTCGCTTGAGATATTACCAGACTTGTTCAATGGGATTGGTCTCTGGGGCATGAGCCGGTTGAAACATCAAAATCACGTTGGGTGGAATCCGCAATCGCTTCGCCCGATGACACCCCGCTTGGTCGAGTTGCAAAATTAAAATACTGTCAGCAAACTGTTGAGCAACCAAATTAAGAAAGACTTGGAAACAGCTGAAGGGGTGACAACCAGCTTAAAAGCTCTACTATGTAAAGGCTATAGCCATTGAGGTCCAAAAAGATTTTGAAGAAAACCAGCTATTGTTAAGTCTATTCTCAATAAGTACAGCCTGAAAATACCATTCCTTCGTTAGTCCGAGCATTTGTACTACAGAAATCTTTTGCAAGGTGTAAGTCTTCAAGTGGTTTTGCCGCAAGGGTTTCAGAACGCTTGTCACCCCGTCAGGGAAACAGTCGGTGTTCAAGTGGGTAAATTCATAGAAAAAGTGCTCTCCAGTCGCGGGTTCTACAACACCATATAAATAGGTTGCCCGAAATTGCCATTGTACTTTTCCTTTCGGTTTCACCCCTCGTGCTGTAATTTTACGACCGCTGATCGTTTTCAGTCCGATTCGGGTTTCATCTTCACAAAAAAACCGCACTTGTCCACTGAGTCCCAGCACGCTCACGGCAAACCACGCTAACATTGCCACGTTTTCACTCAGGTTTTTTTTATACATCTCCACCTGTTGCTCCGATTGCTCGGTACTCACTGGACGAGCCACTTTCGCAGATGCTTTGAGCCGATAGCGCACTAACTGATGCACCGTTTTATAAGGCGACTCAATCCCCAACTCCGTTTTCAACCACTGGCAAATCTCACCATAGCTGTTGAAGCCATCTCCCTGGTGCAGTCGTTTGTTCAGCGCCTCCTGGGCCCATTGCGGAATACTGGGGGAGCGTCCTAACCGAGGTTTATGGCTTAATAGACCCGCCAGACCCCCGTTACGATACAGGCGTAACCACTTTTGCACGGTGACCCGATGTCGTCCCAACAGAACCGACGCTGCTTCCACGGTTGAAGCTTGTTCACTCTTCAAGAGATACAACAGGTGTATTCGCTCTTTATCTGAAGCACCCTTTTGGGCACAAAGCAACTGCTTCAGCTCATCCACGCTTTCTACAATGTTTACTTTGTAAATACCGGCCATCGACTTGAATAGAACTCTACAATTCGTTTATATCATTTGTAGCTTCTCCTTCGAGAATTGGTATAAATGCTCCGTACACTACGGGCCCTATCCACAGCGGGGGAACCAACCGTCACCCGAAGGGCGCGTTAGCGAGGGCGGAGTGAGTCCCGAACGGAGTCCCTTGACGGGGAGGTGGGTTCCCGCTGTATTGTGGCTACCCCGGTGTGCAGGGGGCGGGGGATGGCGAATCCTCGGCACAATTGGAGCAGACCCCCTGGGGGGTCGTTTAGCGAGGGGGGGATAACCGAAGGTGTCAATTTATGAATGCTTTTAACCTGGCTGAGAAAGCCGCAAACTGGAGGGTATATGACCCATAGAACTGACATTCCGCGGGTTGATACTGGTATAGTAGACAATGCTGGAAACCCTTATGCTGTAATACTTCCAGAATCTATGCCAATCTCACTCGTGAGACTGAAGTGAGACGAGTTTGTTCATTTAATAGTACCAATTAGTGGTCAAAACGCTTGTTAAACAAGGTATTCAGAGTTCAAGATTTAAATCAAACTCTGTCTCATGTGTGGAATGTCGGATAGAAAGTTAGATCAAATGGAATTTCTATATTTAGGTTAGCTGTATATTACAGCAAAAGCCTATTGCCTGAATACTTTAGTGAATAGTTGCTATCCATTAATGAGAATAGATGTGCTAACTAAATTTTCGACAGCAGTATATATGTCAACATCAATTTCTGGAACTCGAATTGACACAATTAAAGCGTAGTAAGAAAGTTGATCGTAACGTTCTAAGTACTTCTTCTCTTTCCACCATCCACCAACTGGATACACTGCAATTGCATCTTTCTGTGAAAGCTCAACAGCAGTACCTTTCCAAATATCGGAGTGTATAGAACCAGTATCCCGTATCTTGGGACCAAGAAGCCAATTTTCCTCTTCGGAAGTATTCGAAATAGCTCTGTCTTCCTCCTCTTCCCGAACGGCCTCATTAATCCGCCATTTGAAATCGTCATAGCTTTCTAAAGAGCCTTTGACTTTGAATCGTAAGCCGTGGGAAGCGTAGCGATGTTTGTATGCCCATCCTCGCTCTCCAGGATTAGGTTCAATGAAGTAGGATAGAGTAACCTTTAGCTCTACAGGGATTTCTCCTAGCCGTTCTAACACTTCGCTTGGCCAAGGCAGTTTATGGAGCTTCATATCTTTAGTTTTGACTCTGTTGTTTTCCAGAAAAAACGGTTGCAGGTCATCTTCAGTAATTAGTGTTAAATCATTGCTAGCACTTTGGAGAGCACGCCCTAAATCGGGAACCCCATAACCATAACGCCGTACAAGTTTACCTCTGGCAGCTTTTGAAGATGCACGATTGAAGTGAGTTTTCATAGCTGGAGTCCACTCAGCTGAATGCACAATTAGCGCCCGTACTGTTTCTGGACGATAGGTAGGCTGGTCCGACATAATTCGCGCTGCCATATAACTAGCGAGGGCAGTAGCACAGCTTGTATCACGCATGTAATCAAACGATCGTATTGCTGGTCGGTAATGAGTTGTGAGAACACAAAGATCATCAATAGGCACTGCTGGATTGTGCCCATCGTGTGCCATATTTCCCCCTTCAAAAACTACATCCGGACGAATTGGCCATTGAGTTTCCCATGTTACTGAGGTGCGGCTACATGGAGAGAGATCACCACCTGGTGCTAAGGGTTGCCAACCAGCGTAACTAGAATCAAGAATATTCACTTTCTCGGTGTAAGCACCTGCAATGAGAGCATTCCAAGCTTGTGCAGGGTTTTCTACCATTTCAAGGTCATTGATGTTGAGATAATCATCTGAAGCAATATCTTGCTGGATATTTCCTGCAGAAATAATCATCAATCGCCGGAATTCATTGTCGTTAAAGCAAAGCTGATCTACTGCTGCTGACCAGGATGATGGCGTTCCCTTATCTGTAGAACCATAACCACTCGTTACTGCCATGCAAAATACTCGACGACGGTCAGGTGCTTGAATTTCGGGCAAAGAAACTCCTTGCTCTGTAATTGCACCATAGAGATCAGGATCATTTGCTCCAGTTGGCGGAAGTATCTTAACTGACTCAAGACGGTGTAGAAGTTTCACCTGTCCAGATGTTTGTAACGGATCGAGGAGGTCAGCATATAAAGCTATGCCAGCCATTGATGTACCATGTCCATGCCAATAGGCACTGTCATTAACGCCCCAGGATGGTTCAACAGTGTGCATATCCTCTGGAGCGAGCGCCAATGAAAGTAATCGGTGAGTTCTTGTCGCGCCACTATCTAACAGGCTTATTGCTACTGCATGTTGTCCTGGCTCAAGCAATCGTTCAGCTAAATCTTCAGTCCAATCAGATTGCTCTAACGCTCCCATCTCAAGAAATATTGATGGTACATCCTTCGCAATGCGTAACTCCGCTACAGCATCCGAATTTTTGATAATTCGTGCCATTGCCCCAACATTAGTCATCGCCAAAACAATTTCACGTTCAGGGAAAGTAAGAGTGTGAAGTTTCGTGCGGATATTTAGCCTTTGAGTAACTTGAGCAAACACACTTCGCCGCTCATGCCGGAGCCAAACTTCCCACCAAACCTCCTGTCCATTTTCTGGGAACAAATTTGGATTATCTGTGAATAGAGATCGTACTGTTCCAATCTGAACAGTTTCTAACCGTGACACTAATGCCTCATTCTTCGGTCTACCTGTGTCTGTATTTTCATCACGGTACCGCTCCACTTTCCGCAAAAAATAATCAGTAGCTTGCTCTGGGACAAAAACTGTTGCTGAAACCATACCTTCCTGTTCAGGTATTTGATTAACTGCAACTAATTCAATCTTTTTCGTACGATTTGCCAACTTTTCAAAAGCGTTGGCTCCATCAGTTTTAACTTGAAATTCCAAGTAAAAACCAGGTGCTCCAGCAGCAATGTCTATCTCACGAGAATTCAGCTGTTGACGAGCTTCCTGAAGCGCTTGACCAATTGCAGTCTCTAAGGCTCGCGCGTGCGCTGCCCTGTCTCGATGAGGAAGAGAGGAAGTTCCACCGCCTCCTGGCGGTCGGGTGTAATTCTCCCTTTCGCCATTCTCAGGTAAGTATATATGAGGAAACCTGCGCGACTGGTCAGACATGCTGCAACTAATTTTTTCTCATTTGTTGAATAATGGGTTCTCGTCGTTCCAAGACAGCCGAAAGTAGAGTTTCACTACTAATTTCCTCGGTATCGGATAGAACTGACTGTTTTGCCGCTTCATCTGCAGCACGGACAATTTCAGCTAAACTTAAGCCCTGTGCAGCATCCAAAATCTCTGACCAACTATTCCATTGAATCTTAAATATTGAAAGCCGTGTTTCCAAAAGACGACGAATCATTTCGATCGTTGGAGGCTGATATTCAATTACATCGTCGAATCTTCGAAAGAGCGCTTCATCCAGTAGATTAGGATGATTAGTTGCCGCAATAATTAAACTGTCGCTTTCCTCGCTTTCTATAAGTTGTAAAAAGGAGTTTAGAACACGACGAATTTCCCCTACATCATTTACGCTGTTGCGTTGTGCTCCAATTGCATCGAACTCATCAAAAAAGTAGACACCTCGTGTTAATAGCATTGCGTCAAAAATCAACTTGAGGCGGCTAGCAGTTTCCCCCATCAATTTGCCAATAAGACTACTATATATGGTAGTAAAAAGAGGAAGGTGCAATTCACCAGCTAAAGCCGCAGCAGTCATCGTTTTACCAGAACCAGGAGGACCCACCAACAAAACTTTGCGGCGAGGAGATAGATTATAGGATTGGAGACGGCTTCGCTGTTTTTGCTCTATGAGGATGCGCTTTAGACGGAATTCAAGCTCCACCGAAAGCACCATATCCGATAATTTCGTATCTGGATACCGTACTGATAAAAGATTAGCTAGTTCGCCTTTCGGTTGAACTAACGGAACTGGACCACTTCTGCGCTCTATTGCGGAACCACGTGCTTTAGCTTGATCAACTAACTCTCGAATTTCTTGAGCAAGCTTCCCATGCCCCTGTCTAGCTTCATGAGCCGCCATTTGAAGGGCAGTAGAATAGAACTTCTGCTCTTCGCCTTCCACATAGCTTTTCAGAAGCGCTATGATCTGACGAGCAGTAGACATTACGTTAACTATCTTCCTTCATAGCAGCAGGTATTGATACTGCTATAGCTTACCCTTTCTAGTCCAACTTCTTCAAGAAAAGTTAATTTGACTTCTTAATAGTATTTGACAATTTACTAATTCAATCGCCAACGGAGTAAACCTATTCCTTTCTTTCCATCTCTTATATCAGCGCATTGGCAATTTGGCCGCAGAGTTGCTCCATTGTGATTCCGGTTTTAGGATGGCAGTTCATTTCCTGATCGTGACCGATCTGGTTAGGCTGGTTCGATCATGCCGCTGTATCAGCATAGCAAATAGGTGCAGCCGTAGATGACATCCTCCCGCTTTAAATCCATCTCGTCCATCCGTTTGCACACTTGCTGATCGGCTTGCTGGAGTTGTTCAGCGGTGAATGCTGTGCGGATCAGTCCGCTCCCGTGCAACCACACCAGGAAGCGATCGGTTGTTTCATCGTCCCGAATATCTGGGGGACACTGGTCCAGTATTGCATCCATCAGGTTTCGCGCTTCTGAACTGATGCAGGTTAGCAAAATCGTACCCTGGGCCAGTTTCCGATCGCTGCTCCCTTGGTAGTTCATGTCTTTGCTCCGCTAAAATTAAGCCAGCTTTCTAAGCCCATGAATAGCACACTGTCAAAATAATTCCGTGCTGTCTGGCTTACCTGATAATCTATTTCTTCTCCAATAATTAGCACTGTTTTAACTGGCTTAGCACCGAGATAGTTCATTTCCATGTGTCTTGCGACGAGTATCATGCCATCCTTTGGTTTACGGAATTTTCCTCTCAAGTCTTCCATAATTAGATGAAATGGTACAGGTTTTTTCTGGTTTTGACCAACTTTATAGCACTCGTTACCCATTAAATCAGGGCAGAAGAGAGCAAATTTAATTTCAGGTATTGATTTAAGAACAAATTGCATTTCAACCAGACCTTCTACTAAATCTGTCTGGTTCGACGTTATGGCTACTGTCCAGTCCTTATATCGGGTGATTGCTTCCCTAATACCAGGAAGGAGTTCCATAGGATTATTGGGTTTGGTGGCAGTGTTAAGTAGTAGTAGTTTAGCCATTTTCCCTGGTAAGTTTTCCTTAAACGCTTATGCTATATAGATTATTCCAGGCTATTACCAATGTTTGCTGTCTCTTCATTTACCACTTATTGGAGTAATTCGAGTGAGGGGTTCTCCAAAGTCTGTCAGCTACGGTATAGGATGCCAAAAAAAGGGCCGAAGCCCTTTGGGATTAGCTTAGTCCTTCAACTAACAAGCAAGTTAGGATTACGAAATCGGTAAAGTCGATGTCATGGTGGTCAAAGCTGGATTCAGCATAGGCAATGTTCCAGTTGATTTCATTGGCTAAAATCTTTTCGCCTAGCATTTTTGCTTCAGCTTCGAGATGGTTTTTAGTATCTTGATCCAGGTCTTCAAAGTTCATAGGTTTAGCTTGAACACTACGTACTGGGCTGAGTCGATCGCAGAAGCACCGATTTTTCTGATTGAGTGCCTTGTGCCGAAATCATGAAAAATCGAGCTTGCAAGGGAGCTTGCGACCGCCGTGCTTTGCGAATCGACTATCCTGGAGTCCCTGTGTGCGGGGTGCGAGGGGTGGCGAACCCCTTAGCTCAATTGGAGCAGACCCCCTGGGGGGTCGGTTAGCGAGGGGGGACATCCGCCGAAGGAGTGTGCGACTGAGGTGGGGAAACTTACAGCCAGCGGCTGACGATATTCGGGTCAGCGATCGTCGTTCGGAATAAGAATTTTGTTCTAGGGGACGTGATCGCTGATGCACGAAAATACTTGCTCAGCCATGCTCACTCTAAAAAAAGGTGCATGATTATTGCCGGCTCCACCCTGTGTCGTCTTCTGGGATGAAGTAACGATCGCTGCTGGGGGGTGGGGAAGCGAGAGACCTTTTGCAGGGGCGGCACCGCTGTACGGGGGGTTCCCTGCGTCTGGTCCGGTTGGGTGGGGGAGGTCTGGAACCGGGCGCGCTTGCGCGGGGGGTTCCAGGTCTTTCCTGGAATTGGGGGGACTGGCCCCCCTTTGGACTAGCGGCTGATGATGAGGGTTGCCCAGTGCCGCCGATGTGCCCTATGCCATGCCCATAATGCGGGGACAAGGTGCTTAAACCACTGCGTGCTAACGAGTTTGCTGCCGTCGTATACGTACAATGCGATTTTCATTTGATTGCCTCCTGAGGCTTGCTATGCAATGCGTCTACCGTCCCATAGTCAAGGTCGAACGCAGTGAGCCTGCTTTAGCAGGTCGCCTTGACCGGGCGGTACACTGGGGTTGCTGCAAGCAGGAGTGGCCTTTCCGATCGCTGATTTATGCCCCGTCCAGATTACCCATGATCAGGGCAGATAAAAAAAGGGCAGATAAAAAAAGGCCAGCCCTGTTCAGGCCAGCCAGAGAAGTTAGCGATATTTATCTTTCAATCTCCAGATATTTATTGAGTAGCGGTCTGGATCGCTTCCCAGTGCGGCGTGTTTGTGCTTGCAGTGGAAGAGTGTGATCGCTCCGCTATCCAGTAGGTGAGTTTTAGGCTGTCCGCCTTCCCGAATGTGGTCAAAGCCCCATTCATAGGCAATGCTGGAGAGGTTGATGGAAATTGCCATCTCAGAGGCGTAGGAGTCGTCGCGGTGCCAATCAATGCCAATGCCGCCTTTGGCAATGAGAGCCAGGTCTGCATCCTGCCCGGTGGTCATCCGGTAAATGTTGTTGCAGTATTGCCAGAGCGCGTTGTCCTGGTAGCCAGGAAGTAGAATCCGATCTTTAAGGCTCCATTCCTGATTCAGCCAGAGCCGCAGCCGTCCTTTGGCATAGTTGCTTTTATCAGGAGTGAATTGAGCGTGGTCAATGTGGTCCAGGTAGGCTTTCAGTTGTTGTTGCCGTTCCTGGCCGAGTGTTCCAGCAATTTTAAAAGTAGTCATAGTGTTGATCCTCCGATCGCAGTTGGCGCGACATCAGCGGTGGGAGGAATCCAGCCAGAATCCGCTTGCGGGCGCTTTAGCGAGGGAGCGTAGCGACCTTGAAGGCTGGAGGGAACCGCCGCTAAGCTGCGAAATGCTGCGAGAGGGGGTGGTAAGGGGGACGGTTCCCCCTTTCTCGATTAGCGCAAGCCCCCTGGGGGGCTGAATCAGCGCGGGGGGAATTAGACCTTGAACATCATCTGTTGGTTGGCCGTTCTGAGGATCTCTTTATCGCTGTTCGTAATTGGCATGGGCTGTCTTTTGTACGGCTTATTATGAATTCTGATCACTTCTCTGGCCAGGGTTGGTTCGATACCCAGCTTGATCAGTCCCTGGATTCTGGTTTCTGTGTCGCTGTATCTATGTCTGGTTCTATGTTTTTTCATGGGTTTAATTGAACGCTACAACACGATATCGGCGGTGGGAGGAACCCGGGCGGAACCCGCTTGCGGGCGCTTTAGCGAGAGGAGCAGAGCGACTCTTGAAGCCTGGGGGGAAACCGCCGCTAAACTGGGCAATGCTGCGTTCAATCAAGCAATCGGGCCGGCGACGAACGGCGGTGAGGAGCCGGGAGAGGGGTACAGCCGTAGGCTGACGATGTTCTAGGGGTAACACGCAAAAGGGGCGGGTGTGCGTGTCTCCCCTAGAACACAGTGAAAGTGTTAACACAGGGCAATGGGTGAATGCACCGGCTCTGGAGGGGTGGTTTTCTGGCTCCAGATTTGTCGATAGGCTTCTTTGATTAGTGCCTTCTCAGTTTCGGTGCGATCGGTTTTGTTAAGGATGGGGACGATCAGCTCGGCAGTTTCTGGGTCAACGCCATTTTTGATTAGGGTTTCAAGCTGGATTTTTGGCATAGAACACAGCCAGGGACAAGGGTTAATCGATTTTACAGCCTTGCTAGTGAGTTGATTAATGCGGTAAACAATTTGTCTAGTATAGGCATTACCACCAGTTTGTATAGCGCGGGTCTTTACCTTCTCTCCAAACCATTCGTTGAAGAATAATTTTATTAGAGTCTTGGCCATGCCCAGCACTGCTGCCATCGTAGTTTCTGGCTTCTGTTGCAGGAATATACTTCCATTCGATCGTGATGCCTTTAAGTGTCCAGCGAACCGATTGCTTACCCCGCCGCTGCATCCGGGCTACGGCTTCCTCCATATCCAGGGCTTTGCCAGGGTTAGAAAATACAGTCTGGACGATATCTGTTGTGCTACCTTCGAGTTCTATTATCATTCGTTTTTCCTCTGAGGTTTAATTGGTGCAAGGATGATGGCCATTCTCCAAATGATGATTTGAAATGCCCAGTAGTCGAGGTTATCCATTTTTCGATGTACCGGGCCTAGCATGAGCCACTGACAGTATCGGCAATTATCTTTGCCTTCAATCCACCAACAGTTTTCACCCCACTGAAAGTGGTAGATCAGCCTGCTCATCCGCTTGGGTTTCTGCATTTTTGCCTCTGCTGCAACTGCATGGTTTATATGTTGAGCCAGTTTCAATATTCCAGGCGACCAAAATTCTTCCAGTATTCATACATTCGCTGCAGGAATTATTCTTTTGTTCCCACTCTTTTACCCATTCTTCGTGATCAATTTTCCCAATCTGGACTAACTTGATGGTACTTTTATCTTTCTTGCTCCAGTTGGGTTGCCCTTTATTTTCCCCTCTCGTTTTGAGTGGGCATACTGCGCCCGTTACCTCGAAGTAGCGTCCCAGGG
>ERZ1066117.1288-NODE-1288-length-13024-cov-5.830750_pt1 | contig 13024 bp, 10 predicted proteins | sample MGYA00382764_ERZ1066117 | MGnify/ENA primary metagenome ERZ1066117 (study PRJEB33369, sample SAMEA5778347) | biofilm metagenome | biome: Industrial cooling water; feature: Water cooling tower basin; material: Biofilm | place: United Arab Emirates | collected...
TAATACGCCTGATGCGCGACGTAACGGGCCAGACCATACCGCTCCGAGACGGCCAGCGATTTCATGAGGTGCCAGCCGGAGAAATTGGAGCAACCGATGTAGCGGATCTTGCCAGCGCGGACCAGATCGTCGAGCGTGCCGAGCACCTCTTCCACGGGCGTGAGGGCGTCGAAACCATGGAGTTGGAACAGGTCGATGAAGTCCGTCCCCAGACGTTTCAGACTGCCCTCGACACTGCGAATCAGATGGTAGCGCGACGAGCCCACATCGTTGGGCGTCTCGCCGAAACGAAACGTCGCCTTGGTCGAGAGGATTACCTTGTCACGGCGCCCCTTGATCGCCGCCCCGAGAATCTCCTCAGCCGCGCCAGCGGAGTAGATATCGGCAGAATCAAACATGTTCAGGCCTTGCTCCAGGCAAATGTCGATCAGACGTGAGGCCTCGGCCACATCGGTGGTGCCCCAATGCTGGAAGAACTCGCCTTTGCCACCAAAGGTGCCGGTGCCCAGACTGAGCAGGGGAACCTTGAAACCTGAATGGCCCAATCGCCGAAATTCCATGTCCGCAGCCTCCGTCAGGATGGTGTGGGAAAAGAGAGGAAATCGGCCCGAACGCGCGATTCGCCCTCTTCTTTTTCGCTCGGGTAATGTATAATCCTACCATCGCGTTGTCTGGCTTGAAGCCGCTCGGCTCGCCAACACCCACGCCCCGCACACGTTGCAGCTTCCCACGGCCGGTGGGAATGATCGGTTGAAGGTCGACACCTGAGATGCTTTCCGAATGATCATCCTGCATGCCGGGACGGACAACGGCCAATTGTGGCTCTGGGCCGAGCAGTCCTCCGCGCCCACCAGCCCTCCCCCGAACGGGAACAAAGCGCTACCGGCTTATCCTTACGACGCCGGACCGCAACACCTGGTAGCGGTGCTGCTGGGACACGCGCCAGGCCACCCGATCCCCGGCGGGGGAAAAACGCCGGTACTCTGGGCGCCGACTAATGCGAAAGGCGCGGCGATCCCCTCCAGCGGTCTGATCGCCGACCTCCCTCCCGTCGCACCGCTCACGCTCCAACCCTACCGGGTGACGGCTTTGCCGCTGACTCCCGCACTGGCGCTCGATCTGCTGTGCGCCTGTGTCGGCAAGGAAGCCCTTGCCCCCGGCGTGCTCGTTGGCCCGACCCTGACATTCTGGACGCGACTGCTGCAATTCACCGGTGCGCTCGTCGCCCGGGAGCAACTGGTGCCCGGCGTGCAGCAAAGCGAGACGACCCTTCGTGCCGTGTGGCAGCCGGTGGTGGCGGGACCCGACAGTCAACGTCTGGGGCGACTTTTGCAGGCCATGCCCCCGGCGTGCCGAGCGTTTAGCCTCTCCAGCGAGCACGCGCCCGATCGTCCCGCCGCCGAGGAGGTGATGGAGTTTCTTGCCCGGATGGCGGATCTCCTGGTGCGGACGTCGCTGCATGGGCCGGTCCATCACGCCGCCCGGAGCAGCCGTGTCGCCGTCGCCAAGAAGGCCACCACGCTGCACGACGTCTGGCTGGGTGGACTCTATTCGCTGGAAGGCACGCTGGCCCTGGACGCCAAACAGGCCAGCGAACTGGCTGAGCAGATCCGCGCGTGGCAGCGACCCATCCGCGCCACCGCCGATTCTGCTTTCCAACTCTGCCTTCGGCTGGAAGAGCCTGCCGAATCGGCCCCGGAAGATGGCGCGTGGCGGCTCAACTATTTGCTTCAGGCTCGCGACGATCCCAGCTTGTTGCTTCCCCTGGCCGATGTCTGGAAGCCACGCGGTCGGGCGGCGGGACTACTCAAGGAACGCCATTTCGAGCCGCGTGAATATACGCTCACGGCTCTGGGACAGGCGGCCGCGCTGTGTCCCCCCATCGAGGGTAGCCTGCAAAGCCCCAGCCCCACCGGCGCGAGGCTGGATGTCCATCGCGTCCAGGACTTCCTGGCCAGCGGTGCCTATCTGCTCGAACAGGCCGGCTTTACCGTGCTCTTGCCCTCGTGGTGGACACGCAAAGGCAGCAAAAACCGCCTGGCCGTGATGGCCGAGGTGCAATCGCCCTCAATGCGACCCGGCGGCGGTGGCATGGATCTCAACGCCATCGTCGATTTTAACTGGGTGGTGGCTTTGGGCGGCGAACCGCTCACACGCGAAGAACTGGAGCGGCTGGCAACCCTTAAACAATCGCTGGTGCGTGTCCGGGGCCAATGGGTGCAGATTCGGCCCGAGGAAGTTCGCGCGCTGCTGGCCCTCATGGATCGCCCCAGCGGTGGGCGGGCCTCGCTTCGCGAAGTGGTGCAGATGTCGCTCGGTGGCGGCGTCGCTCCCAGTGGTCTGCCCTTCGAGGGCGTCAGTGCCACGGGCTGGATCGGCGAGTTTCTCCGTCAGCTTCAGGGCACTTCGTCCTTCGCAGAACTCCCCACGCCACCCGGATTCCGCGGCCAACTGCGCCCCTATCAGGTACGCGGCTACTCGTGGCTGGCGTTTCTGCGTCACTGGGGGCTGGGCGGCTGCCTGGCCGACGACATGGGGCTGGGCAAGACCATTCAGACGCTCGCCCTCTTACAATCGGAATATGACAAACATCCGCGCCCGAGCCTGCTTGTCTGTCCCACCTCGGTGGTGGCCAACTGGCGAAAAGAGGCCGAGAAGTTCACGCCCGAGTTGCCGGTGATGATCCATCACGGGGCGAGCCGACTCAAGGGCGACAAGTTCGTGCAACGGGCCGAGGATCATGCCCTGGTGCTGACCAGCTACTCGCTCTTGCATCGCGATCTGGAGTTGCTGCAAAAGGTGAAATGGGCCGGCGTCATCCTCGACGAGGCGCAGAACATCAAGAACGCTCAGACGAAACAGGCTCAGGCCGCCTTCGCCCTGCCGGCGGAATATCGCTTCGCCCTCACGGGCACCCCGGTCGAAAATCACGTCGGCGATCTGTGGTCCATCTCGCAGTTTCTCAATCCCAACTGGCTCGGCACCCAGGGCGATTTTCGCAAGCGGTTCTACATCCCCATCCAGGCCCAGCAAGACGCCGACGCGGCCCAGCAACTGCGCCGACTCACGGCACCGTTTGTGCTTCGTCGGCTCAAGACCGACCGCAGCATCATCGACGACCTGCCCGAAAAGCTCGAAACCAAGGTGTTTTGCCAACTCACCCGCGAGCAGGCCACCCTGTATGCCGCCATCGTGAAAGAACTCGACGAGGGGCTCAAGTCGGCCGACGGCATCCAGCGCAAGGGTCTGATCCTGGCCACGCTCACCAAACTGAAGCAGGTGTGCAACCATCCGGCCAACTTGCTCAAGGATGGCTCGACCATCGAGGGGCGCTCAGGCAAGCTCACTCGTCTGGTCGAGATGCTCGAAGAGATCGCCACTACCGGCGAGCGTGTGCTCCTGTTCACGCAATTCACCGAGATGGGCGACCTGCTCAAGACGTATCTGCAAGAAACCTTCGGCCGCGAGGTGCTGTTCCTGCATGGAGGCACGCCGCGCGAGGCACGCACACGCATGGTCGAACGCTTCCAGAACGATCCCGAAGGGCCCCGGCTGTTTCTGCTTTCGCTCAAGGCAGGCGGCACTGGCCTGAACCTCACCGCTGCCTCCCACGTGTTTCACTTCGACCGCTGGTGGAACCCAGCCGTGGAAGATCAGGCCACCGACCGTGCCTTTCGCATCGGCCAGAAACGCAACGTGCAGGTGCACAAGTTCGTGTGTGCCGGCACCGTGGAAGAGAAGATCGACGACATGATCGAACGGAAGCAACGCGTCGCCAGGCACGTGGTGAGCGCGGGCGAGAAATGGCTCACCGAGATGAACGACGAACAACTACGCGACCTGTTCGCATTGCGGCAAGAAGCAATCGGAGAGTGATGCATGGCCCAGGAGCAGGATCGGAATCCCGAAGGTCGCGAAGGGCCTGAAGGCGGCGGAAAACGCGAAGGCCGTGACAAACGCGAGGGTCGTCCCCACCGGCGTCCTGGCCGGAGGCCCGATCGTCGTTCCGATCGCCGTCCCGAGCACCGTCCTCGCCGAGAAGAGCTACCGCCGCGAGCGGCCCCTTTGGCGGCCGAGGGCGGCATCAAGGCCCAGTCGCGCGGGGGCGATTTCGGCGAAAGCTGGTGGGCGGGTCGCTGGCAGGCCGTGCTGGAGAGTTTCCGCGTCGGCGGCCGATTGGCTCGTGGGCGAACGTATGCTCGTCAGGGACAGGTGCTCAATATCGACATCCGCGAGGGCAAGGTGACGGCTCAGGTTCAGGGCTCGCGACCGCAGCCCTACAGCGTCAGCATCGCCGTCAAGGAACTCTCCGACGAACAGTGGAAACTGGTCGCCGAGAAACTCGCTCAGTCGGCCCTGTTCGTGGCCAAACTACTGGCCGGCGAGATGCCGCGCGACATCGAGAAGGCGTTTGAGCAGGCCGAGTTGTCGCTGTTTCCCGAGCGCGGTGGCGACCTGAAGACGAACTGCAATTGCCCCGACGAGGCCAACCCCTGCAAGCATATCGCGGCGGTCTACTATCTGCTGGGCGAGGAGTTCGATCGCGACCCCTTTCTCCTTTTTCGCCTGCGCGGCATGGAACGCGACCGCCTGATGACCCTGCTGGGTGGGGCGCGGGGAGAACCGGAACCGGTTGCCTCCACGGCCGAGCGTCGCGAACCGCTACCGAGCGATCCACGGGCCTTCTGGAGCCTGGGCAACCTCGCTGACGACTTCTACGGCGAGGTAGCCACCCCACCCGTAACCGCCGCCCTGGTCCGACGTCTGGGCAAATTCCCGTTCTGGCGCGGCGAGCAGGCTCTCCTGAACGCCGTCGAGCCGGCCTATGTCGCGGTCTCGGCCCTGGGACTAAAGACCGTGCTGGGTGAACGCGGCGAAGAGTGAGGGCATCCACCCTGCTGCCCGTGGTCACGCCCTCTTGACCCGAACGACGATACGGCCTAGCCTGAACCTGTTCGCCGATGGATCGAAGAGTGCCATGACTGTACTGTCCGCCGTCCCGGATCGCGCCGGGCGATTTGGCCCCTACGGGGGTCGTTATGTCCCCGAGACGCTCGTTGCCGCCCTGGAACAACTGGAGCGGGAGTATAACGCCGCCCGCGCCGATGCCGCCTTTCAGCGTGATTTGACCCACTACCTGCACGTCTGCGTCAATCGCCCCTCGCCGCTCTATTTCGCCGAGCGGCTGACGGCCCACGCGGGCGGTGCACGCATCTATCTCAAGCGCGAGGATCTTAATCACACCGGCGCGCACAAGATCAACAACTGTATCGGCCAGGTACTTCTCGCCCAGCGTATGGGCAAGACACGCATCATCGCCGAGACGGGAGCCGGACAGCACGGCGTGGCGACGGCGACGGCCTGCGCGCTCTTTGGACTGCCCTGTCAGGTCTACATGGGCGAGGAAGACGTCCGCCGGCAGAAGCTCAATGTCTTCAAGATGCGCGCCATGGGCACCGAGGTCGTCCCCGTGACCACCGGCAGCCGCACCCTGCGCGACGCCATCAACGAGGCGATGCGCGACTGGCAGGCCAGCGTCGCCACGACGCACTACATCCTGGGTAGCGTCGTCGGACCGCACCCCTTCCCGCGCATCGTCCGTGATTTTCAGTCGGTGATCGGCCAGGAAGCACGAACGCAGACGCTCGAAACCACCGGCCGACTCCCCGACGTCGTCATCGCGTGTGTGGGCGGCGGCAGCAACGCGGCAGGCATGTTTTATCCCTTTGTCGATGACACCGGCGTCGAACTTGTCGGCGTCGAGGCCGGCGGTCGCAACCTCACCCTCGGCCAGCACTCCGCGACGCTCAGCGGTGGCAAGCCCGGTGTGCTGCACGGCACCTTCAGTTATGTGTTGCAGGACGACGACGGCCAGACCGCCGACGTGCACAGCGTCTCGGCCGGCCTCGATTATCCGGGCGTCGGTCCGGAGCATTCCTACTGGAAAGACACGGGCCGGATTCGCTACACCTCCGTTGGCGATGACGCGGCGATGGCAGCCTTTCGGCTCTGTTCGCGTCTGGAGGGCATTTTGCCGGCACTGGAGACGGCCCACGCGGTCGAGGAGGCCGTGCGTATCGCCGCCAGCCGATCCAAGGACGATATTGTGGTCGTGTGCTTCAGCGGCCGGGGCGACAAGGACTGCTACGAGATTGACCGGCTGGAGAGTGAGCGATGAACGCCCTGGACACAACGTTCGCCCGACTGCGTGAGCAGGGCAAACGCGCTTTCATTCCTTTTCTCACGGTGGGCGACCCGGATCTGGGCGCGACTCTTGATCGCGCCGCCAGCCTGGTCGCCGCCGGCGCCGACGTGATCGAACTCGGGTTTCCCTACAGCGATCCCATCGCCGACGGCCCGGTGATCCAGTCGTCGTACACCCGAGCGCTGGCTCGCCGCCTTACGCTGGACGACATCTTCCGCACGGCGGCCAGCATCCACGCCGCGCACCCGGGCACGCCGTTGGTGGCGATGACCTCGTTCAGCCTGGTGTGGCGTCGCGGCATGGAGTGGTTTCTCGGCCAGGCCCGCACGGCGGGATTCAGCGGCCTGATTGTACCCGACCTGCCGTTGGAGGAGTCGGCCATTCTGCGCGAGCCGGCGCAGGCGCACGGGCTGCACCTGATCCAACTGGTGACGCCGACGACGCCAGCGGAACGTGCGGAGCAGATCGTCTCGGCCTCGGGCGGATTCGTGTACTGCGTAAGCGTGACAGGCATCACCGGCACCCGCACCGAGATTCCGGCGGCGTTGGCGGAGCGCCTGGCCTGGCTGCGTTCGCGGACGAAACTGCCGTTGTGCGTCGGCTTCGGCGTCAGCACCCCGGAGCAGGTGCGCCAACTGCGCGACCACGCCGACGGCATCATCGTCGGCAGCGCCCTGGTGCGATTGCTCGACAACCCCGAGGCCTTCCGAACGCTGGCCGAGTCCCTCGCCGCCGCCCGGTAGCGGGATGTGGTTCACGGAACCTGAAGCTGGTATCCCTTGGCATTGAGCCACTGCTGAAATTCGAGTTTGTACTTCGAAGGGATAAACTCCGGGATCTCGCCCTTGGTATACTGATCATAGGTCAAGGACCAGTGCCCCAACTCCCGCAGAGCATCTCGTTTGTGCCCTGGATCGGTACTCAGATCTTTCAACACTCTGAGCCCGCGAACGATACAAGGCTGCCGCCCTGCCTGATCGAATTCACGCTGCCACACCTTCAACTTGTCGATATAATTTTCATCGTGAAAATCAACCGATATCCGAGGCCTTTTACTCACGCAAAAGACTACGTATAACTCTGTGAGTTTCTCGTACTTTTTCAGGTCTAGATGGAGATACTTCGCAAATCGTTCGGCATCATCGTTATGGATGATGGGCACTTGACGAGGTTCGGCCGCCAGGACCAGCACGAGGACAGTGATAGTGAACATGTGTGGAACTCCTTCTCGCGGACAACATGTCCCTTCGCGGGTGCCGGCATCCGCAGGGCGTGGCACGGAATGGGCCCGTGAGGACTGGTTGTACTCGGAGCGACCCAGGCGGTCAACGGCGACAAGGGCAACTTATCCCTCGGCTACCGGCCGCAGTCGGTGGCGATTCACGATGAGAGACTCGTTTCGCGGAGCGCTTCGCCACCTTGGGCGGTCGGAGGACCTCAGCGGAACGGGTTGTCGCGGCGCGGGGCCGGGTCGAAATCGAGACGCTTCACGAAGCCGCACGCCTCGGCGGCGCCTTGCATCCGGTCCATCGCCGGGTCGCTCCACTCCACCGAGAGCGCCCCTTCGTAGCCCACGGCGTTGAGCGCTCGCAGGATGCCCTCCCAGTCGAGGCCGCCGCGGCCCGGCGAACGGGGGTGCCAGCCGCGCCGTGCATCGTGGTACGGCAGATACGACCCCAGCAGTCCCGATCGACCATCGAGCGTGATCGCCAAATCCTTCACATGCACATGATAGATACGTTCCCCAAAGCGACGGATGAACGCGACCGGATCGATGCCCTGCCAGTGCAGGTGGCTCGGGTCGCACAACAGGCCCAGTTCCGTCTGGCCGTCCACGGCGTCGAGCAGCATCTCGGTGCTGTAGTAGTCGAACGCCAGTTGCCCCGGATGCACCTCGGCGGCGTAGCGCAATCCGGCGTCGCGGCACGCCTCCAGGATCGGCCCGAAGCGGTGGGCGAAATCACGAAAGGCGTTCTGCACCAGTGCGGGCGTGGCCGGGGGATAGCCTCCCACATAGCTCCAGATGGGCGAGCCGGTGAACCCGGCGACGACGCTGGCGCCGAGTTGCTGGGCGGCGCGAAGGGTGGCGAGCAGTTCCTCCGTGGCGCGGGCGCGGACGCCCTCGGGGTTGCCATCGCCCCACACGTAATCGGGCACCAGCGTGCGATGCCGCTCGTCGATGGCGTCGCAGATCGCCTGGCTCACGCGATGCGCGCTCAGTACGGGCGCGTCCAGGCCGTAGCGTCGCAACGATTCCAGTTTGGCCGGGGTGTAGTCGTCGTCGCTGGCGGCTCGCTGGACCTCGAAATGGTCGCCCCAGGTGCACAATTCCAGCCCGCCATAGCCCCACTCCGACGCACGCGCCGCCACTTCCTCCAGGGGCAGGTCGGCCCATTGACCGGTGAACAACAACACGGGACGCGGCATGCTGGCCTCCTTCCGACGGACGCGCTCTCTGCTCCAGTCGAGTCTAGCGGTTGACTCACCACCCGAACAGATACAGCAGCACCTTGTCGAAACGCTCGGCCCAGGCGTCCTCGTTGTGCTCGCCCCCGGCCACCTCGGCGTAGTAGTAGTTGCGACCCGGCACCAGGCCAGCGTTGTTCCACAGTTCGACCAGTTGCCGACAATGCAGGACATGGGGCGTGAGATGCGCCCGCAGGCGGCGGCCCTCGCGCGATCCCATGCACATCCAAAATCGCACGCGCTTCATCCAGTCCGGATCGGCCGACAACTCATCGATGATGCGGCAACGGCTCCACCACAGCGAGGGCGATAACACACCACACAGACCGACGCGATCGTGGTATTTCCAGGCGATGGAGAGCGAGATCAGCCCCCCCATCGACGCCCCGGCCACCGCAGTGTTGGTCCGCGAGGTCTGCGTCCGATAGGTCCGATCGATGAATGGCTTCAACTCCTCCATCACAAACGCGGCATACAGTTCGCCCCGCCCGCCCGCATTGTGCTCGGCTTCGTGCCACCAGCCGTACTCGTCGAGGCGTTGCGGGGTGTTGTCGATGCCCACGAGAATGACCGGGCGGATGCGTTGCTCGCGCGCCAGTCGATCGGCCGTGTCGCCGGCCTGCCAGGTGCGGCCGAAGGCGGAGCGGCTGGAATCGAAGAGGTTTTGCCCATCGTGCAGGTACAGCACCGGGTAGAAGCGCTCGCGCTCCTCGTTGTAGCCCGGCGGCAAATGCACCGTGATCCGGCGATGATTGCCCAGAATCTCCGAATGAAACGGATCGTGGACCAGTTGCCGACTCTCGCCCCGGCTCCCCAGCAGGGCGGCGCGGCGCGGTTTCTTTCGACTCATGCCGTGGCCTTATCCGCAGGAGGCAACACCGCCTGATGCTCGGCAGCGATGCGAACCATGTAATCATTCAGCAAGGCATCCATGCGCGACGTATCGGCCGATCGCAAGATCAGTCCGATGTGATGTTTTTGATCCAGGCGGTGGAAAACCTCCGGATCGTTGAACGCCGAGCTATCGGGCCGTTCGCTTCGGGCCAACGACACCACCGAGCCGCCAAACTCCTGTCGGCTCGGCGTCACGCGATACGTCCCGGGCGCGGCCAGTTCCACCGCGGCCCATTCTTCCCACAGGTTCAGCCCCGTGGCCGCCTCGACCATGTCGGCGATGCCGGCCCCACCGACGCGGTAGCTGGTTTCGAGAAAGTAGAAGGTGCCATCGGCTCGTGAGCGGAGAAACTCGGAGTGCGAGCAACCGTTGCGGAGGCCAAAGCCAGGCAACAGCCGGGCATTGAGTTCGACGAGTTGGCGTGTTTCGGGCAACTCTCTCGGCGCGGTCCGGGTCGCGAAGATGCCCCCGCCCGTGTACACCTCCAGGAGCGGCCGATGATAGCGTCCCACCTCGGCAAACACGACCTGGCCATCGCTCACGAGTGAATCGACATGATACAGATCCGAAGGGACGAATCGCTCCAGCAGATGATAGCTCGATTCATCGCCCAACTCGTCGATGCGTCGCCAGACCTCATCGGGATTGTCAAATTTCTTGATCCCGATCGACGATGCCTCATGGCGCGGCTTCACCAGCCAGGGCGCGGGCACTGTCGCCAGGAACTGTCGCACCGCGTCATGGCTGAACAGCGGCGTGAACTCGGGCACCGCGAGGCCAATCTCGCGGGCCTGGTAACGCATGGCCAGTTTGTCGCGAAAGTGTCGCACTGCCGTCTGCCCCACCCCACCCAGGCGAAAATGCTCACGCAGGGCCGCCCCCAGTTCGACATCGTAGTCGTCCAGGGCGACGATGTGCGTCAGCGGCCGATCGCGCCAGAGGTAGGCGACGCCCTTGATGACCTCGGTGAGGTTGGTCAGTTCGGGCATGACGAAGAGGTCATCGAGCGATTCGCGTTCCCAGGCTGCCGAGCGGAGCGACTCCACCGTGAGCAGGTACACCCGTGCCCCGAGCCGTTTGGCCGAGCGCAGGAAGCGGTTGCCCTTGAAGTAGGAACTGATGCACAGAAGCGTCGGCGTGGTCATCACGGCAACTCAGCGTCGGGGAAAAGAGGAGGTTGCGAGTCGTTTTATCGAGCGGGAGCCCAAAGCTCAACCAGGACGCACCCGCAAGCTCCCCGTCGATGGGCAACGGAGACGCGAGTGCGTCGTGTGGGTCCGATTATTCCTTGGCCGGCAGCCATTCCAGGCTGAACTCCATCGTGCGAGTCAGCGCCTTGCCCATCCACGAGTTGGTGTAGCTGGCCTTGTCGCTCACCAGCACCCAGCGGAGTAGTTTGCCCTCACGGTCGAACTCGGCCTCGCCCTCGAAGGTCGCATCGACGACGCCGTCCGTTGGCAAGCCCAGCGCGGGGTAGACCAGCTTCAACGATCCTGTGATCCTCGCATGAGTGGCATCACGGAACGTGAGCCGCATCTGCGCCCTGTCGATCTTCACCTGCTTGGCCTGATACCAGGGCAATGGCGGATAGGCATGCCGCAGCAATGCCTCGGCCGTCTCCGTGGGCACCTCATGCTCGCCGAGTTCCTTGCCCTCCGCGCGGACGGGGCGCAAGGTGGCGAGCTGCCGGTCGCTGAGCGTTAGCTCGTCACGCCCCATGCCCAGGTCCGGCTTGGTGTGCAGGCGGGTGCGCATCACGAAACGCGCGGCGCGAGACTGCTCGGCAGCGACGACCGGGGGCACCTCACGCTGAGATAACTTGTGTGCCTGGATGTGTTTTTCCAACCAGGTCGCCAGGGTTCCCGGCTTGCTCGCATCCTGCACCCGCAAGACATCTCGGGTCGTCCCGTCCGCATCGGCCAGGTAGACGGCCACGGCCCCACCGACCAGTTTTTTGGCGCGACGGGTCTCATCGAGCTTGCGGGAGAAGGCGATCTCTTCCTTGCTCGCGGGAGGCATCAGGTAACGATCACGTGACAGCAACACGGGCACGAAATGATTGATAATATACTTTTGCGTCGCAGCATCGGAGAGCGGACCCGCTCTCATGGCACGCGCGCCGTTTCAGCAGCGTCCCGTGTCGAGATTTCCCTCGAACGAGAAGATGAACAGGGGCCGCTTCTCCCTGGCCGCCAGTGCGCTGGCCTCGGGGACACTGGCCACCCAGGGAATGGCACGCCAGCCCTCGGCATCTCCCGCACGCAGTTCGGCCGCACGAGTGCGAATCTCGTCGGGCGTCAGGCCCACGGCTAGCAACAGCAAACAAAACGTCATCGAGGTTCCTCCCACAGAAGGTGCCAGAGCGATCAGGGACCGTTCTCCTTCGTCGGCTGGAAAGAACGGTACTCTTTCTCTTCATCGGGTGAAAGAGCGGTTCGCCGCGACGGCGAGGGAGGATGTGGGAGACTCACGCCGAGAGCAAGGAAAAAGCGAACGGGAACGACCCGGTGCTGCCGAGCCGTTCCCGTTCCTGGACTGTACCGCTCTCGCCCTTACTGGAGCACGGTCAGCAGGGTATCCAGAGCCGTGGCGATGTTCTCTGGTGGGCGTTCACTCCGCCAACGCTGCAGGTAGGCGCGAGCGGCAGGTGCCTGTTCGCGCAGGCAGGCGGGCAGGGGGGATTCCTCCCCGCTGGACGGCCTCGGGGCTGTCTCGGCAGGAGCCTTGAGCAGCGCCTCCTGAGCAACACGGGCCACCGCCAACGCTTCATCGCTGACCATGCGGGCCAAGATGGTCCGGGCCTCGGGCGTCTGAGCCACCAGTTGTCCCAGGGCCTCGGCCGCCGCCGTGCGAACCAGCGCGTTGGAATCCGTCGAGAAACGCTCCAGATCCGCCAGCGCCTCGGCACCGGCCAGTTCCGCCAGCGCCGTCACCCCCACGGGACGCACGAACGCACTGACATCCTGGGTCGCCAACTCGCGCACCGCGTCGATCGCTTCACGATCCCTCCAGGCACTTACCGCCTTGAGCGCGGCACAGCGGATGCCGGGTTGTCGATGCGTGAGGAAGCTCCGTACCGTCGGCATGGCGAAGCGGTAGTCCACCGCCGTCATCAGATAAAGCAATCGGCAGCAGAGCTTCTCCTCGTGACAGCTTTCGTGCAGATGCTGCAGAAGCGGCACGAGGGCAGGGGCTGCCTCGGCGGCGCGGAGTTCGATGAGCGCCTGGACGGCCAGACCCCGCAGCCCCACCTCGTCCCGAGCGATGCGGATGAGCGTCGGGATCGCCTCGCGATACTCCAGTGTCACCAGGGCATTGAGGAATCGCGTCGCCAGGTTGAGTTGCGAGCGGTGTTTGCCCAGGAGTTGGCACACGGCTTCGAGCCGCCGCAGCAGCGCGGGGCCAGCGGGTTTGTAATCCAGCTGAGCGAGCGCAGTAACGGCCGCGACCTGCAGGTG
>ERZ1066117.1289-NODE-1289-length-13014-cov-8.769890_pt1 | contig 13014 bp, 11 predicted proteins | sample MGYA00382764_ERZ1066117 | MGnify/ENA primary metagenome ERZ1066117 (study PRJEB33369, sample SAMEA5778347) | biofilm metagenome | biome: Industrial cooling water; feature: Water cooling tower basin; material: Biofilm | place: United Arab Emirates | collected...
CGGCGTCCTCGACTTCCGTCGGGCAGTTGAAGGTGAAGGCGGCCGGCATGAAGACGACGACCGACCACTCGCCCTTGAAGCTCTCGTCCGACACCGGCACGAACTTGCCGTTGTGGAAGGCGGTGGTCTTGAAGGGCTGGACGTGCGTGTTGATCAGGGACATGGGAACTCTCCGGGTGGGGAAGGGATGGGAACGTAGGGAACGGCCTGCGCGTCGTCGGGGGAAATGGGGCCGCGGGCCACGAGGCGCAATGTAGCCACGTGGGGGTTGAAGATGAAATGAATTGATTGCATCATCTTGATAGCTATAGGCTATCGATATGAACCTCCGCGACCTCCGCTACCTGCTCGCCTTGGCCGACCACCGGCACTTCGGCCGCGCCGCCGAGGCCAGCCACGTCAGCCAGCCGACGCTGTCGACGCAGATCCGCAAGCTCGAGGAGGAACTCGGCGTGGCCCTGGTGGAACGAGCGCCGCGCAAAGTGATGCTGACGGAGGCCGGCGCCGAGATCGCGCAGCGCGCGCGCAGCGTCATCGCCGAAGTCGAGCAGATGCGCGAGATCGCCCGGCGCGCGCACGACCCCGAATCCGGCAGCCTGCGCCTCGGGCTGTTTCCCACGCTCGGGCCCTACCTGTTGCCGCACGTGGTCGGCCCGCTGCGCGAGCGCTTCCCGAAGCTCGAGCTGCTGCTGGTCGAGGAAAAAACCGAAGCGCTGCTCGCCCAGCTGCGCGGCGGCCGCATCGACGCCGCCGTGCTGGCGCTGCCCATCGAGGACGACGGCCTCGACCACGCGCTGCTGTTCGACGAGCCCTTCGTGCTCGCGGTGCCGGAGCAGCACGCCCTCGCGAAACGTCGCGCGAAGGCGCTGCGCCTCGACGACCTGCGCAACGAGCACCTGCTGCTGCTGGCCGACGGGCACTGCCTGCGCGAGCAGGCGTTGGACGTCTGCCACCTCGCCGGCGCGAACGAGAAGGACGGCTTCCGCGCGACGTCGCTCGAGACGCTGCGGCAGATGGTGGCGGCGGGCGTCGGCATGACGCTGCTGCCCGTGCTGGCCGTGAAACCCCCGGTGCCGCCGCAGCCGCACCTGCGCCTGCTGCCCTTCGCCACGCCGGCACCCACGCGCCGCGTCGCCCTGTTCTGGCGCAAGAGTTCGGCGCGCGCGGCCTTCCTGCGCGGCTTCGCCAAGGTGCTGGCCGACGTGCCCGCTCCGCTGCTGGTGCCCGAACGGTGAGCGCGCTGACGCGCCGCGCGCTGGTGCTGCTGTTGGCCTGCCTCGCCTTCGGCTGGTGGCAGTCCCGCCCCCCCTCCGCGGTCGCCGCGACGACGCCCACCGGCACGGCGGCGGTCTGCGTGCCGCCGCGCATCGGCGCCGCACCGCGCCCGGTGCAGCTCGACGACCCTCCGGCGATGCCGCCCTTCCTGCTCGATGGTCACCGCGCCACGCCCCGCGCCGGCTTCGCGATCGAAGCCACGGTGCTGGGCGTCGAGCGCTACCGCCACGGCCGCGAGTCGGCGGTGTCCCCGCTCGACCTCGCGCTGGGCTGGGGGCCGATGGCCGAGCCGTCGACCTACGGCGCGCTCGACATCTCGCAGTCGGGCCGCTGGTACCACTACCGCTGGGGCGCCGACGGCCCTCCGCTGCCGGTCGAGACGATCGTCACGCACAGCAGCAACATGCACATGATTCCCGCGACCGACGCCGTGGCGCGGCGGCTCGCCGCCCTCGACCGCGGCGCTCGCGTGCGGCTCACCGGGTGGCTGGTGGACATCGAAACGCCCGAAGGCTTCCGTTGGAACACCTCGTTGCGCCGTGACGACAGCGGCGACGGCGCCTGCGAGATCGTCTACGTCTGCGAGGTCGCCGCCGCACCCTGAGGCGGAGGCGGCGGCCGAAGCCCGGCGATGAAAATGCCCGCCAAGGACAGCGCCACGCCGACCCACTCGTGCATCGCGGTCGGGCGCGAGAACAGCAGCACGTCGAACACGAAGGCCAGCAGCGGCTGGAGCAGCAGGAGCAGCCCCACCGTCGCGACGCGGAGCCGCGGCAGCGCGCGGCCGATCAGCACCCAGCCGAGGCATTGGCCGATCAGCCCGAGCGCAACCAGCGCCACCAGGCTGCGCCCGTCGGGGATCGCGAAGGACACGCCTTCGACGAGGCCGGCCAGGCCGAGGAGGACCCCACATTGCAGCGTCGACACGACCAGGATGGGCTCGGCGGCGAGCGGCGCCTCGCGCTGCGCACGCTTCAGCCCGAGGTTGTAGGCGGCGTACGCCACGCCGGTGGCCAAGCCGAGCCAGACGCCCGTCTTCGACTCGGACGCGAGCGTGGCCCAGCCGTCGCCCAAGATCAGCGCGAGGCCGCCGAAGGCGAGCGCGACGCCGAGCGCGAAGCGCGCGTGCAGCTGCTCGCGGAAAAACAGGACCCCCGCCGCCACCATGAAGAACACCTGCGTGTTCGCAAGCAGGGTCGCCAGGCCGGGGCCGATCGCGTGGATGCTGCGATGCCACAGCCACAGGTCGGCGGCGAAAGCCAACGCCGGCCACAGGCAGAACCACCACGCCCGACCAGGCACGTGGCGCCATCGTCGCGAGAGGGCCAGCACGAGGCCGAGCATCGCGCCGCCGAACGCCATCCGCCAGAAGCCCGCCACCGTGGGGGGCACGTCCGCGTAGCGGACGAGCACGCCGGTCAGGCTGATCAGGCTGGCACCGCCGGCCATGGCCAGCAGCGCGCCGCGGTCAGCACGCATCGAGGGGCATCATCCGCCGGCGCCGTGCGGCCCGGCCGGCCGGCTCAGAGCTCATCGTGCGACAGGCGCTCGGTCTCCGCCTCGGCGGCGGCCTGCCACTCGCGCATGGCGGGAAGCGCGAACAGCGCGTCGCTGTAGTGGCGGGCGCTGTCGTCGAGCGCAACGCCGTAGCCGCGGAAGCGGACGGCAACCGGCGCGTACATCGCGTCGACGATGCCGAAGTCGCCGAGAAGGAACGGGCCCGTCGAACGGCGCCGCAGCTCGCGCCACAGCGTCAGCACGCGCCGGATGTCGGCCTCGGCGTCCACGTTCCAGCGGTAGGCGTTCGGACGTCGCCGGCAGTTCATCGGCAGCTGGGCCCGCAGCGCGGCGAACCCCGAATGCATCTCGGCGGCGGCGCAGCGCGCCAACGCGCGGCGTTCGAGGTCGGCGGGCCAGCCGCGCCCATCGAGGAAGGCCTCGTTGACGTACTCGCAGATGGCCAGCGAGTCCCAGACCACGCGGGCGCCGTCGTGCAGCACCGGCACTCGCCCGGTGGGCGAGAACTGCGGAATGCGCTGCTGGAACTCCGGCGTGTCCAGCGGCAGGCGGACCTCCTCGAACGGCACTCCGGAATGCCTCAGCAGCAGCCACGGACGCAGCGACCAGGAGGAGTAGTTCTTGTTGCCGATGACGAGACGGAGCATGCGGACGGGCGACTCGGGAAGTGGATCAGTGATGGACCGGGACGGTGGCCTGCACGGCCGGCGCCCCGGGCACGCGCGCACGCGCGAGGGCTTCGCCGGCGCGCTCGATCATCGGCCGCGGGACACGCTCGCCGAGGACGATGGCGCCGATGCCGATGACCCATTCGGCGACCATCGGCCGGAGCCCCGCCGGAGCCAGGCCGGACACCGGCGCGCCGGCCGGGGACAGTCGCTGGTGGAGCGCCTCCGCGAAGGCCCGAGCCGCCGGGACATCGAGCCCGGGCAGCACCATCCACAGTTCGTCCGGGCCCGGACGGCCCAGCAGGTGCGACGGCAGCGCGTCCAGACCTTCCAGCGCGGCGATCAGCGCCTTGGCGCGGGGCTCGAAGCCACCCTCGCCGGCCAGCGGGACGCGCAGCAGCGCGATCGGCTCGCTGGCGTCACGGCAGCGCTCGAACGCCGTGCGGAGGTCGCGCTGCAGCGCGTCGGCGTTCAGCACTTCGAGCACGGGGTCGAGGTCGGCGCGCAGGGCCGCCTCGCGCTCGTCGAGCGCCTGGGCGGCGACGCGTCGCGCCGCGCCAACCATCGATTCGATGCGCGCCAGCTCGTCGGGCTCGAAGCCCTTGCCGCGGCGCTCGGCGAACAGCGCCGACCAGCCGCGCTCGGTGATCAGGTACGGCACGAGCGCGACCTGGCTCGGCGCGCCGATGCCCATCGGCAGCACCAGCTGCTGCGGCGTGCCGAGGCGCAGCAGCGAGCGCAGCACGCGCGCGCGCTCGCGCAGCAGCATGGCGTACGCCGATTCCGATTCGCCGGGCTCGGCGATGACGATGTTCTCGCCGTGCAGCGTGCTTCTCGCCAGCGCCACCGACTCCGCCGACAGCAGCGGCTTCAGCGTTTCGACCAGGCGGCGCGCCACGACCCAGTCGGCCTCGGTGCCGCCGCCGTAACGCAGCGCCGCGTCGATGGCCGACACCATCCGGGCCTCGGCCCGCGACCACTGCTCGCCCACCGGCAGCTCGGGCACCGGTTCGGGAGCGCGCGGTGCCTCCGTGGGCAGCCCGCGCATCCACGGCAGCAGCACCAGCGCGAACATCAGCGTGGCCATGAGCAGCTGGTAGCCGTAGAGCGCCAACGCCGAGGCCGGCACGGTGCCCCCGGCGGCCAGCGCACGCACCACCAGCGCGGCGATCAGGAGCACCATCAGCGCGATCGGCACGGAGCGCAGGCGTCGCCGATCCAGCGCGAAGGCGACGAGCACCAGCAGCCACGCCTGCGACCACACCAGCTCCGCCACGCGCCGGAGCAGGTCCGCGTATTCCGGCGGCACGCGCGTGCCGACGAAGGCCAGCGCGACCAGCGTGAGGCCGATGCGCAGGTACCACTGCGCCAAGGTCACCGAATTCGCCTTCAGCCCGGACTGGCGGCGCGCAACGACGAGCAGCGCGCCGGCGAGCAGGATCGTCACCGCATAGACCAGGCCGCCGGCCAGCCAGGGATCGAGGACGGCGCGCAGGGGCAGCGGCAGGTGGTCGTTGATCAGCGCGATGGCCAGCAGGGAGATGCCGGTGAGCGCCGCCATGCCCCAGCCGCCCGCGCCCAGGCGTCGCACCGCCGGCACGAAGCACAGCACCAGCGAAACCAGCAGCACGCCGTAGACCAGGGCGAAGAGGCGCAGTGCCGCGGCCTCGCGCTCGGCCAAGGCGCGGCCGTCGATCAGCTGCGGGCGCAGGTCGGCGTCGACGTTCCCCTCGACGCGGAGGTAGATCGCGGCATCGCCCTGCACCTCGTCGGGCAGCGGCAGCACGAAGCCGTCCGGCCAGCGCGCGTCCCAGCTTCCGAGCCTGAAATACCGGCTTTCGGCCACCTCCCGCGCGGGCGCCGCGGGCAGCAGGACGGCGACGCGGTCCACGGCCGCGCGTTCGAGGCGCACGTACCAGCGTTCGCCCTGCGTGCGTGGGGGCACGTTGGCCTGCAGCCGCAGCCAGACGATGCGATCCGCACGCGGCGAGCCCTGCACGGCGCCGTCGAGGGCCGGGAAAAAGCCGGGCTGGTAGCGGCCGCTGAGGATGTCCGCGAGCGGCACGTCCGGCGGCGCCGCCGTCGAAGCCACCTGGATGGGCACGCTGCTCCGCGCGAGGTCGACCCGCATGGCAGGCGCCACCGCCACGGCCGCAAGCAGCAGCAGGGCAATGGCGGCCAGCGCGAGGGTGGTCAGGCGCACATGCATGCGGGAGGGCGTGCCTTCCGGTCGACGGACCTCCACTCTAGCGGATGCCTGCGGCGTTTGACGCCTTTTGACAGCCCGCCCCCACCCTCGCCGGAGCGCCGGTCCCGACGCACCGCCGGGTCGGCCCCAGTGCCCCCGCGCTAAACTCCGCCCCCTGCCCGGCTGGACCGGGCCCCATGCCACGAGCGTTCCGCGTCGACCCCATGAGCGAGACCCCCACCCCGGCCGCGGGCGACACCGCCCCGGCCCGCACCGACTTCATCCGCAACATCGTCCGCGAGGACCTCGCCAGCGGGAAGCACGGCCACATCAACACCCGCTTCCCGCCGGAGCCGAACGGCTACCTGCACCTCGGCCACTCGAAGAGCATCTGCCTGAACTTCGGCATCGCCGCCGAGTTCGGCGGCCACTGCAACCTGCGCTTCGACGACACGAACCCGGAGAAGGAAGACCTCGAGTACGTCGAGGCCATCAAGGAGGACGTGCGCTGGCTGGGCTTCGAATGGCACGAGCTGCGCCATGCCTCGGACTACTTCGAGGTGCTCTACCTCGCCGCCGAGCAGCTGATCCGCGACGGCAAGGCGTTCATCTGCGACCTCTCGGCGGACGAAGTGCGCCAGTACCGCGGCAGCCTCACCGAGCCGGGCCGTGAATCGCCGTTCCGGAACCGCAGCGTCGAGGAGAACCTCGACCTGTTCCGCCGCATGCGCGCCGGCGAGTTCGCCGACGGCGCGCGCACCTTGCGCGCGAAGATCGACATGGCCTCGGGCAACATCAACCTGCGCGATCCCGCCCTGTACCGCATCAAGAAGGTCAGCCACCAGGCCACCGGCGATGCGTGGTGCATCTACCCGATGTACGACTACGCGCATGCGCTGTCGGACGCCATCGAGGGCATCACCCACTCGCTGTGCACGCTGGAGTTCGAAGACCACCGCCCGTTGTACGACTGGGCCGTGGACCACGTCCGCCTGCACGAGCGCCCCGAGCTGCTGAAGCCCCTGACGGACAATGGCGTGCCGAACGAAGCCGCCAAGCCCCGGCAGATCGAGTTCTCGCGGCTCAACATCAACTACACGGTGATGAGCAAGCGCAAGCTGCTCGCGCTGGTGAACGAGAAGCTCGTCGCCGGCTGGGACGATCCGCGCATGCCGACCCTGCAGGGCATCCGCCGCCGCGGCGTGCCGCCCGAGGCCCTGCACCTGCTGGCCGAGCGCGTCGGCATCTCGAAGCAGAACTCGGTCATCGACTTCTCGGTGTTCGAGGGCTGCATCCGCGACGTGCTCGACGCCAAGGCCGAACGCCGCATGGCGGTGATCGACCCGGTCAAGGTGACGATCACCAACCTGCCCGAGGGCCATCGCGAATCGCTGACGTTCTCGAATCATCCGAAGGACGAATCGAAGGGCCAGCGCGCCGTTCCGTTCTCGAACGCCCTGTGGATCGAGCGCGAGGACTTCATGGAAACGCCGGTGAAGGGCTTCCACCGCCTCGTTCCGGGCGGCGAAGTGCGCCTGCGCGGCGCCGGCATCCTCAAGTGCGACGACGTCATCAAGGACGGCGAGCGCGTGGTCGAACTGCGCTGCACGCTCGACCCGGAAAGCCGCCCCGGCATGGAGGGCGCCAACCGCAAGGTGAAGGGCACGATCCACTGGGTGTGTGCGAACGCCGGCGTCGCCGCGGAAGTGCGCCTCTACGACCGCCTGTTCTCGGTCGAGAACCCGGACGACGACGAGGGCGGCAAGACCTACCGCGACTACCTCAACCCGGAGTCCATCCGCGTGGTGTCGGGCTATATCGAACCCGCCGCCGCGGCGCTCGCCAGCGAAACCGCCGTGCAGTTCGAGCGCCTCGGCTACTTCGCCGCCGACCGCCATGACCACGCGCCGGCCAAGCCGGTGTTCAACCGCACGGTGACCCTGCGCGACAGCTGGGCCGGCAAGCCGGCCTGAACCCCATTCCCCCCGCAACCACAGGACCTGCCCATGCGCCCCCACCGCCGATCGCTGGCCGCCCTCCTTCCCCCAGCGGCCCTGCTGGTGGCCACGCTCGCGCTCGCCGCCTGCGGCGGCGCGTCCTCGGGCAACGGCAGCGCGTCGTCCGACGCCGACGGGCCGGCGATCGAGACCGGCACGGCCCCGCCGCCGCCGGACCTGATCGCGCCGGGCACGACGCCGCCGGCGACTGATGCCAGCGGCACGCCCCTGATCCAGCCGCCGCTGTCGAACGCGCCGGTCGCCGCGGCCGACACCGGCACGCCCGGCAAGGTCGATGTCACCTGCACCAGCGACGCCGATTGCGCGGTCAAGGACGTCGGCAGCTGCTGCGGTTACTCGCCGGCCTGCGTGAACACGAACAGCCCGACCTTCCCCGAGCAGGTCAAGGCCGAATGCGCGAAGAACGACCTGCAGTCCACCTGCGGCTTCCGCGACATCTCGGGCTGCCAGTGCGTCGAAGGGCGTTGCAGCGCCCTGGACGCCGGCGAAGGCCCGGTGCGCTGATGCTCTACGCGCAGGTGCACCTGACGCTGCCGGCCTGGGTGCACGAGGCCGTCGACGCCGCGGCCGACTACGGCGACGACGACGCCAAGATGGCGCTCGCCATCCGTCTCTCCGCCTTGAACGTGGAGCACGGCAGCGGCGGTCCGTTCGGGGCGGCCGTGTTCTCGCCCGAAGGCCGGTTGATCGGCGTCGGCGTCAATCGCGTCGTGCCGCACAGCACCTCGATCGCGCACGCGGAGATGATGGCCTTCGCCACCAGCCAGCAGCGCGTGCAGCAGTTCCGCCTCAACGCCGAACGCGGCCCGATCACGCTGGCCACGTCCTCGCAGCCTTGCTGCATGTGCTACGGCGCCAGCGTGTGGGCCGGCATCGACCGGCTGCTGATCGGCGCCCGCGCCGAGGACGTTGAATCCCTCGCGGGCTTCGACGAAGGCCCCTTGCCCGCGGACTGGCGCGGCGAGCTGCAGAAGCGCGGCATCACGGTCGTCACCGACCTGCGCCGCGACGAGGCCCGCGCCGTGCTGGCCGAGTACGGCCGTTCCGGCAAGGTCTACTGACGCGATGAGCGCCCTGAAGCCCGAGCCGGCCCTGCTCGCCTACTGCCGGCCCGGCTTCGAGCCCGAGCTCGCCGCCGAACTCACCGCACGCGCGGGCGAGCGCGACCACTGGGGCCACGCCGCCACCGAGCGCGGCAGCGGCATCGTGCGCTACGTGTGCGCCAGCGCCGCCCTCCTGGAGCGGCAGCTCGCGTTCGACGACCTGATCTTCGCGCGGCAGAAGCTGCTGGGCCTCGCGCGCCTCGATGGCCTCGATCCCACCGATCGCATCACGCCGCTGCTCGCGGCGCTGGAGGACGTGCGCGAGCCGGTCGCCGCGGCCTCCGGCGGCGCCCTGCGCTTCGGCGACCTCGTGGTCGAGCACACGGACAGCGACGAGGGCCGCGAACTCGCGGGCCTCGCCCGCGGCTTCGGCAACGCCCTGCGCCCGGCACTCCGCAAGCCGGGCTGGCTCACCGACAAGCCGGATGCGCGCAAGCCGCGCCTGCACGTGCTGGTGCATTCCGGCACGCGGATGGAGCTGGCGCTCTCGCGCGTCGAGGACAGCAGCCCGTGGCCGGGCGGCATCCCGCGCCTGCGCCAGCCGCCGAACGCGCCGAGCCGCAGCGCCGCCAAGCTCGACGAGGCGATCCACACCCTGCTCACCGACGAGGAGCGCCAGACCCTGCTGCGCGACGGCCTGCGCGGCGCCGACCTCGGCGCGGCGCCGGGCGGCTGGACCTGGGTGCTGGTGCGCGCGGGCCTGCGCGTCACCGCGGTCGACAACGGCCCGCTGAAGGAGCCGGTGGCGGGGCATCCGCAGGTCGAGCACCTGCGCGCCGACGGCTTCAAGTGGCAGCCCGCGCGCCCGCTCGACTGGATGGTCTGCGACATGGTCGAGCAGCCGCGCCGCGTCGCCGAGCGCATGGCCGAATGGTTCCGCGAGGGCTGGTGCCGCAACGCGATCTTCAACCTCAAGCTGCCGATGAAGAAACGCTGGGACGAGACCGTGATGTGCCTCGACCTGTTCCGTGCGCAGGCCGGCGAGCTGAAGGCGCTGCGCGCCCGCCAGCTTTACCACGACCGGGAAGAGATCACCGTCTTCGCGCGGCGGTGAAGCGCTCGCCGCTCGGGGCCGCTGCGGGGTGAGCGGCCGGGCGACGGGACGGCACGCGCCGAGGCGCGTTGCCTTCAGGCGACCTTCGACAGCGCCTCGTCGATCAACAGCTCGACCGTCATCAGGTCGGGGATCACGGCGATGTCCTCGCCGAGCTGCACGCGCGCCTGAACGCCGAGCGGGTGTTCCCGCATGTCCTCGACCGGCAGCAGGCGGTCCCGCGCCACGCTGACCAGCCGCGGGAATCCCGTCGACACGACGGCGAAGTAGGGAAGCCGCGGATTGCCGCCGAGCGCCTTCAGCACTGCGACCTTGGCGCCGAGCTGCACGGCGTCGGAGGGCCAGCCGACCAGGTGCGGGAAGCTCAGGACCGGCAGGCGCCAGCCGCGCCAGCGCGCCACGCCCAGCAGCCACTCCGGCGCGCCCTCCACGCCTTCAGGCTCGGAGTACGAGATCACCTCGGCCACGTTGGCGTTCGGCAGCAGCAGGCGGCCACCGCCCACGGCGATCATCACGCCTCGGATATCGTTCTGGTCGGTGCTCATCGCGCGGTCTGCTGGTTCTGGATCAGGTGGGGAAATAGGCGTCGAGGCGCGCCGCAAGATCGGCGGCCGGCACCGACGGCGCGCCGGCGGCCTGGAGCGCGCTGGCCACCTTGGCGTCGAAGCAGCTCGACGGCTCCTGCACGAGCACGCGCGTCCCCTGGGCCATGGCCTTCGTCAGGGGCTCGATGGCGGCTTCGTCGGCGCCGCTGAGGACGACCACCGCACCGTCCTGCGCGGTCGCGGCAGCGATCAGCGCCGCGACGCCGCCGGCCTTGGGAAAGCTCAGCGCGCCTGCGCTGGAGAGGCCTTCCGGCAGCACGCGCACGGCGTTCGGCGGCGGGGTTTCCGCCGAATCGGCGAGCGCCACCGGCAGGCGGCTGATCTTGCCGAGCTGCTCGACGAAGCGATCGTGTCGGCCACCGTCGAGGTTCTGCTGCAGCAGGACGGCGAGCGGGAATCCCGCCGGAAGCGCGCGGACGATCTGGCGGACCGCGTCGGGCCCGCCAATACCGGACAGCACAAGCACGATCCGGCTCGCGGCCGCCGCCGCGGCCACGTCCTCGTCGGTGAGCAGGCTGAGGCCGAGATGGTCGATGGCGATCACCGGGGCGGCCACGGGAGGATCGACCGGGGCGGGCGCGGCCGCCGGCGCGTCGTCGAGCGGCGCGAGTTCGAGGCCACTCAGGCTGCTGAAGCCGCGCACCGCCGCCTTCGAGGCCTTGGCCAGCGCGGGTGGCAGCGCCTCGTCGTCAGCCGCCAGTCGGAGGCCACCCGTATCCGGCAACGCCGCGGGCGCCGGCTTGGAGGCCTCGACGTACGCGCCCTCGGCGAAGTCGAAATCCGGGACCGGCGGCGGCTCGGAGGCCGGGCGCGCGGGCTCGAGCGGCGCGTCACTGCGCTCGCCCAGCGCCAGCGGCGCCTCGCGCCGGTCGAAACCGGCGAATTCGTCCGCCTCCGCGTCCGCGGCGCCTTCGAACGAGAGCGCATCGAGATTCTCATCGAACGATGCCGCGAGCCTGGCGAAGTCATCGTCCATCGCCAATTCGTCGGCCGGCTCGGCGCGGCGCGGCCCCGTCGCGACCTCGCGGGCCTCGGCGAGGCCGGCCAACGGGCCTTCGCCGAACGCGGCGAGCTCCTCGTAGGTCAGCGTCAGCTCTTCCACGTCCATGGCCAGGGCGTCGCCCGGCGTGACCGGCGAGGACGCGAGCAACCCATCGCCGAAATCGGCGTCGAAGCCGCCGTCGAGCGTGATCTCCTTCGCCGAGAGCAGCGACACCGACGACTGCGGTGGGCGGGGCGCTTCGGCGAGGTCCGCATCGTCCACGAGCTCGAGGCCGCGGAGGTCGATCATGCCGACATCGAGGTCATCGGCCACGGCGAACGCGGCCGGCGCATCCGACGCGATCGTCGCGTCGAACGCGCGCGCTGCCGCTTCGCCCGGAGGCGAGACCGGCTGCAGCGCCTGCTCCAACGCCGCGAGATCGAGGTCGAGGTGCTCGGGATCGCCCTCGTCCGCCGGCGGAGTCACCCAAGCCGCGACGACGGCGGGCTCCGCGGGCGCGGCGGCCGACTCGGGTTCCGGCGCATGCGGCGCGTCGCTGAGCCGCTCGGCGCTCGGTACGTCGGCGGCCGAGGCACTGATTTCGTCGGCGAAGTCGGCGATGCGCGCTTCGCTCGCCATCGCCGCGGGGGTCGTCGGCACGCCCGGAACGAGATGCTCGGCGGCTTCCTGGTGGGCTTCGGGCTCGGCGCCCGGCGGCAGGACGTCGCAGCCCACCAGCTTCGCGGCGAGGTGCCGGGCCCAGCGGTTGAGGTCCCAGCCGCTCAGCTTCGCGGTGGTGTCGGCCTCGTCGAACATGACGTTCAGCGAGGGCGCCATCAGCTCCGCGTCGAGGCGGTCCAGCGCGGCCTCCACCGCCGGCTCGACGCTGACCAGCACGGTGGTCGCGCCCGAGTCCGCCAAGGCGCCCGGCGCCAGGTCGTTCGGGTCCGCCTCGACCACGATCTGGGCCCCGAGATCGGACACCGCGCGCTTCAGCTGCTCGCGCGCGTCGCCGGCGCGGGCCAGCAGGGCGATCCGGAGCGCCGCGCCGTCAGCCACGCGCGGCCACCTCGGCCAGCAGTTCGAACACGTGGCGGATCAGTTCCGGCTCCTGGTACGGCTTGCCGAGGTAGCGGTTCACGCCGATCTCGAAGGCGCGCTGGCGGTGTTTGTCGCCGGTGCGCGAGGTGATCATGATGATCGGCACGTCGCGCAGCCGCGCGTCGCCGCGCATCGTCTGCGCCAGCTCGTAGCCGTCCATGCGCGGCATCTCGATGTCGAGGAGCATCAGGTCGGGCACCCGCTCGGCCATCTTCTCGATGGCGTCGACGCCGTCCTTCGCCGTGCCGACCTCGAAGCTGTGGCGCTCCAGCACGCGACCGGTGACCTTGCGCATGGTGATGGAGTCGTCGACCACCATCACGAAGGGCACCTTGCGCTCGGCCAGCGGCGCGGCGGCCGGGGCGACCGGACGCTCCTCGGCCAGCGCTTCGGCGGCGATCGCGTTGAAGCGGCGGGCCAGCGGCGCGACGTCGAGGATCACCACGACCGAGCCGTCACCCATGATGGTGGCGCCGAAGATGCCGGTGACCGAACTGACCTG
>ERZ1066117.1297-NODE-1297-length-12940-cov-8.476290_pt1 | contig 12940 bp, 11 predicted proteins | sample MGYA00382764_ERZ1066117 | MGnify/ENA primary metagenome ERZ1066117 (study PRJEB33369, sample SAMEA5778347) | biofilm metagenome | biome: Industrial cooling water; feature: Water cooling tower basin; material: Biofilm | place: United Arab Emirates | collected...
CGGTGTGCGGATCGATCGACTCGGTGTAGGCGTTCATGAAGGTCTCGAACGCGTCTTCCGGCTTGAGCTGCTTCACCCGCGTGCCCATCTGCGCATAGCGCTTGTCGAGCGTGCGGCGGATGTCCTCGGCCGTGCGGCCGGCGAGCTTCAGGCGCAGCCAGTCGTTCTTGACGTACTTCTCCCAGAGCGCGTCCAGCTCCGCGCTGTCGGCCGCCCACGGCGCGTCCTCGCGCTCGTAGCGCCAGACCTCGTCGGCGCTGAAGTCGAAGTCGCCCTTCAGGCGCTCGCGGGCGAAGCGCACGCGCTCGTCGACGCGCTGCACGTAGCGGGTGTACAGGTCGAAGGCTGGCTGCAGGCTCTGCCCCTTGATGGCGTCGTCGAAGCGGCCTTGGTGAATGCGGAAGGCGTCTACGTCGGCCTGGGTGAAGAACAGCTTCTGGCCGTCCAGACTGTCGAGGTAGCGGCGGAAGATGGCCACGCTGAGCTTGTCGTCGAGCGGCTTCGGCGCGTAGGCGTAGCGGCTGTCGGACAGGACGCCGTAGACCATGCGCGCGGCGCCCTGCTGGTCGACGGTGGGCCGGAACGTCGCGGGTGCGGCGGCCGGCGCGGTGGTCGCGCGCACCGCGGCAGGCGCGGCGGTGCCGGTGGCGACGGCAGGCGAGATCGCGGCGCCGGCCAAGACGAGCGGCAGCGCGAGGGCGAGGGTCAGCGACAGCGTGAGGGGCAGCGGCTTCAGCATTGGGGGTTCATCCATCCGTTCGATGCAGCATGCCGCGAAAGGCCTGCCGGTCAATGTGCCGGAGGTCGCCGCGGCGGAGGGCCGCGGCGCGCCCGGCGCGCCGTCAGGCGATGACGCCGGCCTCGGCCGCCGAACGGTCGGCGTGATAGGACGAGCGGACCATCGGCCCGGAGGCGACGTGCGAGAACCCCAGACCGTCGCCGAAGGCCTTGAGTTCCTCGAATTCCGCCGGCGTCCAGTACTTCATCACCGGATGGTGATGCGGCGTGGGCTGGAGGTACTGGCCGATCGTGATCATGTCGACGTCGTGGTCGCGCAAATGGCGCAGGCACTCCTTCACCTGCTCCATGGTCTCGCCGAGGCCGAGCATGATGCCGCTCTTGGTTGGCACGTCCGGGTGCTGGGCCTTGAAGCGCTGGAGCAGCTGCAGCGACCAGTCGTAGTCGGCGCCCGGCCTCACGTTCGGGTACAGCGGGCGGACCGTCTCGAGGTTGTGGTTGAAGACGTCGGGCGGGCTGGTGGCGAGGATCTCGAGCGCGCGGTCCATGCGGCCCTTGCCCCGGAAATCCGGCGTCAGGATCTCGATCTTCAGCGCCGGCGACAGCGCGCGGGCCTCGCGGATGCAGTCGACGAAATGCTGGGCGCCGCCGTCCTTGAGGTCATCGCGGTCGACCGAGGTGATCACGACGTACTTCAACCGCATGTCGGCGATGGTCTGCGCGAGCTTCTTCGGTTCGTCGGCGTCCGGCGGCTTCGGGCGGCCGTGGGCGACGTCGCAGAAGCTGCAGCGCCGCGTGCAGACCGCGCCGAGGATCATGAAGGTGGCGGTGCCGTGGCTGAAGCACTCGTGGATGTTCGGGCAGCTCGCTTCCTCGCACACGGTGATCAGCGAGTTCTCGCGCAGCTTGGCCTTGACCTGCTGCACGGCGTTGCCGGCCGGGATGCGCACCCGGATCCAGGAGGGCTTGCGAAGCGCCGGTGCGTCCTCGAACTTGACCGGACTGCGGCCGATCTTGTCGCCGCCGAGCTGCTTCTTCCCGGCCTCGAGCGCGTCGACGGCCAGCACGGTCAGCGGAATGGTCTTGGTCGGCGTGGACATGGTCAGGCGAGGTCGGGAAGGTCGTCGTGCCACTCGGCCACAAGGCCGAGCTGGCCAGCGAGATGCGGCACGAGGGCGGCGGCGACAAGACGCAGGTCGCCGGGGCCCCCGCAGTCTAGCAGCGAGGTCACGGGCTGCCCGGCGTAGCCGCAGGGGTTGATGCGCTGGAAGGGTTCGAGGTCCATGGCGATGTTGAAGGCCAGGCCGTGGAAGCTGCATCCACGCCGGACCCGCAGGCCCAGCGCCGCGATCTTGGCGCCGTCCGACGTGTACACGCCCGGCGCGCCTTCACGGCGGAACGCCGCGACCCCGAACCCCGCGCACGTGTCGATGATCGCCTGCTCGATGCGCTCGACCAGCGCCCTCACGCCGAGGCCCAGCCGCCTCAGGTCGACCAGCGGGTAGGCCACCAGTTGGCCGGGGCCGTGGTAGGTCACCTGCCCGCCGCGGTCGACGGGCATCACCGGGATGTCGCCCGCCGCCAGGACGTGCTCGGGCTTGCCGGCCTGGCCGAGGGTGAAGACCGGATCGTGCTCGACCAGCCACAGCTGGTCGCCGGTATCGGCGCCGCGGGCATCGGTGAGCCGCTGCATGGCGCGCCATACCGGCGCATAGGGCTGCCGGCCCAGCCAGCGCACCGCCACCGCGCGGGGCTGCGCCGCGGCATCGACGCGGGCCGCCAGGCTCACAGCGTCCACTTCACCTCGGGCAGGGCGCGAAGGACGTCGTGCGCCTTCTCGTAGTCGGCGCGCGACGCCGCGTCGAACGCGTAGGTGACGGACACCCAGTTGCCCTTCGCCGACGGACGGCTGCGATGGCGGTCGCGGTGCACGACGAGGCCGGCCGCTTCGAGCGCCGCGACCATCTTGTCATCGAGGCCCGCGCCGGCCGCGCCCATGGCGCTGATCTCGAACGTGCCGGGAAACTGCAGGCCATGCTCGGGGTTGTCGGATTGGATCGACACCGCTTACTCCGCGTTCCACCACATCAGGAACTCATCGTACATCCGGCCGACGAAGCCGGCTTCGGCGACGGGCTTCAGCGCCACCAGCGGCGCCGAGGCCACTTCCTTGCCGTCCAGCATCACGCGCACGGTGCCGATGGCCTGGCCCTGCGCGATCGGCGCGACGATCTGCTTCGGCACGTCGATCTGCGGCTTGAGGTCACCGTAGCGGCCGCGCGGCAGGGTCACCAGCACCGGCGCGGTGACGCCGAGCTCCACCGTCTCCACCTCGCCCTTGAACAGCGGCTGGGTCGCCAGCGGCGCGGTGCCGCCGAACAGCGCGTGCGTCTCGTAGAAGCGGAAGCCCCAGTTCAGCAGCGCGAGGTTGTCGCCCTCGCGGATGCGGGAGGCGTCGGCGCGCGAGCTCGTTTCGATGCCCATCACCACGGAGATCAGGCGCATGTCGCCGCGCTTCGCCGAGGCCGCGAGGTTGTAGCCCGCGGTGCTCGTGTGGCCGGTCTTGATGCCGTCGACGCTCGGGTCCTTCCACAGCAGGCCGTTGCGGTTGTGCTGGGTGATGCCGTTCCAGGTGAACTCCTTCATGGAGTGCAGCGCGTAGGCTTCGGGGAAGTCGCGGATCAGCGCGCGCGCCAGCGTCGCCATGTCGCGGGCGGTGATCACCTGGCCCGGCGCGTCGAGCCCGTGGGCGTTGACGAAGAACGAGTTCGTCATGCCGAGCTTCTTCGCGTAGCTGTTCATCAGGTCGGCGAAGGCCTCCTGCGTGCCCGCGACGTGCTCGGCCATCGCGATGGACGCATCGTTGCCGCTCTGTACGACCATGCCGGTCAGCACCGTCTCGAGCGGCGCGCGCGTGTTGACGTCGAAGCCCGAGTAGCTGCCCGCGGTGCCGGCGCCGCCCTCGCGCCAGGCGCGCTCGGAGATCAGGACCTGGTCGTCCTTCTTGATGCGGCCGGCGGCCAGCTCGGCGGCGATCACGTAGGCCGTCATGACCTTGGTCATCGAGGCCGGCGAACGCGGCGTGTCGATGTTCTGGCCCGCGAGCACCTGCCCGCTGGTGGCGTCCATCAGGATCCAAGCCGCGCCCTGCGAGGCCGGCGCCGGCGGGATCGCCACCGGGCCCGCCGTCAGCGCGGCCGCGCCGGGCTGCGGCACGGGCTGGGGGGCGGGTGTGGGCACCGGCTGCGGCGCCGGGGCCTGGGCGACAGCGAGCGAGGAGGCGATCAGCAGCGGAAGGGCGAACTGGGACAGGTGACGCATGGCGACGGCAAGGCTCCGGGTTGCGGGGCGCGCGGCGGGCGCGCGGCGAAGGGGGTTGAGGGTAATCGGCGGCGTCTGAATCGAACGTTCGGCGCAGGGGCTCAGGGCTCGACGCCGAACAGGCGCGGGGCCGCCAAGCCGCTGGCCGCAAGACGGTCCGCGAGGGCGCGGGCGGCGTCCAGCGCCTGCGCCGGGAAGCGAACGCGCCACACGCTGCGCTCGCCGACGATGGCGTGGTCGAGCTCGGCGCCGCCGAAGCCCGCGTCGTCCAGGCGTCGCACCAGACGCTCGGCGTTGGCGCGGTCGCCGAAGCTGCCGACCTGCACGATCTGCGGGCCGTCGGTGAAGGCGGCCGCCGGAGCGGGGGGGCGCGGACCCTCCGGCGCGGCCGGCGGAGGGACCGGGCCGGCCCAGCGGTTCGACGGCTGCGGCGCCGCCGGGCGGGAGGGCCTCGTTGGTGCCGGCGCCGGCGGCACGGCGTCGGCGAGGCGCGAGTCATCCGGCCCCACCAGGGCCTCGACCTCGACGCGCGCGGTGCCGGCGCGCTTCATGTCGAGGCGCGTCGCGGCGGCGTAGCTCAAGTCGATGATGCGGCCGGCGTGGAACGGGCCGCGGTCGTTGACGCGCACGACGATGCTGCGCCCGTTGTCGAGGTTGGTGACGCGGACGTAGCTCGGCAGCGGCAGCGTCTTGTGCGCGGCGGTGAAGGCGCACATGTCGTAGCGCTCGCGGCTGGAGGTATGGCGGCCGTGGAACTTGTAGCCGTACCAGCTGGCGATGCCGCGCTCACGATAGCCCTCGGCCGACGGCAGCACGCGGTAGGTGCGGCCGAGCACGGTGTAACTCTCGCGGTTGCCGTAGCGCGCCTTCGGCTCGCGACGCGGCACGGGCTCGGGGAGGTTCGACACGTCGATGGCGATGGGCGGCGCGGAATCGGCCACGCCCGGCGCATACAGCCCGCCGGCCGTGTACAGCGATTCGTCGTGCTCGCGGGGCGGCACGCAGTTCGGCGCCGGCGGCAGCGCGTCGACGCTCGCCGCGCCGGCGTCGCGGAGCGGTCGAGCGCGGCTGCCGGGCTCGCCCGCATAAGGATCGGGCTTCGGCGGGGGCACGCTGCCGCAGGCGGCGAGCAGCAGCGCCACACCGGCCACCGCCGCGAGACGCGGCGCGATGCGGGGGCCGCGCAGGTGCTCGCTCATCGACCGACCGACGTCGCCGCCGGAGCCTCGGCGACGGCGGGCGGCGCGTCGCCCGCGATGATCTCGTCGGCGAGCTGGTGCACGGCGAGCGCGTACATCGGCGAGCGGTTGTAGCGGGTGATCACGTAGAAATTGCGGAAGCCGAGCCAGTGCTCGGTGCCCTCCGCACCTTCGAGCGTCACCAGCGTGGCCGGCGCGTCGTGGCCCTGCGCCTCGGACGGGCGGAAGCCCTTCTCGCCGAGCTCGGCGAGGCCGTAGCGCGGCTCGAGGTCCGGCGGCACGAAGGCGGCGCCGTCATTCGCCGTGGCGCGCGCGACGACGGGGCTGCCCTTCTCCCAGCCGTGCGCGACGAAGTAGTTGGCGATCGAGGCGAACACGTCCGGCAGCGAGCCGAACAGGTCGCGCTTGCCGTCGCCGTCGCCGTCCTTCGCGTAGGCGCGGTAACTCGACGGCATGAACTGGCCCCAGCCCATCGCGCCGGCGTAGCTGCCCTTCTGGGCCGGGATGTCGATGCCCTCCTCGCGGGCCAGCAGCAGCGACTGCGCGAGTTCGTCGCGGAAGAACGCGCCGCGGCGCGCTTCGCGTTCGGCGTCGCCGAGCTTCGGGTAGTGGAAGCCGAGCGTGTACAGCGCGTCGAGCACCTCGAAGCTGCCGGTGATGCGGCCGTAGGCCGTCTCGACGCCGATGATGGCGACGATGTACTGCTTCGGCACGCCGGTGTCGTCCTCGACCTTCTGCAGCGCCTCGCGGTGCTCGGCGAGGAAGCGCCGGCCACCGGCGACGCGCGCGTCGGTGATGAAGATCGGGCGGTAGTCCTTCCACGGCTTCACGCGCTCGGCCGGGCGCGACATCGCGTTGACGATGCTCTGCTGGTAGGTGGCCTTCGCCAGCCAGCCCTCGATCTCGGCCTCGGTGAGCCCGTACTTGGCGCTGGCCTCGGCGATGAACGCCGCTTTCGCCGCGGGGTCGGTCTCGGCGGCCGCAGCCGGGAGGGCGAGGGCCGCGAGCAGCGCGGCGGACAACGGGGCGAAACGCATCGGGATCAGGCCGGACATCCGCGCGACGACGGTCGCGCTGTGGTGCGGAATTTACCATGCGGTCGCTTGCGGGCCGTGCGGGAAAGCGAGCCGCATTCAGGCGCGACGGCCGGATCCCGCTCAGCCCCCCCAAGTTCTCCGATGCGCCCCCGCGGCCATCACGATGCCGAAGCCGGCCAGCAGCGACACCGCCGACGTGCCGCCGTAGCTCAGCAGCGGCATCGGCACGCCGACCACCGGCAGGAAGCCGGCGACCATGCCCGCATTGACGATCACGTACACCGAAAAGGTCAGCGCCAGCGCGCCGGCCAGCAGTCGGCCGAAGGTGTCGCGGGCCTGCGCGGCCAGCCACAGCGAGCGCAGCACCACGAACAGGTACAGCCCGAACAGCAGCAGCACGCCGAGCCAGCCGAACTCCTCCGAATACACGGAGAACACGAAGTCGGTGGTGTGCTCGGGCAGGAACTCGAGGTGCGCCTGCGTCCCCTCGCCCCAGCCCTTGCCGGTGAGTCCGCCGGAGCCGATGGCGATCTTCGATTGGATGATGTTCCAGCCCTCGCCGAGGGGGTCGGATTCCGGATCGAGGAAGGTGAACACGCGGGCTTTCTGGTACGGCATCAGGAACTGCCAGCCGATCGGCAGGGCGGCGAGCCCCAGCGCGGCGAACACGCCGATGCGCCACCACGCGATGCCCGCGAGGAACACCGCGAACACGCCGGAGGCGCCGACCAGCAGGCCGGTGCCGAAATCGGGCTGCAGGACGGTGAGTCCGACGGGCAGGCCGATGATGGCCGCGGTGATGCCCAGCGTGCGCCATCGGGGCGGCAGCACCGCCTGGTGCAGGAACCACGCCACCATCATCGGCACGCTGAGCTTCAGCAGCTCGCCGGGCTGCAGGTAGAACACCTTCAGGTCGATCCACAGGTTCGCGCTGCGCCCGGTGCCGATCACGAACACGAGCCCGAGGAGCGCCAGGCTGGCGAGGTAGGCCAGCGGGGTCCACTGCCGGAGCATCGTCGGCGACACCCGCGACAGCGCCAGCAGCGCCGCGAGGCCGACGGCGAAGCGGACGCCCTGCTTCAGCACCGCATCGAGATCTCCGCCGGCGCTGGCCTGCACGAGCAGGCTCAGGCCCATGATCGCGAGAAGGCCGGCCAGCAGCGGCAGGTCGACCTTGTCGAGCCCGCGCCACACGACGCTGCTGGCGATGCGGACCAGGGCGCTCATCCGCCCGGCGCTCCAGCCGCGGCGGGCGTCACCGCCGCATCCGGGAGCGGCGCGGGGGCCGGCGGCGGCGGCCCCATCCACGCGTCGAAGATCCGCCGCGCCACCGGCGCCGCGGCGCCCGAGCCGGAGCCGCCGTGCTCGACCACCAGCGCGACCGCCAAGGTCGGCCGGTCCGCCGGGGCATAGCCGACGAACAGCGCCTGGTGACGCAGGTGGTAAGGCAGCTGGTTCGGGTCCAGCCGCTCGTTGCCGCGCCGGCTGACGCGCTGCGCCGTGCCGGTCTTGCCGGCCATCCGGTACCAGGCGCCGGCGGCAGCGCGGGCACCGGAACCGGTGGGGCCGTGCATCGTGGCGACGAGCCCGTCGTTGACCGCCGCGAGGTGGGCCGGGTCGTCGACCACGCGGCGCGGCGCGGGCTGCGGCTCGGGCACTCGCGGCGCGCCGAAGCCGGCCTGCGTCGCGCGCACCAGGTGAGGACGGCGCAGCAGCCCTCCGCCGGCGAGCATCGCCGTGCCCTGGGCCAACTGCAGCGGCGTCGTCACCCAGTAGCCCTGGCCGATGCCGGCGATGACCGTCTCGCCCGGGAACCAGGCCTGCCGGAAGCGCCGCTGCTTCCACTCGCGGCTGGGCAGCACGCCGGCCACCTCGCCCGTCAGGTCGATGCCGGTCGGCCGGCCGAAGCCCATGCGGTCGAAGTCGGTGGCGATGCGATCGATGCCGAGCCGCATCGCCAGGTCGAAGTAGTACGTGTTGACCGACTGCGCCAGCGACTCGCGCAGGTTCACCGTGCCGTGGCCTCCGGGGCGCCAGTCGCGGTACTCGCGGGCCTGGCCCGGCAGGCGGTAGGCCCCGGTCGACAGCACCGTGCTCGTCGGCGTGATCAGGCCTTCCTCCAGCCCGGCCAGCGCCATGAAGGGCTTCAGCGTCGAACCGGGCGGGAAGCCACCGAGCACGTTGCGGTTGAAGAGGGGGCGAGCGACGTCCTCGTTCAGGGCCTTGTAGTCGCGGAACGAGATGCCGCCGACGAAGAGGTTCGGGTCGTAGCTCGGCAGGCTCACCATCGCGAGGATCTCGCCGCTCGCCGGGTCGATGGCGATGGCCGCGCCGTGCTGGCCGTCGAACGCCGCCACCATCGCCTTCTGCAGCTCGATGTCGATGCTGAGGTGCAGGTCGGCGCCGGGCTTCGCGTCGTGTCGGCGCAGCACGCGCAGCGGGCGGTTCTCGACGTTCGTCTCGACTTCCTGGTAGCCGACATCGCCGCGCAGCCGCGCCTCGTAGTGGCGTTCGATGCCGGTCTTGCCGATATGCGGCAGCGCTGCGAACCGCGCTTCGCCGCGCGCCTCCATCGCATCGACGTCGTCCTGGTCGATGCGGCCGACGTAGCCGACGATGTGCGCGGTCAGCTCGCCGAAGGGGTAGCGCCGCGTCAGGTAGGGCACCACCTCGACGCCGGGAAAGCGATGGCGATCGACCGCCAGGCGGGCGATCTCCTCCTCCGAGAGGCGCAGCTTCAGCGGGATGGGCTTGAAGCGACGCGCGCCCTTGCGGGCGTTCTCGAACCGGCGCAGCTCGTCTTCGGTGAGCGAGACCCGGTCGCGGAGCGCCGCGAGCAGCTGCGGCATGTCCTCGACGCGCTCCGGCACGATGTCGAGGCGATAGGCCGGCGCGTTGTCCGCCAGCAGCACGCCGTTGCGGTCGTAGACGAGGCCGCGCGCCGGCACGATCGGCTCGAGGCGGATGCGGTTCTCGTCGGAGCGGGTGGCGTACTCCTCGTGCTGCACGATCTGCAGCCGGCCGTAGCCGGCGGCCAGCGCCAGCAGCAGGCCGCTGACGCCGAGGCCGGCCAGCAGCGCGCGGCGGCGGAACTGCTCGGCCTCGGCGGCCGCGTTGCGCACCGGTCGGGAGCGCCAGCGCCTCATCGGCCGCCGGCCCGCTCGCGATGCCGCAGGCGCAGCGCGTCCAGCAGCAGGAACCACCACGGCCACGCGGCCAGGCCGACCAGCGGCGCCAGCATCGGGCCCCAGTCCGGCAGGCCGGCGCCGGCGATCAGGCGGATCGAGGCCATCAGGGCCAGGTCGTTGAGCAGCAGCAGGCCCACCGCCGCGGACTGTTGCCACAGCGGAAAGAAGCGCAGCTGGGCGCGGAACCGCTGCACGAGGAACACGAGGACGGCCATGCGCAGCGCCTGCTCGCCGAGCAGGGTGCCGGACACGACGTCGGCGAGCAGGCCCACCGCCCAAGCCAGCGCCATCCCGCCGCGGCCCGGCGATTCGAGCGCCCAGTAGATCAGCGACAGCGCCAGCAGATGCGGGCGCAGGCCGTCGAACGGCGGCGGCAGCGGCACCACGAGGAAGACCAGCCCGACGGCGAGGCTGGCGAGGCGGAGCCACAGCGGGGTGTCGCGGTTCACTGGCGGGGCTCCGCGGCGCCCGGCGCCGCAGCGGCGCCCCCGGCGGCCACCGGCGCCGGGTCGCGGTAGTCCGCCGGAATCGGCGGCCCCACGTCCACATCGATCTCGCCGCGCATGACGAGGAGCACCTCGAGCCCGCGGTCGAGCTGGGCCGCGGGCGTCACTTCGGCGACGAGGAAGAGCCGGGTGTCGTCGGGGCCGACGGCGCGCACGGTGCCGACCGCGAAGCCGGCCGGGAACCGTCCGCCGATGCCCGAGGTCACCAGCAGATCGCCGGCGCGGATATCGGCCGACTGCGGGATGTTGGGCACCCGCAGCGTGTCGCTGGTGCCCGTGCCCACCGCCATCAGGCGCAGCCCCGTGCGCACGAGCTGGACCGGCACCGAGTGGCTGGCATCGGTCAGCAGCAGGGCGGTGGCGCCGTGCTCCGACACCTGCACCACTTGTCCCAGCATCCCGCCCGCGTCGATCACGGCCTGGCCCACCTCCACGCCCTCGGCGCTGCCGCGATCGAGCCGCACGCGCTGTCGCCACGGGTCGAGATCGACATCGACGATGCCGGCCATCTGCACCGCCAGGCGGAAGTCGCCCTTCCCCCCCAGCAGCGCGCGCAGCCGCTGGTTCTCGCGGGCGACGGCCTCGAGCCGGGCCAGCTGGGCGTCGCGGAGCTGCAGCTCGCGGCGCAGGGTGATGGTTTCATCGGCCAGCACCTGCTGGCGGCTGAGCGCGGTGTCGGCCCATCGCCAAGCCGCGGCGGGCAGCGCGGCGAGGCGCCACACCGGCTCGACCGCGGTGGAGATCGCGCCGCGCACCCGTGGCGACAGGTCGCCGCGGTGGTCGGCCACCATCAGCACGGCGGAGAGGGTGATGCAGGCCAGCAGCGGCAGCGTGCCGGCGGCCGCTTCCGAGAGCTTCGGCGCTGGCGAGCCGGCGTGGATCACGGGCGGTGGGCGGGACGGGCCGGGGACGGCGAAGTCGAAGCGCGAGGGGCGGCGCCCGTCACTCCGGCGAGAAGAACTCGTTGCCGGTCATGTCGACCAGCTCGAGCGCCCGGCCGCCGCCGCGCGCCACGCAGGTCAGCGGATCATCGGCCACGTGCACCGACAGGCCGGTTTCCTCCGACAGCAGCTTGTCGAGGTCCTTCAGCAGCGCGCCGCCGCCGGTCAGCACGATGCCGCGCTCGGCGACGTCGGCGCAGAGCTCCGGCGGCGTCTGCTCGAGCGCCTGCTTCACCGCGGTGACGATGCCCGACAGCGGCTCGTGCAGGGCCTCGAGGATCTCGGCGGAGGTGATGGTGACGTTGCGCGGCACGCCCTCGGCGAGGTTGCGGCCCGAGACCTCCATCGAGCGCGCCTCCTTCTGCGGGTAGGCGCAGCCGATTTCCAGCTTGATGCGCTCGGCCGTGGCTTCGCCGATCAGGGTGCCGTGGTTGCGGCGAACGTAGTTGATGATGGCCTCGTCGAAGCGGTCGCCGCCGATGCGGACGGACTGCGAATAGACGATGCCGTTGAGCGAGATCACCGCGACTTCCGTGGTGCCGCCGCCGATGTCGATGACCATCGAGCCGGACGCCTCGCCCACCGGGATGCCGGCGCCGATCGCGGCGGCCATGGGCTCCTCGATCAGGAAGACATCGCGGGCGCCCGCTTCGAGCGCCGACTCCTTGATCGCGCGGCGCTCGACCTGGGTCGAGCCGCAGGGCACGCAGATCAGCACGCGGGGGCTGGGGCGCAGCAGGCGGCTGGTGTGCACCTTCTTGATGAAATGCTTGAGCATCTCCTCGGTGTAGGTGAAGTCGGCGATCACGCCGTCCTTCATCGGCCGGATGGTCATGATGTTGCCCGGCGTGCGGCCCAGCATCCGCTTGGCCTCCGCGCCGACGGCCGCGACCGACTTGGCCGACCCGACCCCGCGGTCTTGACGCACGGCCACCACCGACGGCTCGTTCAAGACAATGCCCTGGCCGCGGACGTAGATCAGGGTGTTGGCCGTGCCGAGGTCGATCGACAGGTCGTTGGAGAACAGGCCGCGGAGCTTCTTGAACATCGGGGATTGGGCCGGAAAGGGGCGGAAAACAAGCCTTGCAGGGTAGCAACCGGACGCCCCGCCCCACAAGGAAAAACACCGTTAAGTGCGCGGCCCGCGCGGGCCCGATCCGGTATCCTTCGCGCCCCGCCCGGCCCCGCCGGGCCCGAATGGCCCGCCGTCGCCCGGGCTCCGACCGACCCGAGGACCGACCCGATGACTGCTGCCCTGATCTGCGGCTCGCTGGCCTACGACACCATCATGGTGTTCCCGGACCAGTTCAAGAACCACATCCTGCCGGACAAGGTGCACATCCTGAATGTGTCTTTCCTGGTGCCGCGGATGCGCCGCGAGTTCGGCGGCTGCGCCGGCAACATCGCCTACAACCTGCACCTGCTCGGAGGCGCGCCGCTGCCGATGGCCACCGTGGGCGCCGACTTCGGCCCCTACCGCCAGCATTTCAGCGAACTCGGCATCCCGCTCGACCACGTCAAGGAAATCGCCGATCTGTACACGGCGCAGGCCTTCATCACGACCGACCTCGACGACAACCAGATCACCGCCTTCCATCCCGGTGCGATGATGCGCAGCTACGAGAACCGCGTCCGCGACGTCCCGGGCGTGGGCTTCGGCATCGTCGGGCCGGACGGCTACGAGGCCATGCTGCAGAACTGCGCCGAGTTCGCCGAATGCGGCATCCCCTTCATCTTCGACCCCGGCCAGGCCATGCCGCTGTACAACGGCGAGGAGCTGCGCCGGATGATCGACCAGGCCACCTACGTGACGGTCAACGACTACGAGTCGAGCCTGCTGCAGGAGCGCACCGGCTGGTCGGCGGAGGACATCGCCAAGAAGGTGAAGGCCTACTTCATCACCCGCGGCCCGAAGGGCTCCGAGGTCCACACCCCGGACGGCATGATCCACATCCCCTCGGCCACCGCCATGCGGGTGGTCGACCCCACCGGCTGCGGCGACGCCTACCG
>ERZ1066117.1298-NODE-1298-length-12937-cov-6.676681_pt1 | contig 12937 bp, 11 predicted proteins | sample MGYA00382764_ERZ1066117 | MGnify/ENA primary metagenome ERZ1066117 (study PRJEB33369, sample SAMEA5778347) | biofilm metagenome | biome: Industrial cooling water; feature: Water cooling tower basin; material: Biofilm | place: United Arab Emirates | collected...
CGTGATATACTTCTCATCACTCTTGCTCGCTCGGCTGGCGTTGCTTTTGCGCCGACTTTCGCTTCCTCTGGGTATCGTTCATGTTGCTTGTGCTGCTCTTTGCCGCGCCCCCGACGCTCGCGCCTTTGCCCGCGCCGCTGGCTCGTAAGGTCGATTATGCCCGCGATGTCCGGCCGTTGCTCGCCCGCGCCTGCTTCTCCTGCCATGGCCCCGAGAAACAGCGTGGTGGCCTGCGGCTCGATCATGGTCCCTCGGCCCTCGCCGGCGGCACCTCTGGCGTCGTCATCAAGAAACGCGATAGTGCCCGGAGTCGGCTCATTCACGTCGTCGCCGGGCATGATCCGGCCATGGTGATGCCGCCGGGCGAGGGCAAGGCGCTCCGCGCCGACGAGATCGCGCTGCTGCGGGCCTGGATCGATCAGGGACCCTACTTTCCCGAAAGCGACTGGCGCGAGACGCCCAGGAAGATTGTTCACTGGTCGTTTCAGCCGATCCGTCGGCCCACGGTGCCGGAGGGATCGCACCCGATTGATGCCTTTGTCCACGCCCGTCTGCGGGCCGAGAAACTGGCCCCCTCGCCGGCCGCCGATCGCGCGACGCAGCTGCGCCGGGTGGCTCTCGATCTGACCGGCTTGGCCCCCAGCCCCGAGGAACTCGATGCCTTCCTGGCTGACACTCGACCCGATGCCTACGAACGCGTTGTGGAACGGTTGCTGGCCTCGCCGCACTACGGCGAACGCTGGGGCCGCCACTGGCTCGACCTGGCTCGCTACGCCGATAGCGACGGCTACGAAAAGGACGGCGCCCGGCCTTACGCCTGGCGCTATCGGCACTGGGTGATCACGGCGCTCAACGCCAACATGCCCCACGATCGCTTTCTCGTGGATCAGTTGGCCGGCGACCTGCGGCCCTCGGCGACGTTGGAACAAAAGGTGGCGACGGGGTTTCATCGCAACACGCTGACCAACAAGGAGGGCGGGGCGGACAAGGAGCAGTTCCGTGTCGAGGCGGTGATTGACCGGGTCAACACCACCGGGCAGGCCCTTCTGGGACTCACGCTCGGATGTGCCCAGTGTCACGATCACAAGTATGATCCGCTGAGCCAGCGCGATTACTACCAGATGTTCGCGTTCTTCAATAGCGACGAGGAACGCGACATCCCCGCCCCCGCGCCCGATTACATCCCGCCGCTGTCAGCCAAGGTCGGCACGCACGCCCCGGTGCTCGTGCGCGGCAAGGAACGCAAGACGCATCTGCTGGTGCGCGGCGACTTTCTGCGCAAGGGGGGCGAGGTCTCGCCCGGCACGCCGGCGGTGTTGCCGCCCCTGAAAGCACGCATGCCGACCCGGCTCGATCTGGCCGTATGGCTGACCGCGCCGGAGAACCCGCTCACGGCCCGCGTTGCGGTCAACCATGTCTGGCACAAATTCTTTGGCCGGGGCCTGGTCGCCACGCTGGACGATTTCGGCACCCAGGGCGAACGGCCGAGCCACCCCGAGTTGCTCGACTGGCTGGCAAGCGAATTCGTCGATTCGGGATGGAATCTCAAACGCCTGCATCGGCTTGTCGTTACCAGCGACACCTATCGGCAATCCTCGAAGCATCGGTCCGACCTCACCCGCCGTGACCCGTACAACACCTTGCTGGCACGACAGACGCGGTTGCGGCTGGAGGCCGAGTTGGTGCGCGACCAGATGCTGCGAGCCAGCGGCCTGTTGTTCGCTCGTGTCGGTGGGCCGAGCGTGCGTCCGCCGCAACCGGCTGGCATCGCCGATCTGAGCTACGCCGGCAGTGTGAAATGGATCGAGAGCACAGGGCTGGATCGCTATCGACGGGGGATCTACACCTGGTTCCAGCGAACCAGCCCGCATCCGCAGTTGCTTACCTTTGATGCACCCGAGGGCAGTGTTTGCACCGTTCGCCGGGAGCGATCCAACACACCCTTGCAGGCGCTCACGCTCTTGAACGATGTGGCGTTTGTCGAAGGGGCCCGCGCCCTGGGCAAACGTGTGCAGACCGAGGCCCAGGACGACGCCGAACGCGTGCATCGCGCCTTTCGGCTGGTACTGAGTCGACCGCCGAGCGAACGCGAGCAGGCTCGCCTGGTCCGCCTGCTGAGCGAATTTCGCACGGCCGATCCCAGCGCCGATCCGTGGCCCCTGGTCGCCCGAACGCTACTGAACCTCGACGAAGCCATCACCAGGGAGTGAAGCCATGAACCTGTCTGTGCCCCTGATGGATCTGTCGCGACGGCGATTTTTTACCTCGGCGGCCAGTGGCGTGGGGACGCTCGCACTGGCGTCGCTGCTGCGCGACGAGGGATTGCTGGCGGCCGAGGCGACCCTGCCCACCGGGACGACACGGGGCAAGCCACACTTTGCCCCGAAGGCCAAGGCGTGTATTTGCATCTATCTGGAGGGGGGTCCTAGCCAGATGGATCTGTTCGATCCCAAGCCGAAACTGCGCGAGTTGCACGGGCAGCCGTTACCCGAGTCGATGACCAAGAACGTCCGCTTCGCCTTCCTGCAAAAGGACACCGCCCGCATCCTCGGCAGTCCGCGCACCTTCAAGAAGCACGGCCGTTGCGGTATGGAGATTTCCGATCTGCTGCCGCATCTGAGCGACTGTGTCGATGACATGACGCTGATCCGCTCGATGCATACCGAGGCGTTCAACCACCACCCTGGCCAACTGCTCGCCAACACGGGCGTGGCCACGTTCGGTCGGCCCAGCATGGGGTCGTGGCTGACGTACGGGCTGGGGTCAGAGTCGAAAAATCTGCCGGGCTATGTGGTGCTCACGAGCGGGCGCGGCACCTCGGGCGGGGCATCCAACTGGTCGTCGGGGTTTCTGCCGAGCAACTACCAGGGAGTGCTATTTCGCAACCAGGGCGAGCCGATTTTGAATCTCGCCAATCCCCCCGGCATCAGCGCCGCCGCGCAGGAACGCACCATTGCCGCCTTGCGCGACCTCAATGGCGAGCGTGCGGCCGAAATGGGCGATCCCGAGATTGATAGCCGCACGGCCGCGTATGAGTTGGCGTTTCGGATGCAGAAGTCGGCCCCGGATCTTATCGATCTGAGCAAGGAGACGAAGTCGACGCTGCAGGCGTACGGTGTGGGCCGACGCGACCCGGCGATCAAGGCGCATCGCGGCGGGGGCAAGGATGTGTACCACTCCTTCGCGTCTAATTGCCTGCTGGCTCGTCGGATGGTGGAACGGGGCGTGCGATTTGTGAACATCTTTCACGCCTCGTGGGATCACCACTCCAATCTGGAGGCCGAACTGCCGTGGAATTGCAGGATGGCCGACCAGCCGATCGCGGCGCTGTTGAAGGATCTGAAGGCACGCGACCTGCTCGATAGCACGCTGGTGGTGTGGCTGAGTGAATTTGGCCGCACGCCTCTGGGCGAGAATCGCAACGGCTCGAAGATGGTCACCGGGCGCGATCACCACCCGTTTGCCTTCTCGTTGTGGATGGCGGGCGGCGGTGTCAAGGGGGGCCAGGTGATCGGCAAGACTGACGAGCTGGGCTGGGGTGTCGAGGCCGAGCCGGTGCATTTCAACGATCTGCACGCGACCATCCTGCACCTGTTTGGCCTCGATCACACCAAGCTGACCTATCGCCACCAGGGGCGCGACTTCCGCCTGACCGATGTCGCTGGCAAGGTGGTCAAGAAGATGCTGGCGTGAGTGCGGCCGAGTCGGGCGAATCCGCCTGAAGGCGACGGTTGAGGTAGGCTACCAGCACGGCGGCGTGGGCCCAGCCCTCGTCGGCGTTACCGATATTGCCGTTGTCGCTCACGTCGTGAACATACTGGACGACGCCCGCTCGGGCCTGGTCGAGCAGGCCGACCAGAAGCGCCGGGTCGGCCCGGTGGGTGAGCATCCACTCGTAGGCCACGCGGTAGATGCGCTCGCGTGCCTCCACGATGCCCAGCAACCGATCGCCGTACTGATGGGCACGTGGTTTGCCGCCGCGTTTGTGGCCCTGACCGCGAAAGAAACGCGGTGCGATGCGGCCGTCGATCACCTTGAGCCCTTGCCAGATCCCCTCGACGCAGTCGGCTGTGGTACCGGGCATGCCCGGGACAGGGATGCCGCCGTGGGGCCAGAAGGGGCTGAGGGTGCAAAACGGAGGATCGGCGTAGCTGCTGACGTCGATGACCGTGGCCGTGGCCGGGACCTGGTGACGCAGGCGATAGGGGAGGAAGCGGAGCAAAATAGTGGCGCTCTGGGCGTGCATACGGGACGACCCTTTCGAATGGCGGGGAGCGATGCCACCTGGGAAGCTATTGGAGGGACAGAATCGGAACGAGGAAGGTTCGCGGCCCGCTTCGTCGAACGGCAAGGGCGTTTGCCCTCTGGACTTCTCTGGGATTGGCCCCTACTCTGAGGGGATCGTAGGGAACCAATGACGGGAACCCGAGGGTCTCCTCCCAGGTGCTCGGGTGGCTAGCGAAGGAGCTTCTTTGTGATTCGGAACAGCCTCTGGAAGTACCCCCTGGCGGCGTTGGCTGTGGTCCTGTGTCTCTCCGGGCCTCTCTGGGCCAGCGAAGCGGATATCAAGATCCCCAACCTCGACACGGCCCAGTTCAACCTGCTGGGGTTGAGCATCTCGGCCTCGACACTGCTGCTGGCGGGAACGGTCCTGGTCCTGGTGACGTTTGGCTTTAGCATTTACATGTTCATGCAGATCGCTCGACTGCCGGCGCACAAGTCGATGCTGGGCGTGGCCGACGTGATCTATCAGACGTGCAAAACGTACCTGATTCAGCAGGGGAAATTCCTCTTTCTGCTGTTTCTGTTCATCGGCGCGGCGATGACCTACTACCAGCTGGGCTTCGCGCATCCCGACCCGGCAAATCCCGGGCAACCCCACACCCAGGAACACCAGATCAATACACTGCTCTATGTTCTCTTCTTTGCGATCATCGGTATGCTCGGGTCGTACCTGGTGGCGTGGTATGGCATCCGCGTCAACACCCTGGCCAACGCGCGGACCGCGTTTGCCTCGCTGGGCGGTCGGCCGTGGGACGTGGTGAACATTCCGCTGCGGGCGGGCATGTCGATCGGGCTGTTCCTCATCTCGCTGGAACTGCTCATCATGATCGTGATCCTGCTCGCCCTGCCGCGCCATCTCATCGGGCCGTGCTTCCTGGGGTTTGCCATCGGCGAATCGCTGGCCGCCTCGGCGTTGCGCATCGCGGGTGGCATCTTCACCAAGATTGCCGACATCGGCAGCGACCTGATGAAGATCGCCTTCAACATCAAGGAAGACGACCCACGCAACCCCGGCGTGATTGCCGACTGCACCGGTGACAACGCCGGCGACTCGGTGGGCCCCACGGCGGACGGCTTCGAGACCTATGGCGTGACGGGCGTGGCGCTCATCGCGTTCATCACGCTGGCGCTGACGAGCCAGAACAGCGGCCCGAAGTACGAAGAGTTCCAGGCCATTCTGATCGTCTGGCTGTTCGCCATGCGCATTCTCATGGGGTTCATGTCGGGCGTCAGCTACTACGTCAATCAGGCGCTGAGTGAACGGCAATTTGCCTCGCTGAAAGAGTTTGATTTCGAGACGCCGCTGACGACGCTGATTTTCATCTCGTCGGGGCTGTGCATCAGCACGTCGTACGTGCTCAGCTACCTGCTACTGGGCAGCCTGACCATCAACGAGGTGTCCTATCCGCACCTGTGGTGGCAACTGGCGTCGATCATCAGTTGCGGCACGCTCGCGGCGGTGCTGATTCCCGAATTCACCAAGGTATTCACAAGCTCCAAGAGTGTGCATGTGAAGGAGATCGTGTCGGCCTCACGTGAGGGCGGGGCGTCGCTCACCATTCTCTCGGGTCTGGTCGCGGGCAACTTCTCCGCCTTCTGGAAAGGCATGCTGATCGCCGGCTTGATGGCCCTGTCGTACTTCATCGCCATCAACAGTTCGCTGACGACGCTCATGGCCGTTACGCTGCCCAATGGCACGGTGCTCGCCGGCGGGCCGATCTTCGCCCTCGGCCTGGTGGCATTTGGCTTTTTGTGCATGGGGCCAGTGAACATCGCCGTGGACAGCTACGGCCCGGTGACGGACAATGCACAATCGGTGTTCGAGTTGGCCCGCACGGAACATCTCCCCGGCATCAAAGAAGAGATCGAGCGCGACTTCAAGTTCACGCCCAACTTCGAAGAAGGCAAGCACTACCTGGAAGCCAACGACTCGGCGGGTAACACGTTCAAGGCGACGGCCAAGCCGGTGCTGATCGGCACGGCGGTGGTCGGGGCGACGACGATGATCTTCAGCATCATCCTGATGCTGGGACGCGACGGCCTGCTCTCGCTAAGCCTGACCGATGCGCCGATTTTGTTCGGCTTTATCTGCGGCGGGGCGGTAATCTTCTGGTTCAGCGGCGCCTCCATTCAGGCGGTGACGACCGGTGCCTACCGTGCTGTCGAGTACATCAAGCAAAACCTCGACCTGACCAAGGCCGAAGCGGATATCGAGGACAGCAAGACGGTGGTCCGCATCTGCACCGAATACGCCCAGACGGGGATGTGGAACATCTTCGTGGCTCTGGTGGCGCTCACCCTGGCGTTTGCGTTCTTCAACCCCAACTTCTTCGTGGCCTATCTCATCTCGATCGCCGTGTTTGGCCTCTTCCAGGCCATCTACATGGCCAACGCCGGTGGCGCGTGGGACAACGCCAAAAAGCTGGTCGAAGTTGACCTGAAGGAGAAGGGCACGCCGTTGCACGCGGCGACCGTGGTGGGCGACACCGTCGGCGACCCGTTCAAGGACACCACCAGCGTCGCGCTCAACCCCATCATCAAGTTCTCGACCCTGTTTGGTCTGTTGGCCGTCGAGATCGCCGTGGAGATGGGCAAGCAGGCCAAGGATAAGAACCAGACCGACTATGCCCCGTGGATCGGCGTGGTGTTGCTGCTGATCGGTCTGGTGTTCGTGTGGCGGTCGTTCTACGCCATGCTGATTCCCAGCCGGCCGGACACGGCGCCCAAAGCGCCGACAACCAAGGCGTAAGTAGGGTTCAACCGAGGTGGGCCGCCAGCACCAGGGCGGCCGTCTCGATACGAAGAATGCGCGGTCCCAGGCCGATCGGCAGCCAGCCGGCAGCCTGGGCCGCTTGCACTTCCGCGTCGGTGAAGCCACCCTCGGGGCCGACGGCGAAGGCAAAGGCACCCGAAGGCAAACTCGTCGGTCCCCCAGAGTGGGCGATCGTGTCGGGATGGGCGATGAGGCGCGACTCGGGCAACGTCGGCTCGACGAGCGCCTGCTCCCAGCGCAACGGACCGCGGACGCTCATCAGGGTGTTGCGTCCGCACTGTTTGCTTGCCTCGATGACGTAGCGTTGCAATTTCTCCACCTTGGCCTCGCCGGGATGGACCACGGTGCGAACCGTCTCCAGGACGATCAGTTCGGCCACGCCCAACTCGGTGAGCTTTTCCACCAAAAACTGGGCGCGGTCGCCCTTGGGTAGCGCCACGCACGCCACCACGCGATGGGCCGCCTCGCGCGAGTGCAGGCGACCTTCGGTGACATCGAGCGTCACATCGCGACGCGAGATTTCGACCACCGTCGCCGGGTATTCCCAGCCGTCGCCGCGAAAGAGGGTGACACTTTCGCCGACACGGATTCGGCTCACGCTCAGGTGGTGGGCCTCGGGGCCGCGCAGCGTGAGCAGGCCGGGGGTCAGTTCGGAAGTGACGTGGAATCGATCGGCCATGCCTGGTATCTCGCGACGGCAGAACACGAAGTTGGGACGTGTTGCCATGGCCGTCCCTAGCACAGCATACGCCAGGAAGGCGAAGTGGCAGGGGGGAAGTCGGATGTCCACAACCACCGGTCGCACTCCGCGCAACTCGGGTGTGCCCACGCGGCAACAGCTGGACGAACTCGATGCGCTGCTGAAGAAGATGCTCGAACTGCCCGTGCAAGCGGTGGAAGAGGCAACGGTCCCCCCGCCGCCCGCCATCCCGACGCGGCCAAGCCTTCGACCTGTCCCCGCGACCGAACCGATTCGCACGCTGCCGTCGGCCTACACGGTGGTCGAAACCGCCTCGGCCGAATCGCCCGGTACGCCCCTGCCGGCGGACCCCGTTCAGGAGCAGGCCGCCGCCCGGTTGCGCGAAGAGGCCGAGTGGCAGCAATATCAGTCGGCGTGGCAGCCCTCGGCCCAGACGTGGGGGCCGCTGGCTGAGACGTGGCGCCAGACTCAGCCGCTGCCGGTGCCTGCAGTGCCCGAGGGGGCGAGTCGGCCAGTGCCGGAGGTTCCGAGCTTTCCGACGGAAAGTTACCCCAGTGTGCGGACGCAAACGGTCGAGATCACAGAGCCAGCCCCCCAGGAAGGGCAGGCTTTGCCACCTGGACCGGAGCAGGCTCGTCCGACGGCCTCACGCCCCGAGATGCCTGTCCCACCCACACCGGAGCCGACCAACCAACGCCGGATGTCCGTGCTGTTGTGGCCGTTGCTGATCCTGAACGGCTGCTTTGACCTGCCGACGTACCTGATGGGGCCGGTGGGGCGCTGGCTGCGGAGTCCCGATGGGGGTGGGTGGCTGCTGTTCCTGGGGTTGCTGGGCTTTGTGGGGGCGGCCCTGGTGGTGGTGCTGGACGGGATCGGGTGGAATTGGTGAGAGCGGCTGATACAATAGCGTCTATCTTGTAGGGGATCGATCCCCAGCGAGTGAAGACCCCTGAGGACGCTATGGATCAACCTGTTCAAACCCCTCCCTCCGCGCCGGATGCCATCCCATCGCCCACCCATGTCTCGCCCCTCGGTGCTGTCCTCAGCTATCTGATTCCGGGTTTGGGGCAGATTGTCCAGGGTCGCGTCGCCAAGGGGCTGTTGTTCTTCGTTTGCATCTATGTTCTGTTCTTCTATGGCATGTATCTCGGGGCCGCCGAAGTCCGCGTCGATCAGCGCACCTACCGCATGAACGGCTCGGTGTATCTGCCGACGGCGATCGCCTGGGAGAAGTTTCAGAACGCGCCCGAGGCAAGACCCGGACGGATTCGCGGTCTCGTGAGCGCCTTCTACGCCCGTCCCCAGTTTCTGGGGCAGTTCTGGATGGGCATCGCGGTTTGGCCCGCCATCGCCCAATACTGGACCATGGATCCCATCGCCGAGGCCGAGCGTCTGCGTCAACTAGAAGATCGCTACGACGCTCTGGAGCGGCTGAAAGCGGACGACCCCGAGACCAAACAGGTCCTGAAGGACCTTGCCGATCTGGAGGCGCAGGGACGGCACCCGACCTTCGGAGACTTCATGCGCGAGCCTTCCCACCGAACGATCAACGTGGTCCACAACGGGACCGACAAACGCGTTGAACTGGCGTGGGTGTTCACCGTGATCGCCGGCGTCCTGAATATCATGGTCATCTACGACGCCTACTCGGGACCGGCCCATCGCCCCGAGGAGCCGAAGAAACCAGAGCCACCCAAGGAGTGACCCTCATGATTCCGGGAGCATGGAGCAACACGCAGATGTACTTTGTCGATCTGCCGTTGCTGGTGGTGCTGGTGAGTCTGGTGTACAGTGCGACCCGCTACGAAAAGTGGAGCGCCATCCTGCTTGAATCGTTCCGCTGGATGGCGCAACTGCTTTTCTTCCTGGGTGGGATCGGCCTCCTGCTCTACTTCACGACGCGGGTCTAACCCCGGCGGCCTTCACGGCCAGGATCGCATCGAGCGGCACGTTGGTTCGCCGGGCCTCGATCGGCTCGAACCCGTGCGGGCAGAGCAGGGCCGTATACTCGGCGAACGTCCGTTCCTTACCCTCGGCACACACGAGCATGTTGAGCGATTGCAACTGAGCCCACGAGGGGCCGGTACGGTCGTCATCGAGCAGCTTCTCGCCGATGAGCAGGGCACCACCGGGTGGAAGTGCCGCCGCGATCTTGCTCAACAGGGCGTGAATCTTCTCTTCGCCCCAGTCGTGCAGAATGCGCCCCACGGCGTACAGATCGCCCGGGGGCAGCGGCTCGGCAAAGAAGTCGTTGGCCTGAACTGTGATGCGCTCAGCGACATCTGGCTCCAGCGCGATCATTTCCTGGGCCAGCGGTACGGCGGCAGGGAGATCCGATACCGTCGCCCGCAGGTGGGGCCAACGTCGACAACAGGCGACGGCCAGGTGGCCGGTCGCGCCGCCGAGATCCACGAGATGAGTGAACCGGGACAGGTCGAACGCCTCGGCAACGTGGGGGGAACTGATCTGCCCGAAGCCGTGCATGCCCAGGAGAAACTCACGGCGGTCGTCGTCGGTGCGGAAGAAGTTGCTAAAGAGCGGACCATCCAGGCCAAACGCCTGCTTCCAGCGGTTGCTACCCTCGCGAATGGCGTCGGCGAGATGGCCCCACATGGGCCAGAGTGCCCGCAAGGAGTAAACGATGTACCCCGTCATCCGGCGAGGGCTGGAGCGGGTGAGATAGGTGCGGGCCGTGGGCGTCAGGGCGTACAATGGCCCGGCCGTCAGCAGGCCAAGCCCGGCCAGGGTGTCGAGCAGCCGTTGCAGGGCGTCGGCATTACAGTCCAGTTCCCGCGCGAGGGCCTCTGCCTCTCGGGGCTCGTGTTCCAGGCGGTCAAACACGCCCAGATGCACCGCTGCGAACAGGACAGCCGATTGACGAAAGCCACTGAGCAGGTCGAGCACGGGTGTTGGATCGGGAACATTGGCCATCGGGTGGACTCCGGGGAACGGGGATCCACCTCAACCTAGCGGATCAGCGGGGCTTGACAACGGGTCGAGTTCACGGCATAAGCCCCTCCCTCTGGAAAGAGTGCGGGGGGGTGGGCCGTGGGGCGAACACTGCTAATCGCGGGGCTGGCGCTGGCACTGAGCGGTTGCGTCAGTGGGCCGCTGCTGGAAAATCCGGTTCCGCTGGCTCCGCCGCCTCCCGGTGCGCCGCCAGCGCCGGTGTTTTTGCCCCAGTCGGTGCTCGGCTACCCGCGCGTCTACGATCGCTGCTGGGACGTGCTGGCCGACACCTTCGAGATCGACTCGCGGGCCAGCAATCGCTATGCGGGCGTGATCCGGACCAAATACAGCATCAAGCCGGGCATCGAGCAGCCCTGGAAGCCGGGCAGCCCCAGCTGGTATCAGCGGTTGCTGGCGTTCAAACAAACCATCCGCCACCGCGCCGAGGTTCAGATCACCATCGGCCGAGATGGGGGCTACTTTGTGGACGTGAAGGTATTCAACGAACTGGAAGACCTGGCCAAGCCGAACCGTCCGACGGCGGGTCTGGCGACGTTTCGGCTCGAATCGACCGTGGAACGGCAATTCGAGGTGGTGGAACCCGGACAGCCCGAGGAGGCGTGGATTCCCATCGGTCGAGATCACGCCCTGGAGCAGCGAATCCTGGAACGCATCGCATCGCTGGAATGTGAAGGTCAATAGAGGCCCCTTGCACCATCGTGCAGGCGCGACTATGAATGGCGCATGAGAACCATCTCTCTGCGATTGCTGATCGTGGTCGGCCTGGTGTTATGCCTCAGCGGGTTCACTCATGCATTGATCTTCCTGATCGAGCGTGGGGACTGGGAAGGTCCGCTGTCGTGGCGGAAACCGATCCTTTTTGGCCTGTCTACCGGCGTGACGGTGCTCTCCTTGGCCTGGCTGTGGCGGCACCTGCCCGAACGCTGGGGCGATACCCTCTGCCGCATGCTGCTCGCCCTGAGTCTGCTGATCGAGGTTGTGCTCATCAGCGTGCAGACCTGGCGTGGCGTCCCCTCGCACTTCAATCACGAAACGCCCCTGGACGATGCCATCAGCGCCGCGATGACGGCCCTGATTACCCTGGCGACCCTGCTGATCGCTTTGTTAACGTGGCGGTCGTTTGGCCCCGTGATGGCTCCCCTCACCCAGGTAATCGCCATCCGTTGGGGAATGGTGTTGTTGCTGGCTTCGTGTGTGATTGGGGGGGTGATTCAGAGCATGGGCGGCTCGCTCTTTGGGAAGGCAGGGGTGCTCAAGTTTCCGCATGGCATGTCGATCCATGCAATTCAGGCGTTGCCGATGCTGGCGTGGTTGCTGCCGCGCGGGGCAGGCTGGGCGGTGCATCTGGCGGGACTGGGCTACACCCTGCTCACCGTCTATGCCCTGATGCAGGCGTTCGCCGGTCGCGCTCGCTTCGACTGGACGCCGACCAGTGGCGGGGTGCTGCTGGCCGGTGCGCTGACGCTGGGCGTCTCGATCCTGTACGCGCTAAGTTCGGGTCGACTGGTAAAGACCCGTCCCATCGAGGAATGAACGGAGTCAACCAAAAGGCCCGCAGCCACCCCGAGAGGTAGCCACGGGCCGGGTTGATCGACGGCGAAGGCTTAGCCGACCAGTTCGGTGATGACCTTTTCGCCCTTGTCGACGATGCGCACCGGGCGGTTGTTGTTGGTCGTGTTCTGCTTGCTGTAGTTGATCCCTAGCACCGTGCAGATGGTGGCCAGGAAGTCCTTGGCGTTGATGGGGCGCTCGACGACGGTGGCCCCTTCCTTGTCGGTCTTGCCGATCACCTGGCCGCCCTTGATGCCGCCGCCCATCATCACCGTGCTCCAGGCACGCGGGTAGTGGTCGCGGCCGGGCTTGGCGCCACGGGCGTTGATCTTGGGCGTACGGCCGAAGTCGCCCGCCCAGACGATGAGGGTGTCTTCGAGCAGGCCGCGTTCCTTGAGTTCGCGAACCAGCGAGGAGAAGGCGGGGTCGACCTGCGACGAGAGTTCCTTGACGCGGTCAAAGTTGTTCTGGTGCGTGTCCCAGCCGCCGAGGCTGACCTCGACGAAGTTCACGCCCGTCTCGATGAGCCGACGAGCGAGCAAGCAGCCCTCGCCGAAACGGTTCTCGCCGTAGGCCTTGCGAACAGCCAGCGATTCGCTGGTGATATCAAAGGCCTTGGCTTCCTTGGACTTCATGAGCGTGACGGCGCGCTGATAGGT
>ERZ1066117.1300-NODE-1300-length-12917-cov-7.135204_pt1 | contig 12917 bp, 15 predicted proteins | sample MGYA00382764_ERZ1066117 | MGnify/ENA primary metagenome ERZ1066117 (study PRJEB33369, sample SAMEA5778347) | biofilm metagenome | biome: Industrial cooling water; feature: Water cooling tower basin; material: Biofilm | place: United Arab Emirates | collected...
CACTTCGTCCACGGTTTTGAAGGCAATGGTGTACGGCTTGCTGTTGCCCAGGTCGGCCGTCCACGACTGGATGGATTTGATTTTCATTTTCTTCTGGTAATCGCTTTTAAACTTCGTTTGGTGTGGAGCACCCCAAAAATCATAACATGATCGGAATATACTTTGTAAAACACGCGATAGGGAAATCGGCTTACCAGCACGGCCCGCAAACCGCGTACTTGTACTTGATAAAGGGTCGGGTGTTCGGAAATAAAGTTCAACGCAATCTCGAACGTGTCTATGAATTGCTGATCAAGCCCAGCCTTTTTGATTGATACCATTCTCCTATGGCCAGTAAATCTTCTACCGCATATCTCGTAAGCCGAACGGGCAGTCTCATTTAAGTTTGAGCATCGCCTTCGCCTCCGCCCATGTGTAAGAAAGGGCATTCTCTCCTTTCTCATAGGCTTCTACACGGTTTGCCAACTGGGCCTCTTGCTCGGGCGTTAACTCAAAACTCGAGGCATTGGCTTCTTGCGCTATCGAGTCCCAAATAGCTTCAACCAATTCAAGCCTTTGTTCCAAGGGCAGTTTTTTTATGTCTTCCAGATGAGTCATGCAGTAAAGCTACTAAACTTGCGCCACTGATCGGTCTATCATTTCCTTAAAAATCGGAATCAACCGTTCCACTCCATCTTCCAGCGGTAAAATCGCGGGTATGCCCAATTCCTTTTCTTTTGCCGCGGCATACGTGCGCGCATCGGCCTCCGCCATCTTAGCCGTGTTCACTGTCAATGCCACCGTGGGGGCACCATATATTTTGATCAGCTCTATCTCGTCTTTGACGTCCGGCAGATAGGCAGGATAAAACTCGAGATCCTTGTATTGCTTGCGCGCGGGGTTGTGCTGTAGTACTACCGCATCGGCCGCTGCCGACACGATCCACTCGGCCCCGGCCGGGCCACTTGGGTTGCGCAGCGAAGATTGGCCTTCAATGAAAATGATGTCGGGTTTGGTTTCCTCCCAGCAGCGCACCACGGCATGTTCCATCTCGCCCGAAATGAAGTCATTCAATGTCGAGTCAAAGATGAAACCGTACTTGGCGCCTTGCATCCAGCCGGTCTGTCCGGTATAAATCATCTCCGCTTGATAACCCGCGCTTCTCATGGCCTCCATCAAAAACCGTGTGGTGGTGCGCTTGCCCAAAGCACAGTCGGTACCCAGCACCGCAATTTTAGGGCATTTCACTTGGCGTATCTCGCCCGACCAAAAGTGCAGGTCTTTGAATTTCTTGGGTTTGCGCACGTCTATGATCTGTAACCCCTTGGCCTTCGCCAGCGCGGCCAACTCCTCGTGATCACTCACGTAATCATGTAGGCCGTTGACCAAATGATAGCCACGCTCGAGTGCTTCTTTGAGCAGGGTGCGCAGAGAATCGGGGATGATGCCCCCTTTCGTGGCCACGCCAATGATGCAGTAGTCCGCCTGACCACCCGCCTGCGCAAAGTCGTTCATGGTGGCAAACACGGGGATGTTGCGCTTCTTTCCGTCCAGCACCTCGCCCGCATCTTTGCCCGGGTGCTTGGGGTCGATAATGCCTACAATGTGAAAGCGGTCGGTGCCGCGGATGAGCCCATGGGCGGTTTTGCCGCTGCTGGTGTCAAGGAAGCCGGCCGTCAGCACGATGGCGTTGGTCTTTTGCATAGCGAAAATTTGAGGCGCGAAAAATCAGGGTTTGCGCAGGATTTTCAAACTGGAAGCGACACTTAATTTTTGTGAGGCCATTACCTACTGTATGTTAGCTTGAACTCCGACAAGTCGGGCGGGTGCGTCCGCTTTCGCGTGAGCTCATAGTCGTAAACCGCTTGCCCGATGTTTTTGAAAAAGGGGAACCCCACGGTGCTGTATTCATATTGGCCATCGTTGTACACACCATCGGTATTGGTGTTGATGACCGCTGTGAGCATAAACTCCACGTTGTTTTTGAAGTCCACGATGTAGGCATTGTCTAACAAGAAACCGTACGCATCGCCCACTTTGTTGAAGATGCGAATGTGCTCGGGGATGGGCTGTCGGTCTTCGCCATACATAAAAAATTTGCAATACGCATCGTACAGCGCGGTGTCTTGGGCATAAGGCGGATAGTCGGATTCCTTGGGCAATTGCGACATATAGGAAAGCACCGCCCTGCGTTCTTCGGCCGTCAAGTTGAATCGCTGTGCGGCCGGTACTGATTCCGGAAAAATCAGGGCACGCAATAGCCGCTGCTGCGTGGTGAGGGGATAAAAATTCTTGCACGTGAAATCAAAAGGTTCATTGACCAACGTGGCATTGCGCATAAATCCCTTTCCCTTTTTTACTACTTTATCGGGACGGATCGAATCGGAGTTCACCAGCATGGCCTGCTGAAAGAGGGGTTGTCTGTTTTTCACAAAGCGCACCGCTTCCGTATGGCGGTTTTCATCCGGGGTGAGCGGCCGCTCGAGCCGGTGCAACATCCGGCAGCGGTAGCCGCGGCTGTTCAAGGATTCATTGACACGCTGCTGACCGACAAATTCATAAAGCCGATTGCTGGCATCGTTGTCGCTCACGATCAAAATCTTTTTGGCGTAATGGTCGATCGAAGGAAGGCCGGAAGCCGAGGTGGAGTCGGCATGGGCCGAAAGCTGCCCCGCGTACACGCTGTCGTGGAACATGGGCGTGAAGCGGTCAAGGCCGTCAATATTGATTTCGTTGAGCTTCTCCAGGGCGAGCAGCACCATCGGCAATTTGATCGTAGAGGCGGGATAGAAGTAGCGGTTGGAATCAACGTTAAACGAGTACGTGCGAAACGAAGGCACGTTATTTTCATCGCGGTCAATTTGTGTATAGATGATTTGCACTTCGAGTGTGTCGCGCTCGGCCAATATCCTGGAAAACTGCTCGGGGCGGGCTTTCATCAGGGTTTCGAGCAAGTCCTCGCGGGGGGTTGTGGGGCGGCAGCCCGACAGCAACAGCATAAGGGCCACAGAGCCAAAAAGTGGTTTCATTTTTGTTAGGATAATCTTGGTTGCCTAAATTTATCAAATCAAAACACTACCGCCATGAAAAATACAATCCTCACGGTGACACTCTGCTTGCTGACGGCCCGCGTGGCACTTGCTCAATCGGCCCCGCTCACGGGGGCTTGGCAAATCAGTTCGGAGAGAACTTGCTTTCAGGAACAGGTGGGCGAAGCCGAAAGCGACACCGAAAAAGAGTTGCTTTCCAATTTTGGCGCTTCGCGCGAAGGTGTTGCCCGCATCATCCGCTTTCAGGAAAACGGGACGGGCGAAGAAGCCATCTTTACCGTGGGCAAAAGGCGAGGCGAGAAGATGCGTGCGTTTCGGTACCGGCTCAATGGAAACGAGCTGTTGTTGCTGGATAAAAAATCCGGTATGATGACACAGAAACTGATCATCGAAGAGCTGTCGGCCGGGGTATTGCGTTTCCACCTCGAAGCGAAAGACTGCGAGGTGAAAGAATTGACACGGATTAAGTAGCTTTGTCAACTTATCGTTTCCAACATGAAAATACTTCTCGACATCAGAGAAAAGCGGAAGGCTTCCTTTTTCCTGGACTTGATTAAACAGTTGGACTATGTTCGACTACTCAAGATTATAGACGACCCCCAAAAAGGAAAGCTTGTGAACGACTTGTCTGACGCGTTTCGAGAGGTTCACCTTTACGAAAAAGGCAAAAAAAAATTGAAGACAGCCAAACAGTTGCTTGATGAGCTTTGAGGTGATTGCCACCGAGAACTTTGAAAAGAAACTAAAGCGCCTATCAAAACGCTACCGATCCATTCGGAGTGACCTTCTTCCGATTGTGGAGCAACTCGCCAGTAAACCTTTTTTGGGCACCCCGATTTCAAAAGACTGCTTTAAAGTGCGAGTAGGCATTACCAGCAAGGGGCGAGGGAAAAGTGGCGGTGCCCGGTTGATAACCTATGTTCGTTATACGAAAAGGCGTGTTTTTCTTCTGGATATTTACGACAAGTCGGAGCAGGCAACCTTGAGCAACAAAGAACTCAGTTGGTTGATTAACCTGTTGTCCCCAGCGTAAATGGATTGATTGAACTTCCCTACCTTTGCGCCATGGTTTCCACCGCCACCCAGCGCGACATCCGAAAACTCTCGCTCGAAGACCTCAAAACCTTCTTTGTGGAGCAGGGCGACAAGCCCTTTCGCGCCCAACAGGTATATGAGTGGCTCTGGAAAAAGTCGGCCAAAGACTTTGACCAAATGACCAACCTTTCGCTGCCCACGCGCGAGCTGCTCAAAGCACATTTTGTCATCAACCACATCCGGGTAGACCAGATGCAGCGCAGCGTGGACGGCACGATCAAAAATGCCGTGAAGCTGCACGATGGCCTCATTGTGGAATCGGTGCTGATCCCCAAGGAAAAACGCATCACGGCCTGCGTGTCTTCGCAAGTGGGCTGTAGCCTCGATTGTAAATTTTGCGCCACCGCCCGGCTAAAACGCATGCGCAACCTCAATGCCGATGAAATCTATGACCAGGTGGTGGCCATCCAGCAACAAAGCGAACTGTTTTTTGGGCGGCCCCTGACCAACATCGTGTTTATGGGCATGGGCGAGCCGTTGCTGAATTACGCCAACGTGATTGAGGCGATCGATAAAATCACTTCGCCCAAGGGGCTCAACATGGCACCCAAGCGCATCACGGTCTCCACCGTGGGCATTGCCAAAATGATCAAAAAAATGGCCGATGACGAAGTAAAGTTCAACCTGGCCGTGTCGCTGCACGATGCCATCAACGAAACGCGGTCGGCCATCATGCCCATCAATGAAACCAACACGCTCGAGGAACTGGCCGAAGCGCTAAAATATTGGTATGCCAAACGCAAGCGCAAAGTAACATACGAGTATGTGGTGTGGAAAGACATCAACGACACACGCGCGCATGCCGAAGCCTTATTGAAGTATTGCCAACACGTGCCCTGCAAGGTGAACCTGATCGAGTATAACCCGATTGATGATGGGGCGTTTCAACAAGCCAGCGATGAAGCCCTGCGCATGTACCAGGAGCTATTGGAGAGCCACGGCATTACCACGCGCATCCGCAAAAGCCGCGGCAAAGACATTGATGCAGCTTGCGGGCAGTTGGCGAATAAGAGTTAAACCAAAATTCAGCTTTGTGATTGCCTCCCTGTTTGAAGCCCTGAATCATTCACCAGAAAACATCCCTTTGCGTTTGCTCTTGGCAGAAGCCTACTTCGCTGATGGTCAATTCATTGAGTCAGAGAAAAACTTTCGGATAGTATTGGATACGGACCCCCATAACGGGAAGGCCAAGATTGGCTTGGCGCAATGTAGTTTTGAATTAGCAAGATATTCTACCACAATAGTTATCCTCGAAGATTTAGGACTGGACGCTCTTGACGTTAATTTGAAATTGCTCCTGGCTAAAGCATTAAACCGGAATAACGAACCGGCAAAAGCGATTGAAATATATAAGCTCGTCTTGCAAACCAATCCAAACTATAAAGACGAGGAGCTTGACTCCCTGCGGCAGCCCTTTCAAGCATCCCCAACAACGATGGATTCAGCCATCAACAGCATCGAAGATTCTTTTGGAGAAATTGACAGACCAAAAGTCAATTTTGATGACGTTGGCGGAATGATGCGCGTCAAAGAGGAGATCAATATTAAGATTATACAACCTCTTCAATATCCTGATTTATATCGGGCGTACGGGAAAAAAATTGGGGGTGGAATATTACTTTATGGTCCTCCCGGATGCGGTAAAACACACTTGGCGAGAGCTACTGCAGGCCAAATTAAAGCCGGCTTAGTTTCGATCGGAATACATGATGTTCTCGAAATGTGGTTAGGTAGTAGCGAACGAAAACTCCATGAGCTTTTTGAACTTGCGCGAAGACAATCCCCATGCGTGATGTTTTTTGATGAAATCGATGCGCTCGGGGCCAGTCGTAGCGATATGCGTCAAAGTGCATCAAAGATGCTGATCAACCAATTCCTCACAGAACTGGATGGTCTTTCTGGCTCAAACGAAGGGGTCTTGATTTTAGGAGCCACCAACGCTCCCTGGCATTTGGACAGTGCCTTTCGTAGACCGGGCCGTTTTGATCGAATAATTTTTGTGCAACCACCGGATTTGGAAAGCCGAAAACAAATCCTTGAGATATTACTCCGTGGAAAGCCCGTTGGGCCGCTAGACCTTGGCACACTGGCAAAACAAACAGCTGAGTTTTCCGGTGCGGATATTCAATCGATGATCGACAGAGCCGTTGAAGACAAACTGAGAGTTGCTTTCGCCAAGGGCAATCCTGAGTTAATTCAGATGACAGATCTCCTTCGAGCAGCCAAAGCCGTTAAGCCAAGTACAAAGGAATGGTTTAATACCGCACGAAATTATGCGCTTTATTCAAATGAATCTGGTCTTTATGACGATATCCTAGAATATCTAAAACTAAAAAAATAATGGTTGATAGTCTATTGCAGCGGGCTTCTCAGTTGATGAGTCTTAAGCGGTTTGCAGAAGCGGAAAAAGCAATAATGGATGTCCTGATAACGGACCCGATTAACCCAGAAGCGATTAGCATGCTGGCTATCTGCAAAAGTGAATTACATAACAACAGCGAGGCTCTTAAACTGATCCACCAAGCCATTGGCATTCGGCCTGATAACGATTATTACCTCTATTTGGCTAGCTTAATTCATTTTAGAAACGAAGACTTGAAAAGCGCGTATAGGTTTGTTGCCAATGCCATTGCATACAATCCCAATCAAGCAGACTACTTTGGTTTGCAGGCAATGATCCTCATTGGTAAAAAAGAGTGGGAAAATGCGCTGCTCAGCGCCAATAAAGGCCTGTCCATCGATGGTGAGAGTCTGGTGAATTTGAATGCCCGTTCCACAGCCCTTCTGAAGTTGAATAGAAAAGGTGAAGCATTTGAAACTATTAGGGAATCGCTTTACAAAGATCCGGAAAATGATGCAACTCACGCAAACATAGGCTGGGGCAAACTTGAGCAAGGGAACGTCCACGAAGCCCTCGAATCTTTCAGGGCATCACTCCAACTAAACCCAGAAAATCAGAACGCAAAGGCCGGGCTTGTAGAGGCTCTTAAGGCACGATACTGGTTCTACCGTATCTTTCTCAAATACGCATTTTGGGTAAACAACTTGAAAGCAGGCTCACAGTGGGTACTTCTACTGGGAATGTACTTTGGCGTCAAGATACTCCAAGGTATCGCACGTCTAGACCCTATTTTGAAATTACTAATAACCCCAATCATTTATCTGTATCTCGCATTCGCATTTTCGACTTGGTTGATCACGCCCCTTTCAAATCTATTCTTACGACTGAATATTTATGGTCGTTACGCTCTCACCAAAAACGAAGTTGTTTCATCGAACTTTGTAGGACTTTCATTGTTGTTGGCTATACTCTCGCTTGCCCTATTCTGGGCGTCAAAAAGTGATATATTTTTACTGAGTGCTATTTATTTTGTTTTTTTAATGTTGCCACTAGGCTCAATGTTACGTCCGACAAAAGAGCGCGCGAGGCTAATTCTCCTAAGTTATACCGTGGCGTTAGCTTTGATAGGATTAATGGGGCTCTTTCTGATCGAGTCAAACACCTCTACCCTTCTTTGGACAATTTTTATCTACGGAACAATTGCTTATCAGTGGCTGTCTAATTTTCTCACTATAAATAGATGAAACTATTTTTTGCTGGCATTGAACAACTTTTCTTTTTCCTCCTTAGTCAAACTCTCATATCCCTTTTCAGATATTTTGTCAAGTATTGAGTCAATCTCCTGCTGTGAAGTTTTGGTGAACTGCGTTGACGATTTGGGTCTCGATGTGGATTTTTCACTGCCCGCTTTCCGGTAACTAACTTTAACCTTAGTTGAGGGTGTGAACAACCCTTTAAACCAGTCGAGAGTCAAGGTGATCCAACCACCCCAATTTACACCCACCTGAAGTTGCTTAACATAAACATACCCCATCAAAGCGCCCCCCAAATGGGCCACATTCCCTCCGGGATTACCCCCGACAGAAGCCGCAAAAGAAGCAATGACGTAAAAAAGTGCGACATACTTGAGGCGTACTGGGCCAATTAAGAGAAGAAAAATTGTATAGTCAGGTAGTAGCGTGGCGGTGGCAACGAGCAATGCATTTACAGCGGCAGAGGCGCCAAGCGCCAACCCGCCATTTCGTTCGATATAATACGGGATCGTGTTATGTGTAATTAGCAATAGCAACGCGCCTGCCAAAACACCTAAAATATAAACCTCCAAAAGCTTGTCGCTCCCTAAGTACTCGATAAAAATTTTTGCAACCCAATAGAAAATCAACATGTTAAAAAACAGATGAAAAATATCGGTGAAATTATGAATGAACGCATGGGTGATGATTGTCCATGGTTTCTGAATAAAAACCGAAAAGCTGGGGGAAAGTGCGATTTGTCTAACTATCGAATAAAATATATCATCATTTTTTGACAAACTGGCCACTACGTTTAGAACAGCCATCACAACAAAAAAAATAGTGTTGATAACAATCAACTGTATGTGGGCATTGTTGTGCCTTTGAAAAACGTTCTTGAATTCGTCAATCATACTCTAGAATCTTCCAAATTTGATAAGAACAAACCCAACTATAGCACCTCCCAAATGGGCAAAATGAGCTATCTGCCCGCTTGGGTCCATGACATACGCTAAAAAACCAGATACAAAAACAAAATATTTTGCCTTGATCGGAAAAAAGTAAAAATACAACTCCACTTCAGGGTATAACAGACCAAAAGCCATCGATAGTCCGTAAATGGCCCCCGAGGCGCCCACCATCCAGCCGCCACCACCCAAACTCAAAAAGTTTTCAAGTAGTAGGTAAATGATAGCCGCTCCGATACCTGTAATGATATAAAAGGTGAGAAATCGCTTATGCCCCCAAACTGACTCCAAATAAGGCCCCAGAATAGAGAGACTCATCATATTGAAGAAAATATGAGCAAAGCCACCATGAGCAAACATGTACGAAAACAACTGGTAGGGTTGAAATAGCTCTGTTGCCGGCTTCCATAGAGCCATTCTCTCGGTAATAAGAAAGCGGCTGAAAATTGCGCTGACCAAAAAGATAGCAACATTAATGAAGACTAGATTGCGGACGGTGGGGGTTAATCGAAAAAACATAGTTGCTTGGTTCTATCTAAAATAGCTCTCTATCTTAGACGTATCAAAAGTAAAAAATGTTGGGGTGCCATCGGGCGAAAAGTTCGGGTTGCTACTGCTCCACAGGCTGGCCACCAATGCCTTCATCTCCTCAGCTTGCAGCGGCTGCCCCGCCTTGATGCTCATGCGCTTGGCCAATGCCCGCGCCAGGTTCTCGCGCAGGGGTATTTGCCACTCGGCCTGGTTCATTTTGAATTGCTCCAATAAGCCCTCCACCAAGGCCCTCTCGCCCACGGCTGCCCCGGCCGGTAGCCCGCGTACCAGCACCGTGTTTTTGCCAAACCCTTCCAATTGAAACCCCATTTGCTCCAGTTCCTGCTGCATCTCCATCAACAGCGCGAAATCGGCAGCGCCCAGTGTGAGCGTTTGCGGAAACAAACTCTGCTGGCTGGCCCCGGGCGTACCCTTGAATTGCTGCATATACTTTTCGTACAGCACCCGCTCGTGCGCCCGCTGTTGGTCAATGACCACCAACCCGCTTTTCACCGCGCATACAATGTACCGCCCGTGAAGTTGGAGAACACCCTCGCTGACCGGGGTAGCGGTTTCCGCGGTCCGATTTACCTTACTCTCCCGCAGCACGGCTTGCTCGCGGGTGTCCTCGGGCCCGGACGTGGAGGGAGCGGTGTTTTGAAAAAGCCGTTCCCAGGGCTGTGTCAGGACTGGTTGCTTTCCTTGCGAAAGCGTGCCAAAGCGTTCATCAAAATAGGCACCTGTGTCCACCGTCTGTTGCCCCAACTTGGCGGCCAAGTTCACATCATCCGAAAAGTCGATCACCGGGGCGAGGTTGTGCTTGCCCAACGCCTGCCGTACGGCCGAGAGCATGACGGCATAGACCGCCCGCTCATCGTCAAATTTGATTTCGGTTTTGGTGGGGTGCACGTTTACGTCAATGCGCTTGGGGTCGATGTCAAAAAACAGCACATAAAACGGAAAACTACCCGGAGGCAGCAGCCCTTCAAAAGCCGTCATCACCGCATGGTGCAGGTAGTTGCTGCGGATAAACCGCTGATTGACAAACAGAAATTGCTCGCCCCGCGTTTTTTTGGCGGCTTCAGGCCGACCGATGTATCCATGTATGCGCAGCCAGCCGGTTTCTTCGGATACCGCTGCCAATTGCTGTTGATACGATTTGCCAAACAAGCTCACAATCCGCTGTCCCAGTTTGGCGGGCGCCACGTCAAAGAGCACTTCATCGCCATGCGCCATCATAAACGCCACCGGGGGGTGGGCCAGCGCCAGCCGCTGAAACTCGTCAATGATGTGTTTGAGCTCCACCGGGTTTGACTTCAAGAAATTTCTCCGGGCGGGGATGTTGTAAAACAGATTCCGAACCGTGATGCGGGTTCCCGGTTCGCACGCCACGGGTTGCTGCCCCTTGACCTCCGAGGCCTCCACCACGATGCTCGTGCCCAACTCCTCCGTGGCCAAGCGGGTTTTGATCTCCAGTTGAGCCACGGCCGCGATGGACGCCAGTGCCTCGCCCCGGAAGCCCATGCTGCGCAGCGTAAACAAGTCCTCGGCTTTGCGGATTTTGGAAGTGGCATGGCGCTCCAAGCTCATGCGCGCATCGGTAGCACTCATGCCCGTGCCGTTGTCAATAACCTGAATGAGTGATTTGCCCGCGTCTTTGACGATCAATTGGACATGGGTGGCCTTGGCATCGATGGCGTTTTCCATCAATTCTTTTACGGCCGAGGCAGGCCGCTGCACCACTTCGCCCGCGGCAATTTGGTTGGCGATGGAGTCGGGCAAAAGCTGGATGATGTCGGCCATTCGGATAACGTGCGGCAAAGATACGATGTCTGAACGGATGCGGTTCAGGTATGGGACGGGTGACAGTTTTTAGGGAAAGGAAACGGTTAGCTTCGGAACCGCATCCACAGGTACAACGGCACAAAACCGATCAACAGATACAGCGCACTGTTGCCCCACGTCAGGTAGGCCATAATGATCAGGGCCAGGAAAAGCAAGATGGCCAGCCGCACAATGACCACACCTCCATCTTTAGAGGCGCTGCGTTTGCGCGCGGCCTGCATGGAGCCCGCAATGCGCGACCGGTAATCGGCTGTGTCGTTTTCTTCGACCACCGCCTCGCCACGCTCCTGCGCCAGTTGTTGTTTGATGCGCTTCACCCGTTCATCCAACTCTTCTTTTTTCGGATCATAGTACCGGGGCTGGTATTGAAACCGCTGGTGCGAGGGCGTTTTGGTGAACAACGACAAAAAAGGCTTCTTCTTCATGGCGACACAATCACGTTTGTTTATCCAACTCCTGTTCTGTTCGTACTTTTACATGCTCAACTACCTTGCAAGGTATAAAAACCCAACGGCCACCGTGTGAAAAAAGTTTGTCTCCTTGTCTTTATCGCCCTGCTCGCCACCGGGGCTGTTGCACAGCCGGAAAAAACCGCATGGGTCGACAGCGTTTTCCGGACGCTCACCCTGCGCGAACAAGTGGCGCAACTGCTTCTGCTCCGCGCCCCAACACCCGCCACGCCCGATGCGCTGCTACAGTTTCAGCGGCAATTGCTAACACTGCATCCTGGAGGTATCTGGATAACGGCCGGCACGCCTGTTCGTCACGTCAACACGGTGAATTTTCTCCAGACTCTTACGCCCGTGCCGCTGCTGGTGGCCATGAATGCCGAATACGGACCCGGGCAGACGTTGGATAGTCTGATCCAACTGCCGCCCCCGCTGGTGTTGGGGGCATTAAAAAATGACAGCCTGGTGCAGGCCGTGGGGTTTGAGAACGCGCGACTCCTGCGCCAACTGGGTGTACACCTTACGTTCGCACCCCAGGCCGATGTGGACATGCCCACCGGGCCCGGGTTTCTGTCCTACTTCTCCAATGACAAGTTGCGCGTGGCCCGCAAGGCCGTGGCCTACGCCAACGGCTTACAGCAGGGGGGCGTGATGGCGGTGGCTACCCACGCCTATCAGGACTTTGAGTCGTCATCGGTGGACACCGCCCTGCAAATCAACACGGCTCTGCTCGATACGCTTGGGTTTTATCCCTATGTGGAGCTGATACGCAATAACGTGGGGGGCGTGCTCACCTCCTACTTGCATTTCAACACGGTGGAGAAAAAGAAAGTGATTCCCGCGCCTGTGTCCACTTTGGTTGTGAACACGTTCCTCAAACAAAAACTGGGTTTTAAAGGGCTCACATTTGCCGACATCCCCACGGTGGCGAAGCTCACGGCCAAAGTGCGGCCGGGCGAAGCGGCCTTGTTGGCACTGGAGGCCGGCCACGATGTGCTAATAAACCCGGGCGACCCAGCGCTGGTCGTGAAAAAACTAAGCACAGCAGTGAAGCGAAACAAAAAGCTGCGCGATCAGGTAGCCGTGTCGGTAAAAAAAATACTGGCCGCCAAGTACGAAGCCGGACTTTCGCAATCGCGGATCGTGGACCGCGCAGCCGCACGCGCACTGTCGGCCCCGCGCCCCGCGGCACGCTTGGCCGAAGCGGTATTGGAGCAGGCCGTGACGGTGGTCAACCAAACGCGTGACCTGCCCATCGGCCTCTTGGAAGGCCGCACGTTTTTTTCCATGGCCCTTGGTTCGCCCGAAGAGGCCGAGCCGCTGGAGCGCTACATAAAAAAATATGTTCCGCTGCAAACCTACCACCTTCGGAAACCGACCGATACCCTGGGCTGGCCCGCGGCCACGGAAGATGCCGTGGTGATCGT
>ERZ1066117.1301-NODE-1301-length-12913-cov-6.885363_pt1 | contig 12913 bp, 9 predicted proteins | sample MGYA00382764_ERZ1066117 | MGnify/ENA primary metagenome ERZ1066117 (study PRJEB33369, sample SAMEA5778347) | biofilm metagenome | biome: Industrial cooling water; feature: Water cooling tower basin; material: Biofilm | place: United Arab Emirates | collected...
TCGTTCAGCCGGGCGTGGCCCTCGGCAATGGCGGCCTCGTGGCGTTGGCCTTCGATCAGGAGCATGAGTCGCAGGGGATGGAGTTCCGCGCGTTCTTCGGGCGGACTGGCGTCGGTGGCTCGTTGAAGGTCCTTCAGTGCTTCCTCAAACTGGGCCAGACCTCCACGAATGAAGGCGCGATTGTGATAAATCACCCGCACGGTTTGGAGATAGTTGCGTTCCTGATGCCACGAACTTTCCACGCTGTCGAGCAGGCGAACGGCGCGGTTGAGCGTCTCCATGGCCCCCTTGCGGTTGCGGTACTTGTCGAGATTGGCCTGGGCCGCCAGGCAGCTTGCCAGTCGGACCCGGTAGCGCACCACCACCGGATACTCCTGCACCAGTCGCTCGGCCGTCGCCGTGGCGCGGGTCAATTCTTGCTGGGCATCGCTGGTGCGGCCTTCTTCCTTCAACAGATTGCCCAGGTGCAGGTGAACGGCCGCCCGCAGGTCGGCCACCTCGGGACGATGCTGATCGCCCTTGCGAGCCGTCAGCAGGGTCAAGCTGTCGCGGAGGTGTTCCTGAGCGACGGAGGCTTTCTTCTGAAATAGCGCCAGCGACCCCTGTGCAAGTCGGGTGCTCGCCAGATCCAGGCGATACTCGGAGTGATTGGGTTCCAGGGCGAGCAGGCGTTCCTGTCGCTGGCGGGCCTCTTGCAGTTCGCCCTCAGCCGCCGCGAGGCGACCACGGAAGATGCGGCCCCGCGTCGCCAGCACGGTTGCATGCAACTGGGTGATGCGTGGCTCGGGTTGCTCCTGCGCTTGCTCAAGCGAGGTCAGGTAATCCCGAGCCAATGCCAACTCGTGCAACGCCTCCTGATCGCGTTGCAGGTCGGCCAGCAGGGCGCCGAGGTTGGCGTGAACGGCCGCCTGGCCTCGCGGTCGCTCGCCGGGCTCGGATGGTTCCAGGTTGTCGTACAGGGCAATGGCCGCGCGATAGTTTTTCTCGGCCGAGTCGAGCAGTCCCAGGCGGCGCTCGATGGTTCCCAGTCTCGCCAGGGCCGCAGCCGTGCCGGCATCATCGCCGCTATCCGCGGCCAGTTGAGCATATCCCTCGCGTGCTTGTTCGAGAAAGGCGCGATGCCCGGAGTGAAATTCCGGCTGTCGGCCGAGCAGGTCGTCGAACAGGGTGGAGGTCATGAGATCGAGCGTTTGCCGGGTTTGGATCGTGCGACGTTCGGCATCGGCACGGGCGGCAACGGCCTTGTCACGCTCGCTCTGGGTGAGTTTCAGGCCGATCGCCAGTCCCACGACAATGAGCGAGATCGCAGTGGCCAGCAAACCGAGCAGACCGGCGGGCAACGGGTTGTTGCGCATCCACCGCCACGCCCGGCCCACGCTCCCCAGCGGCCGGGCTTTCACGGGCTGATGGTTGAGGAAGCGTCGCAGGTCGTCGGCCAAAGCCTCGGCCGAGGCGTAGCGGTCGGCGGGTTTTCGCTCCAGACACTTCAGGACGATCGTTTCCAGATCGCGTGGGGTGCCCGCTCGCCAGCGACCCGGTGGAATGGGCTCATGGAAGTTTGCCACCAGCATCAGTTCGGCCAACGATTGGCCGACGTACGGGGTGCGGCCTGTGAGCATCTCGTAGAGCATCACGCCCAGGGCGTAGAGATCGACGCTCGGTGGCGGCGAGGCGCCGACCGAGCCATCGAGTACCTCGGGAGCCATGTACGCCGGAGTCCCGACGAGATGGCCGCTCTGCGTGAGGTGTTGCTCTTGCTCCAGAAGGCGGGCAATGCCGAAATCGGCCACTCGGGGGCGCAGGGAACCGTCGCTCTCCCGCTGAAGCAAGATATTGGCGGGTTTGAGATCGCGATGCAGAACGCCCTGAAGGTGGGCATGGTGGACCGCCCGTGCGATCGCTTCGCCCCACCGGGCCACCTGCTGTACCGTCAAGGGAGGTCCTTCCCGAAGGTGGTGCTGCAGTTGCTCGCCCTCGACGAACTCCATGGCCAGGTACGAAACACCGCCCTGCTCGCCGACGTCATAAACGCGGATAATATCCGGATGCGTCAGGCGGGCCAGGAGCGAAGCCTCGGTCAGCAGGCGTTTACGTGCCGTGCTGGTGGACTGAAGGCCGCCGGGAAGCATCTTCAGGGCCACAAAGCGCCCCAGTCGGCCATCCCAGGCCTTGAAGACGATCCCCATGCCGCCGCGACCAATCTCGGTGAGCGCTTCGTAGGGGCCAATCTGGGTCGGACAGTAGGAGGGCAAGGTGGGGCCGGGTTCTCCTCGGTCGGCCGTATCGGAGGAGAGTCGCAACCAATCGTCGGGGTGGAGAGAATCGAGCATGTCAAGCTCCGGACCGTGCAACGGCGTCGCAGACGGCGCAACAAGTATAGGACAGGAAAGCCGATGCGGTCGAACGAACTTGGACTCCCCTGTCAGGAAAGCGTTCTTCCAGGGGTTGCGCTCCGGGAAGGGATGACTTCTGGCTATCTTATCTAATCGGCCAGGATTGCATAATCGGCTAGTGGTCTGGCGTTCAGTTTTCGGAGGCCCATTTCCGTTCGGCTTTCCGCTCCCTAGAATCACCTACCGGACCCGTTCGCCCGTCCCGGTCATGGCGATTCCCCTGCATTAACGCGAGAGGCTTCCCCCATGGCTCGTCGTTTAGCCACCCGGACCTTTGTGGAACAGGTTCGCCAACAACTGCTTTTCTTGCGAGATCCTACCTATTCTTATCGTGCCTTGCAACTCTTTGTTGCAGGTGTTCCCGAGCCCTGGGAATTCAAGGCTGACGACGATTTTGAGTTTTACGAGCAGACCAGTGTGCTCGTCGTTCGGGATGGCCCCTGCGACGAGGACGGTCACGATAACGCCGAGGTGCCTGAGTACGTCTTTCGACTCGATTCCGTGGTGGCGTCGCAACTCGTCTGAGGATTTCCCATGCAATGGTCGCACCTGGTTACGCCGCATCGGTATCCCACGGCTGTTGATCGCATGATTCGTTCCTTTGCCCGCCAACCCGATGAACAGACCTGCGGGGCCTCGGCCATTCGCCACGGGCTGCTCCTGGGGGGCTTGCGCCTGCCGACCTCTACCCTGGAGGCGCTGCTGGCGATCCGGCAAAACGAGGGAGCCTCTCCCGAGGCCATGCGGGCCTGTCTGGAACAACTGGGCCTGGAGCCGCGCGAGGTGCGAAAGCCCCGTCGCTGGGGGACCACGGCCTTCCTCAACCGGTTCGCGGACGACCTGGCTCAGGGCGCCTTTTTGCTTCCGTGCATCCTGCGTGCCGAACACTGGGTGATGCTGGGGGCATGGAACGGCACCCGCGCCAGCGTCGTCGATTCCTTCTTCGACGGCAAACCGCGCCGCGACTGGACGCTGGCTCCCGGGCTGGGGTTTTTCCATCTCACCGCGGACCAGCTCGACGCCCTGGACTGGGCGCATCATGTTTTGCTCGTTCGCCCCGGTCGCTGGGCACGCGAGTTCAAGTCCTGGTTGCCTGCGCGGCCGTCGTTGCTGCGAACCAAGTCGGCCGCTGGAGCCGACCCCACCCTGGCGCACCTGCTGCGGATGGGCATTCATCAATATCTCGATGATGCCGAATATGTTTATCGAAGCGTTCGCATGCATCTGGCCCGGGGCGGCAGCACCCGGTTGCAGGCCGAGGACCCCGGTGAGCATCCCGTGGCTCTGGAAACCCTGGGCGAAGGGGCCGAACAGGTGGTCGTCCTGCGACGGCTGGGTTCGGTCCTGCGCTCGCTGCCCGCTCCGCCCGAACTCGTCGTTCGGGGTGGTGCCCTCTTCGCTGGGCAGCTGGCCGGCTGACGATCTTTCCCTTTCCCGATGTCCCCTTTCCATACAGGACCCGATAGGAGGCATCATGGCCGGCTATCATCTGTATTCGTTTGAGGCGGTCACCTTTCACCAATTGACGACCACGCCAACCCGGGAGCAGGCCCGCCTCCTGGCCGATGCCCTGGTGGACGATCTGGAAGACCTGCTGACCGAGTACGACGAGGACGAGTACACCCGCACGCTCTGGCCGCGCTCGGCCAGCAAGCTGGCCTTCGCCCTGCAGGATCGGCTGGCCCGCCCGGACTGGTACGGCGACCTGCTGATGGGCGATGCCTTTGTGTGGGACACGGTCCTGTATTCGTGGATGAATGAGCCGGGCGAAGAGCTGGGCCTCGACCTGCGTTGTGAGAACGATGGCTTGCTCTACTGGGATGCCGCTCATCGCGCCGCGAGGCTCGGTGCGACGCGAATGCGTGAACCCCTGTTTGGGAACAATGGTTTTCGATATCATCCCAGAGCACGACGCGATCTCGATCTCATGTACTCGTGCTATCTTCCCGAGGCAGTAGTGGCCCTGCGTGACGAACTGGAAGCCGTCGCCTGCCATTTCGAGGTCTTATCTGATGAAGCGTGTGGCGAGCCGTATGGCGAGCGGATGCAGTTTTTCCAGGGATTGCTCGAACCCGTGCGGCGGGTGAGTCAGCAGGGCCGGGTGCTTTGGGTGCAGACCGATACCTGACGTCGGCGAATTTTCTCTTCCATGCGGAGACGTTCATGCTCGAACGTGTGCTGTTTCGCCCCAGCCTTGCCACGCTCATTGAGGCGCTCCGGGATGTACACCAAGAGCTTGGGTTGCCCACGGAGGAATCGCTCTGGACTCAGCGAATCGGCGAACTGCGCTCCCGACCCGAGGGCAGCCAGCTGTGGACGCCGATTCCCCAAGACGACGATACGCAAGGCGACGTGACGCTCACCTGGTGGACCGATGCCGAAAATCAGCGCTGGTTTCTGATCGAGCGCGATGCGGCCGACGATTCCCGCCCACCGGCGGCGCGGTTGTACGCCCAGGGCGCTTTTCTGTGCGGCGATGCCAGCGGGCCGACGTGGGTGTTCCTGTGCCGATGTGGCGCGACGGTGCGGCCGACAGCGGGCGAGCCGTGGATGGGACGCCGCTGCCTGGAGTGCCACCAGAAGCGCCAGCAACGGGAGAGCACGCCGCGCGCGATTTTGTTCCCCACCTGGTGCCCTGCCCTGTGTTCGCTCGTCTGGCCCGATGGCACACGCCTTGTGGTGGTGGCCGACGGCCCGGACAGGTATCGTGCGCTGGTGCGCGACGAGCGCGACCAGACGCTGGAGAGCATCGACTGGATCACCCGGCCCTGGAAAAAGGCGCAGGTGGCGAGTGATGGTAGCCGCCTGTTGGTTCTCACCAATGATGGCCGACTGATCGAATCGCCCGGCCTGGACGGCGATCGCCGACTGGTGCTCGATGAGACGGTGGAGAATTTCTGGCTCTCGCCCCAGGGCGACAGTGTTGCCGTCAAGCTCGCGATGGGGACCACGCAGGTGTGCGTTCTTGAGGCGGACCAGTGGGTTCACCGAGCGTCGTTTCTCCAACGGTCCACGCAACTCGTCTCCTGGCGGTTCGATGGGCGAGCGCTCCTGATCAATCTGGCGACGGGGCTTCGCTACCTGCGTCTGGGCAATCCCGGCCATTCGCTCACGCTGGAGGAGCAGCGCGGCGAGGACCTGCAACTTGGAGCCGACATGCGGGGGCAATTCACCGAGGGCGACCTGCTGCTGGGGATTCTCCGCGGTAATGCCCGGCTCTACCGCCGAGGGAGCAGCTTCGACTCCTATCGCCCCTTCTCCCAGTGGCGGCGGCCCACGTCGCTGAGAGGCTACTTCGACCGCATGGTTCTCTCGCCCGATCGGCGCTTTATGGCCACCTTTGCCAAGAACCCGAAGTCGCCCCTGTGGGTGGTCGATCTGCGAACGATGGAAACCGTCCTAGAGGTGCTCGACTGGCCGGGCCGCTCGGCGACACCACACCATCTGGCGTTCACGCACGACGGAGGTTCGCTGATCGTGGATCACCACCAGGTAATCCCCTGGCGAGCATTGGCCGGACCCATCGCCCCGGCGGAAATCCCCGCCACGGAGCCTCCCGCCCAGACGGAGGTTGCTCGGGCAAGGTCGAGCGAGTCGCCACGAAGTCGGCCCGAGGCGGTGCCTTTCCGGGAGGTCGGGTTGACGGTGGAGCGGTTTCTGCGCAACCCGACGCGGGACGAGGTGACGCAGACCCTCGCCGAGATGAGCCACCGGGTCTGCCAGTCGCCGCCGGAGGGCTTCACCGTGGAGCAATTGTGCTCCCGAATGGCGCTGGCGGTCGAGGGCGGACTGGTCCAGAAGCCGTGGAGCGGTCGTTGGGTCCGGCCCCAATCGGACGAATTATGGCTGTGCCTGCGATACGATCCTGCCCTCACCCCGACGCGCGCCCTGCCACCCATCGTCGTGGATTTCTACCGCCAGGGAGCTTTTCGCGTCGGGCAAAGTGTCGAGACGATGCAAGATGTGATGTTGTGTCGATGTGGTGCCACGCTTCGCGCCGAGGAGGCCGGCTGGCGCTACCGCTCCTGCGCAGTGTGCGAGATCAGGCGGCAACAGGGCGAACGTGCCCCACGAACGGTGTCGTTTCCGACGTGGTGCCCGGCCGTGACGCCGCGAGGGGGCGTTGCATTTCTGCCCCAGGGTGAGCGGGTGGTCGCCTTCGCGCACGGAAGCGACGAGGTCGTCCTGGAGCGGCGCGATGCCCGCGATCGCTGCTTGGCCGACCTGGGCACCTTCCCCGCCGGCGGCCGATTAAGCGCCTCTGCCGATGGCTGCTGGGTGGCCTATCATCGCCGTGGCGGGGGGGTGCATCTGTACTCGTGCGCCCACCGATACTGGACCACGGTCGATTTCCGGGTCGACTCGCTGGTCTTCGCCCCCACGGCCGACAGCCTGGCCGTTCGTCTGGTCCGCGATCGCTGGCGGTTTTTGCGTCACGTTGGCGGACGCTGGTGGAGCGTGGGCGACGGTGGCGATCTCCCGGTGCTCGGCTGGTCGGCCAACGCCCGCGAGGTGATCACGACCAACGGCACCCAGTACACCCGCTGGCGCTGGAACCCGCTCAATGTCACCGAGGGCGGCCATTATGTGCCGCTGAGCGAGGAGCAGCCACGGGGCGCGTCGGTCAACCGGCCCCGCGAAGTGCGCTTGCTGGGCGGTCCGCATCCCGAGTGCTGGCACCTGCTGAGCCGACGCGGCATCACCCGGCAATCCTTTGCGGGCAACCGACCCGAACGCCTGGCCTTTCGGCCAGTGGAACTCGGCTCCCTGCGGCGTCTGAGCCTCGCGCTGTCGGCCAATCAACGCTGGCTGGCCTACGCGCGATACGGTGTCGTGGTCGTTGAGGATCTCTGGACGCTGCACCGCGTGGCGATAATCGAGCCACGCCAGGAGGAGCAAATCCACGACCTCGCATTTGCCGCCGACGACCAGTGGCTCGTCCTCAACGGCCAAGAGGTGGTGCCGTGGCAGCGTTTGCTATCCGTGCGCTCCGGCATCTGAAAGGATCGCACTCGTGGATGAAAAATCACTTGATCGACGCTATCGCGAGGCTTGTGAACGCAGAGACTGTGAGGCGTTCGCGCGACTGTTGGCGGAGTATCCCCAACTTCTCAGCGATCGTAAAAATCTGAGAGTCACGATCCACGCGCACGCCCGTGCGGGGGATACAGAGATCCTCCGCGCGTACCTGGACGCCGGGGTGGATGTGAACCTCACGGAGGACGACCGATCGCTCAAGCGGGCCATCAGCGGGGCCGTGCTTGCCGGCTCGGCGGAGATGGTGCGGATGCTCCTCGACCGCGGCTCGGATGTCAACTGGGCCACCTCGGAACATCCCGTCGCATGTCGGCCGTTGCCCACCGCGATCAGGGATGGGCGGCTGGACATCGTGCGGATGCTGGTGGAAGCCGGTGCCCTGCTCAACGTCGTTGGCCCCGCTGGGCACACGCCGCTGAGTTGGGCGTTGGCCTACCAGCAACACGAGATCGCCGAGTATCTCAAGGCGCATGGGGCACTTCTGCCCCACGAGACGCCGGGATGGACGCCTCCGCCTCCGGAGCGGGCGATGACGCCGATGGAGCACACGATGCAGGATTTGGGCGTGAAGATGCCTCCCGAGCCGATCGCGACGCGGGGCGGGATAACCGTTCGCATCGGAAACGGCCCCAACGATCCCGACCGAATTCTCCTGTTCACCGACGGGATGTCCAGCCGGCCGATGCCGGTGCCCGAGGGCGGCGAGGCGTATCGGTATGCCGAGTTGGTCCAGTACATCTGCCTGTTCACGAGCATGCCCTGCGAGATCGAAGACCTCGGCCAACTCGACTGGGCGAATTTCTGGATGGTCGACTGGATGTTCCGCATCGCCCGCCTCCCCTTTCAGCACGACACCTGGCTGGAGGGCAAATGGACCATCATCTCCAACGAAGACCCGCCCCAACCGCTCTCCGAGCACACGCAGATGACGTGCTGGCTACTGCTGGGCGAGAAGGAGCCGCTGGCCCGCGCCACGTTGCCCGACGGCAAGAGCGTGTGCTTTTATACGTTGATGCCTATCCACACCGCCGAACGTGACTTAGCGTTGCGCGAGGGGCTGGTGGCACTGTTGCGGCTGTTCGAGCAACACGACGTGCCGTTGCAACTCGATCCGAATCGAGCCAGTGTGGTGTGAGTGGCTTTGGGGCTGGTCGTACCCAAGATCGCCACGGAGCCATAATGACTCTTGGGTCTGCAGGTTTGTAGGAGCACGCATGAGTCTTGATGAACTAAAACTACAGTACGCCGTGTTCGAACAGCAAGGCGACCACAAAGGCGCTGCACGGATGCTGCGCGAGCGTCCTGAGTTGCTTACGGATCGGAACTGGTTGCGGGTGACGATGAACTCGCATGCCCTGATGGGGGAGATCGACTTCATCCGCAATCTCCTCGACGCGGGGGTGGACGTCAACACGCCCGAGGATGACCTGTCGCTCACTCGTCCCATTTACTCTGCGGTGCATTCCGGCTCGGCCGAGATGGTGCGGATGCTCCTGGACCGCGGCTCGGACGTCAACTGGGCCACGTCGAAACTCCCTCTCGACAGCTATCCCCTGCCCACCGCAATTAGGGATGGGCGACTGGACATCGTGCGGATGCTGGTGGAGGCCGGTGCCCTGCTCAACGTCGTTGGCCCCGCCGGACACACGCCGCTGAGTTGGGCGCTGGCCTACCAGCAACACGAGATCGCCGAGTATCTCAAGGCGCACGGGGCACTTCTGCCCCACGAGACGCCGGGGTGGACGCCCCCGCCTCCGGAGCGGGCGATGACGCCGATGGAGCACACGATGCAGGAGTTGGGCGTGAAGATGCCCCCCGAGCCGATCGCGACGCGGGGCGGGATAAGCGTCCGCATCGGAAACGGCCCCAACGACCCCGACCGAATTCTCCTGTTCACCGACGGGATGTCCAGCCGGCCGATGCCGGTGCCCGAGGGCGGCGAGGCGTATCGGTATGCCGAGTTGGTCCAGTACATCTGCCTGTTCACGAGCATGCCCTGCGAGATCGAAGACCTCGGCCAACTCGACTGGGCGAATTTCTGGATGGTCGACTGGATGTTCCGCATCGCCCGCCTCCCCTTTCAGCACGACACCTGGCTGGAGGGCAAATGGACCATCATCTCCAACGAAGACCCGCCCCAACCGCTCTCCGAGCACACGCAGATGACGTGCTGGCTACTGCTGGGCGAGAAGGAGCCGCTGGCGCGAGCCGAACTGCCCGACGGCAAGAGCGTGTGTTTCTACACTCTGATGCCGCTGCACACCGCCGAGCGTGACTTCGCGCTCAGCGAGGGGTTGGTGGCGCTCCTGCAACGCTTTGAAAAAAAGTACGTTACGATGCAACTCGATCCGAATAGAGTTAGCGTGGTTTGAAGGGCCGGTTTTGGTGTTGAATCGGCTGATGGGAGCCAAAAAAGGAATGCCGGGAAGGAGCGAGGGATGCCGCCGACACCGGAGATGATTCAGTACGAGAGATTTCGTTCAGACGGTGACCACGAGACGGCGGCCCGCTTCCTTCGGGAGCATCCGGAGTTGCTGGCGGACCCGTCCTGGACCATCGTCAGTCTATACTGCCACGCACGCGCGGGAGAGGTCGGCTTCGTCCGCATGTTGCTCGACGCGGGCGTCGATGTCAACCTGCACGACGAAGTCAGCACCCGCCCGCTGAAGGCCGCGATCATGTCCGGCTCGGTGGAACTCATCCGGCTGCTGCTGGATCGCGGGGCCGAGGTGAACTGGGGCTGGCCGGGGGTGGCTCCCCACTGCACCGCGTTGACCAGCGCCATCATGCACGATCACACCCAGATCGCGAAGATGCTCATCGACGCCGGCGCGGCGCTCAACGCCCTTGACTCCCTCGGCCGGACACCGCTGAGTTGGGCGCTGGGCTACGGCCGAACGGAGATCGCGGAATATCTCAAGGCGCGTGGTGCGATGCTGCCGCAACAGACGCCTGGCTGGGTGCCCCCGCCTCCGATCGACCCGTTGATCTTGGCCGTCGGAGAGGCGGGCATCGGCACCCTGGACGACCCGATCCTCGACGAGGGCGAGTGGCGTTTGCGGCTGGGTTGGGGACCGGGCGACTACGAGGGCCACGTCCTGTTCACGCAGGGGATGTCGGCCCGCGCCATGACCGTGCCCGCCGGCGGCGAGGCGTACCGACACGCCGAGTTGGTGCTGTACCTGGAAGCCGTCCGAACCACCGACCCCGGCGAATGGCGCGAGAAACGCTTCGGCCTGTGGTGGCTGGCCGAGTGGATGCAACGCATCGCGCGTTATCCCTTCGAGAACGACACCTGGCTGAATGGCAAGTGGACCATCATCAGCAACGAAGACCCGCCTCGGCCGCTCTCCGAGCACACGCAGATGACCTGCTGGCTGCTGCTGGGCGAGAAGGAGCCGCTGGCGCGAGCCGAACTGCCCGACGGCAAGAGCGTGTGCTTCTACACGTTGATGCCGCTCCACACCGCCGAGCGTGACTTGGCCTTGCGCGAAGGCATCGTCGCGCTGCTGCGTCTGTTTGAACAACACGACGTGCCACTGCAACTCGATCCTAATCGATTGTGTCTGGCGTGAGTATGCTTTGGAGGATGCTGCATGCTTATCCTGATCTATCCCTCGGGGGAGTCGATATGGGAGCCAACCCCGGAGGATCTTCGTTTGTTTCTTGCGCATCCCGAACGATTTTTCCTCCCTTCGGGTTGCGGCGAGGCGGCTCTGGAGCGGCGTGATGGGGAGCGTTCGGGGTTGTTGGGCATCCGCCACGCGCCGGGGATCGGGTTCTCCTTGGAGCATTGCCGAGCCGATGAGCATGGTCGACCTCTGGAGTCTTCTCATCTGTCCTGTCCTCGGATTCAAGATGACAGGGTGTGCACCGTCGCGGTCGGAGGAATGCCGCTGCGGTTACCAAGAGCCTCCTTTCGCGACTTCGAGATGGCTTTTGCGATCGTTCGGCACTTTTCGCAGACGGGAGAGCGATACCCTGACGTGCCCTGGGTACCCATTGAGGGCCTACCGACGCATCTGTATGGTCAATAATTCGTTTCGGTGGAGAAGAACATGACTCGCGAAGAAGCCGAAGAACGATTCATACACGCCTGGCAAACTAAAGATCTGAAGGCGATTCGCGAGGTGCTAGGGCAGTACCCAGCGGTTCTCTTGGATCGCCCAAATCCAAATAGCTTTCTGAACTCTGCTGCCCGCTTTGGGGAGAATGAGATACTGGAAATTCTGCTGGATATGGGACTGCCGATCGACTTTCAGGAGTCTACCGATCTTAAGAATGGTCGCCCCATCGAGTCGGCGGCGGCACTAAAGCGATCGGAAACGGTACGCTTTCTGGTTCAACGTGGGGCGGCGATCAACGACGTTGCCGACGATGGCTCGCCCCGTTGCTACGCCCTGTACTCGGCGCTCCTCAACGATGATCTGGATCTGGCACGCTTCTTGATCGCGCACGGGGCGAACATCAACGCGGTCAACGAGCGCGGCACCTCGGTGCTGTCCTTCGCGCTGAAGATGCGTCCGGAGTTCGCCGACGAGTTGCGGGCGCTGGGGGCCAAGGAGACGCACGAGTTGCCCGGCTACGTCCCGCCGCCGATCAAGCACCCCGTCGTGCGGGCGGTGGAAGAGCGTCTCTGCGAGGCGCATCCGCTGACGTGGTTGGCCGAGGTGCCCGACGAGGTGCCCGTTGCCATCCACACCGTCTTTCATCTGGATCACTACTGCCTGTTCACCAGCGGCATGTCCGAGCGGGCCATGACCGTGCCCCCCGGCGGCGAGGCGTACCGGTTCGCGGAGTTGGTGCTGTACCTGGATGGCTGGGACACGGACGTCGACGAATGGCAGACGCCCGAGCATCTGTGGGTGATCAACTGGGTGCGTCGCCTCGCGCAGATCCCCTTCGAGAACGACACCTGGCTGAATGGCAAGTGGACCATCATCAGCAACGAAGACCCGCCTCGGCCGCTCTCCGAGCACACGCAGATGACCTGCTGGCTGCTGCTGGGCGAGAAGGAGCCGCTGGCGCGAGCCGAACTGCCCGACGGCAAGAGCGTGTGTTTCTACACTCTGATGCCCCTGCACACCGCCGAGCGTGACTTCGCCCTCGACAAGGGCATCCTCGCCCTGCTGCGCCGGTTCGACGAGCGCGGCGTCTATGTGCCGTTCGACCCCGATCGGCCCAGCGTGATCTGAGCGGCTTCGGTCTTTTGCATGCAGAAGGGGGTGGGAGGTGCTTGAAACCTGGGGACGGTTGGAGGCGTGGCTCCAAGCCAATACGCCGTGGATCTACGAGCGTCTTGGGCCGCCGGCGACGGAGGAGGAACTCCGCGCCGCCGAGGAGGCGATGGGGTGGACGCTGCCCGAGGAGTTCAAGGCGTCCTACCGGATCCACAACGGCCATATCGCGGACCACCTCTGGCGAAAAGGACGCGGGGCGTTTTGGGGCATCCGTCCGTCCGGCTTTCTCTACGACGCGGAGGA
>ERZ1066117.1305-NODE-1305-length-12880-cov-5.880312_pt1 | contig 12880 bp, 8 predicted proteins | sample MGYA00382764_ERZ1066117 | MGnify/ENA primary metagenome ERZ1066117 (study PRJEB33369, sample SAMEA5778347) | biofilm metagenome | biome: Industrial cooling water; feature: Water cooling tower basin; material: Biofilm | place: United Arab Emirates | collected...
CACTCCACGCGGCGGCATGGCCCTGCCCGAACCCCTACCCCTACCAGCCATACGCCTGGCCACCGGGCCGTTCGGCGTTGCTGGTCCCGCGTTTCGTGTGCCATTGGAGGTCGATAACGCCCCCTCAGGCGCTCCCGGCGCGGCGGTGGAAGTGGCCATTGGCCGACTGGTGGGTGGCGCGTTTCGTGAAGAGGTGACGGCGCGGCGCGACGGTGGACGTGACGAGCGCATCGGCGTGGCGGTGGCGGGGCCGACGCTGGTGTTCGAGGCCAGCCAGCGTGACTGGGTGATCCCGCTGGAGACGACGCGCATTCGGGGGCCGCGCACCCTGGTGGCCCGGTTGCTCGCGCCGGGGGGGCGCGAACTGGCCCGCGACGAGCGGCCCATCACTCTGGGAGACGAGGCCCCCGCTGGCGTGCGTTTCCTCAATCCCCCCGAATCCGCCTGGAACAAGGCCCCGCTGCCGTTGGTGGCCATCGGCTCTGATCCCATCGTGGGAGTTAAGGAGGTGTTCTTCTTCGTGGGCAAGCCCGTGATGGACAAGGTACCCGAGGGCGCGTTCAAGGCCGTCGCCACCCGTCGCGAGGATGGCAACTACGCGGCCAAATTGCCGATCCCGTCGGATCGCAAGGGCCCGACCGATGTGACCGTGGGCATGACCAACAAGGTTGGGCTGACGGCGTTCGCGACGCACACGCTGGACCTGCGCGACGAGGACCCGGAAAAGACCAAACCGGCGAGCATCCGCGGCACCCTCACCGAAGGCGACCGACCGCAATCGGGCGTCGAGGTGGTGCTAAGCGACGAGAAAGGCCAGGAGAAAGCACGCGTGAAGACAGGCGACGATGGCAAATATGTCATCAGTGGCGTTGCCCCTGGGAAGTACCGCCTGACCGCCACCAAATCACGCACCAGCCGCAAGGCGGCCTATCCACGCGACAAGCCGACGTTCGACGTGGCCCCCGGCGCGAAGCTCACCATCGACCTGGTGCTGTTCCTGTAGGTGTGGTGAGCCGCGGCACGGGAGGATGCACGGCGGCAGTGGGATTGCTATGCTAGATCGTAGGCCCACCTCTCCGCACTTGTGAGGCATCCACGCCATGCTTGCGCTCCTGGTCACTCTCTTTGCCGCCGAGTCGTATTTGTCGCCGCCGCAATCGCTCAAGGCCATGACCGTTCCCGAGGGGTTCCGGGTGGAACTGGTCGCCGCCGAACCGACGCTCGTCAAGCCGATCGCTCTTGCCACCGATGAACGGGGTCGGCTGTGGGTGGTAGAATCGCACAGCTATCCGCAATGGATTCGTGACGGGAAACCGGGCAAGGATCGTGTGCTGATTCTCACGCCGCAAAAGGACGGCACCTATCGGACGACCGTTTTCCTCGACAACGGCACCAACCTGAGCGGCATCGCCATCGGCCACGGCGGCGTCTGGCTGTGCGCCTCACCTAATCTGCTGTTCATTCCCACGAAGGACGACAAGCCAGCCGGTCCGCCCCGCGTGCTGCTGGATGGCTGGAGCCTCGATGCCAAGCACAACGTCTTCAACTCGCTGCTCTGGGGCCCCGACGGCTGGCTCTATGGCTGCAACGGCATCATGGCCACCTCGCACGTCGGTAAGCCGGGCACGCCGAGGAAGGACCGTGTGCCCATGAACTGCGGCGTGTGGCGCTACCATCCGCAACGGCACATCTTCGAGCCGGTCGCCTGGGGCACCACCAACCCGTGGGGGCTGGATTTCAACAGCCACGGTGAAATGTTCATCACCAATTGCGTGATCAAGCACGTCTTCCATGTCGTGCCCGGTGCCCACTTCGTTCGGATGTATGGCCAGGATCTCAAACCGCACCGCTTCACGCTCATCGAGAGCATCGCCGAGCACATCCACTGGGGCGGCGGCAACTGGACCACCTCGCGCGGCGGCAAGGGTGAACACGACAAGGCCGGCGGCGGTCACGCCCACGCCGGCGCGATGTTCTACCTCGGCGGCAAGTGGCCTGCGAAGTATCACGACCAGTTGTTCATGTGCAACATCCACGGCAACCGCCTGAACATGGATGCCATCGAACGTAAAGGATCAGGCTATGTGGCCAAACGCGCTCCGGACTTTCTGTTTGCCAACGATGAATGGTTCCGTGGCCTGATCGTCTCGGCCTCGCATGATGGGCATATGTACGTGGTCGATTGGCATGACACTGGCGAATGTCACAACTACGACAAGACTCACCCCAGCGGTCGCATCTACAAGGTGGTGTTCGGCGAGCAACCATTCGCGCCCGTGGATGTGGGCGTCTGGAGCGATGCCAAACTGGTGGCGGCCCTGGCCGAACCCAACGAGTGGACGGCGCGGCAGGCGGCGCGACTGCTGCGCGAACGGCACGTCGCGGGCAAACTCGAAGCGGCCACGCTGCCACTGGTGCACAAACTCGCCCAGCACAAGGACAGTCGCTACGCCCTGCGTGCCCTGTGCTTGCTGCGTGACTGGGAGCCCCTGGCAAGCGTGGCCAAACGGCTGGAAGCAATCGCCGCGGCGCGAGATGCGGTCTTGCGCCGCTGGGAGGTGCGCCTGGCCTTCGCCGACAATCAGAAACCGCTCGATCCCGACAGTCTGAAACGGCTCAGTGGCCTCATTCACGAGGAGAAGGACGCGAGTGTTCGCCTGGCCTACGCCTCGGCCCTGCAACGCCTCGCTGTGGCCGATCGCCTGGGGGTCGCGCTGGCGTTGAGCCAGCATCGCGGCGATGCCGACGACGCTTATTTGCCGGCGATGGTGTGGTACGGCACCGAGCCGTTGGCGACGGCGACTCCCGAGGTGGCGGCGGCGAACCTGGCGCGGTTTGGCTTTCCGCTGGTGCGCCGGCACCTGGCGCGACGGTTGGCGTTGCGTGTCGACGAGGCGACCAACGTGCTTGACCTGCTCACGCAAAGCCTGCTGGGCACCGACGACGCCGCCGTGCAGCGCGACGTGCTCACGGGGATGGGCGAGGCGCTGGCCGGGCGTAGCAAGCTGCCCACGCCGCGCGACTGGACGAAGGTGTACGAGCGCCTGCGCAGCAGCGACGACGCCGAGGTCCGCCGCCGGGTGATGCAGTTGTCGCTGTTGTTTGGCATCGATCGCGTGAAGCCGGACCTGATGCGACTGGTACGCGACACCAAGGCGAGGGTCGCCGAGCGTACCTTTGCCCTGGAGACGTTGCTCGACACGGGCGACGAGGGCAACCGCGACCTGGTGGTCGGCCTGCTGGAGGATGCCGGCCTCGCTCGCCCCGCCATCCGCGCCCTGGCTCGGTTCGACGATCCCGCCACGCCCAAACGCTTGCTGGATCGTTACGCCCGTCTCGCTCCCGAGGCACGCGAGGAGGTCGTCGGCACCCTCACCAGTCGGCCCACTTACGCTCTGGCGTTGCTCGACGCCATCGAGGCCAAAACCGTGCCGCGCAGCGAGGTGTCCGCCTTCTGGGCACGCCAAATGGCCGCGCTCAAGGATGCCACCGTCAACAAACGCCTGGAGACCGTCTGGGGCACCCTGCGGCCAGCATCGAAAGATCGCGCGATGCTCATGAAGAAGTACAAGACGCTTGCTATCAAGGAGGGCGATCGCACCCATGGTCGCCAGTTGTATGCACGCACCTGTGCCGCGTGTCACAAGATGTTCGGCGAGGGCGGGGCGATCGGCCCGGAACTGACGGGCTCGCAACGGCGCAACCCCGAGTACATCCTGACCAAGGTGCTGGACCCCAACGCCAGCGTGCCGCGCGAGCATCAGACAAGCCTCATCCGCACCAAACGCGGTCGGCTGATCACCGGCGTGATCCAGAATGACGATGGCAAGGTGCTGCTGGTGCAGACGCCCACCGAGCAGGTGCGTGTGCGGATCAGCGATATCGAAAGCCGCGAGGCGCAGAAGACATCGCTCATGCCCGAAAACCAGTTGCAAGGTTGGTCCGATGCCGACGTCCGCGACCTGCTCGCCTACCTGGCCGGCGACGATCAACCGCCCCTGCCGCCGGAAAAGAAATGATGTCTGCCTCACCAGAAGGGGTGCGGCTGGAGTGGATCGGCGATGTGGGCGTGATGGCCCGCTGCGCCGATGAAGACACGGCCGCGCGCTGGGCTGCGGCCGTGCGTCAGGCGGCGCCTTCGTGGTGTCTGGAGGTCGTGCAGGCCTACACTACCGTGGCCGTGTATGTCGAGCGCGAGTCGAGATCGCTAACCGAGGCGTGGGCATGGCTTGAAGCGATCACGTCGACCGATGCGCAAGCATGTTTCGGAAATCTGCACACCATCCCGGTGTGTTACGAACTGGGGCCCGACCTGGAGGCAGTCGCTCGACACCTTGGCCGTGCTGCCGACGAGGTGGTTCGCCTGCACACGGCGCAGCCGTTCACGGTTTACGCGATTGGTTTCTGTCCGGGGTTTCCGTATCTGGGGTATCTGCCCGAGGCGCTGTGTGGCGTGCCCCGGCGGGAATCGCCCCGCCTGCGCGTCGAGCCGGGGAGCGTGGGGCTAACGGGCCGGCAAACGGGAATCTACACCGAGCCACGGCCCGGCGGGTGGGCGCTGGTGGGGCAGACGCCGCTCACTCTGGTGGAAGTGGCGGCGGGCTACTTTCCCTTGCGCACGGGCGATCGCGTGCAATTTGTGGCCATCGATCGCGCGACGTTCACGGCGCTGCGGGGGCAACGCCTCGCGTAACCACCAGTTTGACCTTGCCGGGCGCCTGCGGGTCGGGCTGGATGCTGAGCAAGGCCGGGACGCCCTGAAACTTCTGCACCGCCTGATGCAGGATACGGTTGGATTTGCCTTCGTAGATGAGGATGAGTTTGTCGCCGCTGAGAGCGACGCGCGAGGAAGCCCCGGCGCGGAGCACCAGCGGTTGATCGTTCAGCACCCTGCCTCGCAGGATGGTGCCGGTCTGCACGACGACTGCCGCCGTGGTGTCGTTGCGAAAGGTGAGCGCGGCCGCCTGTGCCAGCACCGAGGGGACCAGCACCGCGAGAAGGGCGATCGCCAGAACGGGTTTGGCAAACATGAGAAAGTCTCCGAGAAAAGAGAGAGCGACGATCTGCCGCCCTCTCCCCACCTCGAAGACCCACGAAAGAGTGAAACTTGCGCGAGAAAAAGGCACCGGACGGAAAAATTACGCCGCCTGCCCCAACGGCTGCCGACGGGCCGCCTCGAACGCCTTGACCGCCTCGATGGCCAGCTGGATGGCGTCGGTGTCCCACTTGGCCAGTTCCGGGGCGAGCCCCTGCTTCACCCCCGTGGCGACAACGTGTTGCACCAGTTCGCCCGGCTTGCACAGCTTCTCGGCCACTAGGCGGGCGTCCTTTTCGGTGAGTCGGCGATGCAGTTCCTCGCCGTTCCGCGGCATGCCCTTGGGCGCGGCCTGTTTCGGGGCTGCTGGCTTGGCCGTGGCCTGCTTGGCCGGCGGCGTCGCCGTGGCTTCCTCGACCACGGCCGCCGGCGCGGGAGTGGCCCGAGTGCCTGCGGGGGCCTTGTCGTCGATCACCATCTGCGGCGTCCCGAGAATGCGCCGCTTCTGCGGATCGTAGTCGACCCACTGCGCCTTGAGCCGATACAGGTAGCGGCCGATGCCGAACTTGACGGCAGCGCGTTTGAGGGCATCGGAGAAGGCGGCCTTGCGGCGGTCGCCCTCGTCGGGCTGTTCGGATTGCCCGCCGACATCTTCTTTGGTGATCCATTCCTCACCGACGCGAATCTGCAGTCGGCACACGACGCTGCCATCGGGCAATGGCTCGTAGTGGTCCTGCCAGCCCATGACGCCGACCACCTCGTCGAGACGATCCTGAATGAGCCGGGCATCGACAAAAGCGACCACCAGGGCACGATTGCCACTGACAGTCTGAGGTTTCCAGTGAACCTCGTTAGGATCAAACGGCCGAGCGAGCGCCTCGGCGAGCGAGGCAGCATCGGTGGCCAGCGCGGACGATTTGGTGGGGGCATTCTTGGCCATGACAGAGTCTCCAAACGATCAGGAGAAGGATTCGGCTATTTCCACGATTAGTGTACACAAAATCAGGTGCGATATCCAGCCCGGTAGCCGACGCGCGACGAAAAAATCGCCATGACCGATCCCTCGGGGGCGTTCGCTCGTCGAGTGGGTGGCGGTCGCTCAATCGCTGATGCCTGGATCGGGAGATGCTCATGACCTGGTTTCTTTGTTCCCTCGTCATGCTCGTGCCCGCCGTCGCTCCACCCGGCACTTCGCCTGCGGGGTTGGTGGCGCAGCTTGATTCCGAGGATTTCACCCAGCGTCAGGCGGCTGAGCGTGGCCTGCGCGGCTGGGGCGTGGCGGCGTTGCCCGCGCTGGAGGCGTCGCTGGATCTGCCCGATCTGGAGCAACGCCGTCGTGTGCAGCGATTGTTGCGCGAAATGCGTGACGAACAGGCCGCCATCGCGCTCAAGCAGTTGCATCGCGGCCAGATGCCCGAGCGGTTGGGTCTGTGGAATCATTTTCGGCGCATGGTCGGGACGAGTTCCGCGGCGCGGGATACCTTCGTTCTCCTGTACACGCACGCCGGCCCTTCGTTCGAGGACCTGGATCTGGCCCTGCGTCGTCGGGAGTGGCGCGAAGCGCAACGCCTGGCCGACGAGATCATCGTCCGCGCCCTGCCGCCCCAACGCTGGGGGTTTCGCGAACTGGGCAAACGGCGCAGCCGCAAGGAGCATTTCTCGCTGCTCGCGGCCTTGTTTGTGTGTCGCTTACCTGCGATCCAGATGAATCGGGTCGTAGACCAGCGGTTGCTCATCGCTATGCTGGAGAACGAAGAGATCTCGATGATTTGTCTGAAAAACGATGATACGGCTCATGTTCTCCAGATGCTGCTCTATCACTGGGCCACGGCCTCACGCAGCGAATCGCCCGGGATGGATCCGATGCTGATGCTCGTCGCCATGGAGGTCCGCGAACCCGGGCTGGAACTGGCCCGCAAGCGATTATGTGGCGAGGCCACGCCCCGGGAGAAAGCGGTGGCTGCCTCGTACCTGGGCTGGCACGGTCAGGCTAGCGACGTGCCTCTGCTGCTGCCGTTGCTGAAGGACCGGCAGTTCTATCGGACCGATCTACCCGCGGTGCAAAATCGCGATGTGGCCCTGGCCGCCCTGCGACAACTCACGAAGGCCGACCTGGGAACGGCCCTGCGTGCGAGCAAACGCCCGAGTGTGGTGACGGAGTACACCTACATGATCGGCGAAGGGAAAACCCTGACCGTGGTCGTGCCGCGCATGGATCCGCCGATTTTCAACAACGACACCGAGCGCGAGGCGGCCTTCGCGGCGTGGGACAAGTGGGTCGCCGCCCACCCGGACAAGGTGCGCTAAACCGAAGTCACGCTGCAACCCGGAGACAAGCCTCCGGGTCTCCGGCTGACTCGGGTCCAAGGCGCGACAGCGAAGAACTGCGACCATCGGGGAGCGGTGGTCTGTCAACGGATGCCGCTTCCCTGCGGGCGCGGCTCTGGTGGCTTCGCGCGTGTCGACGCGATAGAATGGTCGTCGCGACACGAACAAGAGCCGCGACCGCAAGGGAGTGGCTTCTTCGATCCAAACCAGAATCACGCCGCAGGAGGCACGCTCATGATCTGGCTCGTCTGCTCACTCGTCACGTTTGCCGCCGCGCCGCCAGGACCGTCGCCCGCCGCGCTCGTGGAGCGGCTCGGCTCCGACGAGTTCGCCGAACGCCAGGCGGCCGAGAACGCCCTGCGCGGCTGGGGCGTCGCGGCGTTGCCAGCGCTGGAGGCGTCGCTGGATCTGCCCGACCTGGAGCAACGCCGCCGCGTGCAGCGACTGCTGCGAAACATCTGCACCGATGTCGCAACGGCGAACCTGGATCAGCTGCGAGCGGACCGCATGCCGGCGCGTCTGGGATTGTGGAATCACTTCCGCCGCATCGCGGGCGACACTCCCGCTTCGCGCGAGGTCTTCCACAAGATTTACGAGTTGGAGGGAGCCGCGCTCGAGGAACTCGACCTCGCCATTCGACGGCGCGATTGGGGGGCGACGCGGCAGTTGGCGAACGAGTCGGTGGCGCGGACCTTGCCTTCGCAACCGGGAGGAGTCCCCGAGCCGGCCGGGCGCGCTCCCCGGAAGAGCGACCGCGTGTTCACGGTGTTGTTCCTCAGCCAACTGCCCGGTGTCGAACGCAAAGAGGCGACCGAGGTGTTGCTCGCTGCCAACCTGTTCGAGAGTGGCGAACTGCAGGCCATCTCCTTCAAGCATGACAGGAAGGCACGCGTTCTTCAGGCGCTGTTGATCCACTGGTCCGTCGCGGCTCGCACCTATTCGACCGAGCAAGACCTCATGCTTGTGCTGATCGCTTTCGAGGCCCGCGAGCCGGGACTCGACCTGGCACGCAAGCGATTGCGCGGCGACGCCACGCCCCAGGAAAAGGCCGTCGCCGCCTCGTACCTGGGCTGGTACGGCCAATCCAGCGACGCGGCGCTCATCCTTCCCTTGCTCGGCGACAAGACACCGTATAAGGAACGCTTCGCCAACGTGCAGGTACGCGATATCGCCCTGGCCGCTATCCACAAGCTCACGCGAGCCCACCTGGGTACGACGCTGCGCCCGGATAGGCGTCCAACCGTGGTGAGTGAGGTCGCCACCTATGTCATCTCGAGATGGGTCAGCCAGGTGAGGCCAAGCATGCAAGCTCCGCTCTTCGCCAGCGACGCCGAGCGCGAGGCCGCGTTCGCCGCGTGGCGGAAGTGGGTCGCGGCCAACCCCGGCAAACTGCCTGCGATGCGAAAGTGAATTTTGTCCAGTGGCCGATGGCGGCGTTTGGGCGACAATCGCGAGAGGCCCATCTCTCCCTCGGAGCACTCTCATGGATCGTCGCGATTTCCTTTCCCATACCACGGCCGCCACCGCCGCCACCCTGGGGGCCGCCGCCGTCTTTGCCGATGATACCAAGCCGCTGCGCGTCGGCCTCATTGGCACCGGCTGGTACGGCAAGTGCGATTTGTTTCGGCTCATTCAGGTCGCGCCGGTGAATGTCGTCTCGCTGTGCGATGTCGATGCCAAGATGCTCGACGAGGCTGCCGACCTGGTCGCCACCCGGCAAAAGAGCAAGAAAAAGCCCCGCACCTATGGCGACTATCGCAAGATGCTGGCCGAGAAGGATCTGGATATCGTGCTGGTGGACACGCCGGACCACTGGCACGCCTTGCCGACCATCGCCGCGCTAGAGGCCGGGGCGCATGTGTATGTGCAGAAGCCGATCAGCGTGGATGTGTCGGAGGGGCGGGCGATGCTGGCGGCGGCCCGCAAGCACAAGAAGGTGGTGCAGGTGGGCACCCAGCGACGCAGCACGCCGCACCTGATCGAGGCCCGCAACGATATCGTCAAGGCGGGCAAGCTGGGCAAAATCGCCCACGTCGAGATCTACTGCTACTACCACATGCGTGCCAATGAGAAGGTCTCGGCGATCAAGCCGCCCGAGCACCTCGACTGGGAGATGTGGACGGGGCCGGCCCCCAAGCGCGACTACAACCGCCTGGTGCATCCGCGGCGCTGGCGTGCCTTCATGGAATATGGCAACGGCATTATGGGCGACATGTGTATTCATATGCTCGATCTGGTCCGCTGGACGCTCGATCTGGGTTGGCCCAAACGCATCTCCTCCGCCGGCGGCATCCTGGTCCAGAAAAACAGCAGCAGCAACATTACCGACACGCAGACGGCCACGTTCGAGTTCCCCGAACTGAGCGTGAACTGGACGCACCGCACCTGGGGCGAAGCTCCCGATCCCAAGTATCCCTGGGGTGCCACCCTCTACGGCGACAAGGGCACTCTGAAGATGAGCGTCAATAGCTACACCTTCACCCCCTACGGTGGCGGCAAGCCGATCCATCGCGATGTGAAGTTTGAGCTGGAAGAGTACCCCGAGGACAAGACCGAGAAGGATCTCGAAAAGCACGTCGCGCCCGCCATCCGCGGCCACATGCGAGATTTCCTGGCCGCCATCGCCAAGGGCACCAAGCCGGTAGCCGACATCGAGCAGGGACACATTTCGTCGGCGTCGTGCATTCTGGCGAATCTGGCGCAGGAGTTGGGCCGCACCCTGCAATACGACCCGGAGAAGCACGAGGTGGTCGGCGATGCCGAGGCCACCAAACGGCTGGCGCGGCCGTACCGCGAGCCCTGGAAGCACCCCGGGGCATGAGCGGGAGATCGGGGGGCCGCCCGGTTTCGCGGGATAATCCCGTGGGGCGGGGTGGCCTGTTACCGGCGCTTCGATTCAAGCGATCGAGCGGATTTGGTCGATGACACCATTTGGGAAGACCCTCGCCGGGAGGGTTTGGACTGTTCTCTGGGTAGGCTCGATCCTCATGCCGCGATTCAGTTCCGGCCTCGTGATTCTTGCCGCCCTTTGGGGGTTGGCCACTCCGGCGCGTGCCCAGCTGCTCCCCAATTACCTGGGTAACCGCACCTTCGAGATTCCCCTGGTCGTCGCCGAGCCAGGCAAATACGCCGAATTCATTCTCCACAGTTCGCGGGACGGGAAAACCTATGAGGCGGCCAGCACGGTTCCCGCCAATCGCAAGGGTTTTGAATTCACCGCGCCCGAGGATGGCGAGTATTACTTTCTGATCCAGTCGAAAAACACCTTTGGTGTGCTGGATCCGCCGAATCTCAATGGTGTGGTGCGTCCGCTCTTGCGTGTCATCGTCGACACCAGGATGCCCAATGTGGTATTCCGGGCCATCGAGACCAAGGAAGGGGCCGCGGTGGAGTGGGAGATCGACGACCCCAACCTCGATCTTCGCACCCTCACCCTGGAGTACCGCAAAGCGACCGAAGGGGTCTGGATCCCGTTGCGTCCCAAGGCGCTGGATCGTGCTCACTTTAGCTGGAATCCGGTTCTAGAGGGCAACATCGACGTCCGGCTCTCGGTCGCGGACCTGGCAGGCAACCGAGCGATCAAAATGGTGCAGGCGAAGGCGGGACCGGCCAAGAGCCGTCCGGGCCGAGTGGCGACGCCGGGGACGCCTCGCACCATCTATGTGCCGGGCAAACTCTTCAAGCTCAAGTACAATCTCGAGGATGTGGGCGAATCGCGCGTCAAGCATGTGGAACTATGGCTCACACGCGACACTCGTGCCTGGTCGAAGCATCACACCATTGAAGGAAATAAACTCAACAAACCCATTGAAATCAGCGTGGAGAGCCCCGGACGCTACGGTTTCACGCTGCGGCCGATCAGCGGGGTGGGGCGAGCCGAGCCGATTCCCCAAAAGGACCAACCGCCCCAGATCTGGGTGGAGGTCGACACCACCAAACCCGTCGTGAAGATCAAGAACGTGATCGTCGGCGAAAGCGGAGCCGACGCGGGGTTTATGACGGTGGAATTCACGGCCGAGGACAAGTTTTTGCGAGACAATACCGTCACGGTCTCGACTCGCCAGGACAGCAAGGCGCCGTGGCAGGTGCTGCAGGAGAAGCTGAGCACCTCGGGTAAACTCCGTCTGCCGACCAAGGACCGCGGCCCGCAGTTCTATCTCAAGGTCGAGGCCATGGATGAGGCCGGCAATCGGGGAGAGGACATCTGGCCCGAACCGGTGAGCGTGGATCTGAGCAAGCCGAAGGCTTCGATCCTGGATATCGAGGTTGTGCCCGAGAAGACGCCGCCCGAGAAGCCGCCGCCCGACAAGGCACCACCCGTGGAACCTCCCGGAGGAGGAATGCCTGGAGGAGGAATGCCCGGAGGAGGAATGCCTGGAGGAGGACCACCCGAAGGAGGACCGCCGATGGGTGGAATGCCTGGGGAGGGGATGACGTTGAAAGTGCCCCCGCCCGGCACATCTCCACCGCCACCCCCGGGAGTGGCACCGCTAACACCGCCCTAAGCGAATGAGGGGGAGATCCTTTCCGGATTTCCCCTTCTCACGCATTCTCATTTCGTATAGCATATTCTTCGATGGCCCGCGTACAAGCCGCATGGAAATGTGTCGCTTGCACGAATTCCTTTCCGGCGAAGCACGAACATCGAGAGTACACCCATCCCCGGAGGCGTCCCATGCGGATGTGTCTCACACTGCTTCTCGCGGCCCTGACCGCCCATGTGTACGCCCAACCCCTTCCGGCCGAGCCGGACTTCGCCTTCGTACTGGCGGCGATGAAGGCCGAGCGCCTGAAGGTCCGCAGCGGCGTATGCCGGATCACGGGGACGATGCGATCCACGTCCAACAACGTCCTTCAACCCGCGATCGAGGGGCCAGTAGAGTATTTGGTCGTGTTCGACGGCGACAAGATTCGTTTCGATCGCACCAGTCCTGGATGGGTCACGAATCGGCATCCCAAGCAAAGCTCTCTTGCCAAGATGCTCGGACGGAAGCCCTCACCGATAAGGCGTGGCACGCAGAAACATCACTTTTGCGATGACGGCACAAAAGCCGCTTATTGGAATGAAGACGCCGATGGCCTGTCGATCTGGGCTAGTTCGGCGGAATCCCAGCGGAAGATCGGTAGCGTGGGTTACTTCGACGTGCGCACTCTGGGATTGCACTCTCCCGTCGGTTTGAGACGCCAACTCCGGCTCCAGGAGTTGTTCGAGCTTCAGGCCAAGCGACTTGAGAAGCCGATGGTCCTTCGTCCCCGGACAGACCAATGGGTGCTTCAGGCCGACATGAAAGACGAATTCGAGGAAGTGCAAGAAAAGTTTGTGATCGATGTCGCGAACGGCTACACACCCATCGAATACAGCATGGGACAGCGCAATCACCGACGGGACGAAGCGTGGTCTACCTCTCAATGGATGGCGATTCGCTGGGAGAAACGCAAGGAGGTCTGGGTGCCGATCCATGTTTCGACGCGCATCACCCCGGCGCGGACGTCCTCTCGTGAGGAGAGTCAGTTCAC
>ERZ1066117.1306-NODE-1306-length-12873-cov-7.708457_pt1 | contig 12873 bp, 11 predicted proteins | sample MGYA00382764_ERZ1066117 | MGnify/ENA primary metagenome ERZ1066117 (study PRJEB33369, sample SAMEA5778347) | biofilm metagenome | biome: Industrial cooling water; feature: Water cooling tower basin; material: Biofilm | place: United Arab Emirates | collected...
GTCATTATCTGTTCGTCTTTAATATTCTTTGGTTTTACTAACTTGAATTGCTTGGGATCTGGTTGTGAAATATCGTGAATACCTGCTTCTATAAACACATAATTAGTAATCATTGCTGCTACGCTGAGGCTCAACATTATGAATACCGGAGGAATGCCAGGTATATGAATTTCTTGATTTGGATCGAATTCGAGGGGAGGTAAGGGAATTGGCAATAAAGAGATGGGCAGATCGTCAGTAATTTCTTCAGGCTCAGATGGCGGTAGAATTAACTCTTTTGTTTCGGGATTTTCTACCAGATTTAGCGGCGGTTGGATCGATGATATTTGTGCTACTTCTATGGTTTTCTCAAGGTTGGCAGGCAGGCTATGCAAGTCTTGCAAGACTTCAGTTGCAGTTTGGTAACGAGCTTTATAATCGGGTTGCACCATCCGATTTAGAACACCAGCTAACTCGTCGCTAACTGAGCTATGCCAAGTTATACTTTCATTTATTTGTAATTGTGCTGGACGCAGCCCTGTGAGCGCTTGAACGCCAATTGTACCTAAAGCATAAATATCGCTGTTGATCTGGGGCTGAAATGCAAGTTGTTCTCCTGCAATATATCCGGATGGAGGCAGATTTAAACTGAAATCGGGTGCTGAATTTTGGGCTGGTTGAATGGCACCGAAATCAGTTAAAAATAGCTTTCCGTCTATGGCACGTTTAATTATATTGCCTGGATTGATGTTGCAATGGATAATAGTATGAGAGTGAATAAATTCCAGAATGCCCAAAAGGTCTTTTAGGAATTGAATAACTTGAAATTCACTCCAACGTTGACCGCAGCGGGGACTGGTTGGTAATACCTCACTCAGCGGTTGTCCTTCAATGAATTCTTGTACTAAATAGAATCCTTGTTCGTTTTCAAATGTAGCTAATACCTGGGGAATTTGTTCGTGCTGTCCCAAACGAATCAGAACTTCGGATTCTCCCAAAAATAAACGCTTTAGAGTTTCTAGGGTGTTGGGTTCATCGCTGGTAGGTTTGACGTGTTTGATCGTGCATTTGGGACTACCCGCTTGGCGAATATCTTTGGCAAGATAAGTGCGTCCGAGTACGCCAAAACTGAGTATTTCTTGTATGTAATAACGTCCACCTACTAATTTGCCAAAGATGGGATGATTTGTTTGAGCGTTCAACATAGATTTTGACCAATAAAGTGGATAGTATTTCTTATATTGACCGTGGCGCGATCGCATCTACCCCAGGGCAGGTAAATCTACAAGATAAACTCTAGGCTAACTGCGATCGCGCAGCGTGCCGGAGGCATATCGCATTTAAAGTTTACCTCTGCTCCAACTTTCTTCAGCAACTATTTTTCTGCTTCAGGAATAAACTTGGGTCAGTTGTCGGTTGGATCGAGTGGAGGGAGACTCAACGCCAACAAGGGATAGCGCTTTCACGATGCGACAATAGTTTATGCCAAAATCGGTATCAACGGTTAGGGGGTGTCGCATACAGCACCCACTACCTACCCCCCGCTGCGGAGACAAACATATGAGCAACCATTCAGATTTTTCCAGCCACGGCTATGAAATTATCCGAGAATTGGGACGCAACCGCGAAGGAGGACGCATTGCCTACTTAGCAACTGTCCTCAACTCAAAGCAACAGGTGGTGATTAAAGAATTTCGGTTTGCGATCGCAGATGCTAAGTGGTCGGGTTTTAAAGCTTATCAACGAGAAATTGAAATCCTGCAACAATTAAATCATCCCCGCATTCCTCGTTATTTGGATTCGTTTGAAACACCCCAAGGCTTTTGTCTGGTGCAGGAATATAAAAATGCCAGATCTTTGGCAGAACGACGCAGCTTTACTGTTGAAGAAATTAAGCAAATAGCTGTGTCTGTATTACAAATTTTGATGTATTTGCAAAAGCGGACACCTCCAGTTATTCATCGAGATATCAAGCCAGAGAATATTTTAGTAGACAAGCAATTAAATGCTTACTTAATTGATTTTGGTTTTGCTCGCATTCGCAGTGGGCAACTGGCACTCAGTAGCGTCGCAGCAGGAACGATAGGTTTTATGCCGCCGGAAGAACAGTTTGGTCGTTCCCTTACAGAAGCATCAGATTTGTATAGTTTAGGGGCAACGCTAATTTGCTTGCTGACTGGTACGAGGTCTGCTGATGTTGGAAAATTAATTGATGAGAACTATCGGTTTGAGTTCAAAAAATTAGTTCCTAAACTGAAGCCGCGCTTTGTGGATTGGTTAACGAAAATGGTAGAACCCAATCTGAAAAATCGCTATAGCAATGCTGCTGTTGCTTTGGCAGTACTGAACCCGATGGATGTTGTCAGCAGTACCACTTGGCTAGAAATTATAGAGCGTGACATTGAACCCAGCATAACTATAACTGTTTTTGTAGTTGGACTAGCTACCATTGGTATTTTCACTGTTGTTGGTATGTTGACTTATCAAAGTGAAAAAGTTGTTAATATTGAAGCTCCTCAACTGAGTCCAACTCCTACTAGAGAGATAGTTATTCCTGCAAACAAGAGTGTGAGAGACTGGGATTTAGAAGGCGGTCGCCTATGGAATTTAGGACATTACGAACAGGCACTTGCAGCTTATGACAAGGCTCTAGAAATCAATCCAAAATCTGGGCGAATTTTGGTAAGACGTTGCCAACTGCTCAATCACCTAGACCGCTACCAAGAAGCCAGAATTACTTGCGATCGAGCCTTAAAATTAAATCCAAACTCAGATAGGATTTGGGTCAATCACTGCTGGGCACTTAGAGAATTGGCAGAGTATCAAAAAACATTAAATTCTTGTAACAAAGCCTTGGAAATTAACCCAGGTTCTGCATGGGCTTGGAATGAAAAAGGTATTTTACTAACAACAACAGGTCGATATAAAGAAGCACTAGCTTGTTTTAACAAAGTATTGCAAATCGAGCCGAATAACCAAAGCGCGATCGCATACAGAAAATACGTGCTTAAACTAAAACAGAAACCTTGATTTTCAAGTCTCGATTCCTAAATGCGATCGCTCTTTAACTCAAAAGAAACCCGATTGTTCAGAAAAACCGGGTTTCTTTTGATGCGATCGCTTAAAATAAAAGTATAATTTCAGCCACTTTAACCAATGGTTTCCACACAATACCACGCCTACTTCTCCCCAGAAGAATATCTAGAAATAGAAGAAAATAATCCCATCAAGCACGAGTATAGGCAAGGACTAATATATGCGATGGCAGGAGCCAGTAAAGCTCATGTCTTGATTACATTAAATACAGCAGCGCTGCTGAGAAATCATCTAGAAGAGAGTGACTGTCTTGCCTACACCACAGATATGAAAGTCCGAGTAGAAGCAGTCAATGACTTTTATTATCCTGATGTAGCGGTAACTTGCGACGAACGAGATCGAAACTCTGATGAAAAGTTTATTCGCTACCCTTGTTTGATTGTTGAAGTATTGTCTCCTAAAACAGAAGCTTTTGATAGAGAAGGTAAATTTAATGACTACAAAAATTTAGAAACTTTGAACGAATACGTGCTAATTAGTCAAGACCAGATGCGCGTAGAATGTTTCCGCCGCGATGGAGAAGGAAACTGGATACAACAAACCTACGCACAAGGTGAAGAAATATATTTTGCCAGCGTTGATTTTAGCTGTCCGGTTGAAGCACTGTATCGAAAGGTTTCTTTACTCAACCCATAGCCTTGAAATAAATTTCAAGCTGAAAGCTAAAACCTGTTAAAACAGGTTAAATATTTCCTATATTCAGCGTTTCAGTGACTTTCAACGATAGGGGATAAAGAAACAATCCTAACCCGTTTTAACGGGTTTTAGCTTTCAGCCAGAAATTTATTTCTGGTTTAAAATGATCGAGGACTGTTACGCCCTGTTCTCATGTCTCATTCTGTCGATAGTTCAGACGCCGTGCATCATACCAGCCCCAACCATAATCACCAGAATACGATACGCATTCGGGGGGCGAGGCAGCATAACCTTAAGAATATCGATTTGGAACTGCCGCGCGATCGCTTAATTGTCTTCACTGGCGTCTCAGGGTCGGGTAAATCTTCCCTCGCCTTCGATACAATCTTCGCAGAAGGACAGCGGCGTTACGTTGAATCTCTCAGCGCTTATGCGCGACAATTCTTAGGACAGTTGGATAAACCGGATGTAGAAGCGATTGAAGGGCTGAGTCCGGCTATTTCTATCGATCAAAAGTCTACATCAAATAACCCGCGTTCGACAGTTGGCACGGTTACCGAGATTTACGATTATCTGCGATTATTGTATGGCAGGGCGGGAGAACCTCACTGTCCGATCTGCGATCGCTGCATTGCACCTCAGACAATCGATCAGATGTGCGATCGCATTATGGAACTTCCCGATCGTACCCGCTTCCAAATTTTATCACCCGTGGTGCGCGGTAAAAAGGGAACCCACCGCAAGCTTTTATCGAGTTTAGTTTCTGAAGGTTTTGTGCGCGTGCGAGTTGATGGGGAAATTCGCCAACTCGACGAAAATATTGAATTAGATAAAAATTATCATCACACAATTGAAATCGTCGTCGATCGGTTAATCAAAAAACCCGATCTGCAAGAACGTTTGGTTGATTCTCTTAGCACCTGCTTGCGTCATTCCGGCGGAATTGCGGTAATTGATATTACTCCTTCATCAGATACCAGCAGCGAAAAAGAATTAATCTTTTCCGAAAACTTTGCTTGTCCGGAACATGGGGCGGTGATGGAAGAATTATCCCCCAGATTATTTTCGTTTAATTCGCCTTACGGTGCTTGTCCAAATTGTCACGGATTGGGCAGTTTGCGGACATTTTCACCAGAGTTAGTCGTACCCGATCCGGATGCGCCTGTATATAGTGCGATCGCGCCTTGGTCAGAAAAGGATAATTCTTACTATATCTCGCTACTTTATAACGTCGCGCAAGCGTTTGGTTTTGAAATTCACACGCCTTGGAAAGAACTTACCAAAGAACAGCAACAAATTCTTTTATCCGGTTCAGAAAAAGCGATTTGGATCGAAGAAAGAAAAGATTTCCGACACTATTCTGGAATCTTACCAATCCTTCAGAAACAATATGATGAAGGTTCGGAGTTGCAAAAGCAAAAATTAGAACAATATTTAGTATATCAAAGCTGCGAAGTTTGTCAAGGAAAGCGACTGAAACCGGAAGCGCTTTCGGTGCGGATGGGACAGTATAAAATAGAGGAATTGACGGCAGTTTCGATTGGGGAAAGTAAGGAGAGGATTGATAAATTGAAGTTGAGCGATCGCCAAGCACAAATCGCCGATTTAGTCCTCAGAGAAATCAAAGCCAGACTGCAATTCCTCCTCGATGTAGGATTGGATTACCTCACCTTAGACCGCGCCGCCATGACCCTTTCCGGCGGCGAAGCGCAGCGAATTCGATTAGCGACGCAAATAGGTTCTGGATTAACAGGCGTCCTATACGTTTTAGATGAACCAAGTATAGGATTGCATCAAAGAGACAACACTCGCTTGCTGAGTACGTTAACCAAACTAAGAGACTTAGGAAATACCTTAATAGTAGTAGAACACGACGAAGAAACCATCCGCGCCGCCGACCATATTGTAGATATTGGTCCCGGCGCGGGAATACACGGCGGAGAAATCATCGCCCAAGGAAGTTTAGACGCATTACTAACCGCAGAAAAGTCTTTAACTGGCGCTTATCTATCGGGAAGGCGAGTCATAGGAACCCCACCCGAAAGAAGAAACGGAAATGGCAAATCTCTCATCCTCAAAAATGCCCATCGCAACAACTTAAAAAACATCGATGTAGAAATCCCTTTGGGTAAACTCGTATGCATTACCGGCGTTTCCGGTTCAGGGAAATCTACCCTAGTCAACGAATTACTTTATCCAGCATTACAACATCACCTCACGCGCAAAGTTCCCTTTCCCAAACAACTGGAAAAGATGACCGGACTCACCGCCATCGATAAAGCAATTGTGATCGACCAATCCCCCATCGGACGCACGCCGCGTTCTAATCCCGTAACTTATACAGGGGTATTTGATGCGATTCGCGATATATTTTCTCAAACCATAGAAGCCAAAGCTAGGGGATATAAACCAGGGCAATTTTCCTTCAACGTCAAAGGCGGAAGATGCGAAGCTTGTAGCGGACAAGGCGTGAACGTAATCGAGATGAATTTTCTGCCAGATGTGTACGTTCAATGCGAAGTTTGTAAGGGTGCGAGATACAATCGAGAAACGTTGCAAGTTAAATATAAAGGCAAGTCGATTGCGGAAGTTTTAGACATGACTGTCGAAGAAGCTTTGGAGTTTTTTATCAATATACCCAAAGCAGCGACGCGACTGCAAACTTTATTAGATGTGGGATTAGGTTATGTACGTTTGGGACAAACTGCACCTACGTTATCCGGTGGCGAAGCGCAGCGGGTAAAATTGGCATCCGAACTATCTCGTCGCGCCACGGGGAAGACGCTTTATTTAATCGACGAACCGACAACTGGTTTATCGTTTTATGATGTTCATAAGTTGTTAGATGTGTTGCAGCGTTTGGTAGATAAAGGTAATTCTATTTTGGTAATCGAACACAATTTAGATGTGATTAGATGTTCTGATTGGGTGATAGATTTAGGGCCAGAAGGTGGAGATAAAGGAGGCGAAGTAATTGCTTTTGGAACGCCGGAGGAAGTAGCGGCGAATCCGAGGTCTTATACAGGGCAATATTTGCAGCAAGTGTTGCAACAACATCCACCTTTAGCTGAGAAACCTTAAGTCTGTGTAAATACACGTAGATAAATTCGATATTATCCGCGTCTATCTAAATAAATCTGAAAGGCGAAACACTGCAAACTTTCTTCATTAAGAATAAAATATGAGCTTAAAAAATTCATATTAAATTTAAAAATAACGGCTTAATATGTTTTTTTAGTAAAGCTTCCGGATATAGCTCTAGTTAGATATACGGAAAGCAAAGTATCATTTCGTTGTCATATAAATCTTGGATCAATAACGTATGACTATAAATGCGATCGCGTGTTTATCAGTAGCCGCCGTCAGTACAACCCTTAGCCTACTAGCCACGGGTGAGGCATTTGCTTACACCTTCACCAAAATTGCTGTCAGCAACAGCATCGCAAACCCTTTTTACGACGCCTTTGCAGCACCCTCGCTCAACGAGCAAGGTACAGCAGTATTCCCGGTTTGGCTGAATACTGAGCGCACACAAGAAGCTATCTTTGCTGGAAATGGTGGGCCACTAACCATTGTCGCTGATACCAAGAGTCCTCTTTTTAACACTGATTACGACAACAGTCCTGCGATTAATAAATTTGCAGGAACTTCCATCATCAATAACCAGGGTACTGTGGTCTTCTGGGCAGGTCTGTATCCAAACCCTAATGCAGGAGCCCCCATCAACACTGGCATCTTTACCTCTAATGGCGGATCGTTCACCACTATCGCTAAAGTCGATGACCGCTTTAAGGGCATTTCGGCTCAATCCGCAATCAACGACGGGGGTACTGTTGTCTTCACGGCTGCTCCAGATGCTGGTGGTATTGGCATCTTTACCAACAACAGCGGAGTGATAACTACCATTGCCACTGCCAGCTCCTTTAGCATGTTTGCCTCTCCCATGATTAACAATAAGGGCATTGTTGCTTTCAGCCAGTTAGATTTTTTAACAGAAGAGTCCGGCGTTTTCATTAGTGATGGTAAAACAACCACTACAATTGCTGACAGCAGCGGTTCTTATAGCTCAGTAATTGGTTCTGCGATTAACGATAAGGGTACTGTGGCCTTTTTGGGTACTCTCAAAGCGATAGGTGATGGCATTTTCTCCAGCAGCGGTGGGGTGATAACCACCTTAGTTGATACCAGCGGTTCCTTTAGTAATTTCTCTACTCCTGCAATCAACAATCAAGGCTTAGTAGCCTTTAAAGGTACTTTGGATACGGGAGTGAGTGGCATTTTCACTGGTTCCGACCCAGTAGCTAATAAGGTAATTGCCATTGGTGATACTCTCTTTGGTTCTAAGATTACAGAACTCAGTTTCTCTCGCAAAGGACTGAATAATATGGGTCAAATTACTTTCCGGGCCATATTTGAAGATGGTACAGTTGGTATCTTCCGCGCCGATCCTGAAACCAAGTCGGTTCCCGAACCTGCTTCAGTGTTAGGTTTGTTAGCAGTGAGTGCGTTGGGTGTAAGTTCAATTCGTCGCCAACAAAAGCTAAGATAAACTGAGTCGTTCTATCTAGATTTAACCTTTTTTAGGGGAGAGCGATCGCTTTCCTCCAATACCTTAACTGAATGCGATCGCTTTTAAATCCCCAGATGCAGCCATGAATCAACCATCACACTCTCAACTTAGCGAACAAGTAAGGAAAATACGAGGCATACTAAAAAATATCACCTCAAAACGCAACTTGGTCGATGAGCTAATTCAAGAACGTCGAGAAGAAGCAGCGCGTGAGTAACAATGAGAGAAAAGCAATGCGATCGCTGCACTAAAACCGTCTCAGTTCTCTATCGAGTCCGATGCGATGATTCGGGAAAATGGTTTTTTGTCTGTCCTGATTGTTGGCCTACAATTAGTCAAAATAATCCTTTCTATGTTTACGGCGGAACTTGGAAAGCGAGGAAAAAAAGGTAAAGCGATTTTCCTGCGGAAACGCTACGCGATCGCAAGTATACAGCGGATTGTTTTTCGCGTGTGGTACAGCAGCCCTCCGGCTTCGTTTGTGTAGCGGCAACATTAATCCTGCCGCTATTCCTATCCCACGTTTCGACGCCCCAGAACTAACATAAAAATAGTAGGTGTCGCCAAACTAAAATCGTGAAAAATATCCTTTCAATCGATCTAAATCGCTGGCTGCAACGCCAGCAAGAAACTGTGGTGCTGTTCGATTCCATAACAGCAGCTTCTGACATTGCATTTATGCTCAACGGTGAGTGGGATGGGAGCAATGGGGTAGTTATGCCAAAATGCGACGAGGTAGCTGTTAAGACTGCTGCGAATTTAGTAGGGGCTGCCTGGTGTTACCAAAGCGCAACGGAAGCCGTTTTAATTCGGTTGAGCGTTGATGAACTGCTGCGTCGTTATCAAATTGGAGACAGGTATTTTATTAACGCCAATTTGAGGTGTACCGACCTGAGCAATTGTTGTTTAAGCGACATCAATTTGAGTTCGGCTAAGTTGAACTTGGTTAACTTCAGCGGTACTAATTTAAGCCAAGCTGACTTAACAGCAGCAGATCTCAGACAAGCAAACCTGAGCAATAGCAATTTGAGTCGAACTCAATTGGTTAGAGCCAACTTTGCTAAAGCAAATTTATTCCAGGCAAACCTTAGAGGAGCAAACTTGAGTCGTGCTTGTTTTAGCGATGCCAATCTAAACGAAGCTGATTTGAGAGGTGCTAATTTATCGCAAGCTGACTTAAGGGGAGCTAACTTGAACGGCGCGCTTTTGTGATAAATATTTCCTGTAAGACTGGGATAAAACTAGGAGATACAATCACCAAACCAATTCCATATTCAAAATAAAGCCAGGTAACACATCCTCCCCCGATAAAGTAGTTGGATTATTTAACACTTCTTTTTCCCTATCTTGGCGATAAATTTCCACTTGTCGATTTTGGCGATTAATCAACCAACCTAAACGAGTTCCATTGTCGATATACTCCTGCATTTTGTCTTGCAGAGATTGCAAGGAATCGCTGGGCGATCGCAACTCAATTACAAAATCTGGACAAAGGGGAAGAAATCTTTCCTGTTGTTCGGGTGTAAGCGCATTCCATTTTTCTGTTGAAACCCAAGAAGCATCCGGAGATCGATCTGCACCGTTAGGCAGTTTAAAACCAGTCGAAGAATCAAAAACTTCTCCCAGTTGCGCTTGTTGATTCCACAACCAAAGTTGAGCATTAATTCCCGAATTATGCCTTCCCGTTCCTCCTCCTGTGGGTAACATAATAATTAATTCTCCTGTTGCGGTACGTTCAAATCTTAAATCTCGATTCACCTGACAAAGTTGAAAGAATTGCTCGTCATTCAGTTGAATATTTTGAGGAATATTTAAAATTAAGGCTGTCATGGTAAATTCCTCAGTTAATAAATGACATCTGACGGGTAAACCATTCCAGGCTTCCCCGTCAAAGCTAACATTAGATTGCGATCGCCTCGCGATCGCTCTAACCGCTAATTTTGATATATCGGGTCAAAATCCGAATGATTTCACCTTTGACTGGAGAAGGTAACGGCGGACTCCAAGCCCCAACTTCTGCGAAGCGAACCACATGCAAGTTATTAATTACGCTGTTAACGCCATATGGAATACCGCAAGCAATCAGACGCACGGGTAGTTTGCCTTCGGGTATGTCAGGAATCGGCGCTTTGATTAACTCAATAACCGAACGTTGCTCTATCATTTAAGTAACACCTTTTTTGATTGGTGAACGAGCGATCGCACTCTAGTTGTTCAGGCCGGGGAGCGATCGCTTTGTCATGTCTGCACTAACTTTATTCCGATTTGAGTTAATTGTCAACGCCGAGAGTAGAATTAAGTACACACGGGGTAGAATCACCAAAAATTAGCCGTGGGAAGTGCTAGCATCTGCCTTGCACAAACAAGATTAGTAATCGAGCAGTTAAACAGTGATCCGCTGGAGATTGGCAGTTGTGATGGCTGAGCGTAAAATCAGCAACAAGGAACTGGCTCTCCTCATTGGAAAGCATCCTAAATCTATTTCTCGGCTAAAGCTTCACGATCGCTTCCCCAAAATTGACGAATCTACGCTGAATGCCCTTTGCAAAGCACTAAAATGCCAGCCAGGGGATTTGATAGTCTACCAAGAGGATGAAGCAGACAATTAACCCAAACAGGTGCAAATGCGATCGATCGCACTCTAGTTTCTCAGGCCAGGGGAGCGATCGCTTTGTCATGTCTGGATTTAATCTACTCCGACTTCAGGTGTTTGTCAACCATTAATAATAAAAAAATAGCGTTAACGGTTGATACACGATAACTTGTTTTTATGAAGTGTTAGCATCTGCCATGCAAGGTAATGACTATAGGTTGAGCGTTTAAGTGGTGATTCGCTGGAGACTAGCAGTGGTTATGGCTGAACGGAATATCAGCAATAAGGAGCTAGCTCGTTTAATTGGGATGCACCCTACTTCTGTCTCTAGGCTGAGAGTTCGCCGCTACCTCAACAGAATAGACGGAGATACGCTGAGTTTGCTTTGCAAGGCTCTCCAGTGTCAGCCAGGAGACTTGATGGTGTACGACGAAGAGGACGAAGCTGACAAATAACTCAGACGGGTACAAAAGCGATCGCTTTGTCATGTTTGCATTAACTGTATTCTGACTTGAGTTTGTTCTCAATCAATAAAGGATTAAAAAAATACAGCAACGGTGGTATGAAAGCAAATTCGTTTTGCTCAAGTGCTAACATCTGCGTTGCAAGGTAGTGACTATAGGTTGAACGTTTGAGCAGTGATACGCTGGAGACTAGCAGTAGTAATGGCTGAGCGCAACATCAGCAATAAGGAGTTGGCTCGCTTAACGGGGATGAATCCTAATTCTATTTCTAGGCTCAGGGTTCGCCGCTACCTGAATAGAATTGATGGAGATACCCTGAATGCGCTTTGCAAGGCGCTCAAGTGCGAACCTGGGGAATTGATGGCGTATGAAGAGGATGAAGCGGAGAGTTAGCAAGCTATTGCGATCGCGTGTATCGTAGTGGGGTCAACCAATTTTTGTCGTGTAGGAAGGTAGGATAAGTGTTTGCGATCGCCATTGACCAACAGCAGTATCAAACCTACATCCTCTCTGACTCTTCTAGCGAGTCGCGTTTAGAAGTCGTACCGCAACGCGGCGGCATTATCACCCGTTGGCAAGTCCAAGGAGAGGATATCTTATACCTAGACGCAGAAAGATTTGCCGACCCCAACTTAAGCGTTAGAGGCGGCATCCCCATCCTATTTCCCATCTGCGGCAACTTACCCGACAACACCTACACCTATCAAGGCAAACAATACACCCTCAAACAACACGGCTTTGCCCGCGACATGCCTTGGGAAGTTGCCGACCAAGTAGCGCAAGATTTAGTTAGCCTCACCCTCGTCCTCAACAGCAACGACCAAACACGTGCCGTTTACCCATTTGACTTCCAACTCGCCTTCACCTACGAACTTTTGGGCGATCATCTAGATATCAGACAACGGTACACGAATCATTCCCCAGAACCGATGCCCTTTTCCACCGGGCTGCATCCTTACTTCCACACCAGCGATAAAACCCAGTTGCAATTTAACATTCCAGCTTCCGAGTACCAAGACCAGCGAACCAAGATCGCCCATTATTTTAACGGCAGCTTTGACTTCGAGGCCGATGAAATTGACGTAGCATTCCAAAAGCTAACCAGTAACTCAGCCTCCGTCACCGATGCGACTCGCCGGATGCAACTCACCCTGGAATACGACAACGCCTACTCGGCTGTAGTTTTCTGGACAGTCAAAGGTAAACCATATTACTGCCTCGAACCTTGGACAGCTACCCGCAACGCCCTGAATACCGGCGAGAACCTGATTTACTTAGACCCAGGCGCGAGTTTGGAGACGCTGGTGCGCTTGACGGTAAATTTCTCAGAAAAGTAGGTTGACTTTTAATTTATGTATGTTATAGTAGTTAACGGTGTCGAAAAGAACAGTCACCAGGGTCGCTAACTCAACGGTAGAGTACTCGGCTTTTAACCGATTAGTTCCGGGTTCGAATCCCGGGCGACCCATTTAGTAGGTAAGCTCAGATCTTGCACCACTATCAACAAGCCTTCAAACCCTTGTTTCTTGACGAAA
>ERZ1066117.1310-NODE-1310-length-12836-cov-7.139739_pt1 | contig 12836 bp, 10 predicted proteins | sample MGYA00382764_ERZ1066117 | MGnify/ENA primary metagenome ERZ1066117 (study PRJEB33369, sample SAMEA5778347) | biofilm metagenome | biome: Industrial cooling water; feature: Water cooling tower basin; material: Biofilm | place: United Arab Emirates | collected...
GCGCATGCGCGAGGTCTGGATCCAGGTCTCCAGGCCGATGCTCAGCGCGCCACCCGCCCGGTGCGCGGCGCTGTCCAGGTAGGGCAGCGGCTGCGGGTGCTCGGCCGGCCGCGTGAAGGGCACGCGGAAGGGCGCCAGCGCCTCCATCGTCACCACCCAGGGGCTCAGGGTGCTGCCCCAGTTCTTGCTGAGGAAGGGGCCCAGCGGCTGGTACTCCCAGGCCTGGATGTCGCGCGCGCTCCAGTCGTTGAACAGCACCAGGCCGAACAGGTGGGCCTCGGCCTCGTCGATGCCGACGCGGCTGCCCAGGGCGTTGCCCGGGCCGATGAGCGCGCCGAGCTCGAACTCGTGGTCGACGCGACGGCTGGGCGCCAGCACCGGGGCCGGGGCGTCGGGCGCCTTCAGCTGGCCCAGCGGCCGCCGCAGGCCGCGCCCGCTGACCACCAGGCTGCTGCTGCGCCCGTGGTAGCCGATGGGCACCCACTGGTAGTTGGGCAGCAGCGGGTTGTCGGGCCGGAACAGGCGGCCCACGGCCGTGGCGTGGTGGATGCTGGCGTAGAAGTCGGTGTAGTCGCCCACGGTGCAGGGCAGCGTGTACTCCACCTCGGCCATGGGCACGAGCGCGGTCTCGAGGAAGGGGCCGTGCAGGCTGCCGTCGGTGAGCGCCTCGCTGAGCGCGGCGCGCACGGCGCGCCAGGCCGGGCGGCCGGCGGCCATGAAGGCGGCCAGGTCGCCGTCGGCCAGGGGCTGCAGGTGCACGGCCACCTCGCTGTCCCAGGGGCAGACCTCGAGCGCCACGCGCAGGTCCAGCACCTGGTCGCCGATGGCCACGCCCACGCGCCAGGGCTCGGGCTCCACGCCCTGGTCGGCCTTGCGGCGCAGGCGCGCGTAGGGCAGGTTCTGGATCGGGAAGTCGGTGTCGGGCGCGTTGGCCGAGGCCACCCAGCTGACGAGGGCGGGGTCGTGCGTGGCGTCGGTGGTGGTGACGAAGGCGGGGGAGGGGCTCATCTCAGCGGTTCTTCTCGTCGAAGCGGTCGGCCAGCGCCGTCCAGCAGCCGGCATAGGCCGCGTCCAGCCGCGCGGGCTGCATCGCCCAGGCCGTGGGCCGCAGACGGTAGCGGCTTTCGAACATGAAGGCGAGCGTGTCGGCCAGCTTGTGCGGCTGCAACGCGGCGCTGCTCGCGCGCTCGAAGGCCTCGGTGTCGGGGCCGTGCGGCACCATGGTGTTGTGCAGGCTGGCGCCGCCGGGCTTGAAGCCCTCGGGCTTGGCGTCGTACTGGCCCAGCACCAGGCCCATGAACTCGGCCATCACGTTGCGGTGGTACCAGGGCGGGCGGAAGGTGTCCTCGGCCACCATCCAGCGCGGCGGGAAGATCACGAAGTCGCAGTTGGCCACGCCGGGTGTGTCGGACGGGCTGGTGAGCACCGTGAAGATGCTCGGGTCGGGGTGGTCGAAGCTGATCGAACCGATGGTGTTGAAGTGCGCCGTGTCGTACCGCAGCGGCACGAGGTTGCCGTGCCAGGCCACCACGTTGAAGGGCGTGCCCGGCTGCTGGCAGCGCCAGCTGCGGCCGCCGAAGCGGCGGATCAGCTCGTAGGGGCCGGGCTCGGTTTCGAAGGCCGCGGCGGGTGCGACGAAGTCGCGCGGGTTGGCCAGGCCGTTGCTGCCGATGGGGCCCAGCTCGGGCAGGCGGAAGGGGGCGCCGTGGTTCTCGCACACGTAGGCGCGGCACACGTCGTCGGGCAGCGCCACCTTGAACGCCATGCCGCGCGGCACGAGCACGATCTGCCCGGGCGCGGCCTCCAGCACGCCGAGCTCGGTGGTCACGACGAGCCGCCCCTGCTGCGGCACGAGCAGCATCTCGCCGTCGGCGTTGACCAGCGCGCGCCGGCCCATGCTGCGGTTGGCCAGCACCAGGTGGATGGCGATGCCGGCCTGCGCGTCGGGGTCGCCGTTGCGGCAGACGGTGACGAGGCCGTCGACGAAGTCGCGCGATTCACCCTCGGCCGGCAGCGCAAACGGGTGCCAGCGCAGCGGATCCGGCGGCACCGGCGTGTCGTCGCCGCCGGGGCCGGATTGCCACAGCGGCTGCTCGTAGGCGTCGTGCGCGCCCGTCAGCACGCTGGGCTGGCGGCGGTACAGCCAGGTGCGGCGGTTCTCGGCGCGCGGCGCCGTGAAGGCGGTGCCCGACAGCAGCTCGGCATACAGGCCGTGGGCCACGCGCTGCGGGCTGTTGCGGCCCTGCGGCAGCGCGCCGGGCACGGCCTCGCTGGCGAAGTGGTTGCCGAAGCCGCTGAGCGGCAGGGGGGTCAGGTCGCGCGGCATGGGGGCTCCTGGCGGGGCGGCGGGGCGGCGGCGCGGGGCGCGGCGGCGCACGGGCCGGCGCGCTTGTCTCCGACGCGGTGGTTTGCTATGGTTGAACGAATTCGACAAAGTCTAATCATCTCGGCATGACGGCGCAACGGGGCATCCAGAGCATCGAGGTCGGCGGCCGGCTGCTGCAGGCGCTGGCGCGCGTGGGCCGGCCCATGGCGCTGAAGGACCTGGCCGCCGCCGCGGGCATGCCGCCGGCCAAGGCCCACCCCTACCTCGTGAGCTTCGGCAAGCTGGGGCTCATCGCGCGGGACGAGGCCAGCGCGCGCTACGGCCTGGGCCCGCTGGCGCTGCAGATCGGGCTCATCAGCCTGCAGCAGGTCGACCCGCTGCGCCTGGCCACCGAGCAGCTGCCGGCCCTGGCCCAGGCCCTGGGGCAGACCGTGGGCATCACCGTGTGGGGCGAGCGCGGCGCCACCGTCGTGCGCACCGAGGAGGCGCCCACCGCCGTGCACGTGAGCATGCGCCACGGCGCCGTGATGAGCCTGGCCGGCACCGCCAGCGGCCGCCTGTTCGCGGCCCACCTGCCGCGCGCCGTGGTGCGCGCGGCCTGGCGCGCCGAGACCGGCCGCGCCGGCTTCGACGCCGCCTTCGAGGCCGAGCTCGCCGCCATCCGCGACGCGGGCGTGAGCCACGTCGTCGACGCGGCCGTGGCCGGCGTGAGCGGCCTGGCCGCGCCGGTGTTCGACGCCACGGGCCGGCTGGTGCTGGCGCTCACGGCCATCGGCGCCACGCCGGGCTTCGACGTGCGGCCGCAGGGCACCGCGGCGCACGCGCTGCGGCGCTGCGCGCAGGCGCTGTCGGCGCAGCTGGGCGGGGCTCAGCCCGCGGCCGACGCGGCGGCGTAGGCCGCGCGCAGCTCGCGCTTGAGCACCTTGCCGATGGCGCTGCGCGGCAGCTCGGGCAGCCACTGCAGCGCGCTCAGGCGCTGCGTCTTGCCCACCTGCGCGTTCACCCACTGGCGCAGCGCCTCGGCCTCGAGTGCGCTGCCCTCGCGCCGCACGCAGAAGGCCACGGGCGTCTCGCCCCACTCGCGGCTGGGCACGCCCACCACGGCGGCGTCGGCCACCTCGGGGTGGCGGCGCAGCACGGCCTCGAGGTCGCTGGGGTAGATGTTGAAGCCGCCGCTGATGACCATGTCCTTGCGGCGGTCCATCAGCACCAGGAAGCCGTCGGCGTCGAAGCGGCCGATGTCGCCGGTGCGGATGTAGCGGCGGCCCTGGTCGTCGAACCACTCGGCCTCGCGCGTGAGCTCGGCTCGGCCGTGGTAGCCGCTCATCATGCCGGGGCTGCGGCCCACGACCTCGCCGAGCGCGCCCGGCGGCAGCTCGTGCCCGGCCTCGTCGATGAGGCGGATGTCGTGGCCCTCGGCCGGCGGGCCCACGGTGTGCAGCTTGGTGGGGTGCAGGTGGGCCTGCAGGATGCAGGTGCCGCCGCCTTCGGTCATGCCGTAGTACTCGGTGAGGCCGCCGGGCCAGCGGCGCAGCACCTCGGCCTTGAGCTCGGCCGGGAAGGGCGCGCTGGTGCAGAACTTCTGCTGGAAGGCGCCGAGGTCGAAGCGGTCGAAGTCCGGCAACTCCATCAGGCGCCGGTACTGCACCGGCACGAGCATGGTGTGCGTGGCGCGGTGCTGTTCGGCCAGGGCCAGGTAGCGGCGCGCGTCGAACTTCGGCATCAGCACGGCGCAGCCGCCGTAGGCCAGCGTCGGGATCAGGCACACCAGCGTGGTGTTGCTGTACAGCGGCGTGGCGATCATGGTCACCGCGGCCGGCCCGTAGCCCGAGGCCGCGGTGCGCTGGATATGCGCCCAGCGCATGGCGTGCGGCTGCACGATGCCCTTGGGCGTGCCCGTGGTGCCGCTGCTGTAGATGATGTTGAAGGGCCAGGCCGGATCGATGGCCAACGGCTGCGGCCGCGTCTCCGCGGGGGGCAGCGCGGCGTCGAGCATGACGGGGTCTTCGCCGATCGCCACGCGGCCCAGGCCCTGGGGCCAGGGCACGCCCTCGGCCGCCGCGTCGCCGAACAGCAGCCGCGCGCCGGCGTCGGCCGCCATCGCGGCCAGCTGCGCGGGCGTGGAGCCCGGTGCCAGCGGCACGATGGCCGCGCCGGCGCGCAGCGTGCCCATGAACACGGCCACCGCATCCAGGCTGGTGCCGGCGCACAGGGCCACGGTGGCGCCGGGGCCGATGCCGCGGGCCTGCAGCAGGGCGGCGATGCGGTCGGCGCGGGCGTCGAAGGCCCGCCAGCTCCAGGCGCGTTCGCCGCAGGCCAGCGCGGCGGCCTCGGGCCGTTCGAGGGCGTGGCGCGCCAGCAGTTCGGGCAGCGCCACAAAGTCGGGGCGATCAGGGGTCATCGCGCGATGGTGCCGCAGCCGCGGCGGCCGGCCGATAGAGTGAACCCATGCACCCCTGGCGACTGCTCCCCGTCCTGCTGGCCGCCGCGCTGCCGGCCGCCGCGGCGCCCATCGACTGGCAGCGTGTCGGCGCCTTCGAGATCGCGCGCACCGAGACCACCATCGCGCAGTTCCGCGCCTTCGCGCAGGCCACGCGCACCGTGACGGCGGCCGAGCAGCGCGGCGGCGGCGAGGTCTACGAGATGGGCTGGACCCGGAAGCGCGGCTGGACCTGGCAGCGCCCCTTCGGCCCCGGCCACGTGCCGGCCGACGACGAGCCCGCGGTGCACCTCACCTGGCACGAGGCTCAGGCCTTCTGCCGCTGGGCCGGCGGCCGCCTGCCCACCGACGCCGAGTGGGCCAGCGCCGCCTACACCGAGCAGCGCGCGCAGCCGCCCGCGCCCTTCCAGCGCGGCCACCGCTACCCCCTGCCCACGGGCGACAGCGCCCGCGGCGCACAGTGCCTGGGCGACTGCGGCCCCGAGGCCGCGGCGCGCGCCGTGAAGCACGGCGCGCGGCTGACCCGCGGTGACGGCCACGCGCGCGCCGGCACCACCCCGGCCGGCGTGAACGGCCTGTTCGACATGGGCGGCAACGCCTGGGAATGGGTGGACGACCCCGTGGGCGCCCGCGGCGACGCCGAGCGCCGCACGCGCGGCGGCTCGTGGTGGTATGGCACGGCGCCGATGCAGGCCAGCCACCACCAGGCCAAGCCGGCGGACACGGCCGTGGTCTACATCGGCTTCCGCTGTGCGCGCGGTGGCTGAGGCCGGGGACCGGCCGCCGCCTCGGCGGCCGGCGTGGCGGGGCGCGGCCGCGGCGGTGGCCGCGCTGCTGCTCATCAACACCCTGTTGAGCCTGAAGAACTGGTGGCCCACACCCGCCGTGCTGCCCGACACCCGGCTCTCGCCCGAGGCCGTGGGCCTGTGGCTGCTGCTGCTGGCCCTGGTGGCCTGGCGCCGCGCGCTCGCGCCCTGGGCGCTCAACCTGCTGACCGTGGCCACGCTGGCGCTGGTGCTGGGCCGTTACTTCAACGTCACCGTGCCCACGCTGTTCGGCCGCCCCGTCAACCTGTACTGGGACGGCCAGCAGATCCCCACCTTCCTGTGGGTCACGGCGCGCGAGCACCCCTGGTACGTGGGCACGGGCGCCGCGGTGGGCGCCGTGCTCGCACTGGGAGGCCTGGCGCTGCTGCTGCGCTGGGCACTGCGCACGCTGGCGCAACGGGCCGCGCCCTACGCCCTGCGCGCGCGCTGGACCTGGCCGCTCACCGGCGCCGCCGCGCTGGCCGTGGTGCTGCACCTGGCCAGCACCGTGCCGCACCTCACCTGGCACGTGGTCACCGACCCCATCACGCCCACCTACGCGCGCCAGGGCCTGCTGCTGGCCAACGCGCTGCTGCCGGGCCGCGTCGAGCGCGTGCTGCCGCCCTCGCCCGCGCTCGACGCCGCCATGCGGCAGCCGCCCGAGCAGGCGCTGGGCACGCTGGCCGGGCGCGACGTGATCGTGGTGTTCCTCGAGTCCTACGGCGCGCTGGTCTACGACGACGCGCAGATCGCGCCGCGGCTGGCGCCGGCGCGCGCGCAGCTGGCGGCGCGGCTCGAGGCCCGCGGCTGGCACGTGGCCTCGGCCTTCATGAAGGCGGCCACCTTCGCGGGCGCCTCGGAGCTGTCGCACCTGAGCCTGCTCTCGGGCATCGACCTCAGCGACCCGCTGCGCCACGACCTGCTGCTCACCACCGACCGCCCCACGCTGGCGCGCCTGTTCGCGCAGGCCGGCTACGAGAGCTTCGGCCTGTATCCCGCGCTCAGCTGGGACTGGGCCGAGTCGCGGTTCTACGGCTTCGAGCGCTTCCTCGACGGCCGCGACCTCGGCTACCGCGGCCCGGCCCTGGGCTACTGGAAGATCCCCGACGCCTTCAGCATCGCGCGCTTCGAGCAGCTGCACCCGCTCGCGCCGGGCACACGGCCGCGCTTCCTGTTCTTCCCCACCATCACCTCGCACCTGCCCTTCGGCCCCGTGCCGCCGCACCAGCCCGACTGGGAGCGCCTGCTGAGCGACGACCCCTTCGGTGCCGAGGCCTCGCAGCGCGCCATGGCCAGCCACGTCGACTGGCTGGACATGCGGCCCAACTACATCGGCATGTTCGAGTACACCTACCGCTGGCTCGGCGACTGGCTCGAGCGCCCGCGCCCGCGCGAGGCCGTGGTGCTGCTGGTGGGCGACCACCAGCCCGCGGCCAGCGTCAGCGGCGAGGGCGCGAGCTGGGACGTGCCGGTGCACGTGCTCAGCCCCGACCCGGCGCTGCTGGCGCGCTTCACGGCCCAGGGATTCGTGCCCGGCACCGAGCCACCGCGCGCGCCCATCGGCGGCCTGCACGACCTGACCGCGGCGATGCTGCGGGCCTTTGCCGCAGAAGCGCCCACCCGGCTTGCGGCAACATCGGCGCACCGCGACCACCCTGCCCCACCGTGTTCCGCCACCAGTACATCGACAACGAGCAGCTCGCCCGGCAACTGCAGCAGTGGGCCGACGCCCACCCCGGCCTCGTGCACCTCGGCTCGCTCGGCCGCAGCGCCGGCGGCCGCGACATCCCGCTGCTGACCATCGGCCGCGACCCCGGCGAGCCCGGCCGCGCGCGCCCGGCCGTCTGGGTGGACGGCAACATGCACGCCAGCGAGGTCTGCGGCACCAGCGTGGCGCTGGCCATCGCCGAGGACCTCATCGCCATCCACGGCGGCGCCACCACGGCGGGCGGCAAGCCGCTGCCGCCGGCCATGCTGGCCACGCTGCGCGAGACGCTGTTCTACGTGGCACCGCGCATCAGCCCCGACGGCGCCGAGGAGGTGCTGGCGCGCGGCCGCTACGTGCGATCGAGCCCCGTGGACGACCGCGCCGCGCGCGGCCACGCCCACTGGGTGGCCGAAGACCTGGACGGCGACGGCCGCACCGCCTACCTGCGCGTGGCCGACCCCGACGGCGACCTGGTGGAGCTGCGCGGCGACGACGGCCAGCCGCTGCAGCCGCCCGTGATGGTGTCGCGCATGCCCGAGGACGAGGGCCCGTTCTTCCGCCTCTACCCCGAGGGCCGCATCGCCAACTTCGACGGCCGCACGGTGCCCGACGCCGGCTTCCTGGGCGACAACGCCTACGACTTCAACCGCAACTTCGCCTACGCCTGGGCGCCCGAGCCGCAGCAGGCCGGCGCCGGCCACTACCCGGGCAGCGCGCCCGAGGTGCGCGCGGTGATGGACTTCGCGAGCCGCCACCCCAACATCATGGTGTGGCTGAACCTGCACACCTTCGGCGGCGTGCTCATCCGCCCGCTGGCCGACCAGCCCGACAGCAAGATGCACTCCGAGGACCTGGGCGTGTACCAGCAGGTCGAGGCCTGGATGACCGAGCACACGGGCTACGCCACGGTGAGCGGCTTCCACGAGTTCCTGTACCAGCCCGAGAAGCCCGTGCACGGCAGCCTCTCGCAGTACGCCTACCGCCAGCGCGGCGCGCTGGCCTACGTGGTGGAGCTCTGGGACCTGTTCCAGCAGCTGGGCGTTGCGCGCAAGAAGCCCTTCGTCGACCACTACTCGCAGCTCACGCGCGACGAGCTGCGCCGCCTGGCCGCCTTCGACCGCGAGCACAACGGCGGCCGCATCTTCAGCCCCTGGCGCCAGCTGCAGCACCCGCAGCTCGGCACGGTGGAGGTGGGCGGCTTCGACCCGCGCATCGGCATCTGGAACCCGCCGCTGGACCGCCTGGCCGCCACCTGCGAGCAGCAGAGCGCGGCCTTCCTGCGCGTGGCGGCCCTCGTGCCGCGCCTGAGCGTGCAGGTGCGGCGCCAGGAGCGCCTGGACGGCGGCGCCACGCGCGTGGAGCTGCGCGTGGCCAACCACGGCTACCTGGGCAGCTGCGGCCCGGCCTCGGCGGCCGGCCTCACGCACGCCGAGCCGCTGCGCATGAGCTTCCAGGCCGAGGGCGGCGCCACGCTGCTGGCGCCCACCGAGGCGGTGGTCGAGCTCGGCCACCTGCAGGGCTGGGGCCGCGGGCTGCACGGCAGCTCGATCTTCTCGCCCTGGTCGCGCGGCAACGGCCACGAGCGCTTCGTCACGCTGCTGGTGGCGGGCACGGGCGCGGTGCAGGTGGAGGTGGGCAGCTGCCGCGTGGGCTTCCAGCGGCTGCGGGTGGCGCTGGACTGAGGCGGCGCCGCCGCCGGCCTCAGACCACCAACTGCCCGCGCCGGGCCGACGGCGCGATGCGGGCCACCAGGCCGGCGCCGAAGGGCAGCTGGTCGGCCTCCATGCCGTCGGAGAAGATCACGCCCCCCTCGGGCATGCGCGACTGCACGCGCAGGGGCTGCTCGCCGCTCACGCGGCCGAACACCAGGCTGGCCTGCGTGTGGCGCGTCGGGAAGGGCTCGCGCACGGCGAACACCAGGGCCGGCTCGTCCCAGGGCAGGGGCTCGTAGCCCCGGGCGGGCGCGGCAGCGCCCAGGCTCTGCGCGATCGCCATCGAGCCCGTGACGATGCTGCGCAGCCAGGCCGTGGAGCCCAGCCCGGTGGCCACGATGAGCCCCGACGAGGACTGCGACTCGGCCGCCGCGCCGTGGCGCAGCTCGTACAGCGCCGAGCCGTGGCTGCGCGGGCCGATGAACAGCTCGTTCACCGCGCGCAGCACCTGGCCGTCGCTCAGGCGCGCCTCGGCCATGGTCACGGCGCGCGTGGGCCGCCGCTCCGCAGCGACCTCGGGCAGCAGCGCCGCCAGCGCCTCGGGCCCGAAGGGCAGCAGCACGCCGTCCCAGCGCGAGGGCTCGGGGTTCAGCCCCAGCAGCGGCTGGCCCTCGAGGTACTTCATGGTGTTCGCGACGAGGCCGTCCTGCCCCAGTGCCACGACGATGTCCGTCGCGGCGAACTGGAAGTTGGGCAGCAGCGCGCGGTCGACGATCTGGTAGCGGCCCCAGGCCTGCAGCGCCTGCACGGTGATGCGCAGGCTGCGCGCGTAGGCCTCGCTCTCGCGCAGGTAGTCGGAGAAGTCCGCGCCCAGGTGCTCGACCACGAAGCGCGCCTGGCCCAGCGTGTTGTGGCGCGCGATCAGCGCATCGAGCCGGGTGCGGCGCGTGACGAGCACCACGCGCCGCTCGCTCGCGCTCACGACGGCCTCCGCTCGGCCGCGGCCGTGGGCGCCGCCGCGCCGCCGGCCAGCAGCGAGCCGAGCAGGTCGGGCGAGAGGTTGAGCTGCCCGATGCGCTCGGCGCGCTCGGCCAGGCCGCCGAAGGCCTGCGCGATGAGCTGACCCGGCTGCATGCCCACGGCGGCCAGCGCCTGCACGACGCGCGGGTCGGCCTTCTCGAGCGCGTCCATCACGGCGCGCACCTTGTGCGCCTGGGCCTCGGCCTCCTGGCGCGTGTTGTCGGCGGCGCTGGCCACGAAGGCCTTGCGCTGGTTCTCGAGCTCGATGTCGGCGCCCATCTGCTCGGCGCGCAGCTCGTTCTCGCGCCGCATGGCCGCGGCGCGGGCCTCCATCTGCGTCTGCTGGATCTCGCGCCGCTTGAGCTCCACCGCGATCTCGGTGTCCAGCTCGGTCTGGCGGATGGCGCGCTCGTTCTGCACGCCGGCCATGCGGCGCTGCGAGATCGCGTCGTCGGCGGCCTTGAGGTTGGCCTCGCGCGCCTCGGCCTCGAGGGCGCGCGCGATGTCGGGCGTGGGCCGGATGGCGACCACGGCCACGCCCAGGATCTCCAGCCCCAGGGCCTGCACCTCGGGCTGCCGGCCCAGCTGGCCCTGCACCGCGCGCGCGACCTCGGCCGAGGCCTGGATGGCCTTGCGCAGCGGCAGCGCCTGGATCACCTGCTGCACGATGGCGCGCACCTGCATCACCACGCGCTCCTGCAGGCGCTCGGGGTCGTCGGACGCGTAGGCGCGGCCGTCGGGCGTGAGCGAGAAGTCCATCATGCGGCTGATGCGGGCCGGGTCGCCCACCCGGTACGTGAGCTCGCCCTGCACGGTGACGCCCTGGAAGTCGCTGGTCACGAGCTCCAGCATGAAGCCGGCGTCGCGGCTGGCCATGGGCACCGCCACCAGCGAGCTCGTGGGCGAGTAGTAGAAGAACGACAGGCCCGCGCCCTCGCGCACCAGCTGGCCGCCGCGGAACTGCATGAGGTGGGTCGTGGGCTGCGACTTGATGAACCGGATGCCGAACATGCGATGCTCCTTGTGAGTTGTACTGTGCAACTTTGTGGGTTGTATAGTACAACTCAAACAGGAGCTGTCAAGCATGCCCAGCCAGAGACCCGGCGCCCGCGCGGCGCAGCCCGGCTTCGAGCGACCGCTCGTCACGGTCGACGTGGTGATCTTCACGGTGATGGACGAGCGGCTGCAGGTGCTGCTCGTGCGGCGCCCCGAGGGCGAGGACGAGCCCTTCGCCGGCCGCGCGGCGCTGCCGGGCGGCTTCATCGACGTGGCGCAGGACCGCAGCCTGCAGGCCTGCGCCCTGCGCAAGCTGCGCGAGAAGACCGGTGTCGACGCGCCCTACCTCGAGCAGCTGGGCAGCTGGGGCAGCGCCACGCGCGACCCGCGCGGCTGGTGCGCCACGCACGTGTACTTCGCGCTCGTGCCCACGGCGCCGGGGGCGCGGCCCGGCGGCACGGCGGCCTCGGAGTGGGTGGACGTGGACAGCGCGCTGCGCAAGCGCCTGGCCTTCGACCACGGCGAGATCCTGGCCGCGGCCGTGGAGCGGCTGCGCGGCAAGGTGGAGTACACCTCGCTGCCGGCCTTTCTGCTCCCCGAGCCCTTCACGCTGCCGCAGCTGCAGCGCAGCTACGAGATCGTGCTGGGCCGCGCCATCGACAAGAGCGCCTTCAGGAAGCGCATGCTCGACGCGCAGTTCCTCGCCGAGGCGGGCCCCGTCGCGGGCGACGCGGGCCGCCTGGCCATGGGCTACCGCATCGTCGACCGCGAGCGCGCGGCGGTGTTCCCGCGCACCTTCCGCGCGACCGAGCGGGACTGAGGCGCGGGCCCGCGCCCGGCGGCGCTCAGCCGGGCAGCCGGAGCACCGCCACCAGGATCACGACGACGCCGATGGCGAGGTTGGCGCCCACCCAGCGCCGCAGCGCGTCGAGCTGGGCGGCGCCGCGCGGCCAGTCGGCCGCCGCCACGGCCGCGCACAGCCGCTTGTAGAGCACGAAGCGCACGTGGCCGAAGATCAGGATCATCAGCACGCCGAGGGCGGCCATCAGCGTCCAGCTCGGCGGCATCGAGAAGCTGCCGCCCCCCTGCACCACCTGCTTGGCCACGCGGCCGATCATCCACAGCCCCGTGGCCAGCGTGACGCCGGCGGCCACCAGCACGGCGGCAAAGAAGCGCCCCAGCACGGCCTGCATCAGCGGCAGGCGCTGCGGCGGCGGCAGCGTGGCCACCGCGGGCCGCAGGAAGAAGTGCACGAACACCATGCCGCCGACCCACACGACAACGGCCAGCACGTGCAGTGCGTTCAGGGAGGCATAGAGCATGGTGGGGGGTGCCGGGCGGTGGGCCCCGTCGGGGCGAAGCGGCGGATTCTGGGGGCGCCGCCTTGTCCCTGGGCGCAGCGGGCCAGGGCGCGCGCGCCGGCGGCTCAGCGGCCGGCGGTGTCGGGGCCCGGGGCCCCGGGCGGCGGGGCGGGCGGGTGCAGCAGCCGGGTGTCGGGATGCAGCACGAACTCCACCTGCAGGGCGGTGAGCATCAGGTCGACCTTGGCCGTGAGCGTGACCGGCCCGTCGACGATGGGCCGCGCGCGCAGCTCCTCGGCGGCGAGCGCGAGCATGTCGCGCATCTGCGCCACGGCCTCGCGCGTGGCGGCGTTGCTGGCGCGGTCGCCCAGCTCGAAGGCCTTGCGCTTGGTGGCGCTGACGGCATCCCCGGCCTGGGCCACCACGTTGCCGGCACTGTCCTTGACGGTGACGGCCGCCTTGGCGGCCGTGCTGGACAGCTGGCCGCCCAGTTCCTTGATGCGATCGAGCATGGCGGCGGCCCGCTCGGCGGGCCCGATGGATGGCGAGGCACCCAGTGTGGCCGCGGGCCGGCGACGGGGCAAGCA
>ERZ1066117.1313-NODE-1313-length-12829-cov-6.519414_pt1 | contig 12829 bp, 10 predicted proteins | sample MGYA00382764_ERZ1066117 | MGnify/ENA primary metagenome ERZ1066117 (study PRJEB33369, sample SAMEA5778347) | biofilm metagenome | biome: Industrial cooling water; feature: Water cooling tower basin; material: Biofilm | place: United Arab Emirates | collected...
CCAGCAGCGTCTTGCCGCAGCCGGTGGGGCCGACGAGCAGGATGTTGGACTTGGCGAGTTCGACCTCGCTGCCCTTGCCGCCGTGGTTCAGGCGCTTGTAGTGATTGTGGACGGCGACCGAGAGCACGCGCTTGGCGTGGAACTGGCCGATCACATAATCATCGAGGACCTTGCAGATCTCGCGCGGGGTGGGCACGTCGCCGGATTTCTTGACCAGCGCCGTCTTGGTTTCCTCGCGGATGATGTCGTTGCACAGTTCCACGCATTCATCGCAGATGAACACGGTTGGCCCGGCAATCAGCTTCCTGACCTCGTGCTGGCTCTTGCCGCAGAAGCTGCAGTAGAGCGTGCCTTTGCTGTCGCCTGCGCCCAGCTTGGTCATGATCGTCCTTCCTCGCGCCGGCTGCGCCCTTCAGCTGACAATTTCACTCAGACGCCGTGCTTCACACGACCGTCGCTCTTTCAGTGTAGCGGTGATTCGCGCAATACGGCAAGGGAAACGGCACAGCGCGCCCGTGCGGCTCGCGCGGAAACGGGCCGGCAATCGCGCCAAAACGGTGGAAAACCCGTGCCGTTGCGCCAGCCTGTATCAGGCAGCCTGCGCTTCCTCGGTGGGCACCGGGCGCTTTTCCATCACCGCGTCCACCAGGCCGAAGTCCTTGGCTTCCTCGGCGCTCATGAACTTGTCGCGTTCCATGGCGCGTTCGATGGTCTCGAGATCCTTGCCGGTGTGCTTGACGTAGAGATCGTTCAAGATGCCGCGGATGCGCAGGATCTCGCGGGCCTGGATCTCGATGTCGGTGGCCTGGCCCTGCGCCCCGCCCGACGGCTGGTGCACCATGATGCGGGCGTTCTTCAGCGCGATGCGCTTGCCCGGCGCGCCGGCGGCGAGCAGGAAGCTGCCCATCGAGGCGGCCTGGCCCACGCACACGGTCGCCACGTCGGGGCGGATATACTGCATGGTATCATAGATCGCCATGCCCGAGGTGATCACCCCGCCCGGCGAGTTGATGTACATGAAGATGTCCTTCTTCGGGTTCTCCGATTCCAGGAACAGCAGCTGGGCCACGATCAGCGAGGCCATGTTGTCTTCCACCGGGCCGTTCACGAACACGATGCGATCGCGCAGCAGCCGCGAATAGATGTCGAACGACCGCTCGCCCCGGTTGGAGCTTTCGATGACGATGGGCACGAGGCCGGCGGTTGCTTCGATCATGGGGACTCTCCTTGGCGATACCGCCTAGTTCGGACGTTTGGGCCAGAAGTTCAAGTGGTCTGGTTCACGTCGTCCGGCTCAGGACGCCGGCGGCAACTTCAGCAGCTGGCGCAGATACGCCGGCAGGCCGGCCCGCAGCTTCGCCTGGCGCTCGCGCCAGATTTCGGGTGCAACCGTCTTGGGCGGGGCCTTGCCGTTGCCCACCACGAAGGTCTGGCCGTTGCCGCCGGGCGGCGTGGGCACTTCCCGGAAGTCGCCGGCCGCCAGCCCTTCCATCATGCGCGTCAGGCCGCCAGCGCATACGAACGGGGCATCGCCATCCGCCGGCCGGCTGGCAGCGGCCCGCGCTTCGAAGGCAATCCCGGCATCCAGCAACTGCCTGCGGAACGGTTCCGGCAAGGCCTGCAGGCGGGGCACCAGGCGCGGGTCCAGCGCCATCAGCTGGTCCATCCGCTCGATCACGGCTGTCTGATCAGCACAATAGGCCCCGTCAGACCGGATCTTCACCGCCGCCAGCATCAGGGCGAGGGCGGCCGTGTCGAGCAGCTGCCCCGTGCTCTTCACCTGGCTGTCGTTGGCGCGGACCAGTTCGCGGGCATAGAGCAGGTTGAGCAACGCGCCGTGCTCCGCGCCGGAACGATCGCGCAGCCAATCGAGCGTGGCCAGGAACTGCTGGGCATTGGCCGACCCATTGACCAGCCGGACAAGATCGCCATAAGCGCGGCTTCGCAGCGTCGCTTCCAGCTGCGCCACCCGATCCGACACAGCGGCAGGGGGAGCGGTCGGGGCTGGGGCCGGCGGTGGCCGGACCGGCGGGGCAGCGGCGGTTGCGGCAGACTGCAGCAGGCCAGCGGCGATCAGCGTCAGCATCAATCGCCGCCTCCCCGGCGCCGGCCGATCAGTCGGCCTTCTTGGCGGCCTTCTTCGGCTTGGCCGGCGCAGCTTCGGCGGCGTCCGCCTGCTTGGCAGTGGCCTTCTTGGCCGGGGCCTTCTTGGCCGGTTCGGCAGCGGCTTCAGCAGCCGGCTCTTCTGCCTTCACCTTCTTGGCCGCCGCCTTCTTGGCGGGCTTGGCGGGCGCATGATCGTGGTCATGGCCGCAGCCCTGGCCGTGCACGTGGCCTGCGGGGGTTTCGTCATCGCTCTCGATGGCGGCTTCCAGCTCGGCGCGTGTGACGGCGCGTTCGCTGATCTCGGCCTTGCCGATCAGGAAGTCCACCACCTTGTCTTCATAAAGCGGCGCGCGCAGCTGCATCGCGGCCATGGCGTTTTCCTGGAAGAACTTCACCACCTTCTGCTGTTCGGCCGGGGCATAGCGCGCGGCTTCCTGGCCGATCAGGCGGTTCATTTCGGCCTGGGACACGGTGACGCCGTTGCGCTGGCCGATTTCGGAAAGCAGCAGGCCCAGGCGCACGCGGCGCACGGCGATGCGGCGATAATCCTCGCGCTCGGCCTCGATCTGGGCCTTTGCAGCGTCCGGATCGGCTTCGCGGGCGGCTTCGGCTTCCAGCGTCTGCCAGATCTGCTCGAACTCGGCGTCCACCATGGTTTCGGGCACATCGAAATCGTGGCGCGCGGCCAGCGTGTCGAGCAGCTTGCGCTTCAGATAGGTGCGCGACAGGCCGCCCAGCTCGGCATCCAGCTGGTCCTTCAGGATGTCCTTCAGGGCATCCAGGCTTTCGAGGCCGAAGCCCTTGGCAAACTCGTCGTCGATCCTGGTTTCAGCCGGCACTTCGACCGCGGTGACCGTGATGTCGAAGGTGGCGGGCTTGCCGGCCAGGTTGGCGGCGCCGTAATCGGCCGGGAAGGTCACGTTGATGGTGCGCTGCTCATTGGCCTTGGCGCCCACCAGCTGGTCTTCGAAGCCGGGGATCAGCTGGCCGGAGCCGATCTTCACCCGCATCCCCTCGCCGGTGCCGCCATCGAACTTCACGCCATCCACCTTGCCTTCGAAATCGATGACAACGGTGTCGCCTGCCTTGGCCTTGTGCTTGGCCGGCGCAGCTTCCGTACGCTGCGCCGATTCGGCGAGGCGGGCGAGCGCTGCGTCCATCGCCGCATCGTCGGCCGGCACCACCAGCTTTTCCAGCGCCAGATCGTCGATCTTCACATCCTCGATGGTCGGCAGGATCTCGAGGGAGACGGTGAAGCGGGCATCGCCCTCTTCCGGCAGTTCGCCATCCACATCCACCTGCGGCTGGGTGGCCGGGCGCAGGCCGTGATCGGTGATCACCTTGTTGACGCCATCGTTCAGCGCTTCCTGCAGCGCTTCACCGCGCAGGGCCGGGCCGTGCATCTTCTTGACGAGGTTGGGCGGCACCTTGCCGGGGCGGAAGCCGGGCATCTTGATCGACTTCGACACTTCGGCGAGCCGGGCTTCCAGCCGGGCAGCAATGGCATCGGCCGGGATCACCAGCGAATAAGCGCGGCGCAGCCCCTGGTTGGTGATTTCGGCAATCTGCATCGAAAAACCCGTTTTCCTGTCTGACAAAAGCCTGTCCGCGCCAGAGCGCGGGGTTGGGGGCCGGCCGCGCGCAGGCGCGCAACGAATCTGGTGCGGGCGAAGGGACTCGAACCCCCACGTCTTTCGACACCGGAACCTAAATCCGGCGCGTCTACCAATTCCGCCACGCCCGCAACGTTTGGGCCGGTGAGCGCCCGCCTATAGCAGCGTGTTGTGGGAGTGCAAGAGAAGCGGGCGTTCAGCCCGTGACCATGGCCAGCGCGGTGCCGGCAGACCCGGCGAGCGTCAGCGCCAGCACCGAGCCGACGAGGCGGCGGCGATCCCTGGGGGAGCCGACGAACCGCCGGATCATCGGATGATCGCTGTGGCCGGCCCGCGCCCAGGCCAGCAGGCCGATCCACAAGGCGAAGGAAAACAGCGACAGCACGTTCAGCGCGGCCAGCAGGTGGCGATCCGGATGGCGATCGACATAGGCAAGGGCGGCAGGCAGGAAGTTGAAGACGCACAGGGCGACAAACACCCACATCGCGATGGTGACCGCTGCCGAGCCTGCAACCATAACGCCTCCCACGTTGACCGTGTCTGGCGGACGCCCCTCCCCCACAGGAGAATCGCCTCGTTTGTTGTCGATATGGTTAAAGAACGATGACTGACTGACAAGTGAACAAATGGCCAGCGCCGTGCCTGAAGCGGCCAGACTGGGGATAAATTGCCCCGAATGCGGGATCAGTCGAGCAGCCAGGCGCGCAAGATCAGGCTGACCGCGCCAACCACGGCGACGCCGGCGCCCCACAGCGCCACAAACCAGGCCAACCGGCGCGCGCCGTGCGGCTCAGGCATAGCCTTCTGCGCCCACCTTGCCGCGGAACAGCCAATAGGCATAGCCGGTGTAGCCCAGGATCACCGGCAGCAGTGCGCCGACGCCCACCAGCATGAAACCCTGCGCATTGGCGGCCGTTGCGGCCTGCCAGATCGTCACCTGACCCGGCACCGCCCAAGGGAAGATCGAGATGCCAAGCCCGATGAAGGTGAGGAGGAACAGCAGCTCGGCGAGCAGGAACGGCGCCACCTCGGCCCGGCGCTTCAGCGCCCGGATGAACAGCAGGCTGGTGATCGCAACCAGGATCGGCACCGGCGCTGAATAATAGATCCACGGTGCTTCGAACCAGTGGGCGAAATAATCATGGTTGAGGAACGGCGTCGCCAGACTGACGGCGCCGATCGCGGCGATGCTGGCAGCGCCGCCGCGCCAGGCCATGCGATAGGCGTGATCCTGCACCGCGCCCTCTGTCCGCCAGATCAGCCAGCAGGCGCCCAGCAGTGCATAGGCCGCCACCACCGAAGCGCCGGTCAGCAGCGAGAAAGGCGACAGCCAGTCCCACCAGCCGCCGGCATAGCTGCGGCCCGCAACCTTCACGCCCTGCAGCACGGCGCCCAGGATCACCCCCTGCGCAAAGGCCGCCAGCGTCGATCCGGCAAAGAAGGCGAAATCCCACAGCCAGATGCGGCTGGTGCGGGCGCGGAACTTGAAGGCCACGCCGCGGAAGATCAGGCCCAGCAGCATGGCAATGAGCGGCGCATAGACCGCCGGCATCAATATCGCATAGGCCAGCGGAAAGGCCGCGAACACGCCGCCGCCGCCCAGCACCAGCCAGGTCTGGTTGGCGTCCCACACCGGCTTGATGGTGGCGATGGCGGTCTCCCGCTCGCCGCCGGGGCTCAGCACCGGGAACAGGATGCCGATGCCCAGGTCAAAGCCGTCGGTGACGACATAGATGAAGATGGCCAGGCCGATGATGCCGGCCCACACCAGGGTGAGGAAGGGATCGGGCGGCATCTTACTGCGCCAGCTGGAAGCCGAAGGGCGCATCGGGCGGCAGGCTGCCCACATCTGCCGCCTGGTCCTTGGCAGGGCCCTGGTCCTCCGGGTTGGGCTCGCTGGCCATCAGCTTGACGATGAACCAGGTGCCCACGCCGAACACGAAGAAATAGACGATGATGAAGGCCACCAGCGAGGCCGCAACGGCGGGCGCGGCCAGCGGCGAGGCGCTCTCGGCGGTGCGCATCAGGCCATAGACAGTGAAGGGCTGCCGCCCCGTCTCGGTGGTGATCCAGCCGGCCAGCACGGCGATGAAGCCTGATGGCCCCATCGCCAGCGCCAGCCGCTGCTGCCACAGGCTGTCGAACAGCCGGCCCCGCCAGGCATTGAACGCCGCCCAGCCGCCCAGCAGCAGCATCAACAGCCCCAGCCCCACCATCACGCGAAAGGCATAGAAGGGGAAGGCGACCTTCGCGCGGTTTTCCGGTGCCACCTTGTCGAGGCCCGTGGTTGGCGCCTCGATGTCGTGCTTCAGTACCAGGCTGCCGAGGGCGGGGATTTCCACCTTGTAATCCATCACCTGCCGTTCATCGTCCGGCACGCCGAACAGGATCAACGGGGCGGCGCGATCATGGCTTTCATAATGGCCTTCCATCGCGGCGATCTTGGCTGGCTGATGCTCAAGGGTATTCACGCCATGCTCGTGGCCCGCGACGATCTGCAGCGGCGCTGTCACCGCCACCATGCCCATTGCCATGGCGAACATGATCTTGGTGGCCGGCTGCGCGGCGCGGCCTTGTCTGCGGTCCTTCAAGAGGTGGAAGGCCCCCACCGCGCCGACCACCAGCGCCGTGGTGAGATAGGCGCCCAGGAGCGTGTGGGCGAGGCGATAGGGCATGGACGGGTTGAACACCACCGCCAGCCAGTCGGTGGCATAGAATTGGCCGTTGGGCGCGATGCCATAGCCCTGCGGCGTCTGCATCCAGCTGTTCACCACGATGATCCAGAAGGCCGAGATGGTGGTGCCGATGGCAACGAGGCAGGTGGCGAGGAAGTGCAGCTTCTTGCCCACCCGGTCGAGCCCGAACAACATGACGCCAAGGAAGCCGGATTCAAGGAAGAAGGCCGACAACACCTCATAGGCCATCAACGGCCCGATCACCGGCCCAGCACGATCGGAAAAGGCCGACCAGTTGGAACCGAACTGATAGGCCATGACGATGCCGGAGACGACGCCCATGCCAAAGGCGATGGCGAAGATCTTCAGCCAATAACGGAACAACTGCAGATACACATCGCGCCCGGTCTTCAGCCACAGGCCCTCCAGCACGGCCAGATAGCTGGCCAGCCCGATCGAGAAGGCCGGGAAGATGAAATGGAAGGATACGGTGAAGGCGAACTGGAAGCGCGCCAGGTTCAGTGCCGAGACATCGTCGAACATATCACTCCTTCCCGTGGAGGCGCAGGCGGGATAGCAGCGCAACGGGATTCGCGAGTGGGGGTATAATGGCTTCTGACATTGAAATCGCCCGGGGGGCGACATTGCGCCCCATCCGGGATGTGGCCGCCATGCTGGGGCTGGCCGAAACCGCCATCGCGCCGCACGGCCACCATATCGCCAAGCTGCTGCCCGAAACGCTGGCCAGCCTGGCTGGGCGCCCGGCCGGCAAGCTGATCCTGGTGACGGCGGTGAACCCCACCCCGGCCGGCGAGGGCAAGACCACCACCACCATTGGCCTCGCCGATGCGCTGAACCATATCGGCCGGCGCGCGGTGATTGCGCTGCGCGAGCCCAGCCTGGGGCCGGTCTTCGGCCGCAAGGGCGGCGCCACTGGTGGCGGCCAGGCGCAGGTGCTCCCGATGGAGAAGATCAACCTGCATTTCACCGGCGATTTCCACGCCATCACATCGGCGCACAACCTGCTGGCCGCGATGATCGACAATGCGGTGCATTTCGGAACGCCGATGCCATCGGGCGCCCCGATCAACCCGCGCAGCATCACCTGGAAGCGGGTGATGGACATGAACGACCGTGCCCTGCGCCAGATCGTGACAGGCATGGGCAGCGGCAACCACCCGCTGCGCGAAACCGGCTTTGACATCACCGTCGCCTCCGAAGTGATGGCGATCCTGTGCCTCGCGGACGACGTGGCCGATCTGCAGGCGCGCCTGGCCCGCATCCGGGTGGCGAAGGACACGGCGGGCAATCCGGTGACCGCCGGCGATGTGGGCGCGGCCGGCGCCATGGCGGCGCTGCTGGTGGAGGCGATGCAGCCCAACCTGGTGCAGACCATCCATGGATCGGCGGCGCTGGTGCACGGCGGGCCCTTTGCCAACATTGCCCATGGCTGCAACAGCGTGATCGCCACCCGCGCCGCGCTGGGCTTAAGCGAATTTGCGGTGACCGAAGCCGGCTTCGGCGCCGATCTGGGGGCGGAGAAATTCTGCCACATCAAGTGCCGCAGCGCCGGCCTGGCGCCGGCCGCCGCCGTGGTGGTGGCGACCGTGCGGGCGCTGAAATATCATGGCGGCATGGCGCTGGCCGATCTGGGCCGCGCCGATGCCGCCGCGCTGGACCGCGGCCTGGCGGTGCTGGCCCGGCATGTGGAAAATCTGCAGGGGCTGGGCCTGCCCGTGGTGGTGGCCATCAACGCCTTTGCTGGCGATACGGCTGATGAGCACGCGCAGGTGCTGCACCACTGCCGCGATGGCCTGAATGTGGCGGCGCATCTGTGCACGCACTGGGCCGATGGCCCGGCCGGCGCGGAGGCGCTGGCGCGCAGCGTGGCGGCGCTGGCCGATGCCAACGACGATCCGCACGCGCATTTTGCGCCGCTGTATGAGGATGGCACCGATGTGGAGGTGGCGCTCACCCGCGTCGCGCACCGCATCCACCGCGCCGCGACGGTGAGCCTCGCCCCGGCCGCGCAGAAGCAGCTGGCCGCCCTGCGTGCGGAAGGCATGGCCGGGCTGCCGGTGTGCATCGCCAAGACGCCCTACAGCTTCACCGCCGATGAGCAGGCCCGCGGCGCCATCGCCGGGCATGACCTGCCGGTGCGCGAGCTGCGGCTGGCCGCCGGCGCCGGCTTCATCGTGGCGCTGTGTGGCGATATCGCCACCATGCCCGGCCTGCCCAAGGCGCCATCCGCGCTGGGCATCCACCTCGATGCCCAGGGGCGGATCGAGGGGCTGAGCTAGGCCCTAGAGCCGCTCCAGCTTCAGCCAGCGCGGGTCGCCGGCCCAGGCGCGCCGGAAGGCGGCTTCGGCGGCGGCGGCTTCCGCCTTGTGGCCGGCGGCGCGTTCGCTCTGGGCCAGGCCAAACAGCGCCCAGCCGTTGTGCGGCGTCTGCACCAGGGCGGCGCGGAACGCCTCCGACGCGCCGGCCGCGTCACCGGCCAGCAGCCGGGCGGCGCCCAGCGACTGGTTCACCGGGTAATGCCAGTGGCTTGGTTCCATGTAGGGGATGCGCGCCTCGATACGGGCCGCCACGCGGAAATGCGCGGCGGCAACAGTGTGGAGACCGCTGGCCATGGCCCAGCGCCCGCGCGCCACATTGTCGGCGAGGCGGATGAGATCGGGCAGCGGCACTGCCTGTTCGACCAGCAGCCTGGCGCCGGGATGATCGTTCAGGGCCGCCATCGCCTTCAGTTCGGCATCGAAGCGGGCGCGATCGGCCTGCCCGGCAAAGGCCACGGCGCGTGCGAAATGATACATGGCGCCGGCGAGCGGCAGCCGCGCATCCGGTGCCGGCATGGCCAGGATCTGCGCGGGCGTGCCCACCATCGCCATGGCCTGATAGGGGGCGGCGTCCACCGCCTGCACCGTGCCCAGGCTGGCCGAGGTGTCCAGATCGAGCAGGCCGCCGAGCCGCCACGCCTCCTTCAGGGTGGTGGCGACATCGCCCGCCATCATTGCCGAGGTGACGATGAACTGCACATTGTGGGGATAATAGCCGTAGCGGAGCATTCCCCGATCACCGGTGGCCGCAATCCAGGCTTCATCAGCCCGGGCGGCGGCGATATTGGCGGCAATCGAATCCGCATAGCGCCCGCGCCGGTGCCAGATGTGGGAGGGCATGTGCACCAGGTGGCCGGCGCTGCCGGGCCGCACCTTCGCCAGCCGGTCGGCCGCGGCTTCGGCCTTCTGCGGCGCCACCGCCTCCATCATGTGGACGTAAAGATGCGCCGCCTGCGGGTGATCGGGGCGCCGCGCCAGCACGGCCTCCAGCAGGCGCACCGCCTCGGCGCTGCGGCCCACCGGCTGGCCATCGGCCAGCCAGTAATTCCAGGGGGACGTGTCCATCACCGCTTCGGCCGCCAGCACGGCGACATCATCATCGGCGGGGAAGCGCGCCGCCACCGCCAGCATGGCATCGGCATAGGCGGCATCCAGCGCGGCGCGGTCGGCGGCTTCATCCCGGCTGTAGCGCGCGGCGAGCCCGGTGATCAGCGCCTGCTCCAGAGGGGACGCGCTGGGCTTCAGCGCCAGCGCCCGGTCCAGCGCGGCCAGCGCGGCGGGGCGATCCCTGCCGTCCATGGGCGCATTGATGTTGGGGCCGAGCGCCAGCGCCTCCCCCCACCAGCACAGCGCGCAGGCCGGATCCAGCCGCTGCGCCATGCGGAACGAGGCCACCGCGCCGGCGTGATTGAAGCCATAGGTGAGCATCAGGCCCTGGCTGAACCAGCGCCGCGCGCCGGCATCGCGGGTGGAGATCGGGAACGGGCCGTCGGCCAGATCGGGCAGCAGCGGCACCGGCGCTGCGGCACTGGCCGGGGCAGCGATGGCGGCGGCGGCCAGCAAAGCCTGCGCCGGGTTCATGCTGGAGCGTCCGGGGCCGCACCGGCTGGCTGCAAGGCGGGTGGGATCCAGCGCGGCAATCACCGCCGGCGACGGGCCGGGATCGGCGGCGCCCACCCATGGCACCAGGGTCGCGGCCAGCAACAGCCCCCCGCACCTGATCACAATGGCTGCACGCATTGCCATCGGCCAGCCTCCCCGCCTGCACGCCAGCATGCCAGATCGACCGGGCCGGCTCAATCGGTGCACTGCTGCACGCACGGGGCCGCGGCGCTCATCTGTGCCCATGCCATTGCAGCGATGAAGAAGCCGGCTTCGGCGCGCTAGAAGAAATGCCCAAGTGGGAGATGGCCAAGCAGGCGCAGGGCCAGCCGTTGCAGCCAGTTGGTGCCCGGTTCGGGCTGCAGGAGATCGGTTTCCGCGCGCCAGGCCAGCGCCTCGCCCTGCAGCTCAACCGCCCATGCAAAGCGCGGCAGGCCTTCATCCAGTGCGGCCTCCAGCCGGCCGGCCAGCGCGGGCGCGTCGATCAGGAAACCCAGTTCGGTGTTGAGCCGCCACGAGCGCGGATCGAGGTTCATCGAGCCGACAAACAGCCAGCGGCCATCGGCGATCAGCGTTTTCGCATGCAGCGCCGACGCGCTGGCGCGGAAGAAGCTGGTGGCATCAGGCCCCAATCGAGAACGACGCCGCAGGCGGCGCGGCACCAGGCCCAGCGTCACGCGATCGCCGGCGGCCCCGCGCATTTCCCACAGCCTGATGCCCGCGGCCAGGAGGCGCCGCCGCCACGGCGCGTACCAGGCATGGACCAGCGCCACATCGCTGGAGATCAGCGAATTGGTGAGCGCCTCCACCCGCACGCCCTGCCCGGCCAATGCGCCGAGCAGATTGGCCCAATTGCGCGTGGGGATGAAATAGGCCGATACCAGCAGCAGCCGGCGCCGGATGGGCGCCAGCGCCGCCAGCAATTGCGGCAGCAGCAGCGTGGCCTCCGCAGCATCGCCGCTGATCTTGCCGGGCGGATCGCTGAGCATCCGCACCTGGCCCCAGGTGAAATCATCGGCCGCATCGATCAGCGCCGGCGTGGCCGGGCTGCTGGCCGCCGCCAGATAATCGGCCCGGCGCGCGCTTGATGATGGTGGCCTGGGCCGTACGCCGGGCCGGGCCAGCCGCGCGATCGGCACGGCGGCCGGGCTTTCCCAATAGCGGGCGAAATCGGCGGCCATCGCCTCGGCAATGGCGCCGATGCCCAGCACATCCAGATCGGCGGCCAGCGCCGGATGGGCGGCGTGGAAATATTCATCGGCGATGTTGCGCCCGCCCACCACGGTGGCAATGCCGTCCACCGTCAGGCTTTTATTATGCATGCGCCGGTTCAGCCGGGGAAAATCAAACAGCAGATTGGGCCAGCGCGGCCAGCGCAGCCGCGCCGGATTGAACAGGCGCACCGCCACGCCGGGCAGATCGGCGAGCAGCGCATCCATCCCGGCACTGCCGAAATCATCCAGCAGCAGGCGCACCGCCACGCCGCGCGCGGCGGCGGCCACCAGTTCATCCAGCAGCAGGCGCCCGGCGGCATCATCGCGCCAGATATAATATTGGGCATCGATGCTGGTCTGCGCCCGCCGCACCAGCGCGATGCGCAGCGCCAGCGCCGCCGGGCCATCATCCAGCAGTTGCACGCCGCTCTGGCCGGGGTGCGCGTCGCACAGGCGGGCAAGCGCGGCCGTCATCCCAACCGCACCCAGATCGGCAGATGATCGGACGCCGCGCGCGCCAGTGGCGTGGCGTCATGCACCTGCGCATCGGCGATGTGCAGCGCGTGGTGGGCAAAGGCGCGATCCAGCCGGCCCAGCGGCAGCCGCGCCGGAAAACTGGGCGCCAATGGCACTTCGCGCCAGTGCGCGCCCAGCGCCGCCAGGGCGCCGCCCTGCGCGCGCCATTCGTTGAAATCGCCCATCAGCAGTTCGGGCGGATTGCCCAAGGGCGTTATGGGCGCGCGGGCCACGGCTTCGATGATCGCCCGCGCCTGCCGCGCCCGCCACAGGCCGGTGAGATCCAGATGCACGCCCACCAGCCGCAGCGCGTGATTGCCATGGGCGATATCGGCCAGCACGGCCCCGCGCGGCTCCAGCGCCGGCAGGGTGATGGCGGCGCTGTGGGTGAGCCGCGTGGCCCCGCGCACCAGCACGGCATTGCCATGCCAGCCGATCGCCTGATGCCGGGCCGCCAGTGGCGCCACCTGCCAGCCGCGCGCCGCCAGCGCGGCGGCCGGCAGCACCGATGTGCGCACGCCAAAACGCGAATCGGCTTCCTGCAGCAGCGCCACATCCGCCGCCATTTCGTCCAGCACATCCAGGATGCGATCGGGCATCAACCGGCCATCGCTGCCCACGCCCTTGTGGATATTGTAGCTGGCAACAACGAGCGTCACCGCTTGCGCTGCCCGAGAAAGGACAGTATTATTGACCCAATCTCGAGATATTGGGGAGCGACCATGGTCGCAGGATTGCCGCCGGTCAGCCTGGAAGACAAGTAT
>ERZ1066117.1321-NODE-1321-length-12764-cov-11.970100_pt1 | contig 12764 bp, 23 predicted proteins | sample MGYA00382764_ERZ1066117 | MGnify/ENA primary metagenome ERZ1066117 (study PRJEB33369, sample SAMEA5778347) | biofilm metagenome | biome: Industrial cooling water; feature: Water cooling tower basin; material: Biofilm | place: United Arab Emirates | collected...
GAGCGCCGATGCCCTCGTCGTCGTCGTCGTCGTCGTCGTCACCGATCAGATCGGTCCCGGCCATGAGGGCCGCCAAGATGTTGTCGTCTTCGTCCATGTCGTTTCTGCTTTCGTCGCCGCGGTGACCCGCGACGAGGTGAGAGCTGCGCCGACGGAAGCCCTAGGGGGGCGTCCTCACTCGCCGAGGAAGAGCTTCCGCTCCTCCGGCGAAAGGGCGTCGAGCGGGTCTCCCGACCCACCGACGCCCTTCTGACCCTTGTTCTTGTCGGCCACCTTCTGGCGACGGAGGGCACCTTGCGCGCGCGCCCACGTGCCGGTCGCGAGACCTGCATTCGCGCTCGTGACGTGTGCCGCGACCGCCGACGCCCCAGGCATCCCCGCGGCGAACAGGCCGACGGATGCGAGAGACGACAGCGTCGCCACCGTCGCGGGGAGCGAGACCGGACCCAGCGAGATCATGCTTCCGTCCTTGTTACGGAAGCGCCCCTCGATGAATCCGACCAACCCGGACGACGCCACACCAGCGGCGGACCCGCCGGCCATGATGGCGACCGCTCGCACGGTCTCAGAAGCCTTGCGCTCTCGGCCTCGAGCTACGGCGAGACTACGCTCGCGGGACTCGAGGGCGGACTGCAATTCGGCATAGGTTGCCATGGGTGGAGCGTTTCGTGCCTTTCCGCGGGAGTCAACACGGGCCGGATGCAATCCTGCTAGCCTGCTTTCCGATGCCCCACGAAACCGATCGCGAATGGTTCCTGCGCACGTATAACGAGATCGACGGCCTCACGGGCGAGCCCGCGGCACGTTGGACTATCCGCTACCGCGCGCGTCGAGGCGCGAAGATGCAACGGCACGCCGTCGTCGCCCGCCGTCAGACCGCCGACGAGACGTGGCACGCCGTGCAGCTCGAGGTCTCCTCGCTCGACGGTCCTTCGTCTGTCGAGGTCGCGGCATGGCACGCGACCGGCCGGTCTCCGATCTCGAGGCGGTCGCTCGTCGACACCTTGCCCGGCGCCCTCGACGATGGCGACGACGACGAGGCCGTCGACGAAGCGTCGCCCGCGGTGTTCAGGTCGGCGGAGCTGCGCCACGTCGAGGCGATGGCGAACCATCATCAGAGCGGCGTCGCGTGGGTACTTCAGCAACACCGCGAGCTTGTAAGCATCTATCGCGACGAGGCGAAGCTATGGCGCGGTGAAGCCCTCGCGTTACTGCGCGGCGGCGTTTCGACGTCGTCGTCGAGCTCGACGCCGACGACCTCGACGACGCCGGAAATGGCCGAAGCTCAGGCGACTCTGCACCACGCGATGCGGGCCGGCGTGTCGACGTTGCTCGCGGCGGTTACGGGTCCCGACGTCGGCGCGCAGCGAGTCGTCGAGGCGCTTCGTGAATGGTTCCAGAGCCTTTCGCCTGAGCAGGTCGGCGCGATCCTCGACGTGCTTTCTCGCGAACAGGCGATGGCGCTCACGATGATTATTGACGTTGTGACCCGCGCCGACCGGCCCGCCGACGAGGCCCCTCGCGTCGAGGTCGTCGACCCGTCGGATGCCGACGGCGCCGTCGAGGTCTAGCTCGAGCTGTCGTCGCGACGTCGGACCTTCGACGACGCTCGCACGGCCGCGTCGCCCTTCGCACGCACGCTCGATTCCCATTCCGACCGATGCACCGTCACCTCGACCAGCTCGACGGGCCCGACAAGTCGACGCCTCCCCTCGCGCGGTGCCTTCGTCCATTCGATGCGGAGGTCTGACTCCGCATCGAACGCGAGTCGATCCATGGTCAGACGGCGACCGAGTCGAAGCTCGCGTTCCGACTCGCGGAAGGTCGCCCCCTGCCACGAACGCCACGTTCCGCCGCCCTCGAGCATTCGTCGACCCACACTCGCCTCAGCGGCCGCGCGTATCTGCGTAGGCCGCTCGAGCGAGAACGGCGAGAGCGGATACTTGCAGACCTGTCCGATGCGCGCCTCGTCGACGCGCTGCACGTCCTGCGGAATAGGCGATGCACCCGCGGCGGCACACCACGACTCGACCCACGCGCGACGCCACGTCTCGACCTCGACGCCCTCGCGCAGCTCGACCAGCGCGTGCACGTGTGCGTGCCATCCCGCGCGAGACTTCCCTACGCGCCGCGTCGAGTAGGTCACCTCGACGGCGCGCACCCATCCCGCCATCCCTGCGCGCACGCGTGCGTGCGCTCGACCTCGAGCCGTGACCTCGCGCCACGACGAGAGCAAGCGATCGACGGCCTGCCCTGCCGTCTCGTCGCCGACGTCTCGTCGAGGTTGCGTTGCCGTGATGAACAGCGATCGACCGATGCGCGCCTCGTCGGCGGCGACCCATTGTCGAAGCTGCGCCGCGAGTCGCGAGGCACGCATCGCCGCGCAGATAGGACAGAGCCGATCGCGACACCACCGCGCAGCGACGACGCCCTGCCATGCCGCGTCACGGTCGCCGCGTGGGCGCTCGACGGCCGCGCACGCGCGGCCGCAAGTCATCACCGCATCGGCACGCCGCACACCTCGAGGTGAGACGAGCCCGTCGAGCGCCCGCCACACCTTGCGGCGGCCCTCGGGTGACGTCGCCGCGCGTAGAGACGTCGCGTCAATGCGAAGCCCCTCGACGTACCACGACGCGCGGTCTGACACCGCCGCGGCGATCGACGACTCCCACGCCGCCATCGCCCGCCGCGCCTCGCCGACCTCGCCGCGCGAGGTCGTGCCGCGCTTCCGCTCGCGGGCTGCCCACCCGTCGCGGAGCTCGACGCCGCCCGCCCGCACCGCCCTCGAGGTCATCGTCGCCACGTCGGACCGTTGTCAGCGGAACGGCCGCGGGGGCCAAGCTGGCCCCCGTGCCCCCTCGCCAAGTCGCTGTAATCGTTGACTTCGCGCATTATCCGCCATCCCGCGTCGTCGGCGCGCGTGACAGGTGTTTCTCTTGGTTCAAGACGCGACCGCGGCGCCGTATCCAAGCTCGAACAGCCGAAACGCCAGGTCGCGCGCTGCGCGCTCTGGCCCGTCATGCTGCCACGCGAGGGCGATCGTCACGTCGCGTGGGACGATCGTGCGCACCTCCCATCGGTCGAAAAGGCGCGACGAGGTCACGAGCGTAAGCCGAGCTTCGTACGGCTTACGCTCCCCGTCGACCTCGCTCGTCGACAGCATCACACGGCACGAGCCGCGGTTTCGTTTCCGCGTGGCCTTGCGCATTGCGAGTAGCAGCGCCGCCTCGATTCGCTTCGCCTCCTCTACTCCATGCACGAGTGCAGCTCCCCTCGAGTGTTGACGGCGCCGACGTCCATTCGGCGCAGGAAGTCGCGCAGCTCGTCAAGGGCGCCGTTCAGCGCCTCGGAGAGCCGTAGGCCGCGCGTCTCGTGTCGTGCGGTCGCCGTCACGTGCCACTCGCCGGCCCACGCGAAGCTCACGTCAAGAATCATCCCCAGCTCCGCTTCCGCGGAGAGCAGGATCGAGTCGAGGTGCACGACCCTGTCGTCGTCGAGCACGACGGGCTCCGTCATTCGGATTCGATTCAGCTCGCGGCGCATCACTCCACCTCCCCTCGAATCGCGTCGTCGATCGCCGCCTGTCGCGGCGACGGAGAGAGGTCTCCGAGCTGCGCGACGCCCCGGTCGACCTCGCACGCATGGACCATCGCCCGCGCAGCGTCCCCGACCTCGAGCAGGAACGACGGCGCGATCACGACGACGCGGAACGGCGCGACGTGGTCGGCCGCGGAGCGACGCCACGACTCGCCACTGCCCACGATGCGGCCGTACGAATCGACCTTGCTTGCGTTGTGGCGTTGCCACAACGACGGCACGCGGAGGTCGACGCCGGACTCGCGCAGCGCGACCGGCCCCCACACGAGCGCCGCGAGGGCGCCCTCGAGTGTCGACGCCATCGCGGCGCCGCGTGTGCGCTTCCGCGGGCCCTCGCTGCCCCACGCGAGGAAGACCGTAAGGTCGCCCCTCGAGCGCGTCTTGATCCTCGGAATCACGAGGTCGACGAGCATCGCTCGCGCCGTCGCGCCTCGGACCCATGGAGCGGGACACTTTGGCGCCGTCATGCGTCGCCATCCTTCCCGCCGTCGTCGCCTTCGTCGCCGCCTTCGTCGTCGACGGCGTCGAGGGCGTCGAGCGCGTTCAGGACCGCGATCGCGATCTTGCGCAACGCGGGCCTCGCCATTCTGACTCTGTGAGAGCTAATCCGCATCACTCCGTGCCTTTCATTGCGTTTTCGACGACTCGTCGAAGGTCGCGCATGGGCCCCTCGACTGATTCGACCATCTTTTCGACGTGCGGCGGCACGTCCTCTTTCCAAGTGTCGTACGCGCACACCAGGAGCCATGCATTCCCGATCGCGCTTTGGACGCTCGCGAGGTCGACCTTCAGGCTCCATAGCTTCCGCTTCAACTCAGCGTGTGTCATCGCTCCAACACCTCGAGCAAGAGCTTCCCGATCGCGGCCGCGAGAGATGGCGCCCCCGTGACGCACGCGACCACGACCGAGTCATCACGGAGCGCGAGAGCTGTCCACCCGTTTTCACCGCGAGCGAGCGACAGACGGTCGACCCCGCACGCGCGGAGGTCCGCCTCGAGGTCGGCGATCGTAACGGCACTCACGACGGCACCTCACTTCGCCATGGCACCCGCTCGAGCACCTCGTCGACGACTTCCGCGATCGAGCGGCCGAAGGTCACGGTCGCCCTTCCGCGCACGTACACAAGGGCACTCCACCGGCCATCATGGAATGACAGCCCTAGCGCGGACGCGCCGCGCTTCCGCAGCTCGACCTCGAGGTCGACGACGCTGAGCGGCCACAGTACATCCCCGCTCACGACGCCACCTCCGCATCGTCGGCCATGCGCCGCGACATGCCGAGGATGAGACAGGCGCGACCGTCGAGCCACGCCTGCTCAGCTCGAGCCCACGGTGCGGGCGAGCGCCCCAGGGCGACCGCTCGAGCTTCCGCCTCGCGACAGAGCTCAGGCACGCGCCACCCGGCCGGCGACATTTCGGCGGCGAGGGTGTGCAGGTGCGCGAGGTAGCGCACCCAAAGCTCGAGGCGCGCGCTCGCGGCCGCGCGCAGCTCGACGGTTTCGACGGCGACGTCGAGCCCAGGAAGTCGCTCGTCGTCGCTCAGTCTTGCGCCCAGGCTGTAAACAGAGCGTTGGAGGGCGGCGATCGCCTCTCCCGCTGCGCCAGCCTCGGCACACACGAGGTCGCCGATCAAGCGCACCTCGTCGACGGCCCGCTCGACGGCCTCGTGCGCCGTCGACGTGAGCCGTTGCCGGAGCTGTTCCTGCGCGGCCAGGTCCCCCTCGACCGTGCGCCGCACGATCGCGTCGACCTCGTGTCGCTTCATTTCGCCACCCCCATCGCGCGGTCAATCGTGGCGCGCACCCACCCGTCGACGCTTTCGCGAAGCTCCTCGACCTGTCGCGGCGTCATGTCGTCGAACTCGTCGCCGTGCACGTGCCGGATGAAGTCGCGCACGAGGTACGCGCGATCCTCCGGCCCGTCGAGCACGTCGTACCGGATCGCGTACGGGTCGCTCGATTCGTCGTCGCCGCGAAGCGCCACAAGACGCGCGTCGAAGGCATACCCAGCGCGGAGGATGCCGGCCCCGCCAGGCACGTCCAAGAGCGCGCGCCAAAGCGTGCGCTCCGAAGGCGGCGGGACCTCCGGAATATCCCACGACTCGACCTCACGGTGTGCCGCCCTTCGCACAAGCGCCGCGGTCGCTTCCTCGAGCAATTCGGTTTCGCCCGGATCCTCCGTGCGAAAGGCCCAGGAATAGCCCCGCATCAACACTGTCTCGAAGAACTTCGCGAGGTCCTTCACCACCTCAGCGCGACCGTCACTTTCAGCGTCGCGGTTGTACTCGACCCACCCGCACGCGCGGCGGAGGTCGTTACGAGGACGCCCGATAAGGTCCTCGGTTGCCTTGCTGCCCACGTGTCCGAACCGACGCCACAACTCACCGCGGAACACGTGCACGTCGGCGACGTCGACATCGATCGCGAGCCACGCATACCCGCACCCTTCGTCGTCGACGTGTCGCCAGTCCGACGCAGAGGACCACGAGGTGTGCCTGCGGATCGTGTTCAGGATCCGCTCGACGTCTTCGAGGTACGCCTCCCGTGTCCTAGCGTTGGACGTCGCACCGATCTCGCCCTCGACGTCGAACAGAGCACGCATTGCTCGCTCGAGGTCCGGCGTCTTCGAGGTCAACGTCGAGGCCTTCGTGCGCCGCTCCGCGAGCGCCGCCGCGGCGTCTTCGATGGTCGTGTCGGTGTCGGTGTGGGTCGGCGTCGTCGACGCCTCGTGCGTGTTTTCCATGCCGACACTGTCCACCCGCGGCCGCTATCTGGCGAGGCTGCGCGAGTGTTCAGCGGTCGCGACCAAGTGTTCAGGTGCGCGCATGTGCGAGGGGGCCGCCGGAATCGCCGACGTCCCCCTCGCCTCCATGCGCGGCGCTCAGAGCACACCCAGCCAGCGCAGGATGGCAGGCACGACGTGCGACAGAGTCGCGATCGCCGCGCCGCCTCCGCCGGCCGCCACGGCCGCGGAGCGCACGTTGGCGCCCACGTGGCCGTCCATGGCCGCGACGCGCAGCTCGAGCCTTTGCAGGCGCTCAGACATGCCCTCGAGCGCGCGAGCGGCCCCCTCGAGGGCGCCGCGCAGTGCGTCGAGTCGCGCGTCGAGCTGCGCGAGCGATTCGCGGGTCGTGGGGTAGTCCCTCCCGCGTTGCTCTCGCACGCTTGACAGCTCGTCGACGACGTGCTCGAGGCGGCGGTCGACGGCCTCGAGGTGCGCCTCGAGGCGCGCGACCTGAGCGGCCGACGGCGGCGGCGGCGGGATGGTGTACTCGAGGCCGGCCGTCGTCATGCGACCCCGCCTCCCCCGCCGACGAACGCCGACGCCACGACGCCCGCGACGCCCAGCGCGACGGCGACGCCGGCCGCCCATGGCCACACGGACGCGGCCGCGGTGCCCTCCGTCGGCGGAGTCGCATCACCTCGCGACGGCGTGTCGTCTCCGTCGCGCCCGTGCGTGCCGTCGCCGTCCCACGTGAGCGACAGACGAGGCACCGCGCCGATCGACTCCGCCGCGCGCTGAATCGCGGCGATGCGCTCGAGCTGTCCCGCTTGCGGCCGACGGCCCCACGACATGCGGCCCGCCGACGACGTCACGGGCCGGAGGTCTGCGAGGTGTCCTACGCCGGCCCGCTCGAGGCGCGCGCGGAACCTCTCGCGTCGAGCTTGCGACGCCTCGCTCTGATTCTTCGACTTGCCACTCGACCACGCCTCGTTCACGTCGAGCCATGTCGCGCGAGGATTCGACGCGAGCACGCCGGCCACCGTGCGCAGCGCCACGACGGCGGCGAGGTAGGGGTGATGGAGGATGTAGGGATGCGCGAGGGCGGACCATCGCCACACGTGATAGGGCGTCATCTGGCCGTACGGCCCGCGGCCGACGCTCCAGAGCAACGGGTCGCGGAACGGGTTGTCTTTGTAGAGACGACCCTTTTCGCGGTCCCACACTTTCGCGGCGCCTTTCGCATCGGCGGGCAAGTCGTGAATCACGAGGAAGTTACCGTTCGACTCGCGACTCGCGATCGCCGCGAGCGGCCGCCATTCCGCGCCGGCATCCTCCGCGACGGCCTGTAGCGCGCGCGCGGTGATGAGCTGTCGCTCAGCTCGAGGATTCGTCGACGACGGCGCGGGATACGTCACGCGGCCCCCTGCGGTGTCGAGCTCGACGAGGCCTGCGGCGTGCGTCGGATGTTGGTCACGCGGATTCCGTACGTCGACACGAGCGATTGCAGCTCCGCGTCTCCGAGGTCGTCGAGTGCCTTCGATGCGACCCTCGACCTACCGTCTCCGAGGTCGCGCACGAGGGCACCCGGCAAGTGTTCAGCGGCGATGCGCCGCACAGTGTCGAAGTCGTGGTCAAGGTCGACGATCGTCATCGGAACATCCCCCTAACCCACGATACCACCCGCCGAGTCGTCCGGTACGTGGACAGCGCGTCGAGGGCGACCCGGCACGCGTGAGGGTCGACGATGGTCTCTCGCACCTCCGCCTCGACCCTGTCCCAGTCCCCCGCCTCGATCGCCGCGACGAGCCGTGCGACGAAGTCTCCGGTGTGACTTGACAGGTGGTCAGACACGCCCGCGAGGCGCAGCGCGAGCGCGACCGTGTCGCTCAGGTCGCTCACCCGCCGCTCCCTTTCGAGCTTGCCCACACGACGAGGCCGGCGGCGGTCACGACGGCGAGACCTCCGCCGATGATAAGCGCGACCGTCGCGGCTGTCGTCGCCGACTCCGTCACCCGGTCGACGGCACGACCCGCCGCGCGCTCGAGGTCGGACAGATACTCTTGCGCGACCTCCTTCACCGCGTCGAGATACGTCCCTTTCTCGATCTCCGCGAGCACCGCGGCCGACAGGGTTACGCCGATGTGGCGCGGCCAGTCGACCGACGGCGTGAAGACGGGCCGGCCGTCGACCGGAGACAGACGAGACGATGGGTCGACGACCTTCACGAGCAGCGGCCGCAATCGGTCGTCGTCGAGGATGGGCCGCGAGGATTGCCCCGTTGCGACGAGCTGCACGGCGTACGACTTGACCGCTTTCAAGTACGCGATACAGCGCCCGGTCTCTTTTCGCAGCAAGTCGATCTGCTCAGACTTCCCCGCGACGACGAGACGCTGCACGAGCACGGCGGTGTCGACGAGCGCCGCGTCGACGATGGCGGGCACGAGCGCCGCGACGCGCGCCTCAGCGGGCACGACGGCGAGCACACGGTCGACGAGCGACGCCATCGATCACCCGCCCCCGCACTTGCAGCCCATTTCGTACAGCGACATGGAGTCGACGTTGCGACGCTGGCCCTCAGTCCCCAGCTCCGCCGCGGCGAGACCGGAGGTCAGCATCTTGACCGCGCCCGCGCCGAGCGGGCCACCGAACGCGGCGCCCGCGGCCGTCAGAGCGCGCGTCGCGATCTTCGAGCGCAGAATGCCGCGCATGACGCCGCGAAGCCGGTCGACGATCTTCAGCTTCGCGACGGCGCGCGCTGCTTTCTTGATCGTGTTCTTGAACCGTCTTGCCATTCGCTTACGACGCGCCGCACGCTCTTTCTTGGTCATCCTTGCGCCGATGCCGTCTCCAGCGACGCCGCGCACCTCCGCCGTCATGGCGGCAAGGATGCGACGTAGCCCTGGATACGTGCGGAACGCACGAGCGACGTCGCGGCGCAGCTCCGCGAGGTCGATACGAACGCGAAGCACCGCGTCGCCGTAGCTACCTGCGAACGATGCGACCGCGACGAGGTGCTTCGCGGTCTGGTAGACCGCGATCCTCGCGTTCGCACCGTCGACGTCGAGATTCCATGTCTGCAAGGCCTTCATCGCGGTACCTCCATGAACATTCCAGCGAGCGCCTGAGCGGCGAGTGGAGCGGGCGACGGCACGCGCTCAGGCACCGTGCGGCCGGCGGCGAGGTCCGCCGCGATGATGGCGAGTGCGCCCGATGCACCCGCGGGTGCGCCGACGCCGGTCACGCTCGAGGCGCGCAGCGACGCGAAGCGCGACGGCTCAGTTTGCGCCCACTTCAGCGCGCGCACCCACCCGCCGCGGACCTCCGCCGACGTTCGGAGCTTGCTTACCGCGACCATCACGAGGCACCACCGACGAAAGTCGGATTCCGACGATTGCGACGCGTACATGCGCACGCCACCCAGCGCGCGCACGTAGGCGACCATGCGCTCGACGTCCCCCGCGATTCGCACGTAGATCCCCACGCCGCGCTTGTCGTCGGCGGGGAGCTTGCGCCTCTGCGTCTCAGGGTACGTGCTCCAGAACACCTCGTCGGCGATCTGATACACCTGCGCCTTCGACACGCCGTCGCTCCCGATGGCCTGCCCTCGAGACACGGCCTCGACGAGCACCGCCGCCTTGCGGACCTCGGACGCGCGACGGTCCGGCACGCCCTTAGGGAACGGGGCCACGTCGCCCGATGGCGTCGGCGGAACCGGCGGAAGCGGGCCCGGCGTCGGCCGCGGCGTCGGGCCGGGCGTCGGCGGAACCGGCGGAAGCGGGCCCGGCGTCGGCCGCGGTTCCGGCTCCGCCGCCGATGCCGTCGACGAGAGCGCGAACACGCCGACGCCGACGAGGGCCACGGCGCCGGCAATGCCGCCGCCGACCAAGAGAGCACGAGACTTCGCGTTAGCCATTTTTCTGAGGTCCCTTCCGCGGGTCGCATCCCGCATCGAACCGAGAGCACCGCGGTGCGTGTCGAGGATGCGCAGAGCCCATCCCCAGCCGCGCAGACGGGTCCTCGCGCTTTCCATTCGGAAGCTGCACGACGGCGTGCCACGCAACGCCGACGGTGCCTTTTGCCTTCACGAGCTTGACTTTTGCCGACACACCGCGAAGTCGATACTCCGCCGCGCGCCACGCCGCTAGGTCGTCGCAGTCTCCCCAGCCGTCTAGGATGACGTGCGGCACGTCGCGGAACACCTCGCGAGGGTCTTCGCGCGCGTAGAACACTCCCGATTCGTACAGAGCCGGCGTCCCGCGATGCGCCACAAGATAGGCGACGTTCGCGCGCGTTAGCGCCTCGAGAAACGACTCGAGCACGGGCCGCGTGTAGCGGTCCGCGTACTTTCCGGTGGCGAGGTGCACGAGAATCATCATGGCGTCACACGTGCAGGTCGAAGACGAGCGCGACGTTGGTCCACTCGAGGTCTTGCGGCGGGAGGTCGCCGTCGCCGTCGCCATCACCGTCGCCGTCGCCATCGCCGTCGCCGTCGCCGTCGCCGTCGCCGTCGCCGTCGCCCGGCGGAATCGGCGTTGGCAGGCCGACGATCACCTGCACGTATTCGGCGCCGTTCGGGATCGCGATGCGGTCGCGTCCGACCATCGCGAACGCGTACTGCCACGGGAGCGCAGACCATGCGGTCGCGTGCATGATGCGACCTGCGCGATCGAGCACGAGCGTAACCATCGGCGTGTTCGGGGCGATGGCCGGCGGCGACCCTGTGACCGTGAACACGCGGGCGAACGGCGGAATCGCGATAACACCCGGCCGCGGGTCTGGCTTGCGGGTCAGCATTACTGCTTCCCTCCGTAGGCCGTCTCGAGCACGCGTCGCGCGTAGGCAACGAAGCTCTGCTCAGACAGCGAGAGCTGTCGACCGTTGATCTCGTCGATCGTCGCGAAGACCTCACGAGGTCTCGACGGCGGGGTATTCGGCGGGAGGATGAAGTCGGGAACGACGAGGGGCTGCACGACCTGTCGCGTACGTCGAGCCTCGCGTGCAGCTCGACCGGGCGCGGCATGAACCATCACGCTCCAGTCCTGCACTTCGATTGCCGGGTCGACTTCCTCGCCGTTGACGGTAAGGGCGATGGTCTCCGAATACACGTAGACCTCACACGTCGCCGTCGGCACCGTCACCCCGACGCCCTCGGACACGTCGACCTCGACGACCTGTCGACCACCGGCCGCGCCCCATTCGATGGTCGCAAACAGACGACGCGTCGCTTGGTTCTGCGCGGACAACGGCCAGTCAGGCTGAGGCGCGTACTGTGTCTGAGGTAGGTTGTTCCCTTTTGCCGCGGGATCGTAACCCAGCCACACCGTGATGCAGTCACTCAGCTCAGGCGGAACCTCGAGCGACACACCCTGTCCCACCGGCGTGGCCGTCACACCCGTGACGATCAGATTCAGCGCGGGCTGAACCGTAACCAGTTGACCGAGCCGGCCAGCGTTGTCTAGACGCTGGCCGGCCCGTGAGGGCGCCAGTCGGACGGAGCTTTGCGGCCCTCGCGACATGGCGTCCTACCCTCAGCGGAGGGCGCGACCCTGTGCCGATACGGTGATCGACGTCGGGTTCTCTGCGGTTGCGAGCGTTGCCGAGATCGCGATCGACAGGTCGGTTCCGGCCTGGATCGTGTCGAGACCGAGGTCGGAACCGTTGCTGAAGAAATCGCGCTGGAACAGGTCCGCAGTGATCGAGCCGATGCTCGAGAACTGCGAGCGCGTACCGACGCGAATGTCGGAGATGAGCAGCGCCGACGGAGCGACGACGCCGTTCGCATCCGTTGCCGAGATCAAGAGCCGGTCGACGCGGAAGTCTTCCTGAGCCTTGATCTCGATCACCGTGGGAACGGGCGACACGATGCCGGCCGCCGTCTGTCCGAAGAACAGACGTCGCGCCTTGCTGCCCTGCGCCATCACGGTGTTGACGCCGTGACGCTGTAGGGCCTTGATCGCCGCTGCGCGCTTGCCCGCCTTCGCGAGCGCCTTGAGGTTGAGCTTCCGCTTCGCGGCGCCGACGAGGTCGATCGCGCCGACGAGGTCGAGAGCGCCGATGCCCTCGTCGTCGTCGTCGTCGTCGTCGTCACCGATCAGATCGGTTCCGGCCATGAGGGCCGCGAGAATTTCGTTGTCTTCGTCCATGTCGTTTCTGCTTTCGTCGCCGCGTGTAACCGCGACGAGGTGAGAGCTGCGCCGACGGAAGCCCTAAGGGGGCGTCCTCACTCGCCGAGAAAGAGCTTCCGCTCCTCCGGCGACAGGGCGTCGAGCGGGTCTCCCGACCCACCGACGCCCTTCTGACCCGTGTTCTTGTCGGCCACCTTCTGCCGACGCAAGGCACCCTGCGCGCGCGCCCACGTGCCGGTCGCCAGACCTGCATTCGCGCTCGTGACGTGTGCCGCGACCGCCGACGCCCCCGGCATCCCCGCGGCGAACAGGCCGACGG
>ERZ1066117.1329-NODE-1329-length-12721-cov-5.253671_pt1 | contig 12721 bp, 11 predicted proteins | sample MGYA00382764_ERZ1066117 | MGnify/ENA primary metagenome ERZ1066117 (study PRJEB33369, sample SAMEA5778347) | biofilm metagenome | biome: Industrial cooling water; feature: Water cooling tower basin; material: Biofilm | place: United Arab Emirates | collected...
TGCTGGAACCGCTGAGCCGACGGGCGCTCCAAACCGAAGAGTTGCGATTCTTGAACGACGTGATCCGTCTGCTCGTGGCACATGGATGGCGACCGGGCAACACTCGACTTTCCCGTCTGCTGGAGCGACTGGCCGGCCAGGCAACCGAGGTGGACCTGCGTCGGGAATTGCTCGTCGCGGCCCTGCAAGCGGCCGAGAAACTGGACCACGCGGAGGATTTGCGGGAGAAACTGGGGAAATTGTCCTGAAGAGGAAAACGACGATTAACCGGAGATTTGGTTGACTACTGATCCGTCTTTTGTTAGAACTTCTCATTAACCCATCATGGGTTCCGCTCCTTCGAGCGGCGTTCTCCTGCTCTCCTTTCTTCCAGGGAACAACCAATGCACTCTCTACATTCTCTTCGACGGGATCGTCGCGCCTTTACCCTCATCGAGTTGTTGGTCGTCATCGCGATCATTGCCATCCTCATCGGCCTGCTTTTGCCGGCCGTGCAAAAGGTCCGTGAGGCGGCCGCACGGATGCAGTGTGCCAACAACTTCAAGCAGATGGCGCTGGCGGTCCATAACTATCACGATGCCAACGGCCGATTTCCGCCCGGTGGCGTCACCGAGGGATTCTGCTGCGGGACGCAGAGCCGAACCAACTGGGCCATCGAGATTCTGCCCTACATCGAACAGCAGCAGTTGTTCAACACGTATAACAACACTTTCACGAATGAGAACTCAGCGAACGCCTTCACGCGGACACAGCGGGTGCGGACGTATGAGTGTCCCTCGGATGCCAGCGCGGGCGGCATCGGCCGCACCTTTGCCCCGGCGAGTGGTCCCGGCTCGGGCCTGCAGTACATGACCGGTTCCTATCGCGCCGTTTCGGGTCGAGCAAACATCACCGCTCCGCTGGGCTGGATGGACAACGCCGAAGGTCTGGCCCTGCCGCAGAGCTTCCGGGGCGTCTTGCACAGCGTTTGGCCATCGCAAGGGTTCACCCAGGAATCGTTCAACACGGTGCGGGACGGCACCTCCAACACGCTGATGCTCGGCGAATGGCAGACGCGCACCCAGGAACGCCGCCGCACCTTCTGGGCGTACACCTACACGTCGTACAACCAGTCGTCGGTTCACCCGGCCAGCCACACCTACACCAACGATTTCACCCGGTGCGAACAGATCTCGGCCCAGCTGGGCCTCGACAACCGGCCCTGCCGCCGGGCGTTTGGCAGCTTCCATACCAACGGCAGCAACTGGGCGATGGCCGACGGTTCGGTGCGGTTCATTCCGCAATCGGTGGACATGAACCTGCTGTCGAACATGGCAACGATCGCAGGCGGCGAAGTCGCCACGATCAACTAACTCGGACACGGGAGAGTTCGAAAGATGTCTCATCGTGTGTGGATCATCACGGCCCTGGCCCTGTTCGGGGCCGGGTTCGGGGCCGGGTGCGGGTCGAGCACTTATGTGCCTGTGTCCGGCAAGGTGACGTACAACGGAGCCCCGCTGGCCAAGGTCCAGGTGCTCTTTCAGCCGACGGCCAACGCCGGAGCGGATGCGGGCGGGGTGGGCTCGTTCGCGATGACCAACGAAAAAGGCGAGTTCAAAATGGAAGCATCCACCCCGACGCCCACCAGTGGCGCGGTGGTGGGCAAGCACCAGGTTCGCATCGCGTTTCCGCCCAAGGCGTTGGGAACCGGGAGCCAGGGTGAGGACCCCGACTCCGATGCTGCCACTCCGGGAGGGGGCAAGGGCCGACCAAAACTCCCTCACCAACCCATCCCGGCAAAATATAACAGCGAAACGACCCTGACCTTCGAGGTGCCGGCCGGTGGGACCTCGGCCGCCAATTTTGCGCTGGAGGGTCCCGCCTTGCCCAAGGGGTTGAAGTAAGCATTCACCCCATGTTTGCGAGAAAAGCTGCCTTGATCAGGAAGGTCCTGTCCGGAGCCCCCCCGTGCCGTCGAGATAGTACGGGAGGGCAATCATGAACGATGCACTAACTTCACCCCACTCAGCCAGCAAGGTCGGCCAACGATTTGGTCTTGAGGCTGCCTTGCTGGAACTCTTTCCCGCCGAGGCCGACGTCCTTAGCGCGACGGGCAAACTGCTGGCCCAGCGTCAGGAAGGTGCGGCCTTCCGCTTGCTGGCCTGGGCGCTTCCCCGGCGTGAGGCAGTGTGGTGGGCCACGGAGTGCGTTCGCGTATTGCTCCCCGAGGATGCCTCCGCCGAGGAACGCACCGCGCTGGAGGCAGCCCGACGCTGGGCCTCCGACCCCTCCGAGGACAACCGCCGCAAGGCCGAGAGCGCGGCCCAGGGGGTCAATTACGCCACCCCGGCCGGGCAGTGCGCTATTGCCGCCTTCTGGTCGGGCGGGAGTCTGGCGCCGGCCAAACTGGCCCATGTGACGCCCCCGGAGCATCTGCTTCCCAAGGCGTGTGCCAATGCCGTCTTGCTGGTGGTCGTCTCGGGCGACCCCAGGGCCATTCCGGCACGCGCGGTACAATGCATGGAGTTGGCAGCGAAGGTCGGCGACGGGAGCAACCGTTGGCAGGAAGCGAGCCCTGCAGCTATCAAGCGAAAGGTGTAAGTCATGGGTCAGCCAGCGGCACGAGTCAGCGACATGCACGTCTGTCCCATGGTGACAGGCGTCGTACCCCACGTCGGTGGGCCGATCCTGCCCGCAGGGTGCCCCACCGTTCTCATCGGTAGTCTTCCCGCCGCTCGCGCTACCGATATGGCCACCTGCACCGGCCCGCCAGACACGCTGCTTCCCGGCTCGGCCACGGTCCTGATCGGCAATCTTCCTGCGGCGCGCATGGGAGACAGCACAGCACACGGCGGAACGATCGTCGGAGGCTGCCCAACCGTATTGATTGGGTAAATAAATCCCTTGTGCCCCCTCTTCTCCGATCTTGATCGTTCTCCGACCATCCTCGCGTGGCCTGGCCAATCCTTGTCGAAAAGTTGCTCACATTCTCCTTGCCTTTTGCGATCGAACACCTAGGCTCGACAGTATCTCCCTGCGTGTGAGAGTGCTGATGAGCCGCGAGCCAATTCTCGTCGTGGACGACCTTATTGCTCCCATTCCGGGTGATTCACCGGGGGGAGAGCCTGTCACGTTTGTCCTGCGTACCGAACTCGACGAGTTACGTAAAGAAATCAACCCCGACGACTTCGACGAAAACGATCCCGTTCGGCCCACCGAATTGAAAAAGGCCGACTGGAAAGGGATCATTCGCAAAACCACCGACCTGCTCCGCACGCAATCCAAGGATCTCCTGTTGGCTGCCCGCCTGACCGAGGCCGTCACCAAGCAATTCGGCTTCGCTGGCTTTGCCGAGGCGCTGACGTTGCTCCGGCGAATGACGGATGAATGCTGGGACTACCTGCACCCTGCGATCGAAGATGACGACCTGGAAGTTCGAGCAGGACAGTTTAACTGGCTGGGCGACGATGGCCGTGGCGCCCGGTTCCCCTTCAGCCTGCGAACCGTGCCGCTCTTTTTCTTCGAGGGCCAACCCATCGGTTGGTTGGACTGGAAAAAGACCCAGGATAACAAAGGCACGTTCAAGGCCGACCAGATCGACAAGGCCATCAGCACGATGTCCCGGGAGCGACTCCAGGAGCTTGCGACAGATGTGGATACATGTCTGGCAGGCACACAGAGTCTGCTCGAAACGCTGAACCAACGGCTCGGAGCCTCGGCGCCGGGATGGATCGACATCCGCAAGGCGCTAATGGAGGTTTCGACCCTGGTCAAAGGCGCCCTGCAACGCCAGGGTGGCCCCATTACGGCCAGTAGCGAAGAAACCACGGAAGAGACGGCCGAGACGCCCGAAGGCCAGGACGAAGGGGCCGGCCCAACGGAACCACGAGGCAAACGCCCGATCACACGAGCGGATCTTTACGCTCGACTGGAAGAAATCGCCGAGAGCCTGGGCACCCTGGAGCCGCATAGCCCGGTGCCGTACATGATCCGGCGGGCGGTGGCTCTGGGGCGGCTCCCGTTCCCGGAGATGATGAAGAAGCTCCTGCGCCCGGATTATCACCAGGGGCTGACGGAGATGGATCGCGAGTTGGGTATCGAGCCAACCGAAGAAAACCAGCAATATTGACGAAACGCTGTCCGGCTGGTGCCGGAGCTGTCGAGTGTCCTCTTGTAACCGAACCCCCCCGAGGTGAGCGATGAGTGAAAGCCTCCAACACAAGCTCGACCGGGTCCGTCGACCACGGGTCCAGATCACGTACGATGTCGAGACGAACGGCGCGATGGCCAAGACCGAGTTGCCCTTTGTTATGGGCGTGATGGCCGATCTTTCGGGATCACCCAAGGAAGCGCTGCGACCGTTGAAGGAACGCAAGTTTACCAACATCGACCGCGACAACTTCAACGATGTCCTGGCTCGTTCGGCCCCGCGTCTGGCCCTCAAGGTTGACAACAAGCTCACCGACGAGGCCGATAGCAAACTGGCTGTCGAACTGAACTTCAAGAACATGGACGACTTTGAACCCTCTCAGGTGGCCGAGCAGATTCCGGCACTGAAGGAACTGAAGGATATGCGGGGCCGCCTGACCCAGTTGCTCAGCAAGATGGAAGGAAACGACAAGCTCGAAAGCCTCCTGGCCGACATTCTGGCCAACACGGAAAAGGCGACGGCACTGGCGAAGGAACTGGGTAGCGAAGGGGAGGCGAAGTAACATGGCAGGAGAACAACAGGCAGCGGCGGGAGCCAGCACGACAACGACCGAGGCGACGAGCCTGTTGGATCAGGTGATCCAGGCAACGCGTCCGATGGACAACCGCGAGGCAGAACGCAACAAGAGCTACTTCAAGCAGTTCCTGGACAGCGTGGTGGCTCCTGGCTCGGTCGTAACCAAGGATGTCGAGGCGACCATCAAGCACTGGATTGGTGAGATCGACAAGAAGCTCACCGCCCAGCTCAACGAGGTCATGCACCACCCCGATTTCCAGAAGCTCGAAGGCACCTGGCGTGGGCTGCACTACCTGGTACACCAGAGCGAAACGGGCGAAGCGCTCAAGATCCGGGTGATGAACGTCAAGAAGCAAGAACTCTTCAAGGATCTCGAAAAGGCGGTTGAATTCGATCAATCGACCCTCTTCAAGAAGATCTATGAAGAAGAGTACGGTCAGCTGGGTGGTCAACCCTACGGTGCCCTGGTCGGCGATTACGACTTCGGCCGTGGCCCCGAGGACATCCAGCTGCTGAAGATGCTCAGCAACGTGGCCGCTGCTGCCCACGCTCCGTTCATCAGCAACGTGTCGCCGAAGATGTTCAACTTCGAGCGGTTCACCGAACTGAGCAACCCACGCGACCTGGCCAAGATCTTCGACTCTGTCGAGTACGCGGCCTGGAAGTCGTTCCGCGAGTCGGAAGACAGCCGCTATGTCGCTCTGGCGATGCCGCGGGTGCTGGGCCGGTTGCCCTACGGGAGCAACTTCAAGAAGGTCTCGGAGTTCAACTTCGAGGAATCGGTCGATGGCACCAACCACGACAAGTACCTGTGGATGGGTGCGGCCTGGGCCTACGCGGCCCGGCTGACTGACGCCTACGCCAAGGACGGGTGGTTTGCCCGTACCCGTGGCGTCGAGGGCGGTGGCAAGGTGGAAGGGTTGCCCGTGCACACCTTCCCCACCGATGACGGCGACGTGGCCATGAAGTGCCCCACGGAAATCGCCATCACCGACCGCCGCGAGTTCGAACTGAGCAACCTCGGCTTCTTGCCGCTGTTGCACGCCAAGGGACGCGATTTTGCGGTCTTCATGGGCACGCAAAGCTGCCAGAAGCCCAAGACCTACTTCGATCCGGCCGCCAACGCCAACGCCGAACTGTCGGCCAAGCTGAATTACCTGCTGTGTGTGTCACGGTTCGCTCACTACCTGAAGGTGATGGCGCGTGACAAGATTGGCTCCTTCATGGAAGTCAAGGACTGCGAACGCTGGCTGAACAACTGGATCGCCAACTTCTGCTGCGATCCGGCGCTGGCGGGCGAGAAGACCAAGGCCGAGAAGCCGCTGGCGGAGGCCAAGGTCGAGGTCCGCGAGGTGAAGGGCAAGCCGGGTTGGTATGAAGCGGTGGCCTGGTTGCGACCGCACTTCCAACTGGAAACGCTGACGACCTCCATGCGACTCGTGGCGGAAGTGCCCCAGAAGGGCTAAGCCGGCACGGCTAGAAAGAATCAACCACGGGGGCGGGGGCACGTTACGCTCCCGTGTGTTTGCGAAACCGGGCGTCTGCCGTCACCGGTCCGCTCCCCCTATGTACCTGACGACGGCAAAACGACCAATCTGAACAAGCAAGTACGAGAAGGAGAGAATCATGGCCGTAGATATGTTCTTGAAGTTCGAAGGCGACATCTACAAGGGCGAGTCGCGGGACAAGGTCCATGTGGATGAGATCGACATCCTGGCCTGGAGCTGGGGCGTGAGCAACTCGGGCACCGCTCACACCGGCGGCGGTGCGGGGGCCGGCAAGGCCAACGTGCAAGACCTGAGCGTCACCAAGTACGTCGATGCCTCCAGCGCCGCTCTGCTGCTGGCCTGCTGCGTGGGCAACCACATCCCCACCGCCACCCTGGTCGTTCGCAAGGCGGGCGGCACCCCGGTCGAGTACATCAAGATCACCCTGACTGAGTGCCTCATCACAGCCGTCAGCACCGGCGGCAGCGGCGGCGAAGACCGCCTCACGGAGAACGTGACCATCAACTTCGCCAAGGTCAAGTTCGAGTACGTCGTACAGGACGCCACCGGCAAGCCCAAGAGCCCGTCCAAGAGCATGACCTTCGACATCGCTCAGAACGTCAAGGAATAATCGCTCACTGAGCGAAACCCGAGTTGAGGTCGGGCCATCAACAACCACGTTTGCTTACCCATGGGGAGGTGTTTCGCCTCCCCATTTGTTTCCCGAACATCCCATCCGTTACCAAAACGATCGAGGAGAGAATCATGGCCGTAGATATGTTCTTGAAGTTCGAAGGCGACATCTACAAGGGCGAGTCGCGGGACAAGGTCCATGTGGATGAGATCGACATCCTGGCCTGGAGCTGGGGCGTGAGCAACTCGGGCACCGCTCACACCGGCGGCGGTGCGGGGGCCGGCAAGGCCAACGTGCAAGACCTGAGCGTCACCAAGTACGTCGATGCCTCCAGCGCCGCTCTGCTGCTGGCCTGCTGCGTGGGCAACCACATCCCCACCGCCACCCTGGTCGTTCGCAAGGCGGGCGGCACCCCGGTCGAGTACATCAAGATCACCCTGACTGAGTGCCTCATCACAGCCGTCAGCACCGGCGGCAGCGGCGGCGAAGACCGCCTCACGGAGAACGTGACCATCAACTTTGCCAAGGTCAAGTTCGAGTACGTCGTGCAGGACGCCCAGGGCAAGGCCAAGAGCCCGTCCAAGAGCATGACCTTCGACATCGCTCAGAACGTCATGGAATAATCGCTCGTCAATCGGGCCGGGAACTCACCAGGTTCCCGGCCCTCACTGGTTTCTGCCCTGAAACGAAGTGGAGACCAACCGATGCCAGATGCGACCGGAGCACTGACGCCGCACGAAGCGGGTCTCGCCTCGCTGAATGCCTACTTCACCCTCCAGGGGTGGTCCGCCTTTACCCAGGCAAAGGCCAGTGGAGGCCCCAAGAAGGGGTTGGTACAAAAGGGTATGGAAAGTCCAGAGACTGCTCACCACGAGATTCTTGGAAGCGGCAGCGCCTCACTCAGTCAAGGTGGCATTCACCCGAACGAAGCCTATCAGTTCAAGGGTGTTACGGGTGTCAAAACCAAGTCCGGATTTGGGTACATTGCCGAATTCTCCCATCAAGGTCAAAGTCATGTGATCCTGTCGACGCGTGGCACCCGGATGGAGATGGGCCCCGAAGACCTGATCACCGACCTGTACGCCACGCCTTCTTCGCTGTTCCTGGATGCGGGCGCTGTCCACCGGGGCTTCAAGCGAACCTTCAACTCTATCAAGGACGCCGTCGACGAAGCCGACGGCCTGTTCTCCGCCGCGGATTGCATCCATGTGTGTGGCCATAGCCTCGGCGGAGCGATCGCCAATCTGAACGCGTACTATCTCAAGAGCAAGCATCCGTCGAAGGTGGTGCGGTTGTACACGTTTGGGGCACCACGCGTGGGCATCTATCAGACCTTCCCCCGCAACCTGGCCGACGCACTGGGAAAACAGAACATCTTTCGGATCAGCCATCACATGGACCCGATCACGATGATTCCGATGTTTCCCTACGCGCACGTGTTAGAAAGTGACGACGAGGCGAACTGCATGATTTTGCCCTCGCCGTCGCCACGTAGCCCGGGATTGGCGAACCACAACATGACGACCTACATGAAGGAGATGCAGAAGGCGGGCACCTGGGACGGTGTTCGGGCGCTGAAGCAGCACCCTTCGTTCGAAGACCGCATGATGAAGAGCGTGTGGGAGAACCAGACCGACAACCTTGTCAAGAAGGGTGCCAAGTTGGTCGGCACTGCCCTCGTCTGGGTTCTCATGAAACTGCTCAAGGGTATCCTCAAGGCGGTGGGCGGCTTCTTGCTCACCGTGGTCGGCACGCCGATGGACCTGTTGGCACGACTCATCTACCTGGGCGTCACCGAACTGGGCAGGTTGGGCGGCAAGGTCTGGGATTGGCTCAAAAAGGCCGCTGCTCTGGTCGGTGAGAAGCTCGAAAACGCGGCCAACGTTTCTGCCCGTGTCCTGCGTAAACTGCTCGACAAGTTCGCTGAGGCCGTCGGTACCGCCGCGACCTACGCTTTCGATGGCCTGGCCCAGATGGGCGGCACCTGGAGTGCCATGTATGGGCTCAACTTCGGCTCGATGATGGCGATGTGAGCAGGGTTGTCGCCCGCCTCAATCGTCCATATATTTTCGCTCGTTCACTTTTTGCCTGCTCGCTTTGCCTTTTCTTGAATCATTGATCGTTTCTCGACTGGCTCTTCTGCCATGGTGCAGCAAGGCGAGCATTCTTTCACTTCCTTTGGAGAATGAGATCATGAAAATTAGCAAGCAGATCGAACTTGCGGTGGTCCGCGCGGGGGCACTCCAACTGATCGCGGACTATCGAAACCTGATGCCCCAGGCTGCCACGCCACCGGCACCGAGCATGGCGCAGGAGTTGGTGACTCTCAACAGCACGCTCACCCTGCTCGGCAAGGCCTTTAGTAAGATGGTCGTCCGCAATCTCCTCGCGGACATTCTTCGTCTACTCATCAAGCTCGACACCTATGATCTCACGCCCAAAGCCAGCAACTGGGCCTTCGCCGTCCCTTCACCCAGGGGGACCGGCCCTGTCATCGGCAACAACCGCAAGGTCGCCAACCTGATGACTGCGGCCAAGGACAAGGCCGCCCAACCCGTTCAAGCCGCGAAGGCGCTCAACAAAAACCTGCGTGATCTCGTGGAACTGCGACTAAAGGCGCACAGCCCCAGCAAGGCACGCTACGACCGGGTGCTTTGCCTGGGCTTCAAGGTGCAGTGCGCTCCGGACGATTACGAGGGCGACACCGTCGATCGAACCGACATGCTTGACAAGGTCGAGAAGATGAAGAAGGCCATCCGGGCCGCCTACACCCTCGCGGACACGATGGGTAACTACAACGCCGACTCCAAGGTTCTGAAGGTGTTCATGGCTCCGGAGTTCTACTTCCGCGGCATCAACGGGGCCTACACCCATGCCGATGTGCTGGGACAGGAGGCGCAACCCTCCAACAAGTTGCCGGCGATCAAGAGCCTCATCGAGGAGATGGCCCTGGAGTTGAACCAGCCGATCTACAAGGACTGGCTATTCGTACTGGGAACCGCGATCGCGGCGACCGAACTGACGGAGACGAAGTGCAGCCAGTGTGCCGGACCGGTGAGCGCCGTGGGGTCAGGCCGGGACAAGAAGCTGGTGTTTCAGTGCAGCAAGGACGCCACGCACAAGGTCACGCAGGTGTCGCATGGGGCGCAGATCGACAATATCGCGTTTGTGTACAAGGAGGGCAAAACGCACTACGTGACCAAGGAACTGGTCTCGCGCATCGATTTTCTGGCCGACGACAAGAAACCGCTGAAGGACAAGGTGAAGATCGACAAGCGAACGCTTTCCGTCCAGCGGGTTGCTCAGCCCTCGGGCTACACCAGCGCGGAGAAGAAGGCCACCTCGTTTCAAGACGAACGCATGGGCGGCTGCATCTTCACCCTCGACGGCATCACCTACGGCCTGGAAGTCTGCCTCGATCACGCCGCCACCGGCCCCGACAAAAGTGCTGGCCGACTCAATCACGCGGCCAACATCCAGATCCAGCTGATTCCCTCGGCGGGCATGAGCATCAAGAAGCTCCGCACGGTGCCCAACGGCATCGTGTTCAACGTCGATGGCCTGACGCCCCACGTCCAGGTGATCGGGGGCGGTACCAAAGGTTCGATCGACTTCGGCAAGGAGGAATGGAGCTTCAAGGTTGACAACTGGGCCGACCTGGCGAAAGTGGGCACCAACATGGACGACACCGGTGGAGCGACCACTCTCAAGAAGCTCACCGGCATCCAGTGGCAAAAGGTCACGACCACCAACCACGTCACGTCAGCGTCGGGCGGCTCGGTGCTGGGCTACGGGCCCTTCGACATCCCGACAATCTGAATCGGCCGCTTTTTTCTCGGGCGTCGGCTCATGTCGGCGTCCGCGAATGCCGATGAGAAGGGTAGTAAGGTTTCGAAGGATCTTCCGGGCAAGACGCGTTGACCCCAACGGCACTTCCCGGTAGGATAAATTCTGTTCGGCCCCTTGGCCAAGTGGTAAGGCGACGGATTGCAAATCCGTTATTCCCCGGTTCGAATCCGGGAGGGGCCTCTCGTTACAAGTCGTTGTCCGAACGCGGGATAGCGTTACCCAGGTGCGGAATCTGGTGCGGAGTCTCAAAGGTGCAAGCCCGGTATTTTACCGGGTTGACCGGAGTTTCGCACAGATGCCATCCCCGCGATTACCGCGTCTTCCCTCGTTGCGTCGGCATGCCCCCAGTGGTCGAGCCGTGACCACACTGAACGGCCGAGACTTTTATTTGGGGGCCTGGCCCGAGGGTATGGCCGAGCCACCCGACGCGGTGCGTGTCGCCTATCACGACCTCATCGCCGAGTGGACCCGCAACGGCCGCAAGCCGTTCGCTCCCGTCTCGGATGCGCAACCCCCCGGACCAACGACACCCACCGTGGCCAGCATCGCGCTACGCTACATGGAGCACGTCACGACTTACTACGTCGATGGCGAGGGCAAGCCGACCTCCGAAGTGGTAGACACGAGTGTCAGCCTGCGGCCGTTGGTGTTCCTGTTTGGCAACACGAAGGCATCGGAGTTTGGGCCGGCGAAGTTGAAGCAGACGCGGCAACTGCTCATCGACGGCTATGTCCATCCGAACTACGGACCGCAACCGGCCATCTCCCGGAAGCTGATTAATCAGCGCGTGGGCCGGATGCGTCGGTGCTTCAAGTGGGCGGCCGAGGAAGAACTCGTCCCGCCCAGCATCTACCACGGCCTCATGGCCGTCTCGGGGTTGAGGGCCGGGCGATCGGCCGCACGCGAAACAAAGCCGGTGCTCCCCGTGGCAATGGACGTCGTCGAGGCGACCCTGCCGCACCTGCCCGCGCATGTGGCCGGACTGGTGCGCTTCCTGGCCGCGACGGGATGCCGGCCGGGTGAAGCCGCACGCCTGACACTCTCCCAGGTGGAGATGACCGGCGACGTCTGGAAGTACACCCCGAAGGCCCACAAGACCGCCTGGCGGGGCAAGAGCCGCACGGTGATGATGGGACCGAAGGCCCAGCGTGTCATCTACGATTTCGTCTACGTCGCCTGTCCTCGCTGTGGTAAGGAAGGCCGTGCCGCCCTGCTGCTGGATCGCGGCGGCCTATGCTGGGCGTGTGCCGACGACATGGCGAAGTGGCCCCTGCATGGCCCGTGGCCGCTGCGGATCGTGCAACCGCCCGAGAGGCCGCTGTTCTCCCCGGCCATGCAGGGGCAGGAGATCGCTGAAGCCAAACGCCGTCGGCGCAAGTCGAAGGTTCCGCCGTCGCAACTCGATCGCCGCAAGGTGAAGCCGAAGCGGAAGCCTCGCGAGGCGTACACCACCATCTCCCTCGTTGGTGCCATCCACAAGGCATGCAAGAGGGCCAAGGTGCCGCAATGGTCGGCAGGCCAGCTACGCCACACGGTCGGAACGGCCGTTCGTGCCGCGTTCGGCATCGAGGCCGCATCGACGATTCTGGGGCATGCCAACCTGAACACGTCCGAAATTTACGCGGAAAAGAATATGTCCCTCGCCGAGCGCATCGCGCGGCTGATGGGCTGAACCCGAGCATCGCCCCCTGTGAGAATCGCCCTACAACGATGGGCGCGTGGACTGGCTGCGCGCCTGGACCTGAACCCCCGGACCCGAGAGGAAACCAACATGTCCGCTACCGCCACCCGCAAACGCCGACCCCGACGACGTGCCGCAAGCCCGACGGTGACGAAGGCCATCGCCGCAATCGACCTCGCCTTGATGTTGTTCGCCGAGGTGGTGCGCGAGGCCGAATATGCCGATGCTGACCGGATGGCTCTGGGCTGCGCCGACGCCTGCGACACGGCCCGCCCGGACCTGCTCTTCGCCCGTCGGGAACTGCTCCTGACCGTGACCCGCGACCACGGCGGGGAAAGCAAGATCGAGGCCGAGGCCGCCTGCAT
>ERZ1066117.1330-NODE-1330-length-12717-cov-5.560496_pt1 | contig 12717 bp, 11 predicted proteins | sample MGYA00382764_ERZ1066117 | MGnify/ENA primary metagenome ERZ1066117 (study PRJEB33369, sample SAMEA5778347) | biofilm metagenome | biome: Industrial cooling water; feature: Water cooling tower basin; material: Biofilm | place: United Arab Emirates | collected...
GGACAGATGGCATTGACGGTCACGCCCCGCGCCGCCCAGTCCACCGCCGCGGCGCGGGTGAATCCAGCCAGCGCCGCCTTGGCCGTCTCGTAGTGCCGCCCACCGATGCCCTTGAAGGCGATGAACGGCCCTGCGATCGAGGCAATGTTCACGATACGGCCCCAGCCACGCGCCAGCATCGGGCCGGCAACGCGCTGCGTTGTCAACACCGCGCTGGTGAGATTCAGGTCCAGATAGCGCTGCCAACTCTCGATCGTGATCGCCTCCGTGGCAATATCTTCGCGTCGGCCACCGACATTGTTGATGAGGATGTCGATGGGACCGGTGGCCAGGGCGTTGTCGGCGGCGCGGCTGGCCTCGTCGGGGTGGGCGACATCGGCGACGACCACCTCGACGGCGCGACCCGTGCTGTCGTGGATCGCCTCCCGAGCGGCCTGCAGGTCGGTCGCCGTACGGCCAACGAGCACCAGGTCGGCCCCCACCTCGGCCAGCGCCTGCGCCATGGCCCGACCCAGACCACGCGATCCGCCGGTAATCAGGGCCCGTCGGCCATCCAGACGAAAACCATCGAGCACGGCCATGCTGGCTCCTTTGCGTTTCGCGAGCAACCGGCGGTAGTATAGGACTCGCCCCCACGTCGGCTCGTGCCTACAACAGCTAGGCCGCTTTTCTTTCCGACCTGCCGGAGACCCCATCCATGAACCGACTCCTTCCCTGGTGTGTGTTGCTGCTGCCTGCCATCGTCCAGGCGGGCGATTGGCCGCAATGGCGTGGACCGAAGAACGACGGGATCGCGCCGGACAAGGGCGTCGCGCTAAACTGGAGCGCCGACACGAACGTGAAGTGGAAGCTCAAGATGCCCGGGATGGGGTCCTCGACGCCGTGCATCAGCAAGGGCAAATTGTTCTTTACCTCGCAGGCGGGGACGGAGGTCGTGCTCATCTGCGCTTCCACCGGGGGCAAGGAACTCTGGCGCAAACCGCTGGGCCAGAACAAAAACAAACCGCGCGGCGACGAGGGCAACGACGCCTCTGCCTCGCCCAGCACCGATGGCCAGCACGTCTACGTGTTCGCCGGAACCGGCACGTTCGCGGCGTTCGATTTCGAGGGCAAGGAAGTGTGGTCGTTCAACGCTCAGGAACGCTACGGCAAGTTCAAGATCCAGTTCGGCCTCCACTCGACGCCGGTTCTGCATCAGGATCGGTTGTACATGCAACTCATCCACTCTGGTGGAGCCACTGTGTTTGCACTTGACAAAAAGACGGGCAAGGAAGTGTGGAAGCTCAATCGTGAAAGCGATGGCACGGATGAAAATGAACACTCCTACGCCTCGTGCTTCCTGTGGAGCAACGGTACCGATGCCTACCTGGTCGTACACGGCAACGACTATGCCACGGCCCACGCTCTGGCCGACGGTAAGGAGATCTGGCGGGTGGGTGATCTGAACCCGCGTGAAAAGTACAACCGTTACCTGCGATTCGTGTCGTCGCCCGTCTGCACGCCGGACCTGATTGTCGTACCCAGCGCCAAGAACGGCCCGGTGGTGGGCGTGAAGCCCGACGCAACCGGCAAGGTGATGCGTGACAGCAAGCATGTCCAGTGGCGGATCACCAATGGCACGCCCGACGTCCCCTCGCCCCTGGTTCATGACGGTCTCGTCTATCTGGTCGGCGAGAGCGGCCGGCTCACCGTGCTGGACGCCAAGACGGGCAAGGAGCAGTACAAGAAGCCGCTCAAGGCCGACCGCTACCGGGCATCGCCTGTGGTGGTCGATGGACACCTGATCGCGACGGCCCGCGAAGGGGTATTCAGCGTGGCCAAGCTGGGCGCGACGGCTCCCAAGATTCAGGAAAACAAGCTGCCCGACCGTTTCACTGCCTCGCCGGCCTTCAGCGACGGGGTGATCTATCTCCGGGGGCATGAATATCTGTGGGCGATCGCCCCGAGCAAGTGACCACCCAATTCCGAGAGCCCGCATCAAGGGTAATGGATTTTCATGAGCCGTGAATTCGGCCCTTGCTTGCGCTGCGGGCTATCGGACCTGCATCACACCACGCGGTTGAGAAGCGGCGCGCCCTCCAGCCCTGCCAGCAGGTTGGCAAACGAACGCTCGGCCATCTTGCGGCGGGTCTGCTCGGTGGCACTGCCCAGGTGCGGGGCGATGATCACGTTGGGCAAACGTAACAACAGATGATCGCGCGGCAAAGGTTCGGGTTCGGTTACATCTAGCGCTGCCGCATAGATCTCCCGATGCAGGAGTGCCTGCGTAAGCGCCTCGGTGTCCACCACCGCGCCGCGCGAGACGTTCACCAGGATGCTGGTCGGACGCATCATCGCCAACTCGCTCTTGCCGATCAGGCAACGCGTCTCCTGTGTCAAGGGGACACACACCACCACATAGTCCGCCTCGGCCAGCAGGGCATTCTTGCTCACGTACCGCACGCCCAGCGTGGCCTCGGCCTCGGGCTTGCGATTGCGATTGTGATACAGCACCGTCATGTCGAAGCCGCGCGCCCGCTTCGCCACCTCTTGGCCAATGCGGCCCATACCCAGGATTCCGAGCGTCGCGCCGTGGATCTCGAACCCAAGCATGTACGAGGGATCGTACCGGGTGAAATGCTTGCTGCGGGCGTAGTAGTCGCCCTCGACCAATCGACGACCAGCGGCCAGCAGTAGCGCGAAGGCCATGTCGGCGGTGGCACCATTGAGGATGTCGGGCGTGTTGCCCACGGGAATGCCGCGCGAGCGAGCGGCGTCCAGATCGATGTGGTCGACACCCACACCAAAGTTGCTGATCACACGCACGTTGGGCACACGTTCCAGCAGCGCGGCATCGACACGCGGATGGCCGTAGGTGTAGATGCCGACGATATCGGGCCGTGGGGTCTGGGCGATGCTGTCCCAGGGCAGCAATTCCACCTTGCCCTTGGCCAGGCGGGTCAGGTCACGCGAGACGGGCAGATCGGCCAGAATGAGGGGAAGCGTGCTCATGTCGGCACTCCCTTACGCTTGAAGATCGGCATCGGGCGGAACGCCACCAGGCTACGCCACACCCATTCGATCGGCCCCATGTGGAAGACGCTCAGCCACAACGGACTCCAGATCATCTCCAGCGTCCAGATCGCGGCGACGACCACCAGGCCGCCCAGCAGGCCCGTGGTGCCGTAGAAGTTCAGGCCAAAGTTATTGAACACCAGCACGCACAGAACCGACTGCATCAGGTAATTGGTGAGCGCCATGCGGCCTACGGCGCGGAAGCGAGCCTGGAGGCCGGGCAGAATGTTGGACTCGTTCCACCACACCAAGAGCGAGAGATATAAAAGCGCCTGCGGCAGGGCACCGGCGAAGTGGAGGATACCCGGCAGAAAGCTGGCCGGCATCCACAGGCCCCATACCACCGAAAGGAGGTGCAACGGGATGCCGACCCACAGCCCCAGCGTCACGAAATCGTTGAACACCCAGGGCGGTCGGGTCGTCGGTTCAAACGCACCCAGGCGGATGAGTTGGACGCCGATCAGGAAGCAGGTCCCCAGGTACCAGATCAAGAAAATGGGTAGCACCAACAGACTTGCGAGGTGGAAGATGATGCGAAAGACCACCTGATCGCCGAACGTACCATTCCGGAAGATGCGGATTTGATTGGTCGGTTCAAAATACTGCTGAACGTTTTCCCACACCTTGATGGGGGGTCCCTCCACCTCCGAGGGGTACGGAATCAATTTTGGCGCTTCCCCCTGAGGACCAAACAGCGAGAAGGCCAGCATGACCAGAAAGATCAACGCCATGCCCGTGTAAACCCAGGCCAGGCCGAAGGCCATCACGCCCTTTTCCCAGGCAGGACCGAGGTAGACGACCAGCAGCACGAAAGCGCTCACGAGCGCGTAGGTCGCCAGGATGTCGCCATACCACAGGAAAATCACGTGGCTGATGCCGAGCAGATAGAGGAGAAACTGCCGCCACAGGTAGGGTATCACGAACGGTTTGCCCTGCGCCCGAGCGCGATCGTGCTGGATCGCCAGCCCCGCTCCGAACAGAATCGCCAGCATGGTAATGAACTTGGCATCCACCAGCAGCCGAATCATGGCGGCCACCCATTGATCCTGGCGGGGCATCTGGGCCCAGGACTGAATCTGCGGGCCACAGAAATGGGTCAGGTTGGCCAGTAGCACGCCGAGAACCGCAATGCCACGAATGAGATCCAACGCGGTGAGGCGATCCTCGGACGGCGGCAACGTTTGCGACATGGACGGACGGCCCTCGAAATGCATGGTACGTAACCCGCAGGATACGAACCCAGCGAGGAAGGTCCAGGTAACTGGGCGCCGAAACGAGCGATCGCTATAACAGAAAAGATGAAACGCGTACCAACGTATGTGATTCTCGGATTTACCCTCGGCCTGCTGGCGCCTTGCCTGCAGATCCTCGCGGGATTGCCGGCGATCTACTTTTCCTTCCACGGGTTGCGTCAGGTCTACCAGAGCGATGGCCAACTCGGCGGCGAACGGCTCGCGCAGGCCGGACTGATCCTCGGCGGCCTGGGCACGCTCATCTCCCTCGTCGGCTTTGGGTTGGTGTTGGCAATGCCCTGGTTTGCCCGAGCCCGCCAGGCCGAGAGCATGAATCGCCTGCGGCTCATCGGCGAGGCACTCGGGGCGTATTCGCAAAACGACGACCGCCTGCCCGCCGCGACGCGCGACCCCGAAAAGCTGGCTCCGCCGGAACGGCTCAGTTGGATGGCCGATCTGTTGCCGCATTTGCAACCTGGGACACGACAGCAGACACGTTGGGGCGACCTAGCGGCACAACTCGATCGCTCGGCGGGTTGGGAGGCACGAGCTAACGAGGCGGTGCTCAACACGCCCGTACTGGTGTTTCAGTGCCCCTCGCACCCGGACTACAACCCCAACCAGCGCCCCGCGCCGACGCATTATGTGGCCATGGCAGGGGTGGGTGAGCGGGCGGCCTACCTGGCACGGGAAGATCGCGACGCGGGCGCCTTTGGCCATGATCGCGCGGTGCGCCTGGCCGAGGTCCAGCGGGGGACTTCCCACACCCTGGGTGTGCTGGAGACGGCCCACGACAACGGCCCGTGGCTGGCGGGCGATCGGCCCACGGTTCGCGGCATGCCCCCGGGCGATGACCTGCTTGGCCCCGACAAACCCTTCGGCGGCATGCATCGCGGCCTGACGATCCTTCTCTTTCTCGACGGCTCGGCCCGACTGTTCCACAACGACACCGCCGGGTCCGTGCTCCGCCAGCAATCGCGCCTGCGCGAGTGAGGCTCAGACGTTGTCTTTCTTGAACTTGTCGCCGAACTTCTCTTTCAGCTTTTCCTTGAGCCCTTCGGGCAGCTTGTCCTTGAGTTTGCCCTTGCCCATGTCGCGGAACTTGGCCATCTCTTCCTTGCTCAGGTAGCCATCGGTGTTGGCATCGAGCTTCTTGAAGATCGCCTCGACGAACTGGCCCACCTTGTCGCCCAGGCCCCGGTCGGCCGCCCGCTGCTCCAGCGCCTTGGTGAACTCCTCCTTGCTGATCTTGCCGTCGCCATTGGTGTCCAGACGCTCGAACATCTTGCCGGCGAGGTCCTTGCCCTTGTCGTCGGCCTTGGCCTTGGCCTTTTCATCGGCGAGGATGCCGCTCACCAGAGTCAGAGCCACCGTCAACGCAGCCATCAACGAGAAACGACGCATGGGGTACTCCTGAGAGATTCGTGAGAGGGCGAACACTCTAGAATCCGGAGAGACCCGGGAGCGGTACACCAAGAAATTCGCACGCCGTACCTTCGAGCAGTCGATGTTGCTCGTCGGGGGAAAAGCCCGCCGAGCGGATGATCGCTCCTGGTGTAAGCTCGCCCAGCGGAAACGGGTAATCGGTCCCCAGGGCGATCCGTTCGACCCCCACCTGCGCGGCCAGAAACCGAAGCGTCGCCGGATCGTGCACCAGTGAATCGAAGGTAAACCGCCGCATCTGGGCCAACGGCCGCACGGTGCTGGTCGTGGCACAAAGATCCGGGCGCACCTCGTAGGCGTGATCGACGCGTCCGATGATCCAGGGAAAGGCCCCGCCGCCGTGGGCCAGAGCGACCCGCAGCCGGGGCAAACGCTCCAGCACGCCGCCCATCACCAACGAGCAGGCCGCCAACGCCGTCTCGGTCGGCATGCCCACCAGCCAGGGCAACCAGTGTCGGCTCATGCGATCCCGCGCCAGCATATCCCAGGGATGCACGAACACGCACGCGTCCAACTCCTGCGCTGCCTCGAAGATCGGGTACAGCGCCAGATCGTCGAGATTTTGGCCATTGACATGGCTACCAATCTGCACGCCCGGAAAGCCCAGGTCGCGTCGGCAGCGTTCCAGTTCGCGGATGGCGCGGGCAGGATCTTGCATCGGGAGCGTGCCCAGACCCAGGAAACGCGTCGGCCACGCGGCCACCACCTCGGCGATGTGGTCGTTGAGCACGCGAGCCAGATCGTGGGCGTGTTGCGGCTGCGCCCAGTAGGAGAACATCACCGGGACGGTCGAGAGCACCTGAAGCCGCACCCCGTCGCGGGCCATATCCCGCAGACGCGCCTCGGCGTCCCAGCAGTTGGGTTCGACGGTGCGAAACGCCTTGCCATCGATCACCATGCGTTTGCAACCGTTGGATTCGTCTTCGTAGCTCACCCAACCGCCGTAGCCGGTCAGACGACGCAGATCGGGCAACTGGGGCGGCAGGATATGGGTGTGGAGGTCGATCATCCTGGGTGCACCGTGCCGCAGCGTTTGCAGGTTCGCAAGCCCTCATCGCCGCGAAACTGAGCCAGAGCGGTCTTGATCTGGGCACCGATATCGACCGGCTGGAAGGCAAAATCGTGGACCACCGCACCGCACGCGCCGCAATACCAGCGCAGCAGATGATCCTCGGTAGACGCTCGTGGTTGCTCGATCACCAGCCCGACGCTCCCCGCCGGCCGACGCGGCGAGTGCGGCACCCGTGCCGGCAGCAGAAACAGTTCGCCCTGCCGGATGGGGATGGCACGCTCCTGGCCATCGTCCATGACGTGCAGGGCGATATCTCCCTCCACTTGATAGAAGAGTTCTTCGCCGGGATTAATATGAAAATCACTGCGCGCGTTGGGGCCGCCGATCACCATGACGAGAAAATGGCTGTTCCACACCGCGACGTTGCCCACGGGCGGCTGTAACAGATGCCGATGCTCGGCAATCCAGGCGTGCAGATTGATCGGGACTGGTAGGGCCATGCTCCCCTCCCTCGCTGAGCGGTGCGGGCGGCGACGGTGGGCTTATGCTATGCCGACGCCGCCACGGCTTCCAGTCTCACGGTTTGGGCGTGCTGGCCAGCAGGGCCTTGAAGTCTTCGCGCGAGCGCAGGCCGTCGAGGTCGCGGTCGCTCTCCAGGCGTGGCTTCCACACGGTGGCATTGTTGCGCATCAGCTGGCGAAACATGCTGATGGCTTGGCTGGTCCAGACTTTTTTCTGGGCGGCGTCGGTGGTGCGAACGGCAGCGAGCGTGTAGACGACGGCGAAATCGTAGATGCGTGCCGCGGGCCAACCGCCGGAGCGGAGCAGTTGCTCGGTCTGGGCGGTGGCCTGGGTGAGTTGTTCGGGTGTCTTGGCCACGCGAATCAGGCTGATCACCCGTATCGCCGGGAGCGTGCGAATTTCCTTCTTCGCGTCGAGTTCGAGGGCGCGGTCCAGGTCCGTCAGCGCCTCGGCGTGGCGCTGGAGCCGTTGCAGTGCCTCGGCCCGCCCCCAGTGAGCGTTGCGCAGAAACAGGGGTACGCTCGGGTTGTCGTACTTTCGCTCCCACAGCGCCTGAAGCAGTTCGATGGCCTGGCGATAATGATCCAGAGACGCCTCGGTGCGGTCGGTGTCGCGGAGGATGTGCCCAAGATTCACATGGCTGCCTGCGAGCGTGTACTGAAACGATGGTCGCTCCGGTGCGGCTTTGTGCAGTTGCTGGCGTGCATGGAGTGCCTCGCGGTGCATCGCCTCGGCTTCGTCGAAGCGTTTGGCCTGCCAGAACAATCGGCCAAGGGAGTTGGAGCACCGGGCGAACTCTTCTTTGACAATCGTGTCACGGGGCTGGTCGGCAACCAGTTTGGTGTAGAGAGCCTGGGCGTGACGCAGGCTCTGGATGGCCTGTGGGGCATTTTTTTGACGCTCGAACAACTCTGCCAGTGCCACATGCGTTCGAGCCAGATCCTGCCGGAAGAGCGGTCGTTTGGGGTCTTCCTCCAGCAGGCGAGCCTGCAACGCGAACGCTTCGTCGAGCACTTGCTTCGCCTCGGTGAGTTGATTGCGGTCCAGTTGCACTCGCCCCAGATACAGTAGATTCGCGGCCAACTCCTTGCGGTGCTCCTGATGCTCGGGGAAGTCACGGGCCAAGGCCCGCTCCAGCGACACCGCCTCGCGCAGGGCGGCCTCTGCGTCTTCGGTTCGCTGCAACCCGCTCAGCAGCAGTCCCCGGTTGGAGTGGGAACTGGCCAGTTGATGCCGGTAGACCGAGCGCCCGGGGTATTGCCCCACGAGACGCTCGTAGTAGAGGATGGACCGCCCAAAGGCTTTCTCGGCGTCGTCGAACTGGCCGGATTCGCGCAGCAGGTTGGCCCAGGCATCCAGGGCGAAGGCCAAATCCTGGACAAAATCGGCTGAGTTGGGCGATCGCTTGACGCGCTCTTCGCAACGGTCGATGACCTGCTTCTGGAAACGGGCCGCCTCGTCCAGCCTTCCCTGAGTACCCAACAAGACGACGAGGTTGCTTGCGGTCCGGCTCCAGCCCTCCTGCAGCGGCACCGAGGCGGGCGCGAGGGCCAGTTGTTCCTCCCAGAAACGCAGGGCTTTTCGATACAGTTCCTCACTCTTCTTCGACTCGCCGCGATTAAAATAGATCAGCGCGAGCGTGCTTTGCGCCCGTGCCTGATCCCAGGTCCATTCGGCCGCGCCCTCCTTGGTCCGTTTTCTCGGCCGCAGTTCCTCCAGCTGGGCAAACAGTTCCAGAGCCTTCTGGCAGGCCTGTTGGGCCTCGTCCACTTGGCCCTGTTTGGACAGCGTAATGCCCAGGTTGTGCGTCACCAGAGCCAGTTCCCGCACCGATTCGGCATCGTCCTGCTCCTCGGCGATCAGGCCACGCAAAAGGGCAGCACACTGTTCCAGAGTTTCCTGAGCCGTCTGAAGATCGCCCAGCCGCAGGCGAATATTGCCGATGCGTCCAAGCCCCTCGGCACGCAGAAAGCGTGTTTCGCGGTCCTCGCCGGGCACTTCCGCCAGTTGCCGAAACCCATCACTGACGGCCTGAAGGAACTCCCGGCTCTCGGGGGTGAGGCTGTCGTTGCGGGCGAACTGTCGCTCGATGAGTTCATCGCTGAGCAGTCGCAACGTCTCCAGCGTTACGTCGAAGGTTTTGCCCTTCACGTCGCGCTCGTAGACCGCCCGTCCTTCGGCCAACTGGGCGACGCGCATCTGCCAGAGGCTGACCCCCAGACCGGCCCCCAGAGTCAGCAACAGCAACACCGTCGCCCCCTGGAGCACCCGGCGGCGTTTACGGCTCTCGGCCTCTCGCACCAGTGCGGTTTGGGCGTCGCGAAGCCGGGCCTCTACTCGGGAGCGATGCGCAGCGACGCGGCGGGCTACCTCCTGCGCGTCGCGTGGTCGGTCCTCGGCACGCGGCGCCAGGCATTGCTGGGCCAGGGCAAGCAACTCGGGATCGGCCTCGCACTGGGCTAACCGCTGTTGAGCGTCGGCCAGGTCACCAACTGCGGTACGTTCGATGATGTCGGAGCGCCCCACGAAAGCCGGCTTGCCGGTAAGCAGGACGCACAGGATACTCCCCAGGGCAAAGACATCGGACCGGGTATCGACGGCCTCACCGCGAGCCTGTTCCGGAGCCATGAATCCCGGCGTGCCCATGATGGTGCCGGCCTGAGTGTGTTCCGCTCCTGTGGTGTCGTGGCCCCCTTCAGCGTCCACTCTCTCGTGAGGGTATCTCTGCTCGTTGTTGGACAAGGACTTAGCAATGCCCCAGTCCATCACCTGTACTTCACCGAACTCGCCGACCATCACGTTCGCTGGCTTGAGATCGCGATGAATCACCCCGCGCTGATGGGCGAAGCCGACCGCCTGGGCGATCTGTTCAAAGATCTGCAGGTCGGTCGAGAGGTGCTCCTGCGGAACTGCGCGTTGTTTGAGTAACTCACCAAGGGTCTGGCCGTGGATGCGTTTCATCACGAGGTAGGGAGTGCCGTCGGGCAGCAGGCCAAACGCATGCACGGGTGGGATACCCGGGTGAGGCAGCCGTGCCGTGATGCGTGCCTCGGTAACGAAGCGCTCCGCGTTAGCCCCCGTTTGCAGGGTCTTGATGGCCACCTCGCGCTCCAAAACGAGATCCCATCCCACGTAGACGCGACCCATCCCGCCTTGAGCGAGCAGCGCATCGACTCGGTAACCCGGTGGCGCAGGCCAGTCCGGGTCACGGGATGCCTCGGGCGTGTATGGGGTGGTGGCGACTCCTTGCACCGTGGTGTCCGGAGCCTGTTTGGGCACATGATCGACGGTTGGTTCGTACGTCGGCTGGACGGGCTCGGACATGGCGGCGACCTCAGGGGTGTACGTCGTGCCTCTCCCAACTCCCCCAGGCAGCACGATCGTTACAGCTTTACCGATTTCCGGCCCCGTGGGGACCAAAGCCAGGCAAGATGGTCCTTGTGTAACGATCGTAGGGCCAATAAGCTAAGAAGTGGGAATGAGGCCCAATGGGCCAGGAAGCCCCCAGGAGACTGAACCATGAACCGCTTGCTTTGTCTGGTGTTCGTGCTCGCCATCACTTCGACTTCCCTACAGGCAGATGACACCGGCGGGGATGGCGGCAGGGACACTCGCAAGGAGATCGATTCGCTGCGCAAGCAGATCGAGGACCTCAAGCGTGCTCGAGATCAGGACTACAATCTGCTCGCCGATCGCCTTGATCGCATGGAAAAGATGCTCGAACGCATCGCTAACGGCCAATCGGCTCCCTCGAAGTCGTCGTTCACTCCCGTGGTGCCGGCTCCGGAGACCCCCCGTGCCGTGATTCGGCTCGACAACCGTTTGCTGGTGACCGGGTATGTCACGATCGACGGAGTCACGTATCAGGTCCCCGCTCGGGCAACGCGGACGCTGCGCAACATCCCCGTCGGTCCGCTCGATTACCGGTTGGGTGGCGAAGGCATGAGCACCGGCCCCACGATCCGCAGCCGTACCAATGCGGGCGAACTACTGACCATTACCTTGCTGCCACCACAATGATTGTGACCATCGATGGCCCCTCAGGGGTGGGAAAAAGCACGGCTGCGCGGGAGTTGGCCAAGCGTTTGCACTTCGCGTTTCTCGACACCGGTGCCATGTACCGTGCTCTGGCTCTGTTCGCGCAGCGACAATGTGTGTCGTGGGAAGACGCCGAGGCGATCAGCGCGTTGCTGCCGCAACTCCCTCTGGAGGTGCGTCCCGGAGGCGTGATCGCCCTGGAGGACTGCCCCCTGGGCGAGGAAATTCGGACCGCCCAGATCAGCCAGGGCGCCTCTCGCGTTGCCCTCTACCCCGCCGTCCGCTCCTGGCTGGCCGAGATGCAACGCCAGCTGGCCCGACAGGGTCGGATCGTCTGCGAGGGACGCGACCAGGGCACCGTCGTCTTTCCCGAAGCACGCTGTAAATTTTTCCTGACGGCCGAGTTGCCGATCCGGGTGGCGCGTCGAGCCGAGCAACTGAGAAAGGCCGGCAAGCCGGTCGATCTTGAGCAGTTAACCGCGGACATGGAATTTCGCGACGAGCAGGACCGCAACCGCAAGGAGGGGCCCCTTCAGCCAGCCGACGACGCGGTGTTGATCGAGAGCTCGAGGCTGAGTTTTGAGCAGGTCTTGGATTGGATGGAAACCGTCGTTCGTGGGAGGCTGGGTTGAATGTACTCCGCCGAATCGCAACGGTTTTATAACTTCAGCTATCTGATCTCGTTTCCCCTGATGACACTGGGGTTCAGCCTGCGTTCTTCGGGCAGTCGCCACATGCCCGCAAGTGGCCCAGTGTTGCTGATCGCCAATCATGAAAGCTACTTTGATCCACTGATTGTGGGGCTGGCAGTTCGGCGACAGATCAGCTATCTGGCCCGCAAGTCGCTCTTTCGCAACCGCTTCTTTGCCTGGTTGATTCGAAACCTGGGGGCAGTGCCGATCGACCTGGACGGCATGGGCCGCGAGGGGTTGCAGATCAGCAGCGACATTCTCAAGGCGGGCAATCCCCTGCTGATTTTTCCCGAGGGGGAACGTAGCCGACTGGGGGATCTGCAACCGTTCAAGGCAGGAATGATGCTGATTCTAAAGAAATGTCCCGTACCTGTACTTCCCATCGGGATCGCGGGGGCCTATGAATCGTTTCCCCTGCACAAAAAATGGCCCCGCCCCGCCCCGCTCTTTTGGCCCGCAAATGGCGGCGAACTGGCCGTGTCGATTGGTCCGCTGATCTCCCCAGCCACCTACCAGGCGCTGGCGCGGGACGAGGCGTTGCGCTTCTTCGAGCAGGCCGTCGCCCATGAAATCGCCCTGGCCGAGCGTCAACTCAAGCGAGTTTAGGCGGCCTCGTCCTCCGCAACTTCCTCCGCTGGCGTGACCAGGCGGTGACACAGCAAGGAGTAGCGCCGGCCAGCATCGAGGGTGCGAACGGCCTGGTCCAGCGCCGACCGAGGACCAA
>ERZ1066117.1331-NODE-1331-length-12717-cov-4.951508_pt1 | contig 12717 bp, 1 predicted proteins | sample MGYA00382764_ERZ1066117 | MGnify/ENA primary metagenome ERZ1066117 (study PRJEB33369, sample SAMEA5778347) | biofilm metagenome | biome: Industrial cooling water; feature: Water cooling tower basin; material: Biofilm | place: United Arab Emirates | collected...
CGGCTGGCATTACCCTGGCTAATAGCGACCACTTTGGACGTGGCGTTGGCGCTGCTGGGGACGTGGACAGTGACGGCGTGCCCGACCTCGCTGTTGGTGCCCCCTTTAGCGATGCAGGCGGTGCCGACCGCGGCGCGGTGTTCGTTCTCTTGCTCAACCGCGACGGCTCGGCACGCGTCGCACGACGGATCGAGAATCCGGCCATGCAGATAACCGGATTTGGCGATAGTGGCACCAACTGGACCGTAAACGGCGGGGCGACGATCAGCGGTGACGTACTGACGCTGACGACAAACGCGTCCAGCCAGGCACGGAGCGCCTTCCATGCAACCAGGGTCTCCACCAGTTCCTGGGCTGCCAGTTTCACCTACACCGCTTCGGGCAGCCGATCCGCCGACGGCGTTGCCTTCGTGCTCCAGAACAGTTCGGCGACGGCGTTGGGTGCAGACGGCAACGGTCTGGGCTACTCGGGTACCACCAACAGCTTTGCCTTCGCGCTCAACCTCTTCACCGGCTCGACGGGCGGACGCGGTGTCGGGATCGGCACTGGAGGCTCGCTCCAGACGCCGTACCGCTCGACTGGGAGCGTGGACATCGGTAGTGGCGTCCCCGTGGATGTGCAACTTCAGTACAGCGCGGGTACCCTGACAGCGACGCTGACCCAGGGCAACAGTAGCTTCACAACCACCTTCTCCGTGAACATTCCGTCTGCGGTCGGCTCCATGGCGTGGGTAGGCTTCACCGGCAGCACCGGTGGGCTGGCGGCAACCCAGCAAGTTCGTAACTTCCGCTGGACCGGAGAGCCCAGTAGCGACCTGTTCGGCAACGGCATCACCAGCATCGGTGACCTCGACAAGGACGGCGTGCCTGATCTCGCCGTCGGGGCCCCCTTGGACGATGCGGGTGGTGCCGACCGCGGCGCGGCTCATATTCTGTTCCTCAATCCCAACGGCTCGTTGAAGTCGAACGTCAAGATCTCCTCCAGCGTCGGCGGCCTGCCAGCCCTTGCTAATGGCGATCAGTTCGGCAACTCGCTCATCGGCGTTGGTGACATCGATGGCGACGGCGTCCGTGACCTGGCCGTCGGAGCCGTTACCGATGACACCGGCGGCCCCGACCGGGGCGCCATCTACTTGCTGCGTCTCAACACCGACGGCTCGGTAAAGTCGTCCAGCAAGATCGCCAGCGGCAGCGGCGGGCTCACCCTCAACGACCATGACAACTTTGGCCTGCAACTGGCATCGCTGGGCGACCTTACTGGCGACGGCATCCCCGAACTGGCCGCCGGTGCCTGGGCCGACGACAACGCTGGTATCAACAATGCGGGCGCGGTCCACCTGCTCTCCGCCACGCCGCTGCTCGGCGTCAATGCCCCCAGCGGTGTGGAGGGTGGGTCGTTCACCTTCACTGCCACCGTGCCTGCCAGCGGCCTCACCGGCGCGCTGAACTTCAGTTGGGACCTCAACGGCGACGGCACCTTCGGCGATGCCACCGGCGCCAGTGTCACCCGCACCTGGGCGCAGATGCAGGCGCTGGGCATCACCGATAGCGGCAACTACACCGCTTTCGCCCGTGTCACCGACGCGGCAGGTCGCGTGGTTGTCACCAATGTCCCGATTACCGTCGTCAACACTGCCCCGACGGCGACCCTGAGTGCCACCGCCGCGACCTTTGAAGGCGAACAGATCACGGCCAGCGTAACGAACGTCTTTGACCCGTCGCTGAGTGACACTGCGGCTGGCTTCCGCTACAGCTTCGCGCTGAATAGTTCGCACCTTGCATCCAGTTACGCTGCCGCCAGCACCTCGCCGACGGCGACGTTCACCCTGCCCAATGAGACCAACTTCCTCTACGTCCGCGTCTTCGACAAGGACGGCGGAGCAACGACTTACCAGCAGAGTATCTTCGTCGCCAACCGAGCGCCCGAGGTCGAGCCGATCACCGGAGAGGATCTCTACGCCCTGCACCAGCCGCTCGCTCTGTCCACCTCCTTTAGCGACGCCGGCTCGGGCGACGGGCACTGGGTCTCGTGGGACTTCGGCGATGGCAACGCGACCGAAAGGGAATACACCCCTCGTGGTATCCTTCGGGCACCACTCCACACGTACAGTGAGCCGGGCACCTACGAGGTTACGCTCTCCGTTTTCGATGGCACCGATCAGGTGGACCGCAGCTTCTCTGTCACGGTCTTCGATCACATCCAGACAACCGATGGCACCCTGCTCGTCGGCGGTACCGCAGGTAACGATACGTTCGAGTTCCACATCTCCAGCACCGGAGCGGTGACGGCCACCCGAAACGGCACGAATCTGGGGACGTACACCGGCGTGCGGGCGGTGCGTTTCTTTGGCGGTGAAGGCTCCGACGAGGTCACGATCCGCGGCAATGGCGTCTCCACCTACTCCCTCCACGGCGGCGTGGTGAGCGTCGCGGGGGCTGGCTTCACCGGTTTCGACCTGATTAGCGAGACCGACAATCTCGACCTGACCATCCAGGTTGCCAGCGCCAACGCCACGGTCCTCCTGATCTCCGGCAACGCCACCGTGCAGGGGAACATCAACACCACCCTGACCGTCAGCCGTTCGAGCACATGGGTGATCGACAAGGCGGATGGCGGCGAGGTCAACTACTCCGGTCCCGACGGGCGCAACTTCCGCGTCGACTTCGACAACGTCGCCAATCTCGACGGTGGCGACGGCGGTGCTCAGTTCACCTTCCACTCCGGGTCGGTCAGCGGTCGCATCGACGGCGGCGCCGGCATCGACCTGCTGAGGTCGCTGGTCTCCGATCAGACCTTCGACCTGAACCGCATCGCCGGCATCGAGACGATCACGATTGGCCAGGAGAGCACTTCGGGCAGCCCCTCGGGAAGCACTCCGCGGGGCACCCTGATCGGCGCCGACACCCTCAACGTCTGGCGGCTGACCGGCAACAACCGGGGTATCCTCAATGACACCATCCGCTTCTCGGGCTTCGCCTACCTGGTTGGCGGCTCCCGGAACGACTCGTTCCTCCTGGCCGACAACGACGGCCACGTCACGGGCGGCATCCACGGCGGTGCCGGAGTGGATCGCATCGACGCGATGAAGACGGTTGATCTGGAGAGCGGAAACCTGCTCCACGGAACCCAGGACTGGTACTCCTTCGCTTCCATTGAGCAGTTCGGCCGCATTGACGAACTCATTGGCCCCGAGGCGGACACGACGTACGCGGTCACGCCAACGGGTGGCGTGTCGGTCAATGGCATCACCTTTGGCTCGGTTGAGTTCATCCGAGCTGGCTACGGCAGCAATACCCTGACCGCGCCGGACCGCTCGACCACTTTCCTGTTTGGGGTCGGACTGGGCACCGACGAGGGCCAGCTGTCCTTCGGCGACCCCTCACAGCCGGGCCACCAGCCCGTCCTCAACTGGCTGCGAATCGGCACCCTGGTCGGCGGCGCGGCGGACGACATCTTCCGGGCCGAAATCTCCTCCAGTCGGCAGACCGGGACACTGAACGGCGGCGGTGGCAGCGACGCGATCTTCCTCGACGTGGCCCATTCGGTGGACGTCGATCTCGGCGACGGCTCGTTGCTCGTCACGCCGGATCAGTTCAGCGACGCTGTGTCGATGGCTTTCGCCAACATCGAACACTTCGCCGCCCGCAGGGGTAGCATCACCGGGGCCGATGGCGACAATGTGTGGTCGTTCACGCCCTCAGGCGGACGCGTCAACGACGTGTCCTTCACTGGGCTAACTGCCTGGCACGGTGGCTCGGGCACCGACACCCTGAACGGCCCCGATGGCGGCCCCGGCCTTGAAGTTGGTCTCTCCGGCTTCGGCGGCAACGGCGACGGCTGGACCGTTAACAGCGACAACATCGCGGGCACGCCGATCCGTTCCGACGTGCTGACGCTGACGGCCAATGACTACGAGCAGCGCCGCAGCGCCTTCGCCACGACCCGCGTTGCGACTGGGTCGTTCACAGCCAGTTTCACCTTTGTCGCCAGCGGCGACCGCGGCGCGGACGGCTTTGCCTTCGTGCTGCAAGACAGCGCCCCCGACGCCCTGGGCACCGCTGGCGGAGGCAGCAGCCTGGGCTACGAGGGCATGGACCGCAGCGTCGCGTTGATGTTCAGCTTCTGGGGTGGCTCGTCGATCGGCCTGGGCATCGACGGCCAGAGGGAGAGCTTCGAGGGCACCGGTTCGGTCAGCCTCGGCAGCGGCCGACCGGTGGAAGTCACCGTCAGCTACGAGAGCCGAACGTTGACGGTGACGTTGCAGCAGGAAGGGGCGGTCTTCACGAAGTCCTTTGCCGTCGATCTCGAGGCCCGAATCGGCACTGAGGCGTGGGTCGGCTTCACCGGTGCCACGGGCGGTGCTCGCGCCACCCAGACCATTAGCAACTTCCGCTTCGGCAGCCAGGCCGACGACTCCTGGCGGCTGACGGGGCCGGGCAGCGGCCTCGTCGCCGGCCTTACCTTCACCGGCATGGAAAATCTGATCGGCAGCGCTCGGGACGACCGATTCCTCCTCGGCGAAGGGGCCAGCCTGGCGGGCGTCCTCGATGGCGGCGACGGCCAAAACGTCGTGGTCGGCCCCGATCGGCTCCTTGGTCCTCTGGTCCAGCGCACCAGCGGCTTTGGCGGCGATGGCACCGGTTGGACGGTGAGCAACTCCAACATCTCCGGTGCTGCAGTCAGCAACGACGTGCTGACACTGACCGACAATAACAGCAGTCAGGCACGCAGCGCCTTCTTCAGCGAGCAGATGCCGACCCAGGTGTTCCATACCAGCTTTGTCTACGTCGCCGACGGCGACCGCCGCGCGGACGGCTTCGCCTTCGTGGTGCAGGACAGTGCCCCCGATGCCCTGGGCTCCGATGGAGGCAGCCTCGGCTACGAAGGCATCGGCAACAGCGTGGCTGTCACGTTCGACATCTGGGGCGGCTCTCTGGTGGGACTCGGCCTCGATGGGCAACGCCGGTGGGAGACCGAAGGGTGGACAGGCGAGGTCAATCTCGCCAGCGGCCGACCCGTGACGGTCACGATTGACTACAGCAACTCAACGCTCACCGTCACTCTTGAACAGGACGAATCCACCTTCGTCACCAGCTTCGATGTCGACATCGCATCCAAGTTCGGAGAGACCGCCTATGTCGGCTTCACGGGCGCCACGGGTGGCCTGACAGCGACGCAGCAGATTAGCGACTTCCGCTACTCCAGCGGTGAACCACGGCCGGTCGTCTGGAGGCTCACCGGTCGCGACGCCGGCCAGATTGAAGATATCTCCTTCGTCAACATCGGGGACGTGATCGGCGGTAACGGCGACGACATCTTCGAGATCGCGGCGGGCGCGGCGCTGGCGGGACAACTCGACGGCGGTGACGGCCGCGACCGGCTGCAGGGGCCAGACAGTGGGGCGACCTGGCAGTTCGACCGCCAGGGTGGCGGTTTCGTGGCGGGCGTCGCATTCACTCACGTCGAGCAATTGTCGGGCGGCACGGGCGTCGATACTCTCGCCGCTTCCGAAGAGACCAACGGCGGCAACCTCAACGCCACCCAGTGGGTCTTGACTGGCGCCGGCAGCGGCTCTGTGCGTGGTCTATCGTTCCAGGGCATGGAGAACCTGATCGGCAACTCCGGCGATGACCGCCTGGAACTGCACGACAGCGCCAGCCTCGATGGCACCTTTGATGGCCGAGACGGCGACAATTCCATCGATCTACGGCGACGGAGCGGACCGATCACGGCCAGCCCGGCAAACGTGGTCGCCACGGTGGAGATCGTCAATGTCGCAACGCTCCTGGGCGAGGCGGAAGATATCGTCGTGGGTCCCGACGGCCTGAGCGTGCCGGTAACATGGACTCTGAACGAGGACGGCTCGCTGACCGGTCTGGGGCGGACGTTCGTAGGCTTTGGCAGCCTGCAAGCGGGCAACGGCACCGACGTGCTTGCTGCAAGCGTCTCGGGCCTGGCCTGGTCGCTTGAGGGCGACGGCGGCACCGTGGGAGCCTGGTCGTTCAACGGCGTGGAGCGGGTCGTGGGCGGCCCCAGTGAGGATTCTTTCACCCTGCTCGGCGGCACGGTCACCACACGAATGGACGGCGGCGACGGGGCCGTGTTCGTCGACCTGGGTACGACGACCGGGGCCATCGAAATCGCGTTGGAAGAGGACCAGACGCTTACGCTTGACGACCTGATCCTGACCGGGGGCGGCAACGTCGAATCGGTGCTCGCGACTCCGCCTGAGGGCGCCACGACGGCGCCGCGGCACGGCACCCTGGAACGCATCGGCGGCCTGCTCGTCTATCGTCCCAATGCCGACTATGCAGGACCCGACTCGTTCTTGCTGAAGGCATCCTCGGTGGGCGACGGCACTGCCGTGTTGCTCGTCACGCTCACCATCACGCCTCGCCACGACGCGCCGATCGGTAATCCCGACGAGTTCCTCCTGCAGACTGGCGGATCGCTGACGATCAGCCGCGCCGGGCTACTGGCCAACGACTCCAGCCCCGAAGGACTCCCGCTCACGGCCTCGCTGGCCGACCTGCCCAGACACGGTCGGATTCGGGCGACGGACGACGGCTTCGTCTACGAGCCTGGAGCAGGGTTTGTCGGCACCGATGCGTTCACCTACGCGGTCTCCGACGGGGTCATGGTCAGCCGCGCCACGGTGACAATCCACGTGCTGGCGACGCCAACGGTGAGCGAGGATTGGTATCAGGTCGATGAGGACCGCAGTCTCGTTGTTAGCCCCTCGGAGAGTGTGCTGACCAACGACAGTTCCGAGGGCGAGCCGCTGACCGCGGAACTGCTTGAGGGCCCGTCGCACGGCACGCTCACATTCAACGCCGACGGCTCGTTCCGCTACACCCCCGACGCCGACTTCTACGGCGAGGATACCTTTGTGTACCGCGCTATCGATCGCGTCGCGGTCAGTCGGCCGGTCACGGTCACCATCACCGTCCATCCGGTCAGCGATGCCCCGGTGGTTACCGCCGACACCTACGAGGTGGACGAGGACGGGGTGCTGACCGTGAACGCCCCCGGTGTGCTGGGCAACGACAGCGATGCCGACGGCGACACGCTGACCGCAGTGCTCGTGGGCGGCCCGTCGCACGGCACGCTCTCGCTCAACGCGGATGGCTCGTTCCACTACACCCCAGACGCCGAGTTCCACGGCGAGGACAGCTTCACCTACCGGGTCACAGACGGCCAGAGCGAGAGCGAGCCGGCCACGGTCACCATCACCGTCAAACCGGTCAACGATACCCCGGTCACCGTGAACGACACCTTCGAGATGAACGAAGGCAACACCCTGACCGTCACCGCCGCTGACGGCGTCCTGGCAAACGATACCGATCCCGAGGGCCACGCCCTGACCGCCAGCCTGATCGAGGGGCCATCGCACGGCAGCATCACCTTTGCCGCCGATGGCAGTTTCACCTACGTCCCCGATCCGGACTTCAACGGCTCCGACTTCTTCCGCTACCAGGCCGACGACGGCAACGGCGGACGGACCGTCGCGACCGTGACCCTCGTTGTCCACAACGTCGCCCCCACTGCCTCCCTTACCTATGATGGTCCGGCCATCGAAGGGGTACCGCTCACCGTACGTCTGGCAGACGCCTTCGATCCGTCACCGGCAGATCTCGCCGCCCTCCGCTACAGCTTCGCCCTCACTGCCGAAGATCTGGTGGCCGCGTACAGCGAGGCGAGCACAAGCGACTCGACCGCGTTCACCTTCGCCGACAATGGCCGCTACACCATCTTCGCCCGTGTCTTCGACCGCGACGGTGGCTTCACGGAGTATGAGGTTGACGTCGATGTCGCCAACGCTGCGCCACAGCTCAACGACTTCCTCGTCCCCGAGGCCGCGGTCACGCAGCAGTCCCTCGACCTATCAGCCGTGATCACGGATGCCAGCGCCGACACGCACCAGGCGCGCTGGAACCTGGGCGATGGCACGTCCACGGATTGGCTCGACGTGGCCCCTGGCCAGACGCTGCGGATGTCGCACGCCTACGCTCTGCCCGGCACCTACACCGTCACGCTCATCGTCCGCGACGACGACGGCGCCGAAACGTCAACCACCGCGCTGGTCACCGTATCCACCTTCCGCACCACAGCCGACGGTGAATTGCACGTTGGCGGCACCACAGGCGATGACGCGTTCCAGCTCACGCCTGGAACTGCGGCCGGCTCCCTGGTTGTCCGACGCAACGGCGTGACCCTGGGCACATTCACGCCCACCGGCGACGTCCGCCTCTTCGCCGGCGCGGGCAACGACAGCGTCCTTGCCGACGGCACCAACGGCGTCAACGTCTTCACCCTCGAATCCAGTGCCGTCAGCCTCAATGGCCAGACCTACCGCGGCGATGGGGTGGAGTCGTGGTCCGTCGCGGCCCTCGGCGGGAACGACGTGATCGAGGTGCTGGACGGCTCGGCCACCATCAACGGCGGCAGCGGCACCGACTCGCTCACCTTCACCGGGCTGGGCGACGCTACCTGGGACGTGACCGGCAGCAACACCGGCACGCTGCATCATGCCGGAGGCGTCGTAACGTTCACTGCCGTTGAGCGTCTGGGTGGCGGCTCTGGCGTCGACCGGTTCGTCTTCGGCGAGGCCGGTTCCGTCAGTTCGGGCATCACCGGCGGCGACGGGGCCGACGTGCTGGACTACTCGGCGGTCCTGGTGGCGGTGAGCGTCAACCTGGCCACGGGTGCAGCGACCCGCGCGGGCGTCATCACTGGCATTGAGGAAGTGATCGGGGGCCAGGGCAGCGACACCCTGACTGGTCCGGCTGGCGATTCGACGTGGGCGATCACCGGGCCGGATGCCGGCACCATTGGTGGCGTGTCCTTCTCGGGTATGGAGAATCTCACGGGTGGGGCTGGAACCGACACCTTCGCTCTGAGCGCCGAGGGAAGCATCAGCGGCATCCTCAACGGCGGTGGCGGCGCCGACGTGCTTGATCTGTCCGCACTCGCTGGCCCAATCACGGTCAACCTGGCCTCCTCGTCCTCCACCGCCGTCCATCGCTTCACGAGTCTGTCGCTGATTCGCAGCGGCGGAGCCGAGCAACACGGTCGCATCCTCGGGGCAGACGCGACAAACAGCTGGTCGTTCACAGCGGATGGCGGGCGAGTCGGCTCGCTGTTGTTCAGTGGCTTCGAGGAGTGGCAAGGTGGTTCGGGCAGCGACACCCTGACTGGTCCGGCTGGCGATTCGACGTGGGCGATCACCGGCCCCAACGCCGGCACCATTGGTGGCGTGTCCTTCTCGGGCATGGAGAATCTCACGGGTGGGGCTGGAACCGACACCTTCGCTCTGAGCGCCGAGGGAAGCATCAGCGGCATCCTCAACGGCGGTGGCGGCGCCGACGTGCTTGATCTGTCCGCACTCGCTGGCCCCATCACGGTCAACCTGGCCTCCTCGTCCTCCACCGCCGTCCATCGCTTCACCAGCATCGCCAAGGTGGTGGGTGGCCCAGGGGATGACTCGCTCCTCGGGCCGAATGCCAACAGCACCTGGACCCTGAGCGCGGCCGGCGTGGGCACGGTAGGCTCGGTTGCCTTTGAGGGCTTCGAGGTGCTTCAGGGTGGTACAGGCAACGACAACTTCCGCCTGCTTGTCGCCGCATCGCTCTTCGCTCGTCTCGACGGCGGTGCCGGCAACGACTCCCTGACCGCACCAAACGAAACCAACGACTGGCAAGTCTCCGGCCCCGACACCGGCTCGCTCGCCGGGCAGACCTTCATCTCGTTCGAGAACTTGATCGGTGGCTCGGTCGGCGATCGCTTCCGCCTGTCCGACGGCAGCAGCGTCTCCGGCAGCGTACAGGGTCGTAGCGGCCGCGACATCCTCGACTTCTCCGCGATGACCTCGCCAGTAACCGTCAACCTTCAAGACCGAACTGTCGCGGGTGTCGTCGCCTCGTTCTCCAGCATCCAGGAGGTGATCGGCTCGTCTGGCCGAGATGTTCTGGTCGGGGCAAACACAACCAGTACGCTCACCTGGACGATCACGCAAGCGCAAGCGGGAGCGGGAGCGGTAAGCGGCTATGCCTTCAGCGGCTTCGAGGATCTCATCGCCGGCAGCGGGACGCAGGCGCTAAGCTACGCCGCGTTTACGACCTCCGTGCGGGTCGATCTGGGGAACGGCGAGGCTACCGGCTTTACCCGAATCAGTGGCTTCCGCAACGTCACCGGTGGTGCCGCCGCAGACGTGCTGATCGGCGACACGGCGGCCAACCGCCTGACGGGGGGCGGCGGTGACGACATTCTGGTCGGCGGCGACGGCGACGACATTCTGCTCGGCGGCGACGGCCGCGACCTCCTGGTCGGTGGTTTCGGCGCGGACCTGCTCGACGCAGGCAACGGTGAGGATCTGCTAATCGGGGGATTGATCGAGCAGCGGACGATCGACGCGGTGTTCCGAGAATGGACACGGACCGACTCCACCTACCTGCAACGGGTCGGCCGCCTGCGCGGCACGATGTCCGGTGGCCTCAACGGCAACATCTATCTCGACAGCACCACGGTCACGGACGACGGAGCGGTCGATCGGCTCTTCGGCCGATCAGGGCAAGACCTGTTCGTGATCGGCTCCGACGACGATGTGGTCGATAAATCATCCAATGAGGACCAGTTCTCTTGATTTCGACAGAGGTGAAGATGCGTTGACTTTCTAGATCTCAACCCGTCTTCACCAAAATCCCAGGAAAGAAGTATCGCCTTCCTAAAGCAAACAAGCGAGACATCCCTGTCTCGCTTCTTCCTTCCTGGTCCCCGGTCGGCCTTACACGCGCGAGTAGATCAGGCAGGTGTAGGGACCGATGTTGATACAAGCGCTGGCGGGCAGGTTGTCATAGCCCTGGTCGTCGGCCTGGCCGTCCTCGCCGGGCACGCCGTTGAACTGCTCGCTGTAACCGGTCCAGTCGGAATTGAGCACCAGCTTCCACTGCCCGGAGCACGGCAGGCCAATGCGATAGCCCTGGTGGGCCTCGCTGGAGAAGTTCAGCACCACCACCACGTCATCGCCCGGCCCGCCCTGATCAAAGCGGTGGAACGCAATCACGTTCTCGGCTTCATTGACATGGTACACATTGAGACCCGTCCCACACAGACCGCGTGTCGTTCCTTTGAGGTTGCGACGCAGGGCAACCAGATCGCGATAGAGCCGCACGATGCCGCGATATTCCTCGCGCTGGTCCCAGTCGAGCGGCACCGTGTCGCGGAACCACTCGCCCTCCAGAAACTCCTGACCCTGGAACAGCATGGGAATGCCCGGTGCCGTCGCCACCAGCGCCGCCGCCAGTGTGCTGCGTTTCTGGGCATAGTAGCCCTTGGGGTCGTGCGGGTTGATCTCCTGCGGCACCCGCGCCTTGCCGTTGGCCACCTCGTCGTGCGATTCGCTGTAGATGATCCGCCGGAAGGGATCATTGTTGTAGCAAAACTGAATCGAGGTCGCGACGCTGCTCATCGAGCGGTGGGCATCCTCGGCGACAATCACCGCCTCGCGCACCGGATGCACGAACATCGCATCCCACTGGGCCGTGAACCCTGCGCCGCCCAGTTCGACGACGTTGGTCAGCGCCTCGTTGTTTTGCAGATCCTCGGCGATGATCAACTTCTCGGGATATTTGCTGCGAATCTCGCCGTTGATCCACTGCAACAGGTTCCAACCATCGGGCAAATTCGGCTCGCCGTCGGCCCGCACGCTGCGGATGTAGAGCGTCATGTCGTAACGCAGGCCATCGACATGATACTCTTCGAGCCACATCATGGCGTTGTCACGGATGAACTGGCGAACTTCGCCCCGACCATAATCGGGTCGGGTGTGACCCCAGGGCGTCTCGGAACGCCAGTCGTTGTAGAAGTAGATGCCACCTGTGTGGCCCTCGCCCCAGCCATCGAATCGCCACAATTGCAGATCCGTGGGGCCGAAGTGGTTGTAGACCACGTCGAGAATGACCGCAAACCCAGCCTTGTGCGCCTCGCGGATGAACTTCTTGAACGCCCTGGGACCGCCGTAGGTCGACTCGACGGCGAAAATGTGACTAGGGTTATAGCCCCACGAGCGATGGCCGGCAAACTCGGCAATCGGCATGACCTGGATGGCGTTGACCCCCAGCCGCTTCAGATGGCTGAAGCGTTTCATGGCATCGTAAAAGGTGGCCGGGCTGTCTTCCTCGGGGTTCTGGTCGTTGAAGGTGCCGATGTGCATCTCGTAGATGACCAGTTCGTTCCAGGGCGGCATCTTGAAGCCATCATCACCCCAGTCGAAGTTGGGGTCATGGATGACGGTGTTGCCGACGCTGTTGGTCACTTCGCGGGCATAGGGATCGATGCGTTTCAGCTCCCCTGCCGGTGTCATGAGACGATACAGATACTCGTCACCCACTTTGGCGTCAGGAATGTCGACATACCAGAAACCGTTGTTTTCCGAGGTCATCGGATGAGCTTCAGGGTTCCAGTCGTTGAAGGTGCCGATGACCGAGACGCTCTGAGCGTTGGGAGCCCAGACACGAAACGCGACCCCCCTGGGATGGAGAATCGCGCCCATGCCGGCTTGAGTGGTAGGAGTGACCGAAGCCTTGGTTTTCGGGGTAGCAACCAGTTGCGCCATGAGGCGAATCCTTATAAATAGATGGGCTACTTTCTTTGGGCGATCGCTCGCTGGACACTCACCCCCAGGTCCGCCGGGCTGGCCGCCACGACAATTCCCGCAT
>ERZ1066117.1335-NODE-1335-length-12690-cov-5.299565_pt1 | contig 12690 bp, 10 predicted proteins | sample MGYA00382764_ERZ1066117 | MGnify/ENA primary metagenome ERZ1066117 (study PRJEB33369, sample SAMEA5778347) | biofilm metagenome | biome: Industrial cooling water; feature: Water cooling tower basin; material: Biofilm | place: United Arab Emirates | collected...
AGATTGCCCAAGTAAATCCAGTGATAAATATAGCGATACCAATTACATACGAAAGAAATCTACCAAAATCCTTCACTTTACTGAGGCTAAGGATAACGAATCCTAGAACTAATGTTAGAACTACCTGTTTTGCATCAGAAATAATAACATTGCCAAAACCAAGCGCTGCAACTAATGAGCGCTTCCACAGCGGTTGTTCTTTTGCCCAGAAGAAATAGTAAACGGCAAAGCTGCAAGAAACCGAAGCCCCAACCACATGGCCAGAACCGGAGCGGTAGAAAACTCCCTGAATGTTATCCATTTCACCTGGCAGACGGTGTAGCCTTAATACGAACTTCTGCACATAGACCAGAAATAGGTGAAAAAACAGAAAGCGATTAATCCAGGAACGAAACCAGTTGAACCGCTCCTGTGACAATGGCAACAGCACCAGAGCCAGCAGTAGCATGAAGGGTTCACCTAGCAATAGGAACTTAAGAACGACGTTAATAACGCCTGCATTATTGAGAAGGGCACTGGTAAAGATCGCTATCAAGAAAACCCACAAACCAACCAAAAGTTCTCGGACGACCGAGAGTTGATGTTGGTCCTTGGGGCGAGCTTTCAGGATAATTAGCCCCAGCGCATAGGGAACCAAAACGAAATGAAGGAAGTTAATGAGAGCTGGAATCCTGAGAGTCGTTAGCAATCGTGGGAAAAAGGCACTGGCGAATGCCAGAAGTAAAATCAAGGAGTTTTTAACAACTCCAGTACGTTTATCTGATGCAGCAGAATTTTTAAAGGGAACGGCTTCCGGTTGCACTCGCTACCTCCAGAGACAAAGGGTTTGCGTTCTCCTGTACAACTGCTAGATGACGGTAAAGATTGCGATGGAATCCAGCGGGGGCAATCCACTGCTCCCACAGATTACGACACTCGTATTGAAGGTTAATGAACTCTTGAGGGGAGATCCTTTCATGAAACTCGGCTATCTTCTCATCAATTTTATGGAGTTCAGTTTCCTTCACCCAGACGCAGTAGTTCTTCCAATTTACTGCAAAGTCGTAGGGCAACACACAATCGGTATCGACAAAAACGGGAATACGGCCACAACTTAAGGTTTCATAAAAACGGAATGAGTAATTACCCGAACCCCGGCAACAGAAGACGTAATCGCTATCTACCATGTTTTGTACATATTCCATTCTCATTCGCTGCTGAAAGGCGAAATCTGGTTCAGTGAAAAAGACGGGATAGTCTCGTTGAACGAAGTTAGGTTCAATCAACTTGCTCTTTGAGAGTTTAGAGAGTGCCCAAAGTCTTAAAACATGTCCAATGTTGTAGGGGGGAACACCTGCTTTTTCCTTGAGGAAGAACTTACGCCCCTGATACAGAAAGTGTTTCGCATAGGTTTTAAGGCTTTTCGTCACAGCAAATCCACAGAAACCGACAACAGGCTTCGCAGATTTCTGTCGAACCAGCAATTGGTGATTCAGGTACTTCTGAACAAAGTCTTCACTCCAAGCGGGAAAGGCAAAACTATTTAGTTCTCGTATCGAACGGTAGAGGGAATGACGGAAGATCAGATCAGTGTTGATGGGTAATTGAAGATGTGAACAATCGCCACTAAAAAAGCTAATCGATCGCTTGTCTGATTGTTTAATGTGTTGCACAAACTGCACAGCAGCTTCCTGTCGCTCCAACCGAAGAACAGGTTCCCAATCCGTCGGTAATACAGCTAAATCTGCCTCTTCAAGCGGCGACAGTTCAAAGAGAGAATTGCCTACATTGATATAATCATCAAACATGCCACTTTTGGGATCATCACTCGACTCTGGAGGGTATTCCCAGAAGGGGTAGAGCATGGGAATACAATCGGCTTTGTCAGAAAAATAGGCTTTGCTTGAGAAGAGTTTGAGTTTCATTACCAGATAATTTTTCTCGAAGAGCTTGATTTCCGTGATCAGCAAGGCTTAGTTGTGTCATCTGGCAGAAGCTAATGATAGGTGCTTTGACGGGTCATGGAATTAACACGTAAGGTAGCCCCCTAGAGAACATGAGCAATTATAGCTCAAGATAAAGGAAAATCGGAATAAATTTCGATCAATTGCTGATAGTTTCTTGCTGCTGTGTACTTGGTTTCAAATTCCCTGCGGGACTCCTGACGCATGGTTGCCCAGGCGATCGGATGCGATATCAACCACTCAACCTGGGTTGCCAGGTCTCCCGAATCACCTGGCTGAAAGTGTAGTCCAGTGCGCCCTGCGTCTACGAGTTCCGCGATCGCCCCCAGGTTTGACACAATCACGGGTGTGCCTTTGGCAAACGCCTCAATCACCACACGCCCAAACGTTTCGTACCACTTGGATGGCACAATCACCATCCGCGCTTCTCCCATTAGCTCATAAACCGTTTGCATTGGCAGCCGTCCCAACCATTCCACGGCTGGCATTTCCTGGCTGGCCGCCGCCACTGCTTCACTCAATGGCCCATCTCCGACAATTTTCAGGGGAATCTTACCCTGCAACTGCTTCCATGCCGATAACAAAACATCTAATCCTTTTTCAACCGAGAGTCTGCCCACATAAAGCGCAAACCCTCCAGTTCCCTGCCCGATGCCCGGATCGGGATCAACGAAATGAGGCTTGACTACGATTTTTTCTGAAGGTAGCCCGCCCTCAATAAACTTCTTCCGGGCGAACTCGGTTAAAGCAATATACAGGTCAACTTGCTGCTGCCAGGTTTTTAGAAACCGATGAGTGGCTAGCATGGCTGCAACTGCACCGGTAGCTGCTCGGCTCTCCCGATAACACGCGTGTTGTACCCCTGACCAGGGAATGGGTTTGCCCAAACAATCTTCACACACTCGTCCATCTCTGAAAAACAGCGCATTGGGACAGAGAAGTCGATAGTTGTGCAAGGTTTGAATCACCGGAATCTGTTTCTCTTTCGCCGCGTAGTAGGCCGCCGGAGAAATCAGAGGGAACAGATTATGGACGTGCATCACGTCGTATTGATGCTGGTCAAGCTGCCGTTGTAGAGCCTGGTAGGCAGTAGATGACCATACGGTTTGAATAGCTGCCTGCATGGATCCCATCTCTGCCACTCGATCGTTCGAGTCCTCGTAAATGTCTACGGTATGGCCCATCGTTTCCAGGAGCGATCGTTCGGCGTCCCGAACTTCTTCTTCCCCGCCGCGAATTTGATACCGATTGTGCACACTTAAAACTCGTAAGGTGCGGGTCTGGGAATTCGACAAAACACTGAGGGTAGACATAGCAAATTTCTGAGAGGAGTTCAAGATGGGGCGGATACATTAGTCGAATCAAGAGCCGCTTTCACCACTTTCGGCTGCACAAGTTTCTCATATAACTCTGAAAACAATTGCTCTCTGCCCTCCCAACTATAGGTTTGTCGGACAAGTTGCCTGCCGGCCAGTCCCATCTGTTGCCGCAACTCTGGCTCGCTCGCCAACCGCCGCATCGCCACTGCCAAATCACGAACTGCCTGCTCTGGGTGGTTTGCAAGAACTTTGATCCCCGTTTCGTTTGTAACTTGAGCACCTGGGCCTCCCAAATCTAAACAGAGAATTGGTCGGCCTGCTGCCATTGCCTCCCGCAGAACCCAGCCACCTGAATCATGGAGACTGGGATGCACCAACACATGCGCTTCTGCCAGTCGAGCCAGGGTTTCTGATCGGGACAGGCGACCCCAGAACTTCACCTGTGAGGCCACATCCAGGTCTGTAGCCAACTGCTGGAGTCGCTCTAATTCTGGACCGTCCCCTACCACCCAATACTCAGCATCTGGCAACCCGGCTTGAGCAAAGGCTCGAATACCCAGATAAAAGCCTTTCCAATGCAGTACTCTACCCATGCTGATGAACCGCACGGGTTGGTCGGGGGGAGGAGGGGTTTGAGAGAGGCGATCGATCTCTTCCAGATACAAACACGCTTCGGCCATCACCTTTACCTCTTTCGCGCCCAGGCGATACAACTGTTGAGCTGTGTCCTTTGTGCCCGCAAAAATCGCAGCACTGTTACGAACCGTCAGCCACACAAAGGGATCAAGTTCTCCAGCCCAGCGAAACAGAAGCCGTGCTGTTTCGTAGAGTTTTGCTTTAAGACTGAAATCTTGCCAGAATGGCAGAGGAGCCGATTCACCTCCACCTACTGGCCCCCAGACAAAGGGGATCGGTAACAAGGATAGGAAACTGGGAGTGGCATAGCGATTGAAGGTGACGTGATGGCAAATATCGAACCCGATCGCTTGATGCAACCGTCGGGCAACAAAGTAGGCTTGAATTTGCCACAGGTAATAATGCAGTTGCATGGCACCGGATTGCCCCCAGCGCATACTGTCCTGCCAGAAGGGGAGGGTGAAGTAAACGAAATGCAGGTTGGGGACAGGGTTGCGTTTTAGTTCAGCGGCGATCGCCTCCCGACTTTCATCCGGTCGCGTCAACACCCAAACCTCGTGATGCCGCGCCATTTCCCGTGCCACACTCCAGCCTAAGCCAGGCTCAGAGCCGCGATTGGGTTCGCAGGAGTAGGCTGATAGTAAAACTTTCATGCCAGGGAGTACTCCGATCGTGAAGAGGATGGTTTATCTGCAATCACTAGGTAGCTACCGTAGACTGCCAGAATTGGAAATTGATCGCCAAGCCAGCGAGATACTTTACCACTACCCTGAATCTGCAGATTGGTAAAACCAATCTGCTCCAGCAAGTGCTTGAGGACAGAGGGATAGTGTTGAGACACATGAGCACCCCCTAAAACACTACCACCCGTCAGTTTAAGCCGGATGTAGTCGGGGTTGGGGGTTGTCATCAGTAATCTACCCTGAGATTTGAGAACGCGATAGAACTCTTTCAGAGTTTGAGTTACATCCTGCTCGTATAGGTGCTCAATAAATTCACCGGCCACAATGACATCAAAGCAATCTTTATCGACGTTAATATCAGTTGAGTATGAACAGATCGTGCGATCGTAAATCTCAGCCGAGATTCTGTTCAACCGTTTCGCAACACAATCCAAACCAACTAACTGCAAATCAGGATTGAGTGCCTTAAGGACTGCACCGCCTCGACCAACGTTGCACCCCACATCTAACACCGTTCGGGTTGAAGCAGGAAAGTATCGGAAAAACTGAGCATAGCGCTCTGATGTAAACGGGTCAGTTTCGCTAATCTCTTGAGCCTCATTCAGTTCTACATAATCCTGCATCATTCAGAATCTCCTGAGATTAGAGTCTAGATGCTCATTGGTTCTATGTTCCGAGGCTAGTTTAACCAGTTCGACTTGAATGATGCCACAATTTGAAATTTTGCCCATTGAGTGAACCAGGACACAATTTTGGTGATAAAAAGACTGGTTCCTAAACAAACGCCGTAGCGCTCAACGCAATGAAAGAACTTGGTTGGTAGACGATAGGGTGACTTCTTACTCAGAAACAACGATTGAAACGTTTTAGTCGCAGATATGCCGGGGGTAAAAAACTTTTGAATACCCAATCGCTCATGAACCGGTCCAATTAAATTTGCTTTCAAATCACCCAGCAGGTAGGCTTTAAACCCAGCTCGATAGGCTCTGAAGATATAGGTGTCATCCCCTGAATAATGCGGAAACCGATGAGCATCCGGAACCCCAATGGAGTCATACACCTGTCTGGGAATCCCCACACACCACCCTGACATGCCATCCACTTCCAGGACTTCTCCCAGCTGAGCCGCAACTCCCTGTCGTCCCTGAGACCCATTGTGTTGGGCGATCGCAATTCCGTTGACAGGGGCGTAACAGGTGGGAGCGGCGATCGCCCCTGGATGCTGCCGCATAAACTCCACCAGTCCGGCTAATGTCCCGGCATCCGGCAAACAATCATCATTCAACCAGATGAAGAACTCAGCCCCTTGTTGAGCAGCGTATTGCATTCCCATCGCCACTGCACCTGTCCACCAGAGATCGCCTGTGCCCGCAACAACTGCGACATTGGGGTAGCTAGCCTGAATTGCGGCGGCTGTGCCATCGGTAGAAGCGTCATCGACGATCACAACCTGGTAGCGGGCTAAATCCCCCGTTTGTGAGAGATGGTGCAAACACGCCAAGGTTGTTGCTTTGCGGTTATAGACAGGAATAAGGATATAAACAGATTCTTTGACCGCTTTCATGAAAAAATCCTGCTTCAAAGGAGTGTAACTTAGTCTTTTGCTTGAAGAACAATCAAAGCATGGTCAGGAATCAACCAATGAAACCCGCTGAACTTTAAAGGTAGTAGCTCTCTTAGAACAAATTTAGCTGCATTCACGATCGGTCTTGCATGAGCAGTACTCGCTAGGGTTGGTGTCCAGCTAATCAACTGAATTTTCGGATGAGTTTCGAAGTAACGTTTTGATGGCACAACAATGTGTTCTGGAAAACGCACATACCACCAATTAGAGCCAACCAATTTAGCTGACAGACAGGATGAGTCTCCCGTTAAGAACACAATCTTTCCTCTAGGAGCTAGCATCGCTAAGCAAGTATCTAAGAACTTGGGAAAATCATAGATATGTTCAACTACATCAAAGGCAGTAATAACATCAAATGAACCTTCGACGTGATCAAGGCTGGAAAAGGCCTCATGATTTTTCTCCTTCAGAATTGTCAGGCTTGCTGAAGAGTATTCAACGCCAGCCGTCTTACAGCCCTTTTTCTGGGCAAAATCCAAAAAACTCCCTGTATTGCAACCAATATCTAAAATCCGCAGTCCTGGATCAAGTAATGCATTTAATGTTTTAACTGTGATGGCAGTTTTATGTTTTTCAAAGGGACGAGGAGACCATCGTTCCTCAGCATCTCCCTGAGAATATAGTTCAATTGACTGTTCTTCAGAAACAATGTTTTGAACAAACAGTGAATGACAGCTTTCGCACTCCCATAACTCAGATACTCGCTTTAGATTCACCTGCTGATTAGAATAATAAACGGGTGAGAAGTAGTCTAAATCACCTTTCTTTCGAATTGAAGCTGAACTACAGACTGGGCAAGAATCTGATCTAAAACTATTTTCAACAAGCTTCGAAATTGTCTCTGTAGAAGTACTCATGGGCGACCTCAGTAATTCAAAACAAATTCAACCACTTCAGCAAGGGAGTTTGAAACATTACTAATGCTGTGGCTCTCCATGATTTCTTTAGATCTTGTTCCCATACTCTCAATTAATTCGGGTTGTTTGATCAGTTCAATCAGTAACTTTGTTAAATCCTCTGGTTGATGAGGATCGAATACATAGCCATTTTCACGATCGATCACCAGTTCTGAAACTCCAGCCCACTTTGAGCAGAGAATGGGTTTACCCAGCATCATCGCTTCAACAACCACTAGTCCCCAGACATCTTCAAGAGTTGGAAACACAAAAACATCTGAGGTCTCTAAAAACTCTCCCACATGTTCATACTTCACCTGCCCAATCCAATGCACTTGCTCAGTTAAACCATGCTTCTGAACAAATTCTTCCAGTTCAGAACGTTGTTCACCCTGTCCAATTAGCATCAGAGAGTATTGTGTGAATCCTTGATTTTTGAGCAATACACAGGCTTGTAGCAGTTCATAAACGCCTTTCCTGGGAATGATACTGCCAGCGTATGAGAAGATGGGCCGCTGGAGATTTTGTACCAAGTTTTCCTGGCACTCCTGTTGCTGCTTGTATGCCTCCAGATGGGGCACGAGATAAGGTCTGGCAAATACAGTTTCTTTCTTGGCACCCAAAACACTAAGTAAGTAGTCTTTCCCAGCCTTGCTGTTCGTGATGATTGCGTCGGTAAAGTGAATCATAACTCTTCGGATAAACAGACGCAGCCAGGATTTTGAGTAGTCCACACTGGGAGAACTACCATCATAGACAATTACCACTTTCCAGCGTTTGACGACCTTTAATGCAAGAGCCGCAATCGTCCAAATTGAAAATCCAGTGGAAAAAATAACACTCGGGCTGAACTGAATCAGGTACTTGACGATCACGGGTGACAAGTAAGTCCAGGTTTTGCCATATCCTTTGTGAGCGGGACTGTTTGAGAGCGATACAACTTTGATGTCTCCCACCTGCTGTACCCCAAAAGAGTCTTCAAACCCCTTTAAAAATCCCGGCCACTTGGCTGTAAACACCATAGTATTGGGAAACAGTCGAGAAAACTCGCTCATGATAGGTTGCCAGTAATCTCCTGCAACTTGCAAAAGCCATGCAACTTTAGGAGACGTATCCTTTTGGCTGAGGTGAGACATGACAATTTTTGTGTTTCAGTTTATCGACAACTAGCGAACTTCAGCTTGACTACTCTCATGAATTGTACTTGACTTGTCTAGAACGACCTCCTGATAACTTCCAGACTTGAGTACTCGACCACCCGCAAGAACATAAATTTTGTCGCAGTGCTCGATCGTCGAGAGACGATGGGCGATAATAATCATGGTCTTTGTTCCACTTAAGGACTTAATGGATTCCGTAACCAGGCTTTCAGTCTCCATATCTAAAGCCGCCGTTGCCTCATCTAGAACCAAAATTTCCCGCTCGTGGTAGAGCGCCCGAGCAATACCGACCCGTTGACGCTGGCCTCCTGATAGGCGGACTCCGCGTTCACCCACATAAGTTTTGATCCCCGCTGGCAGTTGCTCAATCAACTCCGTCAGTTGGGCTGCTTGGATCGCCCGCTCCAACCGGTGGGAGTTGATCTGGTCATCTGCAACACCAAAAGCAATATTTCGCTCTATCGTGTCATCGGTCAAGAAAATGGACTGGGGAATATAAGCAATTAGATTCTGCCACGAACGCAGATTATCGTAGACTGAAATTCCATCAACTTGAATATCCCCCCTTTCCGGCATAAGCAGTCCCAAGATCACATCCACCAGGGTTGTTTTTCCCGATCCAGACTTGCCAATTAAACCAATCGCTTGCCCTCGTTTGATTTCTAGCGAAACATCCTTCAACGCTGGACGTTCAGCACTAGGATAGGAGAACGTTATTTCTTGCAACCTAACTTGATTTTCAAACGTTATCAACCCGCAATGTTGCTGTGAAGGTAAGTTGCTTTTAGGGTACAACCGATCGTGTAGAGCCAGAGGTAGGTCAATCTCTAGCTCTTTGAGAATCAAATAAAGCTCATGCACAATGTAGGTTGAATTCTTCAGGTAACCAACCGACTGCATGAAATTACTGGCTGCAGGTAAAAGCCGAATCGCTGCCATCCCAAAAACACTGAGGGTTGCAGTCAAGTTTTGCGAATTCTTATCTGTGAGCAAGTAAACAATCGAGAAACCAACCAAGAAGGCAATCAGAACTGGCTCCAAGGTAAAGCGTGGGAGGCTGGCAAACACATTGCTTAACGCTACCGTTCTCTTAAACTTTTCCGCTTGAGCTAAAAGTTGAGCCTCAAAGTGATCCTCACAGCCAATCACTTTCACGTCTTTTAATCCACCAAGTCCGTGATGAATTGCGCGAATCATTTCAATATCGGCTTCATGGCTTTCTCGACCCCAAACTGAGAGGTTATGCCGGAAGCGATACAAAAACATGGCCACAACTAACAATACGGCTAGGATGCTCAACGTTGCTCCAGCGTCAGTTTTGAACAACAGTCCCAGTAGTGAGACAATGACTACAATATTCGCGCAAGAGAACAGAAGGGGCATGATCACGCGGTTTGCGAATCCTTCCGACTCTTTCAGGATATTTTGGATTAGTTGAGCCGTGTTATGGGTTAGGTGAAATGTATAGGGTGCTCTCAGGTAGGCTCGCATCAGTCTTGCACGGAGTTCTGCCTGTTGACCAAAGCCAAAATTAAAAATGTATTTTGTGATGCTGAAACTTAAAAATGATTTGATACATAAGATACAAACAATTAGGATGCCAAACACTGAGACGAATTGAATATCCGATTGAAATCCGATGCCTGTATACAGCCAATTTGACCATGAGTTCTTCTGGATTGAACTTAAATCTGTTGCCAGTGCAATGAAAGGTCCAATTAGTCCAATCCCGAACGTTTCCAACAGAGAGGATATCAGGATCAGAAAGAGCAGAAGCAGAAGTTGCCTCTTCTTCCCTGACAAGATGTAAAAAAACCTAGATAGGTATTGGCGAAACATGTACGACTGTTATCCTCGCTGTAGACTTAACCATTGATGCATTCAATCTCTTTGCACCTCGAATTTACAGTTATTGAGTATATCTACGGTCACTAACACCACAAAATTCTACGAAAACAAGGAACCCCCAAAAACGCATCGGCTGAAAAATTTATCGCCCCTTTATGTTTCTCCTCCTTCTCCTGAAACTGAGATCAATTTCTGTTTGTAGTTAATCACAGATGCTTATGCCGAAACCGCTCTAAATCTTGACCCATCTGAGAGGCGGCCCGACTCCAAGTGAGGGCTTGTGCGGCCAGACTTGCTCCTTTTCGCCAATCAACTTGGTTTTGACGGTTGATCAACATCAATAGACTATCTGCCACTGAATCGGGATTGTCTGCATCTACGATCGTCAATCCACAGTCATAATCCGTGATGACATCAGCAAAGTGAGTTCCTGGCGTGACCATTACAGGTACTCCAAAAAACATGGCTTCCCGCAAACACCGAGTCATTCCTGTATCCCAGCGAGAGAGTAGTACCAGACCATCGGCATCTCTGAGGGGAGTTTTGCTACCAAACGGGTAACTGCCGGGTGGTAGTAGATAGACAGATTTTTGAAGCTCATGGTCATTAATAAATTTAACTGCCTTAGAGATGCCGCCCCGGTAGTCTGGCCCCATCAAAAATAAGCGGAAGGGAATGTTATCAGAACCAACGCGATCGCGGACCACCTTCACTCCATTCAAAAGCCGATCCAATCCCTTGTAATACCATTCAATGCGGCTCCAGAAGACTAGATTCGGCAAGCAATCGTTGTAACTCAACGTTTCTCGATAAAAATGCGTTTCAGGTTCGCTGCCCGCCACATCTGAAGGAATGATTCCTCGCACTAATGTCATAAAGTCTTGATAGGGACGGCTGTAATATTGCCGAAACTGCCGTCGCTCCTCTTTAGAGGAAACAATAATGGCATCGCTTTGCTTGACAAGCAGTGTACCAACTAACCATTTGTAAAGCCGTTTCAAGTGAGGATTGGCTGTGACTACAATTCGCTGCCTCAGCGTATCCTGGTAAACACCGTCCTGCTTCATAAACCGGACATTGGATTCGACAGTGAACATTTTTTTGGCAAACACTTCATCAGCCACTTGCCCTAGGGGATGAAGCACTATGGGTACTCCATGCCGTTTTGCCGATCGCACAACTGGTAAATTCGGTAATAGGAAAAATCCTAGAACAATTAAAACATCCGGCTTATCTTTCTGAAACCAGATTGGAAGCTTATAGAGCAGATCTTTGAAGTCTGAGTAAAGGTTAAATCGGACTCCCTCTGGGCGCAATTGCAAGTTAGCCCCATCTCCCCCCCAAAAGATAATTTCATGCTTCTCCACCAATGCAGAAGCCAGGTTGAGGAATTCAAATGCCTCCGAAGTGGTACTACAAATATCTCGGTAAAAAATGGCAATTTTCATAAGGTATAAATCAAAAAATCCATGCCCATGTCGATCCCAACTTCCTTCCGCACTTGCAGCACACACTTTAAGCTACACAAATTAAAGCTACACAAACCCTCCTCTGAAAACACGATGCTCATACTTTCCAGCAATCATTCTCTTGGATGTGATACGACTAATGTGTGCTGAGGCAATCTCAAGCCACCTGAAAATCGAAGCCAGTTGGAAAAGTTTTAGACGATTTATTAAATCCATATAACCGAAATCGTTGAGGCTACTGAGAATCCTACTGTGAATGTTATTAAGTTAAAGTGTGGTCGGCAAATTTCACACAAACTTAATAAAATCGGACAGAACTTAGGATATATTCCTCATAAGTGGTAATTCTTCGCCAAGAGCTTACGAATCTCTTACGGTTAGCTGTCCTACTGTGTAAGTAAACCATTATGGATCGCATGTATTGTCGGTTGCTGATGGAACTATTTCCGTTCACTTCTAGAGACTTTACCAGGATGAAACCAGTTCGTCAGTCATGCAGAGGGTAAAATCCCCTTCTGGAGGCTTCGTTTTCCCTGCCATGTTACAAATTATAAGTTTTTCAACGGTACGTATTGCTGTTAGAGATTTTGATTACCAATAGAGAGTTAATCTGGTGTGTTGAATCAATTCAGCAGATACTGCGTGACGTTGGTTCAGCAGCTCACCATATTCGAGAAATACAATACTCAGGAGTTTAACTGCATGAAAGCTATCCGCCAATTTTTCAAGAGTCCTGGAGTCAGAGGGCTAATTCATAGTTTCCTCCTCAAGATTGGTGACTCGTACAACATCTATTTAGTTAGGGGAAATATGGAGCCATCTTACCGATTCACCAATCCAGTCATGAGAATGAACGGTCAATGGTTTTATAGTCTCGACCTGATCAGGTGTGAAACAGTAGAGTTCCTAAGTAGAGAGATTTATGAAAGGGGTTTGGATGGTGATGTTGCAGAAGTTGGTGTTTACCAAGGTGAATTTGCTGCGCTAATCAACCATTTCTTTCCCGACAAGAAAATCTATTTGTTTGACACATTTGAAGGATTTGATTCGAAAGACATTCAAGTCGATGCAGAAAAGGGGTTTGACGTTGAAGACTATCATGACTTCAGTGG
>ERZ1066117.1338-NODE-1338-length-12638-cov-6.277438_pt1 | contig 12638 bp, 16 predicted proteins | sample MGYA00382764_ERZ1066117 | MGnify/ENA primary metagenome ERZ1066117 (study PRJEB33369, sample SAMEA5778347) | biofilm metagenome | biome: Industrial cooling water; feature: Water cooling tower basin; material: Biofilm | place: United Arab Emirates | collected...
GAGGCTTCCTATACATCGGCACGCCGAAGGGGTCAAGTTGAGAGCGGGTTCTGACGACCACGCCGGTCGGGGCGAAACGGGGACGGCTTCGCCCCCGACTGTCGGGTGGGTCATACCGGCGGTCCCGGACGTTCCGCCAACGAGTCTCACTCCCGCTGATCGACCGGATACGGACCAACCGCACGGGACACGGATCTCTTCGAGCGTGTGCGAGTCCTCCGGGTCCAGGATTGCTGTTCTCGACGCACACGACGATCACCCTGCGGCGGGTCGCCATGCCCTCCTCCTTGTCCGTCGCGGCCAGACAGCAATGAGGCCCGTGAATGCCCGCGCAGACCGCCACCGCCAGCAACGCCCCGAGCGTCGGGGCCGTCAGGCAGACCCAGAGGTGTTCAAGCCGCCCGGCGACGACCGCCGGGGCGAGCGACCGCGCCGGGTTCATGCTGGCACCCGACCGCAACCCCGGCCAGCACGCCCTTCTCCTTGGAGCCAGTCGAGACGGAGAGGATCACGAACATCAAGATCAGGGTGAGGACCGCCTCCAACGCGAAGGATTAGGCGAACGCCCCTGACGGCAGGGTCGCGCCGAGCGTCGGGCGGGCCGGGAACATGCCCCGCAACAGCCCGCTCGCCAGGACGGCCCCGAGGCACCGGCAGGCGACGTAAGGGACGACCATCCGGGCCTCGAACCGCCTCGCGGCGAAGAAGCCCACCGTGACGGCGACCCCGACGTAGGTCACGACGCCGCCGCTCACGTCGTTGACGACGATGGCGAACACCAAGCAGAAGGTGCCGAAGCACTCGGCGGCGAGCCTCCTCATTCGCCCCCTCCGCAGCAGGACGCGGCCCGGCTGAAGACCCCGCCGCGACCGCCGGCCTCGTCCATCAGGCACAACCCCTGCTCCAGCAGGCCCGACATGCAGAGGTCAACCAGCTTGTAGATGACGTTGTTGCCGTCCCTGCGCGAGGAGATGACGCCCAGGTCGGTAAGCCGCTGGAGTTGGTTGGAGACGGCCTGCGGCTTCATCCCCACGGCGGCGGCGGGTTCGGTGACGCACATCTCGTCGGCGCGGACCAGGGCGTGTAGCAGCCGCAGGCGGGTGTCGTTCGCCAGCACCTTGAACACCGCCGCCAGACCACCCGCCTGGATCGGAGAGAGCAGGGGCGGTCATTCAGCGACATCAGGCTACGGTCCTCCACAGCAGAGACGGTGCCGGGGCCGGGGTGGAGGGCGTCCGATCCGCAATCACATGATGCCGTGTAGTCGTGTGGGACAAGGGCGACCAGCGTTTTCCTCAGCCGCGAATGGCCGGGACGCCCGAGTCCGGTACGCCCGAGGACGGCATCATCATCGCCCGCCGAGCGGGTCGTGCGTTTTTTTCGCCGCCTGGGGGCGTCTTGCTTTACGGTCCCAGGAAATTTGCCTCTACTGGGGGTGGCGGCAGCAGATGAGTCTGTCGCCACTCCGGTAGAGGCGATGCCATGAGTGCTTTTCGCGCGGTGCTGATCGGGACGGACGGGCGTGTACAAGACCTCGCCTGCGACGGCTTGAGGATGATGCAGCGGGCCGTGGGCGGGTACATCGACCTCCTGTTCCTGACGGGGGAGGTCAGCGGCTTCGTGAACGAGGAGGGCCACGGGCTGCCTCCGAACCGGATCGCCGGGCGGGTGTGCGCCCGCTTGGGGCTGCGCCTCCGCCAGCCGGTGTTCGGCCCGCTGCTGCTCGTCGGCCCGCCGAGCCGCCACGGCGACGAGACGGACTGCCCGGACGGCGTGCGGGCCGTCGCTTTCGAGGAGGCTCGCCGTGCCGAGATCTGAAAGGCGTCGGCGTCCCGCCGGCAGGCACCCCGTCGTCGCCAGGCGCAACTCGCACGGTTCCATCCCGGTCCCGCTCGTTGACAGCCCCGAACTCTTCTGGGTGCGGCGCGAGCGCCTCCAGCCGACGTGTCGCGCCGCCGGCGTCGAGTACGCCGAAGGGCTGGAGGGTTGGGAGAAGTCGGGGAAGTTCAACCACCCCGTCCTCACCGGCGTGGTGGTCGCGCGGCTCGACGCGGGCCGGCTGGCCGAGGCTCTGGCCCGCTCGCGGCGGGCCGAGGCCGCGACGGACGCAGCCGCCGTGGTGCTGGAGCTTGCCTGGGAGTGCCTGCCGGGACCGCTGAGGCTTGTGCGGAGCGTCGGGGCCGCTGTCGCTCGCCCCGTGCGGGTCGCCGCCTGGGCCGACGCCCTCGACGGAGAACACCCTGACCTCGCCGCGCTGCTCAGGCGCTACGCCTGCCCCGGCTACCAACGGGCCGCGACCGCCGAGGAGCGCGACATCAGGGCGCTCCAGGCCGCAGCCGTCACCCCGGCCATGCACGCGCTGGCGGCGCGGATCGCCGCCTCGGCTGTTGATCCCGATGTCTTGTCAAGGGCGAAGGAACTGCTCGAATCCAGGGGCCGCGAGATGACCGGGCGGGAGGTCGATGCCGTCTTCCGGCGGCACATCGATGACACGCACGACTGAAGGCGTCCCGCCGCCTCGATGACTGTCGCACTGGCCGGGCGAGTGCGGCCTCATCAACCGCACCTACCTGATGGAGGGGCGCAGCCCGTTGACACCACGACGACACTGTCGGAGGACCGCCGGATTGGCCAATCACATCTTCATGAGCATGGCCGGCGTCTCGCCGTTCGACGCCGCCGTCATCTCGAAGGCCGAGGGGCGAGACGTGGGCATTGCCCGCCCGTATCTCGGCCTTGAGATTGACGACTTCTACGCCGGTCGAAGCTCTTTCTTCGCCTTCAGGCGGCTGTTGAATTCCGTCATGTACTCCACGGCGCAGACGAGGCAGAGCGTGGCGCGGTCAGGGCAGTGGACGGCATCCAGTCCGAGTGACCGGAAGTCCCTGCTCAGGTTCAGCGAGAGCGATCCCGGCCACCTCGCGCCCGTCATCGACTTGAACCGTTGCCGGTAGGCCGCCGGGCCTGTCACGGCGATCAGTTCTTTCGAGCAGCAAAGGCACCGCCCGGACAGTTCCGCCCTCGGATAGGTGTTCGTGTCGAACAGATCCATCGAAAATCCTCCTGGGCGACACGTTCGGAATGTTGAATTGTAGCGCGGACTGAAGACAGGGGAGGCATCGCTCTGGTCACTCTTCGGACGCGGGACAACGTGCCACGCCCCGGCAGATTGATTCGGGCCGCAGCGCCTCCTTCACGGCCCTGGCGATGGCTCTGCCCATCTGGATCGGCACGCCGTTGCCGCGCACCGCGTAAGCGGCCTCCAGCGTCAGGCAAGGGGTGGCGAAGTCCTCGGGCAATCCCATCGCCGCGTTCACCTCGGCGAGACTCATCCGCCGACCGACCTTCCGCCCGGCCCGCCGCCGGTTGCGGCTGTGCGCCGAGTGTTTATGCTCGGTGGCAGTGACGCACGGCCACGGGTCGGGGTGCCTGTCTTCCGGCGACACCGGCACGGGCCTCAACGGCAAGTTGCTTGAGAACCGCCTGCGGCGGTGCTGCGCCGCCCCGTACTCCCAGGCGTCCAAGACCTCGGCGTAGGCCGCGCCCTGCGGCACCGGCGCGTCCGGCACGTTCTCGCAGACCCACCAGCGCGGGCGGGCCTCGGCGACGGCGCGCTCGAACTCGGGGATCAGGTTCTCCTGCGTCGGCCTGTTGCCTCGGCAGGCGCGGGAGTGGGCCTTACACGGAGGCCCGGCGACGACGCCGTCGAACCGGCCAGGGAGGGCGTGCCAGTGCCGGATGTCGCCGCCGAGCAGCAACTCGGGGCCGCGCACCACGCAGAAGCCCTCCATCTCGAATGCCATGCCGAGGAGGTCGCTGCCGGGGAACAAGGACAAAATCAACACGCGGTAGATATGCCCGCCCCGTCCGGTTCTGCTCCACAACGAAGGTTTTCGACGGCACCGTTCGAGCAATTGCGGAACTCGCCCCGACTCGCGCCAGGCGCTACCCGGCCCGTCCCCGGTGCCGTCTGCCGGCCATCCGTTCTTCCCGCGAGCGGCGTAGATAGCGCAGTTCAGAATCAAGAAGGAGGCAAGTGCGTGAATACCACGTCCTGAACTTGGGCGCGGGCGTCCAATCGACCGCGCTGTATCTGCTCGCGCGGGAAGGGAAGCTGCGCTTCGACGCGGCCATCTTCGCGGACACCGGGGACGAACCCGCCGCCGTGTACAGGCACCTCGACTGGCTCCGCTCGCTGGGCGACCCACCGATCTGGGTGCGGTCGCGCGGGCGGCTGGGCGACGCCCTCCTGGGCGGCGTCAACGCGACCGGGCAACGCTTCGTCTCGATCCCCGCCTTCGTGGCCGAGGATCACGCCACCCGGCCCCGCTTCTGCGCCGGCGTGAAGGCCGGCATGGTGCGCCGCCAATGCACGCGCGAATTCAAGATCGCGGTGGTCGAGAAGGCGATCCGCTACGAACTGGTCGGCCTGAAGCCCCGGCAGCGGATGCCCAAGGACGTTCGCGTCATCCAGCATTTCGGCATCACCACGGACGAGCGCCGCCGCGCCGACAAGGCGAAGAAGCGGTTCGATAAAGTGAGGTGGGCCACCCCGTCCTACCCGTTCATCGAGTGGGGCTGGAGCCGCCAGGACTGTGTCGCGTACCTCAAGGACAAGGTGCCGCACGCCGTGCCGAAGAGCGCATGCGTGTTCTGCCCGTACCGCGACAACAACTCCTGGGAGGTGCTGAAACTGACGGACCCCGAGGGCTGGCGGCGGGCCGTTGACATCGACCGGGCGTTGCGGGAGGACGGGACGCGGGCGAACAAGGGGCTGCGCGGCAAGCTGTACTTGCACCGATCCTGCGTCCCGCTGCCGATGGTGGAGTTCGACTCAACGAGGACGCCCGACGCGGGAGGCGTCGGCGGCGAGTGCGAAGGCATGTGCGGCTTTTGAGATGGTGATCAAACCGCAACGGGGTCGTCGGCGCGAGACGCGAGACTCGCCGTCATGCCCGGCAGGGTGAAGGGGGGCTGGGGTGCCTCGGTTTACGAGCGATGCGGAACTGCTTATACTGCCCGTGGAGGACTGGTCAACTCGCCCCAGGAGGCGAGACGCACCGAAGGGTGTGACTCGCCGCGTTACAAGGAACCCACGGGCTGCATTGGCCCGCCATTCTCCGACCGGAGGTCGGAGGCCACTGCAAGGGAGGCCGGGCGTTTTCCCCGGCCAAACGTCGTCAGGACAACTTCCTCGTCGTTCACCCTTGCACGGTGCAAAATGTCCACGTCGCAACCCGCGACCCTGTCCGCGCATGCCCTGACCGACGCCCTGATCGCCCGCAACCCCGTCTTCAATGCCGGCGGCGAGTTCCTGTCGGCCCACTTCCAGGCCCAGGAGCGCCTGCGAGGCACCCCGGAGGGCGGCTACGGACGCCGGCCCCTGATCGGCCTGCGGCTCGCGGTTGACGACCGGCGGACGCTGTCCTGCAAGCCCGGCTGGACGCCTGCCAAGTGGGCTTACCACGAAGGCGCGCACGTTCTGCGCGAGCCGGGGCGCAACCAGTTCGACCTCGACGCGGTCGAGGTCGAACTGGTCGCGCCCGGCATCGCTCTCAGGATGACCCTCACCGAGGACAGCGCCAGGCTCGGCAGATGCTCGGTGTACAAGGATCAGTCGAAGAACATCGACAACATCAAACTGGTCGCGGCCACGCTCCAGAAGCTGGTCACCGACCCCATGACGGCCTTCGTTGAGCAGCAGGACAACTGCTGCTGCGGCAAACGCCTGAGCGACATCACCAGCAGGCTTCGCGGCATCGGCCCGGAGTGCATCAAATACTTCGCCCATGTGGAGGAGGAGGTCGGGAAGGTTAAGAGCGCGCCGGCTTCACCCGCAAGAGAGCGGATGTGCGTGATCGCCTTCGCCACAGCATGAAGCATGCGGCCCAACCCCGCCGCCGCCCGCCGCTACAATTCAGAAACGGACACCGAACGAAGAAAGGCGGCGGATGAGCGACGACGTGCAAACTCAGCAAGAGGCGTTTCTCTGGGAGTTGGACGAACTGGCCCGTCGAGCGGAAGTGGACTTCCGGGGGAGGGTCGCCCAGAACAAGGACAAGGCATTCTCGCTGCTGGCCCCGCTCGGCGTGAAGCGCCTCCTGGTGCATTACGACGGCTCGGGGGACGAAGGGGCCATCGATGAGATGGTCTGTCGCGACCACGCCGACGCCGTGATCGAACTGCCCGCCCGCATCCGTGAGGAGGTCGAGGACTTGGTCTGCGAGTCCTTGCCGTGTGGCTGGGAGATCAATGAAGGAAGCTACGGGTCCGTCGAGTTCGACATCGCGACCAAGAAGGCAAAGTTCTGGCACGCCCAGCGGGTCGTCGAAATCGCCGAGAGCGAGTGGGAGGGGTGATGGCGCACCCGTACCACCACGCCCTGTCGTCGGTCAGGAAGTGGGGCGGCAGGCCCGAGGACTACCAGCCCATCCACGACTGGTTCGATGAGAGTAAAGCCTTCCTGCCCGACTTCCGGCACCGCGCCCTGCGCCACCACGCCGAGGGCATCTTCCTCTGCGAGAAGATCTTCGGCGCGACGCTGACCAACAGCGACGGGCGGGTCGTCCCGGTGCGCTGGGTCGGCGAACAGCACGTCAAGGAAGACCTGGGCCGCATCCCGACCGCCGGTGACTGGCTGCGCGAGATCAGGCCGCAGGCGTGGATGGGCGTCCGGGCCGAGGCGCTGTCGGAGACGCTCGGCGTCGTCGGCGACGGGCCGGAGCGACCGGGCCGTCGGTGACAGGAAACGCGGCAGACACGGCGCGAGAACACGATGCGACCGATTCATGGCCGTAGACAACTCGGGCGTAGATCCGGGTCGCAACCCGCGCCGGTCGAGGTTGCACGAAAGTATGGGAAAGGAACGAGGAATCATGATCAGCGACATCTGCTCCGAGGCGATGGACGAGATCGAGGCGTATCAGACAGATTTCCCGGACAAGTATCACTCGCTCCGGGTCGAGATAAACAACGTGCGCCTGGTTCTGGACTCGCTCCGCCTGTACCTGGACACGCTCCCGAGGCCGGACGCGCCGCCGTACACCGCCGCCCGCCGACGACTCAAGAAAGCCCTCGCCGAACTGGACGTTTCGGGGCTGCTGCTGGCGGCCAACCAGATGTGGGCCAACCACCCCGACCCGCCGGAAGCGAGCGACAAGGAGGAATGCGTCAATCGTCCCGCCCTCAAGAAGAGCGGCGGGCGAAGGAGCGCGAGACAGGAGCAACCGCCTGCTCCTCCACAAGTCGAAGACGGAGCCGGTCACGCGGCTCCTGCGGCGTGATCCGTCGAACCCCGGCTCGGCGGCGGGGCCGGGACTTCCTGTTGTTCATCGGCGGCGATGAGAAAAGCCGCGCCGAGGGCCGGCGGGCGCTCCGCCCGCGCCGTTCCCCTCGCCTCATCACTCCCAGCGGTATTTCGGCTCGCTGTAGACGGGCTGGCTCTTCCGGGGCCGTGACGGCTGGTCCCACTCGCCCGGCTCCAACGGCCCGGTCGGTTTGGCCCCGACCGCCCGCAGCGACGCCCCGCACTCCGACTCCAGCGTGTAAGTGATGACGCGGGCGTAGCCCATGAGACGCGCGATCCTCGCGCAGCGGGCGTAGAGGAAGCTGCAAGCGTTCGGGCTGCCGTCCGTGCAGACCCGGAGGATCTCCAGAGTCAGCCCGTCGTCCAGATTGCGGGCGACCGGCCTGCCGGCGATCACCACGCCGACCAGGACTCCCCTGCCGACGGCGAACTTACCTCCGACCGTGGGGAGGCTGTGGCGGTGGTGGAGGGCGACGAACTCGTTCGCCTGTCGGAGGTGGAGCGGGACCGCGTGCATGCGGTAGATAGCCGCCGCGCGGGCCGATTCCTCGCGGTGACGCCGGCGAGACTCGGGCTGCTGCGGTCGCGTCGCGCGCCGGTCCCGTCAGCCGCGACGGACGGCCACGTCGCCCTCCACCTTGCCTTCATTGGCCGTCCCGTTTCTCCTTGTGCGGCCCGCCCCACATCCGGCTCATCGCCTCCTCTTGTCGCCGGGCCTCCTCGGCATCGACGCGGCTGACGATCTCGCCCAGGTGCCGGTGAAGCTGGCGGACGTGTTCGATGGTGGCCTCGGGCGCGAGGCCGAGCTTACGACCGATCTCGGCGTGGAGGCTGGCGAGTTGCGCGTCGGTGACCTCGTAGACGCGCAGGACAGTGTCGCCGCCGGCGTCGGTCAGGATGATCCACGTCGAGCCTTGGTATTCGTGCAGCCCGAGCGTGTCCCCGTGCTTCGCCGTGATGGCGTTCTCTTTCTTCCGGTCCAGCTTGTTCTTGGGGTGCGACATCCTGCACTTCCTCCTCGGCAGATTTCCCACGGTCAGCACATCGGCCTGTCCGATGCGAGAGTTGCGTAACTGCGGACGTTCACCCAGTCGGGCGCGCCGGCGTCGTGTTCAGAGGAGCCGACTCACGCGCCGTTTTGGTCGTAGTGGAAACAGCGGCGAACGAGGACACGTCGGCGAGAAATCCTTCTTCTCCTTGTCCGCGTTGCCCGGCGGCTTCTCCTTGTGGTCCCGCGTGCGGCCCGAGCGCACCTCGTCGTCGGCCAGGGCATCGATGTCCTCCTTCGTGGTGCCGTCGAACGGTTTCTGGATCACACGGCCCTCCGTCGTACCACTCACAAGCTGACCCGCCGTGTTCTGGCCGTCGCCTACAGCATCCCGCAGAACGAGTCCAAGCGGGTACTCGCGAGGTGCCGGTTCTGCCGGCGAGGTCGAGATTCGCGCGCGGCTCATGATGTCCCCGGCGACGGGGTCAGGTCATCCATCAGCCCCGGACGGGCGACGACCACCGCGTCCGCGACTCGCGGCAGTTGCTTCATGCCGTTGATCAGTGATTCGTGTTCCTCCGTCCGCCGGGCGTCGTCCCAGATGAACGGGATGAGGGCGGTGTAGCTGGAGCCGGCGACGAAATAGATGCTGCTGTCGGCGGCGATCTCCTCGATCATCTTCTGCGCCTTCACGGACTCCCGCCAGAACTTCGCCTCCACGATGACGCGAAGCGACGGGACGCCCAGGTCGGCGCGGGGCTGGTACGGCCCGATTTTCGGCGTGTAGTCCTCGGGCTTGAGGTCAGGAAAGAGCGGCGACAATATGCACCAAAGGAGGTTCTGGACGTGGTACTCGTTCTCAACATGCCACTGCCGGGCCTCGCCCCTGCCGGTCCTCGGCTTCTCCTCCCACGTCCAGTGCGCCAGCGCGTTCGGCACGCGCCGCAGCAGCCGGACAAGTTGCGGGATCGTCGGGCGGTCGAGGGAGGCCGTGCAGGCGGATCGGGAGATCGACCGCAGGGCGGCGAGGCGAAGGGCGGCATGAGCCGGGCCGACCGCCGCGAGGTCGGTCTTGAGCAGTTCCAGGGTCGCGGCCTCGTCGTCCTCGGGTGCGGGGCAGTCAGGGAACACGCCCTTCATGCGGAGGGCGACTCGGAGGTCAGCGAGGTGCGCGGGGAGGCACGGCAGGGACACGCCCAGCGACAGCGACTGGCAGACGCCGTGCAGCAGCGCGCGGTGCCAACCGGCGACGGACGCGCTGGCATAGCTCCTTTCGATGAAGAGTCGGACCCACGCCGCCAGCCCGTCCCTCTCCGTCTCGTCAATTAGCGCCGAGCCGACCGCGAGTCCCAGCAGGGCCGGGGCGTCGGTGCTACAAGCAATCGGAGTGCCGAGCATCGAGGGGTTGCGCCCGCACAGGCGCGCCAGCCCCTCCGAGAAGGACCGGCGCTGGTCCGCGTCGAGGACGCCGCAGGCCATCCCGAAGCCGAGTGCGGCAACGTCCCTGTGTTCCTGCATCAAGCCCTTCTTGGCACCGCAATGCCGCATCACGGCTTCCAACGCCGGGGCGTCCGGCGTCCCGTGCAGGCTCCAGCCCGCGAACGCCTCGTCCAGCGAGTTGCTCCCCCGCACCGACAGGACGGCCCTGCGGAGCGCGGCCTCGGCGTCGGCGAGGAGGATGGAGGAAGTGCCGCTCATAGGAACCACCTCGTCCGTCCGATCCGCCCGAGCATGGCGTCGGGGTTCCACCGTGGGACGTGGTGCAGTTGCCCCAGCAGCCCGGCGATGAGTTGCGAGTAGAGGATCGTCACCGGCATGGACGACTTGAAGAAGCTGCGCCAGGAGAGGTTCGCGAAGACGTACAGTTGACGGGCGAGGTAGACCACGTCGTCGAAGGTCGAGCAACGGTGCAGGCGCAGCAGCACCGGGAACGGCAGGCCGTCCTCGGCCCGCTTCAGGTCGGTGGGGCCGGTCAGTGTCATCAGGACTTCGTGCGCGGACAGTTGGAAGAAAAGCCCCCGAGGCGGGGCGAACGCGCCTTTGCTCGGCTGACCGCGCCGGCCCGCCCCTTCCTGCCCCCTGTCGAACAGCAGATACGGGTGGTCGTCAATGACGTGCAGGAAGGCGTACTCGACATCGAACTCGCCCAACTCGGCCATTACCTGTTTGACCGCGTCGGCCTCGGCGTCCTTGAAGGGCTTGAAGCTGTGGAAAACGAGGCGGACGCCGTCCCCCTTCTGCCAGTTCAGGTCGGCCCGGACCTGTGCCACCGTGGCGCGGAGGGATTCGAGGAGGCTGTTGCCGTACTCCTCGAAAGGCACCGACCGGGACAGGTTCGTGAGCCAGTAGCAGCCGTCCCCCGAGAACACCGTCGTGATGCCGACCACGCGCTCCTTTTCGCCCAGCACGCCGTCCGAGATCACCGCGCTGCCCAGGCCGAAGACGAGTTCATGGGCCAGCGCCCGGTTCGCCTGGACGCGCCACGGCACGCCGCCCAGCTTGGCGTAGACGGCCAGCGCCATGTTGTTCAGGGCGTACTGGAGTTGCTTGTCCCCGAGCGAGGCCGTCTCGAACTCGAACTCCTGCACGGCGATGTCCTGGGCGAGGAACGCCGCCTTGGTGACCAAATACGGGTTCGCGCCGCCGCTGAGGTCGTGGAACGACTCCTCGGTCTGCACCATCGCGAGGTGCCACCACCGCTGGCCCTTCTCGCCCTGGACGGCCAGGGCTTGCCGGACGGCCCTGGCGTATGCAGCCGGCGTGGCGTCGTCGGCAAGGAAGAAGTCGAACTTCAGGTCTTGGAGCCGGTACTTCCTGACGAACCCCTGCGCGAACCTCGCCTGCCCGCCGACCGCGCTGGCCGGGATGCCGTCCCTGAACTTGTTGAGGAACCCTTCCAGCCGCCCCTTCTTGTCCCGCTGGCAGACGACGCAGGCCCGGACGTGCTTCGGCGTGAACACGTCGGCGTCGAAGGGGCCGAACCGCTCCAGGCCACCGTCGTTCCAGTTGCTGGTCTGCTCGCCGTTGGCGTTGAAGATGAACACCGGGCCGGGCGCGGCGGACACAGTCGGCAGGCTGACGGAGTGGCCCCTGCCCTGATGCTCGCTTCGGAACGGCCCGATGGTGACCGGGACGCCCGGCAGCAGTTCCAGGCCGATCCTGTTCAGCCCGTTCAGCACGGTTTGCAGGCGCTCCAGCTTCGCGGGGCCGGCGCGGAAGGCCGCGAGCGTCCGCTCCAGGCCGGCTTCGACATCCCTGGCCCGTGGCCCGAATGCCGCAGCGAGGCATGCGGCGAAGCCCCCCTGGACTCTGAGGTGGGCCTCGCCTGCGTCGATCTCCTCGACCCCGTCCCGCGCGTCCTCCAGCAGAAGGCGATTTCCGTCCACATCTCTGACCCGACCGGCCAGCCTGAGCTTCGGGGCGATCCGTGGGTCGCGGTCGGGTTCCATCCGCCCGACGTAGCACCCGACGAGCCGGACGCCGGCGGCGAGGAGGTCCGAGCAGTGGGAGCGGATGAGCCTGTGGGACCGGGCGTTGAGGGCGAGTCCCACGAACGTCGGCTGCCCGCTGAACTCCACCCGGCGCACCGCAACCTCGTACTTCGGGCGTACTTCGAGCCAATCGGGACGGGGGAGGTGTGGCGGCAGCGAAGCGCCGAACAGGTCGTCGCCCGCTGCCCGACCGATGAACTCGACGGGGTCGCGCCAGACGACGCAGCGGCCCATGCGGCGCAGCCGTTCGACCAGGGAGTTGCGGAGAAGCGCTGCACAAAGGCCCACGTCGGCATGAAGCCTGAATTCGCCGGCGCGGCCTCCCAGCGGCGGCGCTTCCTCTACGGTCGGGACCGCGATGATCTGGGTGCCGCGATACCGCTGGACGAAGTGCGTCGCCCGGTGGCCGTTACGGAGCGCCCGCAACTGGTCTTCGTCCTGATAATGGAAGAACTCGACCGCGACCTCCCTGTCGGCGAACGCCACCGGGGCCAAGTTCAGCACCAATTTGCGGCTCATCCCGATGCCATCCTTTCTCACGCCTGCCCCGGCGTGTAACCGTTGGGTGAAGATGCGCGGCTCGTCGCCGTGTCCCTCTTGGGTGCGGCTCCGTTCAGAAGCGTGCTTGGAGTGAAGTTGCCATTTGTACATTATGACGCAGGCCAACGAAAAAGTCATCCGGGAGGTCGGTTTGGCACTCGCCCGCGACTTCTGGCCCGCAAGTCATGCCTGTTGTTCTGGTTCTTCCGGCGCGCGGCTCACGACCCGGCTTGCGGAGGGCAGTTTGCTCGGATACCGCCACAATCGGAAAGGCACCGTCCGGTTGTGTAAACTGACGGAAGCCGTTCGACCC